>Ga0075471_10001508_pt1 | contig 15295 bp, 17 predicted proteins | sample DEB19_08_DNA_2_FD_74787 | JGI IMG/M metagenome (GOLD analysis project Ga0075471, IMG submission 74787) | Aqueous microbial communities from the Delaware River and Bay under freshwater to marine salinity gradient to study organic matter... | ecosystem: Environmental > Aquatic > Marine > Coastal ... | reverse complement strand
TTTGTTTTTGTTCTTTCGTTTTTTCCGCCGCAACGCGGCGAGCATTCGGCTGTTAACCGAAGGGTTGCTGGTTCGAGTCCAGCCCGAGGAGCCAACTCACATCGCGCTGCGCGCTCGTTCGTGGCCCTCGGCCTGTCTTCAGTAGCGCCGCGCCTTCGATTATCGATGGCGCGAGCGGCATCGAGTCCAGCAGTGGCACTGCGCTAGCCGATGCCCGGCAGCGCCTTCTTGTACTGCAACCGGATCTCGGTCAGATCCGGACGCTCAATGCGCAACTGGTTGGTGATGCGATGCACCTCCGCCTCTTCCGCGGTGGAGATGCGCGCGTCACTGGCCGCAACGGCGAACAGGCACCTGGCCAGCGCCAGCCGTTCGTCGTAGGCTGTGGCGTCCGTAAACTCCTGGGTAATCGCGAAGTCCGCGCTGACGCCAAGCATCGCGTGCGTGGCCTTGGCGAGGCTCACGACCAGCATCGCCTGCTCCGCCGACAATCCGCCATGCTCGGCAAGGACCTGCTCCATCGCCTTCGTCTCGGCGTCGCTGACGTGATCGTCGGCGCGTGCCACACGGCCAAGCAAGTACGCAAATCGGGCGAGATATTGCGCGCGTGACGGCTCGAGCCGATCAAGCGCGTTGAGCAGTTCGCGCAGCGGCGCCGACTCAGAAGGGCGCTCAGGCTCGGACAGGCCGAGCCAGCCTTGGATCGATTTCAGCATCCGCTACAGGCCTTCGACAATCACGAACTGCACGGTCGCGGCGCCTTCGCGAATCTTCTTCACCTTCTGATATTCCGCGGAGTTGTAGAACTCCAGCGCCGTGTCGTAACTCGGAAACTCGAGCACGACCACGCGGGCCGGCGCCTGGCGTCCTTCAACCGTGATGTTCCGGCCACCACGCGCGAGGAAGCGACCGCCAACCTTTTCAATGATGGCCGGCGTGAACTTCGCGTACTCGGCATACTGCGTCGGATTGCTCACATCAATCTGTCCGACCAGGTAGGCCTTCTTCGGTGCCTGCGCCCACATCGTCACCGCACCACCAACCACGCCGACCAGGACGACGACCGCAATCAGCAACTTTCTCATCAACGCCTCCACGCCACACAATCGCACGTCCGGTGCGACAGCGCCAGCCTAGACTGCGGCGTTGAAGGCCTGCCGGATCCAGCCAAGCAGCTCCGCATCGACCTCGCTCTTGTCGGCCACGCGGGCCTTGTACTGGCACATGCCACCCGGCTTCTGCTCGATCAACCGGGTGGTCCCTTTCACGCCCTTCATGTTGAGACCGATCTCGACCTGCGTGTTTGTGGCCGGGCCAATCATCGCGAACTGCTTCTTGCCACGGAGGCTGACGTAGCCCTTCTTCGGCGCGATCTCGAACGAACCGAACCTGTCAATCGCCGTCATCAACGCCTCGTGGATCGGCCGCAGGTGCGCCTTCGATCCCACGTAAATGTCGTCGAGGACGTCGGCGGATGCCGGAGCGGCGGGCGCCTTGGTGGCGTGAATCAGCGTGTTGGCGTCGCCGTGCCCCATGCCGAGATCCTGCTTCAGCATGGCGACGATCTCGCCGTGCTTCGTCAATCCGCTCTTCTTGATCACCGTGGCGAGTTGCGCGAGGGTCTTGCCGGTGCGCTTCTCGATGTTGGCCAGCTGTGTGGCCATAGCCTTGTCGATGTCCATGGGACGCTCCTCAAGGCTCTTTCAACGAACGTGGTGCGGTTGTGTACCGCACCACGCCTGGACAGGTTATTTCGCCGGTTCGCTGGAGGGCGGCACGATGTTTTTCAGCCGCATGTAGGTCACCAGGTTCCCGTAGTGCTCGTAGCTGTGCGTCGTCGCGAAATAGAGCGCGGACAGGCGCGGCGTCGGCCCGAAGTAGAACGGCACCGCCTCGACACCCTTCGCGTCGGTCATCCCGTCGAGCACCGTATTGCAATAGGCCACGCCCTCCTTCAGGGCTGCGACCAGCTGGGCTTTAGCCGTAACAGACTTTTCGATGTCGGTGCGCGGCGGCTTGGCACTGTTGGCCATGGCGCACATCCCGAACAGCGCGTCCGCGATGTGACCGAACAACTGCCCCATCGAGCGCACGTCCGGAGTGGCCTTGAACGCGTAGAGATCCTCCGGTACTTTTTCGGCGGAACGCACCACAAATCCGGTGATCGCGCCAAGTTGCAGCTTGGCGTTCGCGGTCAACGGGTTGGCAGGCGCCTGGGCAAAGGAAACAGCAGGAAGCGCAGCGATCATCGCCGCGAGCACAACAACACGAACTTTCATGGAATCACCTCTCACTGAACAGGGATTGTACTGACGTCCTTCGTGACGTCGCGGTAAATGTGCTCGAGCGATTCGCCCTTCGACCGTCGGGCGCTGATGTAGATCAGCGAATTGATCACAGCGTTCACAGTCAGGAACACCATCCCGGCCACCGCGAACAGTGGCCCAATCATCACGAACAGACCCGCGGAACGTCCGACCGCTCCGCCGATGCCCATCGCGACGCCCGTCGACATGCTGACCACCATCATCAGGGCCAGGTACCGGCGCTGCACCGCGTTGCGGAGGCCACCGGATTCCTTCATCAGGTCCGCCGAACGCCTGACGGCAGCCGCGACCGGCAGGTATTCGATCAACAGGACGGACCCTGCTCGAGCACGTCGATCACCCACGGCAATGGCGGCGTCGGCTCTTCCTTCAACGCGTCGGCGAGCGTTCGGCCGTCGAGAAACTCCATCACCAGGTAAGGCAGGGGCCGGCCCTCGTGCGTCGCGACGCCGAAGTCGGTGACGTCAACAATGCCCGGATGCCGCAGGCGGCCGCAGGCGCGTGCTTCGCGTCGAAATCGCTCGACGTATTCCGCGTCGCCCGCGAAGCTCCCGGCAATCACCTTGAGGGCCACGGTGCGGTCGGTGCCCACATGCACCGCGCGATACACCGCGCCCATGCCGCCGCGGCCGAGCAAGGATTCGATCCGGTATTTGCCGTCGACGACGGCATTGATCAATGGAGAGTCGCCGCTCACTGCTCAGGAATGACAGGCATCTTAATCGAACTCTTCCATCCCGAATCGGTGGCAGAATGGGCTCCCAGGTATGGCGACCAGCTTCGCGCCAGATCACGCACCGGTGCCGGGCCCCAGTTCGTGGCTGCCCGGCGCCAGCTTCTTTGCCTTCCGTCGCGATCCGCTCAAGTTCTTCATCGATACGCAGCGCGCCTACGGTGACATTGCGCGCTTCACGTTCGGACCGCAGGAGGTTTTCCTCGTCAGCCATCCCGACTGGATCGAGGACGTGCTCGTCACCTCCGCGAAGAAGTTCCACAAGGGCGTGGCGCTGCAACGCGCCAAGCGTCTGCTCGGTGAAGGACTACTGACATCGGAGGGAAAGCAACATCTCAAGCAGCGCCGCACGATCCAGCCGCTGTTCCATCGCCAGCACGTGCAGGGCTTCGCCGACGCGATGGTGAAACACGCGTCACGATGGCGGGATGGCGTGAAGGCCGGCGTGTCGATCGACATGACGGGCGAAATGGCCGGGCTCACCCTGGCGATCGTTGGCGAGACGTTGTTCTCGAGCAACGTGCAGGGAGACGCCGACGAAGTGCGGGACGCGCTCGAGGCGGCGTTTCAAACCTTCGGGATCGCTTTTCTGCCTGGCCTCGAATACTTCGAGAAGCTGCCACTCCCGACCTTCAAGCGGATCAGGCAAGCGCGCGAGCGGCTTGATCGCGTGATTCATCGCGTGATCGAAGAGCGGAGGAACTCGTCAGGCGCATCTGAAGACGCACCGCCGCAGCGTGATCTGATCTCGATGCTGCTCGCGGCCCGCGACCCGGAGAACCCGAGCGAAGCGGGGATGACAAACGCGCAGATTCGCGACGAGGCCATGACGATCTTCCTCGCCGGCCACGAAACCACCGCCAACGCCATGGCGTGGACGTGGCATCTGCTCGCATCGCATCCAACGGTTGAAGCCGCTCTGCACGAAGAGCTGTCTGCGGTGCTCAGCGGTCGCACACCAACGGTTGAAGATGTACCCAGGCTCGAATACACGCGCGCGGTCGTCGCCGAATCCATGCGGCTGTATCCGCCGGCCTGGACAATAGGACGCAGGGCGATCGAAGCGCACACGATCGGCGGACACGCCATTCCTGCCGGGGCACTCGTGATCATGAGCCAGTGGATCGTGCATCATGATCCGCGCTGGTGGCATGATCCCGATGCATTTCATCCAAGCCGTTGGACCGATCCTGCAGCTCGCCCCAAATTCGCCTACTTCCCATTCGGCGGCGGCTCGAGACTGTGCATCGGCGAGTCGTTCGCATGGACCGAAGCCATCCTGCTGCTTGCCACCATCGCCCAGCGCTGGCGGTTTGTCGCACAAGCGGCCCCCACGATGGAACCGAGAATCACGCTGCGTCCGCGCGGCCTGAGCATGCAGGCGGTCGCCCGCCCCGTCCCCTAGCTGTCATGGACAACGACCGGCCAGGGATAGGCAATACTGGAATGAATGCCCCTGCTCGTCGCGCGAGACCTCCAGAAAACCTATGTCACCGGCGAAGCGCGGGTCAACGCGCTGAGCGGCGTGTCCTTCGATGTTGAGGCCGGCGACTTCGTCGCGTTGATCGGACCGTCAGGCTGCGGCAAGTCCACCCTGCTGCACACGTGCGGCGCGATGGATCGGCCGACCAGCGGCACGCTGACGCTGAACGGCCGCGATCTGGCGGCCATGGAAGACGACGAACTGACCCGCGTACGCCGGGAGCAGGTGGGCTTCGTGTTCCAGTTCTTCAACCTGCTGCCGACGCTGACGGTCAGCGACAACATTGCCCTGCCCTGCCTGCTGGCCGGCATGAACGGCGCCGCAGCAGAAGCTCGCGCCAAAGTGCTCGCCGATCGCGTCGGCATCGCGCATCGCCTGTCGCACTACCCGCAGCAGATCTCTGGCGGTGAAATGCAACGCGCCGCGATCGCGCGCGCGTTGGTCCACAAACCGGCGTTGCTGGTCGCCGATGAACCCACCGGCAACCTCGACTCCGACAACGGCGCCAAGGTGCTGGCGCTGATTCGCGAGCTGAACACCGAACTCGGCGTCACGATCCTGCTGGCCACCCACGCCGCCGATGTGGCGGCGGCGGCTGGCCGCGTGTTGCGCATGAAGGATGGCCGCTTCGCGTGAGGGTCTTCCGGCAGTTCATCCTGCGGCCGCTGATCGCTGAGAAGGTCCGCACCATCACGACCGTGCTGGGCGTGTCGCTCGGGATCGCGGTCGTGATCGCGATCCAGCTGACCAATGCAAGCTCGGTGCGCGGGTTCGAAACGGCGCTGGAGACGGTGGCCGGCAAGACCGCCGTCGAGATCATCGGCAGCAGCACCGGCGTCGACGAAACGTTGCTGCCCCAGATCGGCTGGCTGCGCGAGCTCGGCATCGTCTCTCCGGTGATCGAAGGCACCGCCGCTCTCGTGACCGGCGACGTCAAGTCACTGTCGAGACGACGGATGGAAGCGGTCAAGGTGCTCGGCGTCGACATCCTGCGCGACCAGCCGTTCAGGGACTACCAGCTGCTCGACGTCCAGCAACAGGCCGGCGCGGACGCGCAGCAGGACCTCAACACCCAGCGCTTTCTCGAAATCCTCTTTTGTGAACAAGACGCGGCCACCACCGAGAAACTGGCCACCCGGCAGCGTTTCGCGCTGGGATCGTCGCTGACGTTGATGATCGGCGACCGCGTCCTGCCGTTTGTCGTACGCGGCATCCTGAAGAACGAAGGACCGGCGCGCGTACTCGACGGCAACTTCATGCTGATGGACATCGCCGCGGCGCAACTGGCGTTCGATCGCCTCGGCCGGGTCGACCGGCTCGACGTCCTGCTGCCGGACGGCGCCGATCTCAATGCCGCGGTCGCGACGATCGCGTCACGCCTGCCTGACGGTCTCCACGCGCAACGCCCCGGCCGCCGCGGAGAGCAAGTGGAAACCATGCTCGAGGCCTTCCACACCAACCTCACCGCGATGTCGTGGATCGCGCTGGTGGTGGGATTGTTCCTGGTCTACAACACCGTCACGATTTCGGTCGTCGCCAGGCGGCAGGAGATCGGCACACTCCGCGCCCTGGGCCTGACGCGCCACAAGGTCTTGCTGCTCTTCCTCGGCGAGGCGACCGCGCTCGCGGTCGCCGGCATCATCATCGGACTCGGTTTAGCGCGCCTGCTGGCGGACGCCGCGGTGACGCTGACGTCGTCAACGGTCAGCACGCTGTATATCGCGTCGGTGGCCGCTCCGCCGGAGCTGAACATCAGCCACGTATGGATCGCGATCGCCATTGGCCTGCCGCTCTCGCTGATCGCGGCGGCGATCCCGGCCCTGGAAGCGAGTCGCGTGCCGCCCACGGCGGCCATGCGCGGGCACGACACGCTCGACACGCGAGTCCGATTCAACCCCACCGCCTTGATCGTCGCCCTGGTCCTGCTCGGGCTGGCGTACGCGCTGGCACAGCTGCCGCCGGTCGGCAGGCGCCCGATCTTCGGCTACCTGTCGTCGTTCATCATCGTGATCGGCTCGGCGTTCCTGGTGCCGGCAATCATGTACGGCCTGGCGCGAATCGGGAGGCTGTTCCTGCGCCGGAGACTGGGTGTCGAAGGCCTGCTCGCGCACGCCAATCTCACGTCGGCCATTCCGCGGCTGTCGATCTCGGTCGCTGCGCTGTCGGTGAGCCTGTCGATGATGGTGGCGATCGCGGTCATGATCGGCAGCTTCCGCGACACCGTGGTGTATTGGGTTGGCCAGACGCTGCAGGCGGATCTCTTCATCGGGCCTGGCATTCGCCCGACCGTCGGCTCTGAACAAACCGTCTCGGACGACGTGATCCAGGCAATCTCGAAGCATCCGCAGGTCGCGTCGATCGATCGGTTCCGCCAGGTGGATCTCGTCTATGAGGGGAATCTCGCAGTGCTCGGCGCCGGCACATTCGATGTCATTGCCGAGCAGGGGAACCTGTTGTTCAAGAGCCCAGCCAATGGGCGCGATCTTCTGAAACCGGCCATCGGCCAGGACACCGTGATCGTGTCCGAACCGTTCGCCATGCGTTACCGCAAGCGGGATGGCGACACGATCGACATTCCCACACCGCAAGGCTCGCGTCCCTTCCGCATCGCCGCCGTCTACTACGACTACGCCAGCGACCGCGGCGCGGTCATCATGGACCGCGGCACGTTCCGGAAATATTTCGGCGATCTGCAGCCGAGTGCCGTGGCGGCCTATCTGAAAGAGGGCGCGGATCCCGAGCAGGTCCGGGGTGAAATGCTGGCCATGCTGGACGAGGGCCATCGCGCGTTCATCTACAGCAACCGCACCCTGCGCAACGAGATCCTGGTGGTCTTCGACAGCACGTTCGCGATCACCTATGCCCTCGAGATGATCGCGATCGCAGTGGCGATGCTCGGCGTGGCCGGCACGCTCCTCACCCTGGTGCTCGAACGCCGCCGCGACCTGTCACTGCTGCGGCTCACCGGCGCGGATCGCCGTCAGGTCCGTCGCATGGTGATCATTGAGGCGGCGCTGATCGGCGCCGTCAGCCAGGGCATTAGCCTCGCCGTCGGCTTGGCGCTGTCACTGGTGCTGATCTACGTGATCAACGTGCAGAGCTTTGGCTGGACGATCCAGTTCCACCTGCCGGTGGCGTTCCTGATACAGGCGTCGATCGCCGTGGTGGTGGCGACGGCGATCGCCGGCATCTATCCCGCGCAGCGGGCTGCGCAACTGGTCCTGACCCATGATGAGTAAGCTGGCCCTGCTCCTGGTACTGGCCGCGCAGGTGGTATCGCCGTGGAAGCAGGCCACGGCCGGCTACACGTATGCCTTCCCGCGCGACCACGCCAGTCATCCCGACTACAAGATCGAGTGGTGGTACTACACCGGCAACCTCAGGGCGGCCGATGGCCGGCGCTTCGGCTACCAGGTCACGTTCTTCCGTGTGGGCGTTGATCACACGCCTGCGAATCCGTCGCGGTGGGCCGTGCGCGACCTGTTCATGACGCACCTCGCCGTCAGCGACGCGAAGGGACAGCGCTACCGCTATGCGGAGAAGCTGTCACGCGGCGGGCCGGGGCTGGCGGGCGCGGCAACCGATACGTTCAAGGTATGGAACGACGATTGGTCGGCGGCGCTCGACGGGACCACGCATCGGCTGCGCGCGATCGGCCCTGAGGCCGGCATTGAGTTCACGCTGGGCGAGGGCAAGGCGCCGGCCATTAACGGCATCAACGGGATCAGCCAGAAGGGCTCCCAGCCTGGCAACGCCTCGCACTACTACTCGCTGACCCGCATGCCAACGAGCGGCACGCTGACGATCGACGGCGAGCGCTTCACCGTCACCGGCGAAAGCTGGATGGATCACGAATTCGGCACCAGCTTTCTCGAGCCCGAGCAACGAGGCTGGGACTGGCTGTCGATTCAGCTGTCCGACAATCGCGAGCTGATGCTCTACCAGTTGCGACGCGCGGATGGCTCGCGCGATCCGCGATCGAGCGGCACGCTGGTGGAGGCCAATGGGAAGACGATCCACCTGGGCAACAACGACTTCACCCTGACCCCTGGCCGGCGCTCGTTCACGTCGAAAAACGGCGCGGTGTATCCCACGGAGTGGACGATCGCCGTTGCATCGCAGCAGCTCGAGTTGCAAGTGACCACGCCGTTGCAAGACCAGGAACTGTCGCTGGTCGGGTCCACTGGTGTTGCCTACTGGGAAGGCATGGTCGACATCACCGGCCGGCAGTTGAACAGGCCTGCGGGCCAACAGGACATCCGCGGGGTTGGCTATCTCGAGATGACCGGATACCACGGCAGCCTCGGACGCGTACTGTCCGGACAATGAACATCGCGGTCGTCGGGGCAGGAATCGCAGGGCTGTCCGCTGCGCGCGCAGCGCGGGAACGCGGACACGAGGTGCGCGTGTTTGAGCGCGCGGCACATCCAGGCGGCAGAGCCGCGACCCGCGTGGTCCACGCGCTCGAATTGCCGAAGGGGCTCTCCGGAGAGGTGGCCTTCGATCATGGCGCGCAGTACTTCACGGTCCGCGACGATCGGTTTTCGATGCTGGCCGCCGAACTCGAACGCGATCGGGTGATCGCGAAATGGACCGGGCGCATCGTCTCGTTTGACGGCGAAGGTTGGGAGGACGTCGACGGGACGGCCAGCCGCTACGTCGGCACTCCGGGCATGCACGCAATCGGGGCCTGGCTGGCCCGCGATCTCAACATCAGCTTCAACCACCGCGTCGACTCGCTCGATCCCCTGCTGACCTCCTATGACCGCGTGATCGTCGCGCTGGCTGCGGACCAGGCGCGTGCGCTTCTACCGGATCTCCCGGCCGTCACGACGAAACCCTGCTGGGCGGTCATGGCCGCCTTTGAAGAACGCGTCCCGGCTCGCTTCGACGCCGCCTTCGTCAGCGGCAGCGCCCTCGCGTGGATCGCGAGGAACAGCTCGAAGCCGAAGCGCAACTGGAAGATCGACACGTGGGTGCTTCACGCATCCACCGCGTGGAGCGAGTCGCACCTCAACGATCGAACCGAGGACGTCGGGGCGTTTTTGATGGAAGCGTTCGAAGACTTGATCCCAGGCGGCCTGCCCCGGGCCTTCCACGCCGCCGTGCACCGCTGGCGATTCGCAACCGTCGATCCGCCGCTGGCCCTCGGCGCCATCGTACGAGACCGCGTGATCGTGTGTGGTGATTGGTGTTCGGGATCCCGGATCGAGGACGCGTTCCTGAGTGGAATCAGCGCCGTCGACCTGTTGGCCAGCTAATCGCCCGGCCAAAGGAACTACTCGTCTTTCGCAGGTTTCTTTTTGTTGGTCTTGGCGGCCTTGCCAACACGACCGCGATCGCCGCCGGTCCATCGCATCTGCACCAGCGTGCCAAACACGCCGACGATGAACCAAGCCCAGGGCAACCAGCGCATCCCGGGTGCGGGATTCAGCGGATACACCACCCAGGGATTGCCGTCGGCCGCCGCCTTGAGCGGGCCGCCGTCGCCCATGATCGCGAGCCCGCCGACCAGCATCGTCCACGCCCCCGCGAAACCAGTGCCGATGATGATCACGTAGCGCTGCAGCCAGGTCGCCACGACCGCGCCGGCAACGGAGAAGAGAATGACGATAGCCGGATGCGGATCGCCCTCAACCTGCGTCCAGATCAGGTTGACGATCAGCGCGCCAATGCCGGCGCCGACCAGGGCGACACCGACGAAATAGGCGGCAAGGAGCACGCCGGCCCCGACGATTCCGCCAACCAACGCCGCCACCAGCATCGGCGTCGTATCCGCGGGTCCGAAGAAGGACGTGGCCGCGAGCACGCCGATGATGAATCCAAACAGTCCGAGTACGACCTTGAAAAGGCGGTAGCCAAAGAAGCAGGCGACAAATCCGCCGGCGAGCAGAAGCGCCGCTGCAGGGACCTGGTAAGCCGCAGGCAACATCGGGGGTGCCCCGATTCTACACTTCTCTGCGGCCGTCGAGGGCCTTGCCGACCGTGAGGTCGTCGGCGTAGTCAAGGTCGCTGCCCACCGGGATACCGGTGGCGATGCGGGTGACACGCAGGCCGAGCGGCTTGAGCAGCCGCGCGAGATAGATGGCCGTCGCTTCGCCTTCAACCGTCGGATTGGTGGCGAGAATGACCTCGTCCACACCGCCGCCGGCAATGCGCGCAAGCAGGCCCTTGATCTTCAGGTCGTCGGGACCGACGCCCTGCAACGGCGAGATCGCCCCCATCAGCACGTGATAGACGCCACGAAACCCACCGGTGCGATCAACGACGGTGACGTTTTGCGGCTCCTCGACGACACAAATCACCCGGTGGTCGCGGCCTTCATCGGCACAGAGCACACAGGGATCGGAGTCGGTGATGTTGTTGCAGATGGTGCAATAGGTGACGCGATCCTTGACGTCGCGAATCGCCTGACACAGCCGCTCGGCGTCCTCGCGCGGCGTGCGCAGCACGTGAAACGCCAGGCGCTGCGCGCTCTTCGCGCCGATACCGGGAAGTTTCTTGAATTGATCGACGAGGTCCTGGAGCGAGCCGGGAAGTGACACTGTGTGAATTCTAGCCTGTTCGCCCGTTCGCCGGTCGGCCTGGTCTTACATCCCCGGGAGTCGAAGGCCGCCGAGCAAGCCGCCCATCTTCTGCTTCAGCGCGTCATCGACCTTGCGGTGCGCGTCATTGACGGCCGCGACGATCAGGTCCTGCAGCATCGCCACGTCGTCTTTCGACACCACTTCGGGATCGATCACCAGGCGCTGCAGGTGTTTGTGGCCGTTGATCGTCACGGTGACCATGCCGCCGCCGGCGTTGCCCTGCACCGTCAGCTCCGCCATCTCCCGCTGCAGGCGCTCTTGCATCTCTTGCGCCTGCTTCATCATGTTCTGGATATCCATCAGCGTTCTTCGATGGTCGTCTTGTCGACCGGGAAAATCTCCAGCACGGCCTGCACGGTGGAGTTGGCCATCGCCTCAGCCTTCGCATCTCCGGACATCGACGTCGGCGGACCAAGCGACGAGGGCGAGGACGGTGAAGCGGGTGACAGCGACGCCGGCGCAGGCGCCGCCCCAGCGTCCGCCACGGCGATGGTCACCGGCACGGCTTTGCCCGCGACCTTTTCCGCCACGGAGGCCAACCACGGCTTCTGCTCTTCGCACTGGCTCTTGGCGTTCTTCTGGTTCGGCAGGAACGCGAATACCACCCCGGACGACGACGCGTCGATGCGGAAGGCGGAAGCCACGACCAGGTTGTAGAACGTCGATTTTGACGCCTTCAACTCGGCGAGAAAGCGATCCTTGAAGCCACCATCATTCTCGGCGCCTGTCGCACGCGCGGCGCTTTGCGGGCTTGCGGCCGGAGGAGCAGGCGGCCTTGCGGACGCTTTTGGTGCCGGTGAGGGGCTGGGCGCAGCCGGACGAGACACCGCGGGCACCGCGCGCGCTGCGGGCGCCGGCGAGGCCATCGACCGCGCGCCGCCCCCGCCGCCTGAGAGCAAATCGCTCAGCGGCACCAGCTTGCGAAGGTGCATGAGGCGCAGCAGCGCCATTTCCAGGTTGTAGCGCGGCTGATCGGAAACCCGCACTTCCTGCTCGGCCTTGGTCAGCAGGTCGAAGGCGCGGAGCAGATCCTCGCGCGACCACTGGCCGGCCATGGCCGACAGGCGTTCGCGTTCGGCATCGGCGGCCACGTCCGGATCAGACGCCCGCCGCGGATCGACCGACAGGATCAGCAGGTCGCGCGTCGCGCGCGCCAGTTCGCGGCACAGCAGCCGCAGATCGTAGCCGCGTTCGATGGCGCGCTCGACCAACGCAAACGCGGCCGGGGCGTCTTCGGTCACGACGGCGTCGAGCAGATCGAACACCAGGTCGCGACCAACCAGGCCCAGCACGGTGACGACGTCTTCGACAGTAATGGTGTCGCCGGCAAACGCGCGGACCTGGTCGAAGGCGCTGAGCGAATCGCGCATGCTGCCCTCGCCGGCGCGCGCCAGCAGCAGCAAACCCTCGTCGGCAATCTCGATCTTCTCTTCGCCGGCAATGGTGCGCAGGCGCTCGGAGACCGTCTTCGCTGAAATGGTCTTGAACTCGTAGACCTGGGATCGCGACAGCACCGTATCGGGAATCTTGTGCTGCTCGGTCGTCGCCATCATGAAGATGACGTGCGGTGGCGGCTCTTCAATCGACTTCAACAGCGCGTTGAAGGAGTTCTGCGACAGCATGTGGACTTCATCGATGATGAAGACCTTGTAGCGGTTGCGGACCGGCGCGATCGACAATCCCTCGACGATCACCTCGCGGACGTTGTCGACACCGGTGTGGGTGGCGGCGTCGATTTCCAGCACGTCGATGTCGCGGCCTTCCGCAATCTCGATGCAGGCATCGCATTCGCCGCACGGCTCAGGGGTCGGCCCCTTGGCGCAGCTCAACCCGCGCGCCAGGATGCGCGCCGTGGTGGTCTTGCCGCAGCCGCGCGGCCCCGACAGCACGAACGACTGCGCGATGCGCTTGCTCTTCAGCGCGTTCTTGAGCGTGCGCGTGACAGCCTGCTGACCGAGGACGTCTTCGAATTTCTGCGGGCGCCACTTGCGCGCCAGTACCTGGTAGGCCATCAACTCTTAACTGTCGACTCTTGACTGATGACTGATGTGTGGAAACGGCCCGGAGGTCCTCAACACATCACGGAAACGACTTAGCGCTGCTGCCTTCCGGCCCTGACGCGATTCGCCGCCCTGAGATTGCCGAGGTTCCGGGCCGAACTTCTAGTTTGACACAACTTCCGGCTACGAAGCCAGCAGCGCCGCCGCGAGCGTTTCGTAGGTATCGACGGCACGATGCAACTCCTCGAGGGAGAGCTGTTCGTGGTCCGTGTGGGCGACGTGAATGGTCCCAGGCCCGATCAGCAGCGGCGTGCCCCAATTGGACAGGAACGGCACGTCGCTGAAATACGAGAACACAGCCGTATCGAATCCGGGCACCGTGTGCATCGGGACGGCCGGCAGTTCGAGGATCTCCGTACTCTCGACGCGGCCGGCAATCGCCGCGTGCAGGACCTCGCGCACCGGAGCGTGGTCGCCGACCGTGCGGAAGAACACTTCGGCCTCCGCGTTGGGCGGGATCACGTTGGGCGCAACGCCGCCGCTGATGAGGCCGACCGTGTAATGAGTGCGGCCCATTTGCGGATCGGACGGCCAGTCCGCCGCGCGCAGCGACACCAGGCAGTCCATCAATTTCTCAATCGCGGATTCGCCAAGTTCCGGGTACCCGGAGTGGGCCGCCTTGCCCTTTGCCGTCAGCTTGACGCGAAAGCACCCGCGGGTCGCGGCGCCGAGGCGCAACTCGGTGGGCTCACCGTTGATGAGGAAGCGGTTCTTCGACGCGATCTTGTTGGCCGCCTTCGCGCCGTCGCTACCGCGCTCTTCGCCGGCCACAAACACCAGCCCAACCCGCGTCTCGCCCTTGGCGCGGAGCCGTTCCGCTGCCGCGACCTGCGCGGCCAGCATGCCCTTGGCGTCGCACGCGCCGCGGCCGAATAACACGCCATTGTCGACGCGGCTCGGAAAGAACGGCGGCACACAGTCGAAGTGCGTGGAGAAGACAACATCGGGCTCGCCGACGGCGGCAATGACGTTGGTTCGCGGCGTCCCTGCGATCGGTTCGAGCGGCTGCTCGAGCACCGAATAGCCGCGGTCGCGAAGGTAGCCGGCAAGAAACCCCGCCACCTGCCCTTCGTTCCCCGTGGTCGACTCGATATCAATCAGCTGGCGCGCCAGCGACAGGACGTCTACCGGATCCACTGTTCGAGCTCCGTGCGCGCGTCGGTCTTATCGTCGCGGTACTTCACGATCACGGGCGTCGCCAGCGACAACCCCCAGTCCTTGCCGGCCCCGACCGTCACGGCCCGGGCGCCAGGCACCACCACCGCGCCTTCTGGAATGATCAGCGGCTGACCAGGTGCCGGCTTGATGATGGTGCCGTGTACCAGGTCATAGACCGGCGTCGATCCCGTCAGGATCGTGCCCGCCGCAATCACGGCGCGCTGCTTGATCACGGCGCCTTCATAAATGCCGGTGTTGCCGCCGACGAGCACGTCGTCTTCGACGATGACCGGAAGCGCGCCGACGGGCTCGAGCACGCCGCCGATCTGCGCCGCGGCGCTGACGTGAACGCGTGCGCCGATCTGCGCGCACGAGCCCACCAGCGCGTGCGAATCGATCAGCGTGCCTTCACCGATGTAGGCGCCGATGTTCACATACATGGGCGGCACGCAGATCACACCGCGGGCCACATGGGCGCCGCCGCGGATCGCCGAACCACCCGGAACCACGCGTACGTTCTTCGCGGTTGGGAACTGCTGCACCGACTGCGTGTCCTTGTCGGAGAACGGCAGCCCGGCGGACATGTCGACCAGATCGCCGAAACGAAACCCAAGCAGGATGCCTTGCTTGATCCACGTGTTGACCCGCCAGCCGGTTGGCGTGGACGCATCCGGCTCGGCGGAGCGGACGGTGCCCGCTTCAAGGTCGGCTTTCAGCTGGTAGTACGCCTCGCGCGCCTGCGCGCGATCGGCGCCGCCGCCCGCGGCGGCAAGTGTCTCAATGGTGGACTGCAGACTCAATGCCCAGCTCCTTCAACAACGCGCGCATCTTTTCCTGCGAGGCCGGCCGCGGCGGCACCATCGGCAGACGGAACGACAGTTCGCACAACCCCATGACCGACATCGCGTACTTGACCGGGCCGGGGTTCGACTCCATGAAGTTTCCGA
>Ga0075471_10001506_pt1 | contig 15298 bp, 13 predicted proteins | sample DEB19_08_DNA_2_FD_74787 | JGI IMG/M metagenome (GOLD analysis project Ga0075471, IMG submission 74787) | Aqueous microbial communities from the Delaware River and Bay under freshwater to marine salinity gradient to study organic matter... | ecosystem: Environmental > Aquatic > Marine > Coastal ... | reverse complement strand
ACGAAGAGGACCCGGTAGGCCATGATCTCGGGGTGGCGGAAGAGCGCGTTGGAATCAAAGTTCAGCTTGGCGTCGAGGGCCACCACCTTGCCCTCGCCCGTGACGATGAGCGGGTTTACCTCCGCCAGCGAACAGTCGCATTCGTCGAAAACGCGGTAGAGCCCCTTGAGCAGGTCCCTTGCCTGGGGGATGGATCCCTCGGGCACGCCAATCTTGCGGGCGATGTCCTCCGCCTCGCCATCCTGGAGGCCTGTGCGGGGATCAATCGATACGCGATGGATCTTGTCCGGCGTGTGGGCCGCCACTTCCTCGATATCCATGCCACCCTCGCTCGAGGCCATGAGCGTGGCGCGTTGGGTTGCGCGGTCAACCACGAGGGCGACGTAGAGCTCCTTGCGGATGTCGGCGCCTTCCTCAATGAGCAGGCGCCGAACCAGGCGCCCACCGGGGCCCGTCTGGTGCGTGACGAGCGTCATGCCGAGAATCCGGGAAGCGAGGTCGCGCACCTCGGCGACCGACTTGGCGACCTTCACGCCACCACCCTTGCCGCGGCCGCCCGCGTGAATCTGCGCCTTCACGACCCAGACCTTGCCGCCGAGCGTCTCGGCCGCCTTCACCGCCTCATCGACCGAAAAGGCCGCAATCCCGCGCGGCGTGGGCACGCCGAACTTCCGGAAGAGTTCCTTGCCCTGATGTTCGTGAATGTTCATGCGCTCACTCCCTTGTCTGCGGCCGATTCTAGCAGCGGCACTTCAGCCGCCCATGTCGACTTCGAGGCCCAGGCCGCGCTCGCGGGCAAGCTTCGCCAGCTCTGCCGCAACGATGAGGTCCTGGATCGCCATGCCCTGCGACTCGAAGAGCGTCACCTGGTCAGGCCGCTCGCGCCCGGGGCGGGTGCCGTTGATCACTTCGCCGATCTCAGTGAGCGCGCCTGCGTGAAGCCGGCCCTTCTCCAGCAGCGGCAGCAGGTCGCCTGCTTCCTTCACCGCAGTGGGGCGCGAGTCAACGACGATAGGCGAGCACTTGCGCAGCGTGGCCTCGTCAATCTCCTGGCGCAGCAGGGAGTTCGACCCCGCCGCGTTGATGTGCGAGCCGGGCTCGACCCAATCCCCGTTGAAGACGGGTGTGGCCGAAGTGGTGATGGTGACGATGATGTCGCTGCCGCGCACCGCAGCTTCCGCCGACGAGGCGGCACAAACGGGCAGGCCCGTCTTCTTCGTCATGCGTGCACAAAAGGCGGCCAGCTTGTCGGCATTGCGCGAGAACACCTTCACCTGCTCGAGCTTGCGCACGCAAGCGAGCGCCTCGATCTGGCCCTCCGCCTGCCACCCGGCGCCGAACACGCCGACGACCTTTGCATCGGGGCGAGCGAGCCACTTCGCCGCCACCCCGCCCGCGGCGCCGGTTCGCGTCATGCCGAGGCGGTTGGCCTCCACCACGGCCTCGAGCTTGCCGGTCTCGGCCTGAAACACATAAACGAGAAAGCGAATGCCCTCGCGGCTGGACGTATAGGCCTTGTAGCCAAACACGCCCGCCGAGGGCACCGCGCCCTGCAGAATGTGCAGCGCGGCCTTGGGCAGGCGCGTGCGCTCGCGCGGAACGTCGATGGCGTTGCCAGCGGAATACTCGCGGTGCACGCGCTCTACGCGGTCAATCACCATCGGCATGGTGATCAGCTGCCCGACGTCGGATTCCTTCAGCAAGAGTGCCATGATGCAAGCCTCGATAGTTTTTTACGGGGCCATCGCGGCGCGAATGGCCTCGACCCGGTCCCGGTTGACGGAGAAATCCCCTCGCCCGACACGCGAGGCGCTCTTCACATGGATCACGCCCGCCTGCGCGTCGAGCGCAAACTGGGCATCATCGATGAACCCGAAAATACGGCTGGCAAACTCGACGTGCAGGTAGGTTGGCGTTCGGGACACGACCCCCGCACGCGGCATCGCAGCCACCACCTGCCCGAGGCGAGCCCAGGCCTGCCCCCCGTCTCCCACGAAAGCAATGGGAGCGACGAAGCGGGTTTTCTCCGCCGGATCAACCGTCGAGGAGACCCAGTTGGGGCGCTCGTCCCCGCGCGCGAAGCGGCCATCGGCAAAGCCCAAGTCCGTCGGGCGGGTTCCGGGAAAGAGGTTCACGGCGGCGGCCGGGGCGCTGGCGGCTAGCGAGGCGGCGGCGAGCAGGATGCTGCCGACTCGCCTGCCGATCACGGAATGAGGATCGTGGAGCCGGTGGTCTTGCGCGACTCGAGGTCTCGGTGAGCCTGAGCGGCATCCTTCAGCGCGTAGCGCTGACGCGGCTCGATCTTGATACGGCCCGCAAGCACGTGGCCAAACAGCTCCTCCGTGGCGGCGAGCAGCTCTGCCCGCTTGCCGACATGCGTGTCGAGCGTGGGACGCGTGACATAGAGGGAGCCCTTCGCTGCCAGTATCGCGAGATTGAACGCATCCACCGGGCCCGACGCATTGCCGAAACTCACCATCAGGCCGCGCGGCTGCAGGCAATCGAGCGAGCGCATGAAGGTGTCCTTGCCGACGCTGTCGTACACCACCGGCACGCCGATGCCGCCGGTGATCTCCTTCACCCGGGCGACGAAGTCCTCCCTCGTGTAGACCACCGTGTGCGCGCACCCGTTCTGCTTCGCCAGCGCGGCCTTTTCGTCGGATCCCACGGTGCCGATCATGGTGACACCCAGCGCTTTCGCCCACTGGCACGCGATGAGCCCCACGCCGCCGGCGGCAGCGTGGAAGAGCATGGTTTCGCCCGCTTTCAGCGCATAGGTACGCCGAAGCAGGTAATGGACCGTGAGGCCCTGCAGCATCATGCAGGCAGCCTGCTCGAAGGAAATGTCGTCCGGCAACTTCACCAGGCGCTCGGCGGGGTGGATCTTGACCTCCGCGTAAGTGCCAAGCGGGCCCGTGGTCCACGCCACGCGATCACCCACCTTCACCGCGGTAACGCCTGCGCCGACGGCTTCCACCACGCCCGCACCTTCACGGCCGATGGGGGAAGGCAGTGGCAGGGTGTACAGGCCGCTGCGATGGTAGGTGTCGATGTAGTTGAGGCCGATGGCCTTCAGGCGAACGCGCGCCTCGCCGGGCCCGGGCTCCCCCAGGGACACTTCCTCCCACTTGAGGACTTCGGGGCCGCCAGTCTGATGGAAACGGATTGCGTGCGTCATGGTTGGTCTTTCGCGTTGACTGTGGTCAGGAGCCGAGCATGGTGCCCGGGCCCGCGCCGACGGCGCTCGCCCACTCGGCGGCGGAAACCTTCTTGCCTCCCTCGGCCTTCACCTTGGCAATCTCGACCTGCCCGCCCTGCGCGGTGACCCGCATCGACTCGGCGCCGACATCGGTGATCTCGCCCAGCTTGCCTTTCACGGCGCCAAAGGTGCGTACGAGGTGCTTCGTCGACCCGAACAGCTGGAGGGGCTTGCCCCCATGGGTTGTCCAGGCGCCCGGGGCCGGGTCCGCGCCACGGATGAGGTTGTGGATCCAGTCGACGTGGCTCGCCCAATGAATGCGCGCCTCGGCCGCCTTGAACCACCCCTCATAGGAGGCCCGGGACTCGTCCTGGAGGGCCTCTTGATGCTTGCCGGCCACCACCAGGTCTGCCGCCTCGAGCATCGCCGCCACGCCCATGGGGAACAGCCGGTCGAAGTAGACGGAGCCGAGCGTGTCGTTCTCCGAGATGGGTGTTTCCTTCTGCAGGATGACGGCGCCCTCGTCGAGGCCGTCCGTCGGCCGGAAGATCGTGAGGCCGGTTTTCGTCTCGCCCTTCACGATCGGCCAGTTGATCGAGCTCGGGCCGCGGTACTTGGGCAGCAGGGACGGGTGGTACTGGATGGTGCCGTGCTTCGGGATCGCGACGAATTCCTGCGGCGCGAACTGCAGCACGAAAGCCATGATGCCGATATCGGCGTCAAGGCTGCGCATCGCGGCGATGGCTTCCGGCGAGCGCAGGGACGGAAACTGGAAGACGGTGAGCCCGCTCTGCTGCGCAGCAACCTTCATGGGGTCCGGCTTGCCGCCCGGCTTCTCCGGGGCGCAGAAAACGCCCGCGACGGTGTCGCCGCGCGCGAGGAACGCCTCGAGGACGGACTTGCCGAAATCCTGCTGGCCGATGATTGCGATCTTCATGTCGGTGCCCTCCTCAGGCCTTCTTGGGCGGCGCCGTAAAGGCGCCTGCCGCCTTGAGCGAAGCCACCTTCGCCGCATCGTAGCCCAGCACCTCGGCCAGGATCTCGTCGGTGTGCTCGCCAAGCAACGGGCTGCGCTTGATGGCCGCGGGGGAGTCCGAGAGCTTGATCGGCATGCCGACGTTGAACCACTTGCCGCGCTGCGGATGGTCCAGTTCCACGTACATGTCGCGGCCCCGGATGTGCTCGTCGTTGGCGAGGTCCTCGGTGGACATGATCGGGCCGCAAGGGACGTCGAGCGGGTTCAGGATCGCCATGAACTCGCGCTTGGTGTGCCTGAGGGCGAACTCCCCGATGAGCTCCCACATCAGGCTCTGGTTCTTGCGTCGCTCGCCGATGGTGGCGAAGCGCGCGTCGGTGGCGAGGCCGGGCTGGCCGATGTCGGGCCCGATGCGCTTGGCAAGCGCTTCCCACACCGCCTCCTGCACGACCACATAGATGAAATCGTTCGGCCCGCCCGGCTTGCAGCGGATGGCATTGCCCAACTGGCCGCCGCCGGAGTCGTTTCCGGCGCGCGGGGCAGCGCCCATACCCTGGTGTGTCGGTACCGAATACTCAGGCAAGGGGCCGCGCGTTAGGCGCTGGTGGTCACGGAACTTCACGCGGCAAAGGTTCATCACCCCATCCATCATCGCCACTTCCACGTACTGGCCCTTGCCTGTTCGTTGCGACTGGTGCAGCGCGGCGAGCAGCCCAATCGCCAGGTGCAGGCCCGTGCCCGAGTCACCGATCTGGGCGCCCGTGACGAACGGGGGACCGTCCGGCACGCCGGTGGTGCTCATGGCCCCACCCATCGCCTGGGCCACGTTTTCGTAGGCCTTGAAGTCCGCGTAAGGCCCCGTCGAACCGAATCCCTTGATCGAGCCCATCACGATGCGCGGGTTCAGCTCCCGGATCTTCTCGTACGTAAACCCGAGACGGTCCAGCACGCCGGGGCCGAAGTTCTCCATGACGATGTCGCACTGGCGGACGAGGTCGGCAAACACCGCCTTGCCCTCAGCGCTCTTCATGTTCACCGTGATGGAGCGCTTGTTGCAGTTGAGCATCGTGAAATAGAGGCTGTCCGCGCCAGGCACGTCGCGCAGCTGGCCGCGCGTGGCGTCGCCTTGCGGCGGCTCGAACTTGATGACGTCTGCGCCCAGCCAGGCGAGAAGTTGCGAGCAGGTGGGGCCCGCCTGCACGTGGGTCATGTCTAGGATACGAACGCCTTTGAGGGCTTCCATGGGCGGCTCCGGGGAACTGGATGGGGGTGGGCGGGCGCGTGACCGCGCGAAACCCCGGATTTTACCCGACGCTCCGGGCGCCCTCCCCGTCGATCGAGGCCCGGGGCTGCGCCGGGGCCCGGCCGCTATTTCTTCTTGGCGCTCTGCGGGTTCAGGCTGGTGATGCGCCCGCTCTCGGTGCCGGCGGTCTCGTCGATCACCGCGTTGATGAGCGTCGGCCGGCGGGAGTGGATCGCCGCCTCGATTGCCGAGCGAAGCTCGGAGGGCGTGGTGGCGTGCACACCCACACCGCCAAAGGCTTCCATCAGCTTGTCGTAGCGGGCGCCCTTCACGAATACCGTGGGGGCAACGTCCGGCCCCCCCGTGGGGTTCACGTCGGTGCCCTTGTAGACGCCGTTATTGTTCATGACCACGATGCATACCGGCAGGTTGTAGCGGCAGATGGTCTCGACTTCCATGCCCGAGAATCCGAAAGCGCTGTCGCCTTCGATCGCGATCACCGGCTGGCCGGTTTCGATGGCCCCCGCCACGGCGAAGCCCATGCCGATGCCCATCACGCCCCAGGTGCCCACGTCGAGGCGCTTTCGGGGGCGATACATGTCGACGATACTGCGGGTGAAGTCGAGCGCATTGGCGCCCTCATTCACCAGGACCGCCTCCGGATTGGCCTTCACGATGTCGCGCACGACGTTGAGCGCGCTATGGAAGTTCATCGGCCGCGGGTCTTTCGCGAGCTGCTCGGCCATCTTGGCGACGTTCTTCGCCTTCTTCTCGGCAATGGCATCGAGCCACTCGGCGGGAGGCCTGGCCCACTGGCTGCCAACCCCCTCCAGCAGCTTGGCCACGCAGGAGCCGATATCACCAACCACCGGCGCATCGATGCGCACGTTGCTATCCGCTTCCTGGGGAGAAATATCGACCTGGATGAACTTCTGGCCGCCCCAATCCTTGTGGCCGGCACCGCCCCAGGTCTTGCCCTTGCCGTGCGAGAGGAGCCAGTTCAGGCGTGCGCCGATCAGCAGCACCACGTCGGCTGAAGGAAGGACGTAGGAGCGCGCCGCCGCGGCCGATTGAGCATGGTCGTCTGGAAGCAGGCCCTTCGCCATCGACATCGGGAGATAGGGTATGCCCGTTCGCTCGACGAGCGCGCGAATGTCGTCATCGGCCTGCGCGTACGCGGCCCCCTTGCCGAGCAGGATCAGCGGCCGCTTGGCATTGCGCAACAGGGCCAGCGCGCGACTGACTGCCTCGGGCGCCGGGATCTGACGGGGCGCGGGATCGACCACTTCGATCAACGAACGCCGCCCCGCCTCCGCCGGCATCGCCTGGGCGAAGAGCTTGGCGGGCAGGTCGAGGTAAACGCCTCCCGGGCGGCCGGAGACGGCAGCACGAATGGCGCGGGCCACACCGACGCCGATATCCTCGACGTGGAGCACCCGGAATGCCGCCTTGCAGAGCGGCCTGGCAATGGCGAGCTGGTCCATCTCCTCGTAATCGCCCTGCTGGAGGTCGACAATCTCCCGCTCGCTCGACCCGCTGATGAGGATCATCGGAAAGCAATTGGTGGTGGCGTTGGCGAGTGCCGTGAGCCCATTCAGGAACCCCGGCGCCGATACCGTCAGGCAGATGCCGGGCTTCTGGGTGAGGAATCCGGCAATGGCTGCTGCATTACCCGCGTTCTGCTCGTGGCGGAAGGAAATCATCCGCATGCCCTGGGCCTGGGCGAGACGCGTGAGGTCGGTGATGGGAATGCCCGGGAGCCCGTAAATCGTGGTGATGCCGTTGAGCTTCAGGGCGTCGAGGACCAGATGAAAGCCATCCGTCTCATCCCGGGCGGCGCTGCCCGCCGCAGCTTCCTCACCGGTGACGCCGGGTTCGTTGACGATTCCCATGCAAACCTCCTCCGTGGCCGCGCCCGCTCGCCTTCACTTCAGGCGGGGGACAAACGTCGCATTCTAGCCGCGTTCCGCCTCCGGGAGCCCTCAGGCCCCAGCCGCGTCAAGCCCGGCGCTACGTCGCGGCGCGCTTGCGCAACGCCGACCACCCGCCCGAGAGCAGCGGCCAGAACAGCAGCAGCAGCGCCGCGCCCGTGATGGTGCCGACGAGGGGGTTGGAGAAGAAGACCAACAAGTCGCCCTGGGAGCCCAGCACCGACTGCCGGAACGAATCCTCCGCCCGGTCCCCGAGAACGAGCGCGAGAACCAGCGGCGCCATCGGGTAGTTGAGCTTCTTGAAGACGTAGCCCAGCACGCCGAAGACCAGCATCAGCCAGACGTCGAACATTGAGCTGTGCACGGTGTAGGCGCCGATCGCGCAGATCACCAGGATCACGGGCGCGATGATCGAGAATGGCACGCGCAGGATCGAGGCGAAGAGGGGCACGCAGGTCAGCACGACGATCAGGCCCACGATGTTGCCGAGGTACATGGAGGCGATGAGGCCCCAGACGAAATCCTTCTGCTCGGTGAACAGCAGCGGGCCGGGCTGAAGCCCCCAGATCAGCAACCCGCCGAGCAACACCGCCGCGGTGGGAGAACCCGGAACGCCCAGCGTCAGCATCGGCAGCAGCGCGGAGGTCCCGGCCGCGTGCGCCGCCGTCTCCGGCGCCACCACGCCCTCGACCTTGCCGTTGCCGAATTGTTCGCCGTCTTTCGAGACCCGCTTGGCAAGGCCGTAAGCCATGAACGATGCGGGCGTCGCGCCGCCGGGCACGATGCCCATGAGGCAGCCCACGGCCGACGAGCGCACCGAGGTGCGCCAATAGCGCGGCAACTCCTTCCAGGTTTCCAGCACCACCTTCATGTTGAGGCGCGCCTTGGCACCCCGGAACTCGAGGCCTTCCTCGATGGTGAGCAGGATCTCGCCGATGCCGAAGAGGCCGATCACGGCGATGAGGAAGTCAAACCCCTTGAGGAGCTCCATGAACCCGAACGTCAGGCGCAACTGCCCGGTGACCGTGTCGATGCCGACTGCGGCAAGGGCAAACCCCGCCATCATCGCGGCGATGGTCTTGAACGCCGCGCCCTTTGCCATGCCCACGAACGCGCAAAACGTGAGCAGGTACACCGCAAAGAATTCCGGCGGGCCGAATTTGAGCGCAAAGCGGGCGATGATCGGCGAGATGAACGTGATGAGCAGCACCGCCACCAAGGCACCGATGAACGAGGAAGTGAATGCGGCCGTCAGTGCCGCGCCGGCGCGCCCCTGTTGCGAGAGGGGGTAGCCATCAAAAGTCGTGGCCACGGACCAGGGCTCGCCCGGAATGTTGAAGAGGATCGAGGTGATGGCGCCGCCGAACAGTGCCCCCCAGTAAATGCAGGAGAGCAGGATGATGGCCGACGTGGCGCCACCCGGTTGCTGCGCCATGGTGAAGGTAAGCGGCAGTAGGATCGCCACCCCGTTGGCTCCACCGAGCCCGGGCAATACGCCGATCAGGACGCCCAACGTCACGCCCGCGAACATGAGCGCGAGGTTGAACCACGACATCGCGATGGCGAAGCCGCCGATCAGGGATTGGATTTCTTGCATGGCGGCCCCGGGTCAGCTGAACCCGAGCGCTGCCTCGAGGGGCCCCTTGGGCAGGGGCACCTTGAACCAGATCTCGAACATCAGGAAGAAAAAGATGACCACGCCTAGGCATACCGGCACGATCTTCACGGGACCGTAGCCGCCGAGGCGCCACATGAACCAGGCAATGTAGAGGGCCGAGGCAACGTAGATACCGAGGCCAAACCAGGGGTTGGCGATCAGCGCCACGTAGACCACCGTCGGAAACAGCACCGCCAGCACCATTCGCAACTCGCCCCGCTTGACGAAGGCGTGCGCGCCCTTCTCGCCCATGCGAAACGCCTGAAGGAGATTGGCCCCCGAAGCGATGACGATGAAGAGCCCAATGTAGAACGGAAAGTAGCCCGCCTGCGGGCCGTCCGAGCCCCAGGCAGCGCCGAGGCGTTGGCTATCCCACATCACGACGGCGCCGAACACCAGGAACAGCCCTGCCATGACGACCTCCGCCGCGCGCAACGACGTGACGGCCTTGTCTCCTTCCTCCATCGGCTCCCCTCTTGTCGTGATAGACGCGGCCCCCGCAGGGGCCGCAGCCGGTTACTTGCCGGGCGCGAGGAAACCTGCCTCCTTCATGAGCCCATAGTGAAGCTTCTCGGCGCTCGCGACCCAGTCCGCGTACTCCTTGCCGGTGAGCGCCGTCTGGTTGAAGGCGCCGTCCTCCATGAACTTCTTCCACTCCGGCGTCTGGCGCACCTTCTCCATGAGGTCGACGTAGTACTTCACCTGGTCGGCGGTGACGCCGCCCGGCATGAAGATGCCCCGCAGCATCAGGTAATCGGTGGTGAGGCCCGATTCCTTGCAGGTCGGGATATCCGCCCAGCTCATGTCGGCGGTGACCTTGGCCTTGTAAGGCATGCGCGTGTCGTCGAAGACGCAGAGGGGGCGGAGGTTGCCCGCGCGCCATTGCGCCACCGCCTCGATGGGGTTGTTCACGGTGGAATCGACATGCTTGCCCACCAGCTGCGTGGCGACCTCGCCGCCGCCCTTGTAGGGAATGTAGGTGAACTTGACGCCCGCCTGCTTCTCGATCGCAACGGTGATGATCTGGTCTTCCTGCTTGGAGCCGGTGCCGCCCATCTTGGTCTTGCCGGGGCCCGCTTTCTTCATCTGCTCGAGGAATTCCTTGGGCGTCTTCGCGGGGTTTTCCTTGTTGACCCAGAGCACGAACTGATCGAGCGCCATCATTCGCACGGGCGTGAGGTCCTTCCAGCTGAAAGGAACGCCGGTGGCCATTGGGGTCGTGAACAGGTTCGACAGCGTGATCACGATCTTGTGCGGGTCGCCCTTCGAGCCCTTCACGTCGAGGAAGCCCTCGGCGCCGGCGCCACCGCCCTTGTTGATCACCACCATCGACTGCTTCATCAGGTTGTTCTTGGCGATGATCGATTGGATGACGCGCGCCATCTGGTCGGCGCCGCCACCCGTTCCGGCTGGAACGATGAATTCAACGTTCTTGGTGGGCTCCCAGGCTAGCGCTGGGGCGGCAAAGGAGAAGGTAGTGGCAACGGCGGCGGCCAAAAGGCCAGTGCTCAGGATTTGCTTCGTCATGTCACGGCTCCTTGTGAAAATGCGCTCGCAAGAGCGGTCGGTTGAGGATTATATTCCCGGGAGGGCGCCCGGCTGCTGCTACTTGACCAGCAGGACCGGGATGCCTGTGAGGCTCAGCACATGCGTGGTCACCGACCCCATGACCAGGCCCGCAACAGTGCCCAGACCGCGAGTGCCCATCACGATCTGGTCGATGCCCTTTTCTTTGGCGTAGTGGGCAATGACGTGGGCCGGCTCCCCAACGCCAATATGGATTGCGTACGGAACCTTGGCCACATCGAGGGCTCGACGGGCGGAGACGACGGCCGCGTCTCCCTGTTCGCGGTGGTAATCGCGCAACTGGTCCTGGGCAACGAACCGGCCCACGGCTTCGGGCAGCGCATGCTGCACGTTGAGAAGGTGCACTTCGGGCTTCTCCTTGTACCAACCCAACAGGCCCACCAAGTGCGAAACGGCGCGATCGGATGACTCCGACCCGTCCACAGCGATCAGGATGCGAAACATGCGCTCCTCCAGGGAAATACGGCGCGGCCGGCGGGCAGGACAATCATTGGCCGGGCCCCGCCTTCTGGCTGCCCGTCCCGGCAAGGTCCACGGTAGGCGCGGCGTCCTGGCGCTCCTCGGCGCGGGCCGCAAGCCACTTGCCCACTGCCACGACTGCGATCGCACCCAGGGCGGGGGCCACGGTGTGGAGCCACGCCGCGTTGGTGTCGACCCAGTCCTTGATCGAGGGGTCGGAAACCGCCATGTCGCCCGCTACCCAGCCGAGCAAGGCAGCGCCCAGCGTGATGATGATCGGGAAACGGTCCATCACCTTGAGGAGCATGGTGCTGCCGAAGATGACCAGCGGAATGCTGATCGCCAGCCCGAGCACGAGAAGCAGCATGCTGCCCTTGGCCGCCGCCGCTACGGCAATCACGTTGTCCAAGCTCATCACCAGGTCGGCGATGAGGATCGTGCGGATGGCCGCCGCAAGCCCGGTCGACGCTGACGACCCGCCATCGCCCTCGTCTTCCGGAAGCAGCAGCTGTGTGGCAATCCAGAGGAGCAGGGCCGCGCCCACAAGTTTGAGGTAGGGCAGCCGCAGCAGCTCGACGGCGACAATCGTGAGTACGATGCGCATGGCGATGGCGGCGCCGCTGCCCCAGAAGATCGCCGCTTTCTGCTGCTGGGGCGGCAGGGAACGGGCCGCCAAAGCAATCACCACGGCGTTGTCTCCCGACAGCACGATGTTCACGCCGATGATCGCGAGGAGACTCCCCCAGAACACCGCCGTCATGACTTCGTCGAACATGCCTTCCTCTCCCCCTTGAAGCGCCGGAGCGTGACCCCGCCTTTGCCATGGTACCCGATGCGCCACTGCGCCCGCCGGTCGGGCAGCGGGGCAGCTCCTATAATGGTCTCGGTTTGAAACCGAAGCGCAAACCGGATTGTCGTTGACCTCGCTCGTGCTACGGTGCCTCGCGCCGGCACTGATCCTTCTCGCGACGTTGGCTCGTGCGGCCGATGCGGACATCGTTGCTGCGCGCGCCGCATGGGAGCGGGGCAATGTCGCCGCCCTGGCAAAGCTTCGCGACCGGTCGGCCGCCCATCCTCTCGGCGCCTATCCTGCGTTCTGGCATCTGCTCGCCACGCTGGACGTCGCCCCCGAAGCGGACTTGCGTGCGTTCCTGGACGCGAACCGGGACGGCCCGCTTGCCGACCTCCTCCGGCGGGACTGGCTCAAGCGACTGGGCGCGGCGGGCAAGTGGGGGGAGTTCCGCCGCGAACACCCCGCGTTGGTAGCTGACGACCCGGAGGTCGCCTGCTACGCCCTGCAGGCACGCCTGGACAGCGGGGACCCTGAGGCCTTGCGGGAAGCCCGCGGCCGCTTCCTCGGCGGAAAGGAAGCGCCCGCGCCCTGCCAGCCTGTATTCGCCGCGCTGGCCAGCGAGCGCCTGATTGGGTCTCCCGAGGTGTGGTCCCGAATCCGGCAATTGCTCGCCGCCGGCGCGCTCGGGGACGCCAAGCGCGCCAACCTGTTCCTCCCCAATCGGGAACGCTTCGACGAGCGCGACCTGGCGCTCGCCAACGACGACCCCGCCCGCTTTCTCGCTCGCCCGCGGCCGAAGGCACCGCCGAATCGTGCATTTCACGAGCTGTCGCTCCACGCGTTGGCGCGGCTCGCGCGCAAGAGCCCGGACGAAGCGGCAACACGACTGCAGGAGCTCGCCACGACGCTTGGCCCGGGGGACAGCCGGTATGGCTGGGCGGAGATCGCCCAGGCGTCAGCCCGGTCTCACCACTCGCGGGCTGTGGAGTGGTATCGGCTGGCGGGCGAGGGGCCATTCACAGAGCCCCAACTGCAATGGATGGTGCGCGCCGCCTTGCGCGCGGGCGACTGGCGCCTCGTGCGCGCTGCCGTGAACCAGATGCCGCCGCTGGAAGCGCGCGACCCGGCGTGGCAGTACTGGCTCGGGCGAGCACTGCGCGCGGAGGGTGCCAACGATGCGGCGCGTGCGGTGCTGCTGCCGCTCGCCCGGGAGCGCCACTTCTACGGGCTGCTCGCGGCGGAAGACCTGGGCCTTGTACAGCCACCGGACTGGACTCCCCGATCGGTCCCTGAAGAGGATGTTGCGCGCATGCGGTCCGTGTCGGCCGTGGGTCGCGCCATGGCCCTGTATCGGCTGGGGCTTAGCCAGGAGGCCTTCCGCGAGTGGGTGTTCGGCCTTCGCGCGCGCACCGATGCGGAGTACCTCGCGGCGGCGGAACTCGCCAGCCGGGAAGGCCTCATCGACCGTTCTATCGGCACCGCCGACCGCACGGTCACGCTGCATGACTTCACGCGCCGCTATCCCACGACACACATCGAGACCCTCTCGGAATCGGCTCGGCAGTGGAACGTCGCCGAAGCCAAGGTATTCGCCATGATTCGCCAGGAGAGTCGCTTCAACGCCACTATTCGCTCACGCGCCGGCGCCATCGGCCTCATGCAATTGATGCCTGCCACAGCAAGCTGGGTGGCCAGGCAGATGAGCTTTCCGGACTACCGCATCAGCCTGCTCGACCTGCCGTCCGTGAACATCGCCATGGGCACGTACTATTACCACCGCGTGCTCGCCGACCTCGGGGACCCGGTGCTCGCCACCGCCGCCTACAACGCGGGCCCCGGGCGCGCCAAGCGCTGGCGCGACGCGACGCCGCTGGAAGGCGCGATCTACGCCGAGACCATTCCGTTCAACGAGACTCGTGACTACGTGAAAAGGGTGTTCGCGAACGCGTGGTTTTACCACCACCGCCTGAACGGCGAGGCGGCGAGCCTGCGCGCAATGCTTGGAAAGGTTCCGGCGCGCCCTGCCGATCCCGGCGCTGCCAGCGACATTCCTTGAGTTGATGCGATGACGACACGACAGGTTCTTGTTCTTGGCGGCACCGGCTTCGTGGGGCGTGCGGTATGCGCTCAGCTGGCAGCGCGCCAGGTCCGCATTCGCATCCTCTCGCGCGACGCCGCCAAGGCGCGCCCGCTCACGGTCCTGCCGGCGCTCGAGGCCATGCACGGCTCGCCACACGACGATGCGACGCTGCGACGCGCCATGGCGGGCGTCGATGCCGTCATCAACCTCGTCGGCATCCTGCACGAGCGAGGTCGCGACACGTTCGAGCGCGCTCACGTCGACCTGCCCCGCCGAGTCGCGCAGCTTTGCCGCGAAGCCAACGTCACCCGGCTCGTGCACATGAGCGCGCTGAAGGCTGATACCGAAGGGCCCAGCGCGTACCTGCGCTCGCGCGGACGGGGGGAGGCGGCAGCGCGGGCGGCCTTCGGGCACTCCGGCCTCACGATCCTGCGCCCCTCGGTGATCTTCGGGGCAGGCGACCGCTTCGTGAACCTGTTTGCAGCCATGGCGCAGTGGGCGCCCGTCATCCCGCTGGCAGGGGCGCACGCGCGTTTCCAGCCCGTCTGGGTCGAGGATGTCGCGCGCGCCCTGGTCGATTGCCTCGAGGGCGAGCGCACGCACGGCCAGGCCTACGAGCTCTGCGGGCCCGACGTGTACACGCTCGCCGAAATCGTGTTGTTCGCGGCCCGCACGCGCGGGCTGCGTCGAAGGGTGATCCCGCTGCCGGGGCCGGTTGCGGCCCTGCAGGCCTTCGTCATGGAAAGGCTGCCAGGCCCGTTGATGACGCGCGACAACCTTCGCTCCATGTCGATCGACAACGTCTGCGAGTGCGGCTGGCCGGGCGTCTTCGCCTTCGCCCCCAGCGCTATGCAGTCGGTGGTGCCGTCCTACCTGTCCCCGGGCGTGCCAAGAGACCGCTACGCCGGGCGGCGCGACCCCTCGCTTCGACCTTCCAGGCGGCCGCGATGAAGGTCTACGCCGTCGGCGGGTCGGTGCGCGACGAGCTGCTGGGAAAGCCGGTGACCGACCGCGACTGGGTCGTGGTCGGCGCCACGCCCGAGGAAATGGCGCGCCTGGGCTTTCGGCCGGTCGGTGCCGACTTCCCGGTGTTCCTGCACCCCGACACGCAGGAGGAATATGCCCTCGCGCGCACCGAGCGGAAGACCGCTCCGGGCTACCGGGGCTTCACGTTCCACGCCTCGCCAGATGTGACACTCGAGGAAGACCTTCGCCGGCGCGACCTCACCGTCAACGCCATGGCTCGCGCCGACGATGGCACGCTGATTGATCCCTTCGGCGGGGAATCGGACCTGCGCCAGGGCCTTCTCCGGCACGTGAGCGAAGCGTTTGCCGAGGACCCGGTGCGAATCCTTCGCGTGAGCCGCTTTGCC
>Ga0075471_10001501_pt1 | contig 15323 bp, 13 predicted proteins | sample DEB19_08_DNA_2_FD_74787 | JGI IMG/M metagenome (GOLD analysis project Ga0075471, IMG submission 74787) | Aqueous microbial communities from the Delaware River and Bay under freshwater to marine salinity gradient to study organic matter... | ecosystem: Environmental > Aquatic > Marine > Coastal ... | reverse complement strand
CGCTTTAGGCAAGGCGCTTAATGAGCTGGGGTCAATAGCGTGACGCCCAGTGGCAAGGTCTGACAACTTTTACCTCACTGAACAGGCTTGAGTGCACCTGCGAAGATTGGTCAATGTTCAGTTTCAAAACGCAAGGTTCAGAATCTTTAAGCCTGAAACTTCTATACCTGGACTGTCGCCTGGCATTGTCCCCACAGCTCTTCCCAATCCTTGCCGCTGATATCGGTGACGCGACCATCGGCCTCAAAAAATTTATTGGGAATCTGAAACATGGCAATGAAGGTTCCGCCATTGGGTGACCAAGCCGAATGTCGGCTGCCCGCAGGACGCCAAACGAATTGACCGGCCTTGCACTCAAGCCCAGCATCAGGTCCATCAAGGTCCACCAGATGCCCATCCAGTACCCAGGTCTGCTCGATACAGACATGTTCATGATCTGGCAGTCTGGAACCCGGCGCCATACGCATCAGCACCGTCGCCAATCCCTGCACCGAATCCATCAGCAGGGGTTTCACCTCAATTCCCGGAAAGCGGGTGGGTCGCCACGGCAGATTGGGAACATCCACGAACCGCGAAGCCTTAGGCGCAAGGCTGGCGTGGTCAACAAAAGGCGATATGGCGGTGGTCATGGCAACACTCCAAATGAGTTGGGGATGAAGGGATAAAGGAATCGAGTGACTAAGTCACAAACGGCCTGGCAGCTTAACGTCTAAATCCAAAAGTATGATACTGCTTCAAATTAGTATCCCTGGCTGCCGCCATCAAAGTTTTAACTTCTAGTACAGGGCTATGGTTAGTTCATTGAGCGCGACTAAGCAATCATGTTCACCTGAATCACTGGTATGCAATCGAACCAAGTCCAAACTGGATTCTCAAGCTTTGTTTTCAAATGATTCACCACCTTGACCACCTGGTGCTCACCACTGCACGTGAATCGGCCTGCGTTGATTTTTACACCAGAGTTTTGGGCATGCAACTCGAAACCTTCATGGGTGGAACGCCCCCGGTAGTGCGTCGCGCCTTCAAATTTGGTCAACAAAAAATCAATCTACATGTGCAAGGGTCTGAATTTGAGCCCAAGGCCTATTTGCCAGTGCCTGGATCTCAGGACTTGTGCTTTCTGGTTGACATACCGTTGCAACAAGTGGTGCAGCGTCTGAAGCAATGCAATTGGCCCATCCTGGAAGGCCCGGTGAACAGAACAGGGGCCACCGGCGCGATCCAGTCGGTTTATGTCCGCGATCCTGACTTCAATTTGATCGAATTGGCTATGTTGCTCTGACCCTCCTCCAACGCACTATCGTACTTCCATGCGTCTTTACCTAAGCACTCACTCAACCTGCAGCCTCATCAAGGAATTTTCATGAAACTTGAATCTCATTTTTTTTACCGCAGCTGTTTCAGCTGTGCCACATTCATGCTGTCCATGGTCCTTTCATTGGCTAGCCCAACATCTGCTGTCGCTCAGAACGTATCGGCAAACAGTGTGGCTGACATGGTTCTGAAAAATGGAAAGATTCATACCCTGGCTGGACAAGACCAGATCTTTCAGGCCATGGCTGTTCGGGAAGGCAAGATTTTGTCTCTGGGAACCAACGACAGCATGGCCGCCCTGATCGGCCCCAATACAAAGGTTCATGACTTGCAGGAAAGAACCGTCATTCCCGGGCTGATTGATTCCCACATCCACGCTATCAGGGCGGCCTTGAGTTTTGCCACTGAGGTCAACTGGATTGGTGCGAAATCTCTTAGCGAGGCCCTAGCACGGCTGAAAGCCGCAGCAGAAAAAGCGCCAGCAGGTCAATGGCTGATTGTTGCCGGCGGATGGACGGAAGAGCAATTTTCCGAGCGACGCCGTCCTACGCAGGCAGAACTGGTGGCAGCTGCTCCCCAGCACCCCGTATACGTTCAGTGGATGTATGGATGGGCCATGCTGACCCCGGCGGCTTACACTGCCCTCAATATCAGCAAGGCAGCTGACCTCCCGGCCGGAGGAAAGTTCGAACTCGATCGGGATCAAAAACCAACTGGCGCGATCGTGGGCGGGATTGTTCCTCTGTTTGACAAATTACCCAAACCAGATGCCGCCCAAAAAGTAACTGGTACGCGCCAGTTTTTTACTGAGCTCAATCGTGTCGGGCTAACTGGTGTCATGGACCCGGGTGGCTTTAATATGACGCCCGAGGAGTATCAACCCTTGTTTGAGGTATGGCGCCAGGGCATTCTGTCCGTCAGGGTTCGTTACAGTTATTTCGCACAGAAAAAAGACAAGGAATTCGAGGAATTCAAGGAACTGACCCAACTCCTGCCGATGGGTTTTGGCGATGACATGCTGCGCTTTCATGGCGTTGGTGAGCGTGTTGCCTTTTCCATGTACAACAACAAAGATCCGAAACCTGCAGATCAGCAAAAACTATTGCGCATTGCCAAATGGGCTGCTCAAAATGGTTACACCTTGACTCAACACTGGCATGAGGCCAACACAGTGGATCGTTTGCTCGATGTCTTCGAAGAAGTCAATCGCGAAACACCGATCGCCCCCCTGCGCTGGTCAATTGCCCACCTCAATGATGCAACTGAAGACAACCTGCAAAGAATGAAAAGGCTTGGCGTCGGTTGGGCCATGCAAGACGCCATGTACATGGAAGGCGACCGGCGCCTCGCTGCCCATGGTGAAAAGGTCATGGAGCGCATGCCTCCACTCAATACGGCCATTCGCGTTGGCGTACGTATTGGCGCTGGCACAGATGCTCACCGAGTGGCAGATTACAACCCCTTTATTGCTTTGCGCTGGATGCTTGACGGTAAATCTGCGTCCGGGCGGACATTGCGCGCCAGTCATGAGATTCCAAATCGATTGCAAGCGATTCAGATGTACACCTCGGGTAGCGCCTGGTTGGCCAAGGAAGATCATTTGCGCGGCACTTTGGAAGTAGGCAAATGGGCCGATCTGGCAGTTCTGAGCAAAGACTACTTCAGGGTTCCGCTTGCGGAAATGGCGGATATTGAGTCTGTCATGACGGTCGTTGGCGGCAAAGTGGTTTACCCACCCCCCCATCAGTAATCGATTTCCAAGAGCTTGTTTGATACTATTTGCAATCAAACCCGACAACAACCCGCCAATGACAGGGCACATTGGCTGAATGCCCGCTTAGGGACCAACAAGTTCCTGGACGAAAGGTCTGGGCTCTGGGTGGCTGGTTACAACCATACCGCCAAAACCTAAGAAAAAGCACAAAAAATAAACTTTAAGTGCTTGATATTTATGGTGAATTTGGTGGGCGATACATGGATCGAACATGTGACCCCTGCAGTGTGAATGCAGTGCTCTACCGCTGAGCTAATCGCCCTGCGCGCTGGCGCTAACGCCCCGGCAAGAGGCTGAATTATGCCACATCCACCCTCGCATTCGGTTTGCTTCCAGCCTCTGTCACTGGTCACCACTCCCTTTGGCCAGTCAAAGCAAAAAGGGGCGTGAACTTTAACTAGATAGAAACACCATTGACAAAGCATCCAACATGTATACCGTGTTGCGCTTATTGACTCAGATCAAAATTCATGGACATAACACCCTCTGAGAGCCCCGCTGATTCTGGTCTACCCAAATTCTGGGATCAGATTTTTCTTCTCTTTCTTGCCTGCGTGATTGGATTAGTCGCCTGGATTGGCGTCATCGAGTACCGAGAGGGGCATAAAACGGAGTCTATAAAACGTCACGGCGAAGCCTGGGGTGAGTTTTTCAAAGGCAATTCTGCAAAACGCACAGAGCCTGACTACTCCATCGAGGCATGCGCTGCCAAAGAAAACGGCTCGGCCACCTGGGGCGATTGTTATCAAGCGCTTGTTGCACCGGGTGGGCCGATGGATGGGCTTGAAAACCCGTTTTTCAAAACACCTCAAAAATTGGCCCAGAAATGTGACACCAATGATCGCTCCACAGTTGGTGCCCTGGTCCTGGAGAAATTGACACCCTTGCCACTTGGCTCTGCAGTTCCCATCGCCGTCTCTGCAATAGAGAGCGGTGATCGCATTGACAAAAAACTCCAAATCCGAGTGTCAGTCTGCGACAAGTTCTCAAGCCCAATCGTAATTGGTGAGTTTCAGTTCTAGGAAATCCCAACATGACGCCCCCATCCTCTGCCCAGGTCACAGAAGCTCCGGATACGTCGTTGACTGTAAACCCGGATGAGCAAACCTTTCGCCAGCGCGCCTATGCCGCATTGTTAGACCCCCATATTGAAGACAATCTGCATAAGCCAATCGAAAAGTGGATCGGCATATTGATTGTGGCCAACCTGTTGGCTCTGGTGCTGGAGAATGTCAACGAAATCTACACGCCGTATGCGAAGTGGTTCCACTACTTCGATGTTTTCTCGGTAGTCATCTTCACGATCGAATACCTGACTCGACTCTACCTAGCACCAGAAGACCACGAATTCAAACGGTCCTCCAGTCCGCACCTCAAATACATCCGCAGCCCTTTTGCCATCATTGACCTGTTGGCCGTTGCACCCTTTTACCTGCAGGCCTTTATTCCAGTAGATTTAAGAGCTTTGCGATTACTCAGGCTGCTGCGAATCCTGAAACTGTTCCGTGTTTTGATCCCTGCCTGGCGTGAATTCGTGGTCGCCAATCGTGGACGAACATTCCGGCAAAAAATCCATGCCCTGGTCTATCCCAGCGAATATGGCGGCGAACTCCATCATCTCTTTGATAACTTTATTGCGCTTTGGGTGGTGATTTCGGTTGTTGCTGTCGTACTGGAGTCAGTTCAAGGTATTAACTATGTCCTCAATATCGAGTTCATCGTGCTGGATGCGCTTGCTGTGGGAATCTTCACGATTGAATACTGCCTGCGAATCTATTCCAGTGTGGAATCACCTGGTATGGCCCATCCGATCTGGGGCCGACTCAAACAAGCCAAGACCCTACCTTCACTGATTGACCTATTGGCAATCATGCCTTTCTTCCTGGAAGCGTTCCTACACCACCTGCTCGATCTGCGATTCCTACGGGTGTTTCGACTGCTACGGTTGCTCAAGCTCACCCGCTATACCGGGTCAACAAAAACCCTCTCCATCGTGGTGGTCCGTGAGTGGCCGGTCTTGGCGGGATCTGCCTTTGTGATGCTTTTGCTTGTCATCCTGACAGCCAGCCTGGGCTACCTCTTTGAACACGAGGCGCAACCTGAAAAATTTGAAAATATTCCGCAAGCCATCTACTGGGCCGTGATCACCCTGGCTTCTGTAGGCTATGGCGATATCTCACCCGTGACACCCATGGGTCGGTTGATGACCATTATCTTGGCCTTGTTGGGAATTGGCATCTTTGCCATCCCGGCGGCCATTTTGTCTTCAGCGTTTACCGATCAGTTGCGCATTGAGCGTGAAGCGCTCAAAAAGTCCCTGCATGAGATGTTGGGCGATGGAATCTTGTCTGAAGAAGAGCGAGAGCATCTCCATCACGAAGCCAAGCGACTTCACCTGAGCAAGGAGGAAGTCAATCAGCTAATTGCCCAGGCTAGAAAAGCTTATGAAAAAGAACATGATTTACAAGGTATGCCGCTACACAAGATCGCCGCCAACCCCGAATTGGCGGTAGAGCACTTCAAGCATGTACTTGGCGAGATGCGTCAACTGGCGCTGCTGACCGATCTGGGTAAGTTTGACCAGATCGCGGCCGAGAAGAAACGCTTGACCGAAGGTGAGCAGGAAATCTGGCTCAAGCTTCAAAGCTGAGCGGGGGGCGTCTGGCCTGCTGAGCTTAAGGTCAGACTTGACTGCCCATGACCCATCCGCTGGCAGCGCGCTGCGCTTCGCAAGTTTCGTGCAGCAGACCAATCAGTCGCGGTTGAGAATGGTGATGCTGATACGTCGGTTACGCGGATCCTTGGGATCAGTCGGGTTGTAAGGCACGGTATCGGCCACACCCTCAATGCGGGCAAAACGCGCTTCCTGAATGCCCTGCTGCTCAAGGTTTTTACGGGTTGCCTCGGCACGCTCGGACGATAAAGTCCAGTTGTTGCGGTTATTGGTGTTGGCAAAAGCCAGGCTGTCGGTGTGGCCCCGCAAGGCCACCTTGTTGGGTAATCCGGTGAGCAATTTGCCAACTTCCAGCAACAATCCCTGCGCTCTGGGCGTCATATTGGCAGTCCCCAGTCCGAACATGGCGAAATCTGCCTTGTCAATGATCTCGATCCGCAAGCCGTCCTTGTCGCGGGCAAACTGCACCTGATCCTTAAGATTTTTCAGGTTCGGATTTTTTTCCAGGTTTTCCTTGAGGTCCTTTTCCAATTTTTCAAAACTGGCTTTTTCGGCTTCCATCTTGGCTTTCAGCTCTTCATCGATCTGGCCGGACTCCTTGCTGTCAGATCCCCTTGGCGATGGATCGTTTTCAGTGGGCCCTCCCTGAGACTTGGGCGTCACGATATTGAGCATATTGGTCTGCTTGGCCCGAAACGGCAAGCCATCCGGATCGATGATGGAAGAACCTCCAAACATGCCATCCGATCCCGCCAACTTGCCCAACTCCAGACTACTCTGAGACGTTGGCTTGAAATATTCGGCAATGCTCTTGCGCTGGTCTTCATTGGAGGCACCCAGCAGCCACATCAGCAGGAAGAACGCCATCATGGCGGTCATCATGTCGGCCAGGGCAATTTTCCAGGCGCCACCGTGGGCGCCACCGTGGCCATCGCCAATCACCTTTTTTATGACGATGACAGGCGCTGTTGGCGCTGCTTCGGCTTGCGCTTCAGGCTCTGCCTCAGACGCAGATTGCGCAGCCGCGGCAATTGCCGCCTGCGCCTCTGCCTCAGCGTCGGCAACCGGTGCTGCTTCTAGCTCAGCGGTGGCCGCTTCTGCCATGCTTAATTACCTCGCATGCCGTCAAACACTTCGGCAAAGCTGGGCTGGTTGTGGTGGCTGATGCTGACCCGGGCTGCTTCAATGATCAGCGGCATAGGGTGTCCGTGCATAGTGCCAATGATGATCTGCTTGACCACCTTGAAGATCTCACCCTCTTCTTCAACAATCTGGGCCATCCGCTTGGACATGGGCTCAACCAGACCATAGGCGAAGAACACGCCCAGGAAGGTTCCGACCAGAGCGCCACCAATCAGGGCACCCAGCACAGGTGGCGGCTCATCAATCTTGCCCATGGTCTTGACCACACCCAGCACGCAGGCCACGATACCCAGCGCAGGCAGGGCACCTGCCAGGGTTCCGACCGAATCAACCACCTTGAGTTCACTGTGGTGGTGTGTCTTGATCGACTGGTCCATCACCTCTTCCACCGCGTAAGGGCTGAGATTGCTGGACGACACCACCATCAAACGCACGGTGTCAGTGATCAAGTGCAACAAGGCATGGTCATGCAGGATTTTTGGGTATTCGCCAAAAATTGCACTTGCCTCGGGGTTTTCAATATGCGCCTCTAGCGCCACCGCCCCCTCCGTCTTGAGGGTTTTCATGATTTTGGCGACGACAAAGATAGTGCTCAGGTAGTCTTCCTTCTTGTAGGCCGGGCCCTTGAACACCTTGCCAATGCCTTTGCCCAGGCCTTTGACCACCTCCATGCCATTACCAACCAGCATGGCCGCCACACCGGCTCCTACGATGATGAAGGTCTCAACGGGAGCTGCCTTGATGATGGGCGCCATCGAGCCTCCGGCCATGACATAACCGCCAAAGACAAAGACAAACAACAATACAAGACCAATAATCGCAACCATTCAAGACTCCTCATCAGCATCCAGGTGTCTGGACAATATCTGCCATCACCCGCTGCCAAGACTTTGCCAGCCAGCCAGGGCTGGCGTTCAGTGCATAGTGGAGGGGACCCCGCTGCCGACTGGTGCTTTGCCTGGCAACAAGCCAGGCACATCACGCCATGCCTGGCTGATTTCTCGCATCAGCGACAGAATTTCATCCAGAGCGGCCTGATCATTGTAAGCATTGACAAAGACAAGTCTACGTGTGACATACCCGTAGAGCTCGTGCAGATTACGGGCCAGATCACCCCCCTTTTCCAGGTCCAGGGCACTTTGCAGGCCAATCGTGATTCGGCCGGCTCTGGCCAGGCTCTTGTTCTTTTCTTCAATTGAGCCGCGATCGATATGTCCTTTGGCGCTGACCATGCTCTCAATCAGGCCGTCAAATAGCATCTGAATTAGCTCAACCTTGTCCGCCGCCATGGCGCGACTGGTATGGCTACCCTGACCATATTCCTCCATGGCTCTGAAATTGACTCGCATGATCCAAGACTCCTTTGAAGCTGTCACTTCAGGATTCGGTGGCAGCCAAGGAAACTTAAGCCAATGAGGGGTAAAAATCAGAGATTGATTCGAGGGCTTGGAAAAGCCAAGCTCAATTCAAGCAAAACGGCAAGAATTTGCCGCTTGAACAGGGTTTTGAGTCCAATTCCACTAGTTTTTTATGCAACTTTCGAACTTCTGGGTTTGCGAGCAGAAACCGGCTCGATTTGCAGGTTGGTACGTAGCTTTTTCACCACAGCACTGAGCATCTGACTGACCCGGGATTCAGTGACTTCCAGCACTTCACCAATTTCCTTCAGGTTGAGCTCCTCAACATAGTAGAGGTTCATGACCAACTGCTCTCGTTCGGGCAGGTCGGCAATGGCCTCGGTCAGGGCCTCCATGAACTCCTGCTGCTCAACCAGCGCCTCGGGCTGCTGCTGCGGATCTGCTGAAAGGTTCATCACCTCATCGGTCACCACTTCCAGCGAGTAGGTTTCAAAGCGGTGCGCCTGGGTACGCTCCTTGTGAAACTGCTCAATGTCCATGCCCATATGCTCGGCCAGCTCGGCTTGAGTCGGCGTGCGCCCCAGCTGGACCGCCAGCAACTGATTAGCTTCGCTATGGGATTTGTTGATGGCCACCGCCGAGCGGGGCAGAAACGACAGCCGACGCACCTCATCCAGAATGGCGCCGCGCACCCGGCTATGGGCAAAATTTTCGAATTCGATGCCGCGCCCCGGGTTGTAGGCTCGGGCGGCCTCCAACAAGCCGATCATGCCGACCTGAATCAACTCATCCAACTCCATGAAGGGCGGCAGGCGGACCTTCAGGTGCAGGGCAACCCGCTTGACCATGCCGAGATGGGCCATCACCAGCGCTTCGCTGTTGTTCTGCACCTCGTCGTACATGCGGATATTGGCCATGGTCTTCAGGCTGGTGCTTGCACCAGTCGCTCCAGAAAAAACTGAATACCCCCAGAGGCGTGGTCAGGCTTTGGCAGCTGATCAGCACTGACAGCCAGACGACGAAAATCTCTGGAAGCTGCGCTGCCTGGAGCGTATTCCAGGATGGCCTGGTATTTCTTCAGGGACTCCAGAACCAGCTCGTCATTTTCAATCGACCCCAGGTATTTCACAGATTTGTCGAGAAAACGTGCACAGACCTGATTGATGCGTTCATACAGCTTGTAGCCCTCGGGTTCGGTGTCCACCGCATTCGGAATCAGGAAAATGTCTTGAAGCTGGTGGTCTTGAACCATCACCTTGATGGTGCCGTAGGCATCAGCAATTGAGGACGGGTCATCACGGACCACCACAAAGCGCAGGGAACAGGCTGCCAGCAGGCTCATCACCATCGGCGAGATGCCAGCCGCCATGTCCACAATCAGGTAATCCATCTGATCGTTCAGCGAGCTGAATTCCTGCACGATTCTGGCAATCTGGACCTCGCTCAAGGCTGCCATATCCTGCAAGCCTGAAGCGCCAGGCACCAGCTTGATGCCCTGACGGGTGGTCACGATGATCTCGTCCAGCTTTTTTTCACCGCTCAGAAAGTGGCTCATGTTGTAGGGCGCCCGACACCCCAGCGCGATCTGGGCGTTGGCCAAACTCAAATCGGCGTCAAACAGCATGACCTTTCTGCCCAGAGCGTGTAGGGCCACGGCCAAATTGACCGATACCGTTGTCTTGCCTACCCCACCCTTGCCGCTGGCAATCCCAATCACCTGAGTGGGTCGTTGCATGTCCATGAACTTAGTGAATCTCCATCAAATTTGCAATCGGGGCAGGTCTGGGGCTTAGCGCAGGCTGCGCCTGAGGCATCCATTGTGCTACAGCCAGCTCAGCCAACAGATCGGGCGTCAACTGCTGCAAGGCCTCGTCGATTTTCTCAGACCCGCAAGCCACCGACAACCCGACCGGGCTGCCAGCTTGCAGCAGGTAATGCAGCAGCGGCCAGGGCGCACTGGCTTCATCCAGCTTGCTCAGCATCAGGCTGCTCCACTGAATTCCGGTGGCGCTGAGTACGCGCTGCAAGGTTACGCTGGATGCGTCGGCCGGCAGTACCGCGTGCCACTGGGCCTGTGGGCAGACCTGGCGCAAGGCCTGCATGTTCTCTTGCAGCTGAACACCGGCTGTATCAATCAGAATCAGCTGGCGCTGGTCCAGCTCGCTTAACAAGACCGCCAGGGTATCGGCGTCCTTGGCGCGTAGGCAGTCCACCCCCAACTGGGCGCACAGCATTTGGGTCTGCGCCCAGGCGCCGGCCCGCTGGTCCTTGTAGGCAATGACCGTCATCTGATCCGGGTTGTGCTGGAGCATGGCTCGACGCAGCAGCCGGGAGGCCATCGATGATTTGCCGCTGCCCGAAGGCCCCGCCAGAACATGGATGCCTTGGCTTGGGGCAGCCACGGTTTGGTAGTCAATATTGGCCAGCAAATGCTCGGTGATGGTGTCAATGGCCAGACCCAGGTGGGTCTGATCGCGCAAGGCATCCAGCAGCAAGGTACGCAGGCTCGCGGGCACCGCTGCCTCGCTCAAGCCCTGCACCAGAGGCTGGATCTCCTGCGGCCAGGATTGTTCTGCCTGCCACATCATGGCTTTCTGACTGAGCCTGAACTCCTGCCGCAAGGCGGCAATTTCTTCTCGTACCGTTGCCACGATCTCGCGGCTACGAATCAGGTCACGGTCGTTCTCGGCACCCGTGGGCTCACGACTAGGCGCAACCGCCTCAAGACTGGGTTCGGGCCGATCAAATGAAATGAACGGGTTGGCTGATTTGGCAGTCAACTGAGACTTCGTTGTCTGCGACTTTGGCATATGGGCCGCTACCAATTGGTCCTGGAAACTGTGGCCGGTTACCGCTTGTGCCGAATCGGGCACCGTCTCATCGTCCTTGGGTTCGGCAGCTTGCACGTCCACAGCAACCACCAGCTCTGTTTGACCCGCCAGTCTTTGATTGGAGATGACAAAGACATTCGGACCAAAGCGTGCCAGCGCCTGCTCATTGGCACTGCGTGTGTCGCGGGCCAGGATGCGTTTGAGTTCCATGACAGTTTCGCTTTATGGGTTTGGGTTTGACATCACTGCATTGCTGCGTGCACGTTATGAATCACCTTGACGTTCTGGTCGTCAGGAATTTCGCTGTAGGACAGGATCGTCAGGTCATTCACCCGATAACGCACCGCCTTGGACAGCCAGGGGCGGATGGCCGGCGAGACCACCAGCACCGCCGGATGGCCCTGATCTTCCACTTGCGAGGCGCCTTCGCGCAATGCCGCGAACAGGCGTTCGGCCAGACCGGGCTCGATGGACAGATTCTGGCCCGGGGCGCTTTGCTGAAGCACGTTGTGCAGCAGCTGTTCCAAATTGGGATCCAGGGTCATGACCGCCAGGCTGTTGCTGTCATCCAGCAGGCCCTGCACGATCATTCGGCCCAGCTTGGGTCGAACAATTGAGGTCAGCTGATCGGGTTCCTGGGTTCGGCCGGCTGCTTCGGACAGCGCCTCGGCGATGGTGCGCATGTCGCGAATCGACACCGACTCGCTCAACAGGTTCTGCAGGGTGCGGGTCACCACGCCCAGCGACAGCTTGCCCGGTACCAGGTCTTCAACCAGCTTGGGTGACCGGGCTGCGAGCTTGTCCAACAGCTGCTGTACCTCGTCGTGGCTGAGGAGATCAGCGGCGCTGTCACGTAGCACCTTGTTCAAATGGGTGGCCACCGCCGTGCTGGGGTCCACCACGGTGTAGCCCAAGGTACGGGCATGGTCGCGCTCGGAGGGCTCGATCCAGACCGCATCCAGGCCAAAAGCCGGTTCCTTGGTGGCTTCACCCTCCAGCGAGCCATACACCTTGCCCGGGTTGATGGCCAGCTCACGACCGACCCTGACCTGACCTTTGCCACGCACCACACCCTTGAGAACAATATGGTAGGTGTCTGGATCAATGCTCAAGGCATCACGAATACGCACCGGCTGAACCAGGAAGCCCAGCTCAGCCGACAGTTTCTTGCGCACCCCCTTGACCCGGCTCATCAGCTGGCCGCCGTTTTCAGGGTTCACCAGCGGAATCAGGCCATAGCCAATTTCAAGCCCGATCAGGTCCACCTGGTCCACATCATCCCAGTCCAGTTCCTTGGGCTCTTCCAGCCCTGCGGCAGCCGCCTGTTCGGAGGGCGTCATCTCGGGCTCGGCATTGCGCAGAGTCAGGCGCCAGCCTAACGCAGCGCACACGACCGCGAGCGTCAGAAAAACCACATGTGGCATGCCAGGCACAAGGCCAAGCACCGCCAGAATGCCGCCGGCCATGTAAAGAGCCGTCGGATTGGCCAACTGCGAAGTGGCCTGCTCGGTCATGGACTCCGAGGTGGTCACCCGGGTCACGATGATGGCCGTTGCCAGTGACAGGAACAGCGAGGGAATCTGTGCAACCAGGCCATCGCCAATCGTCAGCAAGGTGTAAATACGGCCGGCCTCGGACAGGGATAGGCCATGCTGGCCAACGCCAATGGCCAGGCCACCCACCAGGTTGATGATCAGGATCAGAAGGCCGGCGACGGCATCACCGCTGACAAATTTGGAAGCACCGTCCATGGAGCCGAAGAAATCAGACTCCTGGGCCAGTTCCTCGCGACGTTTTTTGGCGGTCTCCTGATTGATGACGCCCGCGTTCAGGTCGGCATCAATCGACATCTGCTTGCCGGGCATGGCGTCCAGGGTAAACCGGGCATTCACTTCCGACACCCGGCCCGCACCCTTGGTCACCACAATGAAGTTAATGATCATCAGGATGGCAAAAATGATGAAACCCACCAGGTAATTACCACTGATCACAAACTCGCCAAAAGCCGCCACCACCTTGCCGGCCGCCTCATGGCCCTCATGCCCGTTCACCAGAATGACCCGGGTCGAGGCCACATTCAGCGCTAGCCGCAGCATGGTGGCCATCAGCAGGACCGAGGGAAAGCTTGAAAACTCAAGAGGTTTTCGGGTGCCTATCGCGATCATGATCACAATCAGGCTGCAGGCGATGTTGAAGGTGAACATCACATCCAGCAACAAGGCTGGCATCGGCACCACCAACATGGCCATGATCAGCAACACCAGGACGGGAATTCCCAGACCGGTGTAATCAAATTTGCTCAGGTTCTGTCGAACCGTTGACAGGGTGATGGTGCTCATGCCCCTGGATATGCAAAGACCATGCCATCCAAAAACTCATGGTTAGAGTGGTTTCGACAGTGGCAAGGCCTTTCCGGTCACGGTTTTTGCTTATTACAGGTGCAGCAGCCTCATTCGTGGGGCCTATCACCTTGCCAACAGATCGGAACCCGCATGGACGCCAACCTGAATTTTCTGACCGCTTCCGCCCCAGGCGCCTTGAGTTTGGGGGACAACACCCCCAGCGTTGAAAGCAAGAGTCCGGCCAGCAGATCGATGCTTGGGCAGGAGTTTGCCAACCTGATGCGATCCCTGTTGCCCGACAGCGAGCGGCAAGGTCTTGCCGCTGCCAACCCGGTTGCCGGCGCCAACAGCCTGCAAACTCTTAATTTAGGGAACCAGTTTTCTCTGGTGACCAGTGCCACCCCGCAGCCCGATGAAGATAGTCTGGCGGCCTTTGCCAAATCGCAGGGACTGGCTGACAGTGCTGTTCAGGCCCTGTTTGGCGACCTCAAGCCCCTGACCAGCAAGCTCATTCAGACCGACAAGCTTCAAGGCATCCCGGATGTCGCCTCAGCGACCACCCCGGCTGAACCATCCTCCGCCACCAATCTCCTGAGCCTGACCCCCGGCTGGTTTGTCTCGAACCCGATCGCTCAAAGCCAGGATGCAGCGACGTTCCCCGTGCCGCCGGTTGCCCACGCCGAAACCGCCCTGCCTGCATTGGCGTCGATCAAGGCAAGTGGATGGCCCCTGACTCTGAACTCTGCGAGCCCTGCAGACAGTGGAGCAGCGGATGACGGCAGCACTGCCAAGCTGGTCAATTTGCTGGCTGCTCACGGCGCCAGCGCCAGCATCACCCAGCTGCCAAAGAACGACACCGTCCCGGTGGTTGGCCCTCAAGACCCCGCCCAGGGGACCGAGGCGCCTGAACCCGGGCCGCTGGACGTAATGCGCCTGCGCCTGATCCCGGCCTGGGAGACCATGACCCGGGAGCTGGCCAAGGCCACTGGCAGTGAACAGGCCATGACCTGGGCCAATCTGGCCAACGGCCTTCTGGCCAAGGCCCAGAATAATAGTGTGGCCGAATCCGTCATCGACCTGGGTGACGCCCTGATTGGCTCAGCCATCGACACCCCAGATGGCATCTCGACCGTGTCAGCAACCTTCAACAATGACAACCTTGCCCAGCTGGGTCATGCGGCTGAGCAGGCCCCAACCCTGAATCTGACCGACAAGTCCACCAGCACCACCGCCTTGTCGCCCCTGACCGACCGGGCCGCCCAAATCAGTCAGATGGCCGACAAACTCGGTCAGGCCCTCAGTGAGCGCATGCAAAATCAGATTGAACAGGGTCAATGGAAGCTTGAACTGCGGCTCAAGCCAGCCCATCTGGGCAAAATTTCGGTCGAATTGGATATGAATTCCGGCATCCTGGATGCTGTTTTCAAGTCAGACAATGCACTAACCCGGGAGCTTATCGCCCAGGGACAGCAAAAATTGCGGGACAACCTGGCGCAAGCTGGCATGACAGTTGCTAACGTATGGGTTAACAGCAACGGTCAGCAAAGTACTGGCGGAAATCCGACACCCCGGCAATCGCCGGCGCAAGTCCAAATTCCTCAGTCTGAGCCTACCCTAGCAACGGATTTAAAAGTATTGGTAAAAAGCGCAAAATCAACCGATGGTTGGGACGAGTTGGTCTAGTGAATTGACCCCGGCCCTTTTTGATAACACGATGAGGTAAACCATGGCAAACGCACCTGCAGCTGAAGTGGAAGTCGAAGAAGGCGGCGAAGCAGAAGCCAAGCCGAAGAAGTCAATCCTGAAAGTCATTCTGGCCGTGGTCGGCCTGATCGTGCTGCTGGTGGGCACGGTGTTTGGCACCCTGTTCTTCTCAGGCTACTTCAA
>Ga0075471_10001500_pt1 | contig 15325 bp, 14 predicted proteins | sample DEB19_08_DNA_2_FD_74787 | JGI IMG/M metagenome (GOLD analysis project Ga0075471, IMG submission 74787) | Aqueous microbial communities from the Delaware River and Bay under freshwater to marine salinity gradient to study organic matter... | ecosystem: Environmental > Aquatic > Marine > Coastal ... | reverse complement strand
GCCGGGACGGCGGCGACGGCGCGACAGTCGCCAGGCGCAGCGCAGGCAAATCCGAGTGAGCCGGAGCCTGGAGGGCGGAGGCGAATGTCCGGCGAGACGGTACGGGGTAACCCCGAGCCGGCTTGGGCAAGTCGAGGTCGAACCAACTCGACGCTACGCCCGGCGATACGCCTCGTTTTGCCGGACTTCTCCAGAATTGTTGATCTGAGGGACTCCCCCTGGTAGGGTGCTCTCCGCTCACTGGAGGGGCCTTTTGTCACGGGTGGTTTCTGGCCGAGGTTGGCCGGGAGCCGCACTTGCAGAGCAGTGAACCACATGGTGCGTTTTTTTCGGCGGGATCGTGTTGCCCCTGGAGCCTCTCATCGTCGTCGCCGCAGCCGCCAACTCGGCGCTGAATGCCTGGAAGCGAGGCGGGTTTTGGCGTCGTCGGCTGGAACTCTCGTGGCCGACTTTACGACCGAGCAAACGTTTGGCGACGTCGAGTTCGGCAGCAACGCGACCGGCTACGCGCTGCGCGTGAACTCGCAGGTGATCCCCATCACCTGGGGAACCGCACGGGCATCCGCGACCCTTCCCGGCAATGGCTGGGTCGGTCTCGGCGCCCGACAGAACGCAAGCGGCTACGAACTCCTCTGGAAAAACACACCTGGGGGCTGGTTCGCTGCCTGGAACCTCGACGCTACCGGTGCCTTCACCAGCGGCAGAAGCGTGACGCTGGATGAGATCCACACGCTCGAAACGCAGGTCACCATCGACATCGACGGTGACAACTCGATCGGCTCGCCATCCGCGCAGTTCACGACGCAGCAGACAATCGGTGGCGTCGAGTTCGGCAGCAATGCGACTGGCTACGCGCTGCGTGTGAACTCGCAGGTGATCCCCATCACCTGGGGAACCGCACGGGCATCCGCGAACGTTCCCGGCGGCGGCTGGGTCGGCCTCGGCGCCCGACAGAACGGAAGTGGCTACGAGATGCTCTGGAAAAATACGCCTGGCGGCTGGTTCGCCGCCTGGAACCTCGACGCTGCCGGTGCCTTCACCAGCGGCAGAAGCGTGACGCTGGACGAGATCCACGCGCTCGAAACGCAGGTCGCTGCGGACATCGACGGTGACAGCGCGGTCGGCTCGCCATCCGCGCAGTTCACGACGCAGCAGACCTTCGGTGGCGTCGAGTTCGGCAGCAACGCGACCGGCTACGCGCTGCGCGTGAACTCACAGGTGATCCCCATCACCTGGGGAACCGCACGGGCATCCGCGACCGTTCCCGGCAGCGGCTGGGTCGGCCTCGGCGCCCGACAAAACGGAAGCGGCTACGAGCTCCTCTGGAAAAATACCCAGTCGGGCGCCTTCGCGGCCTGGGCCCTCAACGCCTCGGGGGCGTTTGTCAGCGGCAGAAGCGTGACGCTGGACGAGATTCGAGCGCTCGAAACGCAGGTCTCAGTGGACATCGACGGCGACAGCACGATCGGTTCGCCATCCGCACAGTTCACGACGCAGCAGACCCTCGGTGGCGTTGAGTTCGGCAGCAATGCGACCGGCTACGCGCTACGCGTGAACTCGCAGGTGATCCCCATCACCTGGGGAACCGCACGGGCATCCGCGAACGTTCCCGGTGGCGGCTGGGTCGGCCTCGGCGCCCGACAGAACGGAAGTGGCTACGAGATGCTCTGGGTCAGCACGCAATCCGGCGGATTTGCCGCCTGGAACCTCGACTCCTCGGGAGCGTTTGTCAGTGGCAGAAGCGTGACCGTCGGCGAGATTCGTGTGCTCGAGTCGCAGGTGGGCGTCGACATCGACGGCGACGGTCGTGTCGGGTAGCCGCTCGGACGGACTCACGACGATCCGCAGACCATTCGGCCCCGGGATTGTCGACTCCCGGGGTCGATGGCCTATGGAACGTGTGGACTGACAGCGCGTCCGACGCTACGCCCGGCGCAGGCGCGTGAACTCGTCGACCGTGACGGTGGTGAGCTCACCGTCGTCGCGGGCGAGGATCAGGACGTCGCTGTAGACCTTGTCGTCGGGGTTGCGCTGGAAGTGGAGGCCGTGCCGGCGGCGCTCGGTGCGCAGCACCTTGCCGACCGTCGTCGTCGTCCACTTTGCACTCGAGCCGACCGTCACGCCGTGGATCACCTCCACCCGGTCGCCCGGCTGGAGCTGCTCGTAGAGCTGCCGCGTCTGGTATTCCTCGGGGGTCATCAGACCTCCTTCGACTCTATCCACTTCATCATCTTGCGGAGCCGGCGGCCGGTCTCCGTGAGCTTGTGCTCGCGTTCGCGGCGCCGGGTGCTCTTGAACATCGCCGCGCCGCCCCGGTTTTCGAGGATCCAGTCGCGGGCGAACTGGCCCGAGCGGATCTCCTCGAGGATCTTCTTCATTTCCTTGCGGGTCTCGTCGGTGATGATCCGCTTGCCGCGCGTGTAGTCGCCGTATTCGGCCGTGTTCGACACGCTGTAACGCATGTATTCGAGGCCGCCCTGATAGAAGAGATCGACGATCAGCTTCATCTCGTGGAGGCACTCGAAGTAGGCCATCTCCGGCTGGTAACCGGCCTCGACGAGCGTGTCGAAGCCCGCCTTGATGAGCTCCGAGACGCCACCGCAGAGCACGGCCTGCTCGCCAAACAGGTCGGTCTCGGTCTCCTCGGCGATCGTGGTCTCGATCACGCCGCCGCGGGTGCCGCCGATGCCCTTCGCGTAGGCCAGACCGATCTTCTTGGTCTCGGGCGAGGCGTTGGGACCGAGCGCGATCAGGCAGGGCACGCCGCCCCCCTTCACGTATTCGCTGCGCACGAGGTGGCCGGGGCCCTTGGGCGCCACGAGAAGAATGTCGTGGCCTGGCGGCGGCTCGACCTGGCCGAAGTGGAAGTTGAAACCGTGGCTCGCCATGAGCACGGCGCCCTTCTTGAGATTCGGCTTGATCGACGTCTTGTAGACGTCGCCCTGAAGTTCATCCGGGAGGAGGATGTTGACGACATCGGCCTGCTTGACGGCGTCCTCGACGCTCATCGGCTCGAAGCCGTGCTTCTTGGCAAGGTCGTAGTTCGGACCGCCCGGCCGCTGGGCGACGACGACCTTCAGGCCGCTGTCGCGGAGGTTCTGCGCCTGGGCGTGGCCCTGGCTGCCATAGCCGATGATGGCGATGGTCTTGCCGTCGAGGGCCTTCAAGTCCGCATCCGAGTCGTAGTAGATCGTCGCTGCCAAGGGATCACTCCAGGGGGGTTTCGAGGGGCACGAGTTTGCTGAGTCAGGCCAGTGATTCACGGGCCGGGGCCGAGTCGGCCGGCCGTGCGCCGTCGGCGGCCTCGGTAAGTTCGCGGGTCGGGGCGCTGCCGCGGACCATGGCGATCCTGCCGGTACGCACCAGTTCAAGGATGCCGAACGACCGCATCAGTTCGACGAAGCCCTCGATCTTCTTTTCCGTTCCGGAAATCTCGACGATCACGCTGTCGGCGGCCACGTCGACCACGCGGCCGCGGAAAATCTCCGCGAGTTCCTTGACCTCGGTGCGGGCGGGCCCGGCGGGCGCCGCCACCTTGATGAGCGCGAGGTCGCGCTCCACGTAGTTGCGCGAGCTGATGTCGTCGACGCGGACCACCGTCACGATCTTCTCGAGCTGGCGCCGCACCTGGTCGAGCACGCGGTCGTCGCCGCGGAGCACGAATGTCATGCGCGAGAAGCCGGGATCCTCGGTCTCGCCGACAGCGAGGCTGTCGATGTTGTAGCCTCGGGAGGCGAGCATGCCGGACACGTGGGCCAGCACGCCGGGGACGTTCTGGACGGTGGCGGAGAGGACGTGGCGCATGGGCGGCGGGCTCGGGGTGAGGAACGGGCCGGATCGATCTCGAAACGGCGAATCGGCGAGTCTAGTTGGGGCCGAGAGGCCGATTCAAGCGGCGATCGGCCCACGGCGAGGCCGCGGCGGCCCGGTCACGGGCCGGGTTTGACGCCTGCGCCGGGGATGCCGGTCGTGCGTTGACAGGGGCGGAAAAAAGCCGATAGTTTGCGGTGCTCTGTTGCCCCCGGTCTCCCCCAATCCCTCCGCGAGCGTGAGAAGCGTGTCGAACGTCTTGGCCCAAGAATTGATCGAAGCTGGCGTGCACTTCGGCCACCGTGCCAGCCGGTGGAACCCGAAGATGAAGCCGTATATCCACGGCCGCAAGAATCTCATCCACATCATCGACGTCCGCGAGACGATCCGCGGCCTGCTTCGGGCCCGCAAGTATCTCAAGCAGGTGGCCACCTCGGGCAGCCTCGTGCTGTTTGTCGGCACCAAGCGGCAGGGCGCCGAAGCCGTGGCCCGCGAGGCCGCCCGCTGCGGCATGCCCTATGTCAGCGACCGCTGGCTCGGGGGGACGCTCACCAACTTCCGCACGATCCGCAATCGCCTGGCCCGCCTCGAAGAACTCGAGAAGTTGCTGCCGTCGGAGGAATTCGGCGCGTATTCGAAGAAGATGCAGTCGTCGCTTCGGCGCGAGTTCCGCAAGATGGAGCGAAATCTCGGCGGCATCCGCACGCTGGCCCGGCTGCCGGAGTGCCTCGTGGTGTTCGATCCCAAGAAGGAGAAGAACGCCGTCAACGAGGCCCGCAAGATGGGGATCACGACCGTGGCCCTCATCGACACCGATTGCGACCCGGACCTCGTCGACCTGCCGATCCCCGGCAATGACGACTCGATCCGCTCGATCGAACTCGTCGCCGCCCGCCTCGCCGACGCGATCCTCGAGGGCAAGTCGCAGGTGGCCGCGGAGGCGCAGGTGGCCGCCGAAGGTGCCGACGCCGGTGAGGGAGCGGCCAAGGCCGGCCCGAAGCCACGCGCCACGGCCAAGCGGGCCGTGCCCAAGCCCCCCAAAGTCTGAAGCCTTTCCGGAACGACAACGATGGCAGAGATTACAGCAGCAGCGGTGATGGCCCTGCGCGACAAGACGGGCCTCCCGATGATGGAGTGCAAGAAGGCGCTCCAGGAATGCGGCGGCAACACCGAGCAGGCGGTTGAATGGCTGCGCAAGCAGGGCATCAAGACGCAGGCCATGCGGGCTGATCGCGAGATGTCGACCGGCCGGCTCGCCGTCTACACCGATCCTGCCAAGGGGGTCGGTGCGATGATCGAACTGAAGTGCGAGAGCGCTCCGGTCGCCAACAGCGACGATTTCAAGAATCTCGCCAACGACATGGCCAAGACGCTCGCTCTCGGGCCGGGCGCGAAGGCCCCCGCGGACCTGCTCGCCCAGAAGAGCCTGGCCCATCCGGGCAAGACGCTCGGCGAGCTCAAGGACGACCTCTTCAATCGCATGCGTGAGGTGTTCGACCTCTCGCGGATCTGCCGGATCGATGCCCCGTGCGGCGGCTACGCCCACCACGACGGCTCGAAGGCGGCGCTCGTCGAAGTGGCGGGAAAAGCCACTACGCCCGAAGCGGCGACCACGGCCAAGGAGATCGCGATGCACGTCGTCGCGCTCGCCCCGAAGGCGGTGACGAAGGACGAGCTCGACCCGTCTGCCGTGGCGAAGGAGCGCGAGATCCTCACCGAGGCGGCCCGTGGCGAGGGCAAGCCCGAAAACATCATCGCCAAGATGATCGAAGGGCGCCTCCGCAACTTTTTCAGCCAGTGTGTGCTCCTCGAGCAGCCGTTCGTGAAGGACGACAAGCAGACGGTCGGCCAAGTCGCAAAAGCGGCCGGGATCGAAGTGAAGAAGATGGAAAATTGGAAGCTCGGTGGGTGAGAGGGCCCCGATGCGGCCCGTTGCAGCGGACCTGCGGCCGCTGAACGTTCCAAACCCGGGAGCATGCCAGTGGACGCCTCGGCCTACGCACGCGTACTCCTGAAACTCTCCGGCGAAAGTTTCGCCCGGCCCGGGGAGCGCGGCATCTCGATGGAGGAGGTGCTCCACGTCGCCCGGCAGACCTGCCAGGCGGCGGCCCGAGGCGTGCAGCTGGCCGTCGTGATCGGGGGCGGCAACATCCTCCGCGGCGGCTCGTTCACCGCCGGCAACAGCGGCGTGCAGCAGGCGACGGCCCACTACATGGGCATGCTCGCCACCGTGATCAACGGCCTGGCGCTTCAGGACGCGCTCGAGAGCCTGGGCGCCCAGACGCGGCTGATGACGGCGATCCGCATGGACGGCGTCGCCGAACCCTACATCCGCCGCCGCGCGCGGCGGCATCTCGAGAAGGGGCGGATCGTGATCCTCGCGGCCGGCACGGGCAGCCCGTTCGTGACGACCGACACCGCCGCCGCCCAACGGGCCCTCGAACTCGAGGCCGACATCCTCCTCAAGGCCACGCGGGTCGACGGCGTCTACTCCGACGACCCGGAAAAGAACCCGCATGCGATCCTGTACCGCGACCTGACCTACCAGCAGATGCGGGAGCAGAACCTGCGCGTGATGGATGCGACGGCGATCTCGCAGTGCATGGAGCACGCCATGCCGATCCTGGTGTTCAACTACCGCAAGGAGGGGAACATCGAGCGGGCGGTGGCGGGCGAGCGGGTCGGGACGCTGGTGAGCGGCCGCCGCGAATAGAGCCTGAAAAAAGGCTCAAAGACCGCTGGCGCCGATCTCTTGACGGGGATGCGGTCTCGTCGGAAAATTCATGGATCTCGCGTTCTGCCCGGATCCATTCCTGCCCCCGAGGGCACCCTCCCATGCGAGCCATGCGTCGCTTCCCTGCCGGTCTGCCGAAGGGCTTCACGCTCGTCGAGTTGCTCGTCGTGATCGCGATCATCGGGGTGCTCATCGGGCTGCTCTTGCCCGCCGTGCAGGCGGCCCGCGAAGCAGCCCGCCGCAGTTCCTGCACCAACAATCTCAAACAGGTGGGCTTGGCCGTCGCAAACCACGAGGGAGTCAAGAAGGTGTTTCCCAAGGGCCGCGACACCCGCAGCCCCGGCGGTGATCCCGAGGGAAATCCCCCGCGGCTCCGCGAGGCCTATTCGTGGGCGTTCCGAGTTCTGCCCTTCATGGAACAACAGTCGGTCTTCGATGCTTACGTGCCGACCGCACCGGTCTATGACCTGGCCAACGCCCGGGCAATGCGGACACCCGTCGCGGGCTATTACTGCCCCAGCCGCCGCGCGCCGGCCAGCGACCGGAACTTCGACAACAACAACGGCAACCCGCCGAGTGGCGGAATCGGCGTCGCCGCGGGCGGGGACTACGCTGCCAATGCGGGTGCCTACTACACCTACGCCTCGCCCGACACGAGCGATCCAAACGTCGCCACGGATCCGCGGAATGTCGCCCTTTACGCCGGCCCGATCCACACGTTTTCGCGGATCACGGCGGCGCAGGTCAGCGACGGCCTGAGCAAGACGTTCGCCATCGGCGAGCGACACATTCCCCCGCCCCAGGCCGACTGGTCGCCCGACATGGTGCACTACCTGCAGGGCGACACGGCGTTCTTCGCCGCCGACACGCCGACCACGCAGTTTCGCGACACCTTGCGCGGGATTGCATCCGCGCTGGACGACACGAGCAGCCGCAAGTTCGGCAGCTGGCATCCGGGCATCACGAACTTCGTGTTTCTCGACGGCCATGTCGAAGCAATCGCCAACGAGACCGACTCCGACGTTCTGCGGTGGTACTGCACGATCGCCGATGGCAACGACCCGACGAGGCCCCCCGATGGCACGGACGGTGGCACGTGACGCGTAAGGTCCACGCACGCGAAAGGCGTTCCGCGCCGCCGAAGCAAGCAGGTGGCAGCCGCACCACAGCCGTGGCGGCCGTGATCGGGGTCGCCGCCGCCTGCATCGTGGCGTGGCTCTGGCTTTCGCGTGGTGACGGCCTGGTCGACAAGACGCTCGAGATGGAACGCACGCTTCTGGCCGGCGAGGCCAGCGGACGGGCGGGCAAGCGGGCGGTCGATGAAATCATGCGCAACGTCGACCGCATGGACCCGGCCGAAGTGAAACAGGTGCAACAGACGCTGGAGGCGGAGTGGCAACGGGCCCGCGCGGCCGACGTCGAGGCCTACTTCGCCGCCAAGCAGGACGAACGACGGTCGATCCTCGATCGCAGCATCGACCGGGCGCTGATGTACAAGGAACTGCGGTTTGCGGTGAACCCCAAGGCGTCGAGCAAGGACGGCCGGAAACCCCGCAAGCCGCGGACGCCCGCGCCTGCATCCCAGGCCGCGGGCGCGACGGCCGCCGAGAAGAAGGCCCAGCGGCAACTGCTCGAACGCTATGATGACGCCCTCCGGCAGCGGGCCCGCGAGCGCCGGATCGAATTGCCGGCCTGGCAGTAGTCGCCCCGCGCGACCGCCGGCAATCGTCACCAGGAGCCGCCCCTTGTCCCATTCGTCCCATGATCATCGCCACTACGCGTGGCCGCTGATCATGTGCCTGTGCGGCGTCGACTACTTCAGCACCCTCGGCTACCAGCCGTCGATCGCCTTCGAGGGGGCCGGCACGCTCGCCCCGCTGGCCACGCTCGTGCTGGTGCTCGTGACGCTCTTCGGGGCGCTGCCGATCTACCGTCACGTCGCCGGCGAGACGCCGGATGGTGTCGGCTCGATCGGCATGATCGAGCGGATGTTCCGGGGCTGGGGAGCGAAGCTCGTGGTGCTCGTGCTGATCGGGTTCGCAGCCACCGACTTCGTGATCACGAAGACGCTTTCGGCCGCCGACGCCGCGGCGCACCTGATCTCCAACCCGCTCTACGCCGGCCACGTGCCCGGATGGATGCAGGGACAGATGGCGGTCACGATGTTTCTGCTCGTGATGCTCGGGGCGATGTTCTTGAAGGGCTATGGTGAGGTCGTGGGCCTCGCGACCGTGCTCGTGATCGCCTTTCTGGGACTCTCGTTCGTCGTCGTCGTCGCCGGGCTCGTCTACCTCGTCGGCCATCCCACGCTTCTACCCCACTGGATCGGCGAGATCACATCCGGCCGCTACCATCTCGAACACGCCCCCCTCGCGGGCAGCGGGCCGCTTGTGGCCATGGGCATCGCCGTGCTTGTGTTCCCGAAGCTGGCCCTCGGCCTCTCGGGGTTCGAGACGGGCGTTCTGCACATTCACATGGTGAAAGGCACCGACGCCGACCCGGGCGACGAGGCCGCCCGGATCGCCAATACGAAGAGGCTCCTGCTCGTGGCGGCCCTGATCATGTCGTTTTTCCTGATCGGCTCATCGCTCGTCACCGGCACCAACACGCTCATCCCGGCAGAGGAACTGCGGCTCGAGCCGGTGAAGGGCAAGGCGATGGACCGGGCGCTCGCGTACCTCGCCCACGGCGAGAGCCCGCACCCGATCTGCCCGCTGTTCGGCCGCGTGTTTGGCACGCTCTACGACGTGAGCACGATCCTGATCCTGTGGTTCGCGGGTGCGTCGGCGATGGGCGGGCTCCTCAACATGGTGCCGCGGTATCTGCCCCGCTACGGCATGGCGCCCGAGTGGGCCGGCGCCTACCGTCCGCTCGTGATCGCCTTCACGGTGATCAACCTGCTCGTCACGCTCGCCTTCCGAGCCGACGTCTCCGCCCAGGGCGGTGCCTACGCCACCGGCGTGCTCGTGCTGATGACAAGCGCCTGCATCGCATCATTTCTCCACGAACTGCGGCGGACGCCCGAGCCCCACCACGGCCTGGCGCTCCAGGCCCAGCGGGTGGGCTTCGGCCTGATCATGCTCGTGTTCATCTACACCACGATCGCCAACATCATGGAGCGGCCCGACGGGATCATCATCGCCTCGATCTTCATCGCCACCGTGATGGCGATCTCGTTCACGTCGCGGTTCTTTCGCAGCGACGAACTTCGGCTCAAGGAATTTCGCTTCGCCGACGATGCGGATCGGATGCTGTGGACCGACATCCTGCTCGAGGGGGCATTCCGCGTCCTCGTGCCGCATCGGCCCGGCAGCCGGTCGCTCGCCGACAAGGAGGCGGAGATTCGCCGCAAGCACCGGATCCCGGAGACCGTGCCGATCGTGTTCCTGGAGGTGCACTACGGCGACGTGAGCGAATTCCAGAACGCCCCGATCGTCTCGGCCCGCCAGGAGGGCACGCGGTTCGTGATCGTGACGAAGGACGTCGTCTCCGTCTCGCACACGATCGCCCAGGTGGCGATGGAGATGACCAAGGGCGGCGCCCCGCTCGACATCATCTTCGGCTGGAGCAAGGGGGGCAGCCTCAAACTCGCGCTCGACTACGTGCTGTTCGGCCAGGGCGACATTCCCAACCGCGTTGTGGATCTCCTCGACAAGGCGATCCCCGATCCCGACAAGCGGCCGACCGTGATCGTTGGGTAGCGCTTGCCGACGGTGCGACGCTCCTGCGAGAATTCTGGGCGGTCGCGTCACTCACCTGCGGAGCCCCATTGATGCCTGCCGACGAAATCTTGTTCGATGCCGAGGAACGGATGGAAAAGGCGGTCGACGTGTTCCGCCACGCGCTCACCGGCATCCGCACCGGTCGGGCGAATCCCGGGCTCGTCGACTCGCTCAAGGTCGAGGTCTACGGGTCCCCGACGCCCATCAAGGCGCTGGCGAGCGTCGGCGCCCCGGAGCCAAACCAGATCGTCGTCCGTCCGTTCGATCCTGGCACGATCAAGGACATCGAGAAGGCGATCCAGGTGGCCGACCTGGGCCTGAATCCGCAGAGCGACGGACGGCTGATCCGGATCACGATCCCCGCCCTCTCGACCGACGTCCGCAAGAAGATGACGGCCCGGATCAAGGAGCTCGCCGAGGAGGCCCGCGTGGCGATCCGCAACGTGCGCCGCGACGGCAACAAGGCGGCCGACGCCGAGAAGGAGGGGGGCACGCTCACCGAGGACGAACGCGACCTGACGCACGAGAAGGTGCAGGATCTCACCAAGAAGTACGAGGCCAAGGTGGGCGACCTCGCGAAGGCGAAGGAAGCCGAGGTCATGGAGCAGTGACGTGTTTCCCGCGCCCGTGATCGAGGTCGCGGAGCTGGTGAAGCACTACCGTGCCGGCGACGGCAGCGTCGTGCAAGCCGTCAACGGCATTTCGCTGAGCGTCGCTGCGGGCGAGATGGTGGGCCTGCTCGGTGCCAATGGTGCGGGCAAGACGACGACGCTCCGGATGCTGGCGACGCTGCTCAGGCCGACCGCCGGCACGGCGCGAGTGGCCGGCTGCGACATCCGCACCGATCCGGTCGGTGTGCGGCGGCAGCTGGGCTACGTGTCGGCGACGACGGGCGTTCCCGACCGGCTCTCGCCCCGCGAAATCTTCACGTCGTTCGGCCTGCTGCATGGCATCGATGCCGATCGGCTGCCGGAACGCGTGGCATCGCTTCTCGAGCAACTCGACCTCGGCACCTGTGCCGACCGGCCGGCCGGCCGGCTCTCATCGGGCCAGCGGCAGCGGGTGTCGCTGGGGCGGGCGCTGGTGCATGGCCCGCCGGCCCTGGTGCTCGACGAGCCGACCAATGCGCTCGACGTGGTCGGCTCCCGTGATCTTCTTCGTCTGCTCGGCACGCTGCGGGCTGAGGGCCGGGCGATCATGCTCTCGACGCACCGGCTGCACGAGATCGAGACCCGCTGCGACCGGTTCGTGATCGTTCACGGAGGCATGGTCGTCGCCACCGGCACACGCGACGAACTCGTGGGGCGACTGCTCGACGGCCGGCCAGGCGACTTGGAAGACGCGTTTTTTGCCGCGATCGGCGGGGTTCGCGAGGGGGGCGCGTTGTGAGCCATAAGGCATCGAGTCCGGCGCGGTTCCATGCGGCGCTCGCGATCGCCCGGCGGGATCTGCTTGAATTCATGCGCGACCACCGCACGCTGGTGGTCACCCTGCTGCTCCCGATGGTGACCTACCCGATCCTCGCCCTCGCGACGGCGCTCGGGCTGCGCACGGCTTCCGAGGAGATCGACGCGCGCACGGCTCCGGCCGAGATCCGCCTGGGGCTGTCCGGGGCCGATGCCCCTCGCTTCGCTGCCATCCTCCAGCGGACGCTCGCCGATACGGCAGCCTCCGCCCGCATAGGCTGGCCTGCCGATGTCGTCATCGGGAGCGTGGAGGCCACGGAGGCACCGTCACTGCTCGAGCGGGGCGAGATCGATGCATGGATCGACGCTGCGCCCGGGCTGGCAGCCGATCTGGCCGCATCCGGCACGGTAGAACTGCCCGTGCGCATGGCGATCGGCAACCGCGCGGGCCATCTGATCCGTGAGCAGTTTGAAACCTTCATGCGATCCGTCGCACGCGATCTGACCCGCCAGCGGATCGGAGAGGCGGGCCTGCCGGCAACGGTGCTCAATCCGCTGGCGCTGACCTTTCCCGATGAGGTTGCCCCACCGCCGGCCCAGAACGTGATTTCGACGCTCGCAGGCGGCGTGCTCGTGCTGCTCACGGTGCTCACGCTCACCGGGGCGTTCTATCCGGCCATCGACGCGATCGCCGGCGAGAAGGAACGCGGCACGATCGAGACCCTGCTGATCGCCCCCTGCAGCCTCGCGCAGCTCGTGTTCGGCAAGTTTCTCGCCGTCTTCGCCATCACGCTCGCGACGCTCGCGGTAAACGTGGTATCGATCACCGCGACGGCGGCGGTCTGCATGCGGTTTCTTCCGCAGGGAATCGTGGCGCACGTTCCGGGCGAGACGGTCCTGCTCGCGGCTGGCGTGACACTCGTGGCCTATGGCGGCATGGCAGCCGTCGCCGCGGCCACCTGCCTGGCCGTCACCACCGCATCGAAGAGCGGCAAGGAGGCGCAAAACACGCTCACCCCGGTGATCCTGCTCGTGAGCGCCGTCGCCGGCACCGCGATGCTGCCCGGCATGCGGAGCGATGGCGTGCTCGCGGCCTTGCCCTTCGCCGGCCAAGTCGCCGTAGCCCGCTCCGCCCTCGGCGCGGGAGACATCCCTCCGGCGGACACCCCGTCCGTCGCCATCGGCCTGGCGATATCGCTCATCTCATCGGCCGTGCTCACGTGGCTCCTTCTGCGACTCACGGCACTCACGCTCGCCGACGAAGATGTGCTCTTTCGCGGCCCTGACGTCGCCGGCCCCGCGCTCGCCAGGCCGGGGCCGCGCCGGCTGCCCACGGTGATCCAAGGCCTGCTGCCGATCGTGGCCGGACTCGCGGGACTGTGGTACGCACAGGGATTCGCTCCCGACGATCTCGTGCGCGCGATCCCGCTGCAGCAACTGGGGGCGGTGGTGATGCCGCTGGCAGCCATGCTCTGGTGGCAGCGGGTCGACCGGCGCGCTGCGTTCAGCCTTGCGTGGCCTCGCGGCCCCCGCCAGTCGCTTCTGGCCCTCGTCGGTGCCGCACTCGTCGGCTCGGGCATGTTCGTGCTCGGCGCTGCCGCGCTGCTCGCGGTGCGGGGTGCCGACATCTCGCCGGAGGCGCAGGCGCTCTCGGGCCGCCTGCTCGCGCTCATGCGCACGCAGCCCTGGTGGGTGGCGTGGGGCCTGATGGCACTCATGCCCGCTGTGTGCGAAGAACTGCTGTTTCGCGGCTGGGCGCTCGCCGCCTTTCTCGGTGACGATCCAGCTCCGCGCCGCCGCATGTGGGCCGTGGCGGCACAGGCGACGGGATTTGCGGTGTTTCACCTGCTTCCGGAACGGATGCCACAGACGTTCGCCATGGGCCTCGTACTCGGGGCGATCGTAGTGGCCACGCGCAGCCTGCTGCCGGCAATCGTCTGTCATCTTGCCCACAACAGCATGCCACTCGTGATCCTGGCATGGGCCGGAGGCCCTGCCGCGCTAGACCTGGCGGCCGGCGGCGCTTCGCCCGGGGCACTCTTGCCGCCCGAGGCACTGCTCGGCGCCGCGGCGGCCGTGGCTCTCGGCGCGATGCTTCTTGCCCTTTCGGTGCATTCACGTCTTCCGGAGGGTTCCCGATGATGGCCACCCGCTGCCTGCTGGTCACCTGCCTCTGCACTGCCTTCGTGGCCACCCGGACACAGGCCGACGACACGCCGTCGCCACAGCGTCTTCGCGTCGCGGTGACCCCGATCGCATCGGCCGTCGAATGGGATGGCGACCGGCCCGTCGGCGTGATGGTCGACATCTGGGAGGATCTCGCGGGCCGGCTCGGCGTGGAGACGGAGTTCGTGAAGGTGCCCTCCGTGGCCGCCCTCCTCGAGGTGCTGCCGGCCGGCAAAGCCGATGTTCTGCTCGGGCCGATCGCGATCACCGAGGATCGGGAGCGGATCATGGATCTCACCCATCCGATCTTCCACTCGGGACTGCGGATCGCCGTCCGCCAGCGGAACGACTCGGGGTTTGTCGCGGCGCTGCGCCCGATGATCACCTGGCAGTTGCTCGGGCTCGTGGGCGTCGTGACGGCGCTCGCGCTGCTTTCCGGCCACCTCCTCTGGTGGTTCGAGCGACGAGGCAACGAGCGGTCATTTCCAGCCACCTATCCCCGGGGTGTAGGCGAAGCGATCTGGTGGATCATGTCGACGATCACCACCGGGGGCTGCGACGACAAGCATGTCGATAGCGTGCTCGGCCGGGCGATCGCCTTCGCCTGGATGGTGGGCGGCATCGGCCTGATCGCCACGTTCACCAGCGTGCTCACGGCGACGATGACGGCCGAGCGGGTCACCGGCACGATCCACGGCCCGCGCGACCTTGTCGGCAGGACGGTCGGCGTACAGGCCGGATTCGCGATCGTGCCGATCCTCCGCCAGCGGGGCTGCCTGCCGCAGGAGTTTGCCACGATCAACGACGCGCTCGATGCGCTCGCGATGGGAATGGTCGAGGCCGTGGTGTCGGAAAGCCAGCAACTCATGTTCCTCGTCTCGCAAGCCAGATACGGCTCGATCAAGCTCGTGGGGCCGGTGTTCGAGTCGTTTGACTTCGGGCTCGGTCTGCCGCCCGACAGCCCGATCCGGGAAGAACTCAACACCGCAATCCTGCGGATGCGGGAGGACGGCAGCCTCGCACGGGTGATCGCCGAGTGGCTCGGCAAGCACGAGTAGCCGCTCGTTGACGGACCTCGGCCCCGAACGTAGATTCTGGCAGGTTTTCCGGCTGAAAATTGTCCTCCCCCTCGATCGAAAGGTTCACCGCCGCCCATGGCCTCCACGCTCAAGAAGAAATCTGCCGCGAAGAAGTCGTCGAAGCCTGAAGGGAAATCCGGTAAGGCCGGGCGGATGATCTATTACTTCGGCGAAAAGCGGTGCGATGGCGATGGCACGATGAAGCCGCTCCTCGGCGGCAAGGGGGCGAACCTCGCCCAGATGACGAAAATCGGGCTGCCCGTTCCCCCGGGATTCACGATCACGACCCAGGTCTGCATCGACTATTACGACAACAAGAAGAAGTTTCCCAAGGGCCTCGAAGACGAGGTCGCCTCCGCCATGCGGCTCATGGAGAAGGAGACGGGGCGGAAGTTCGGCGATCCCACG
>Ga0075471_10001498_pt1 | contig 15328 bp, 15 predicted proteins | sample DEB19_08_DNA_2_FD_74787 | JGI IMG/M metagenome (GOLD analysis project Ga0075471, IMG submission 74787) | Aqueous microbial communities from the Delaware River and Bay under freshwater to marine salinity gradient to study organic matter... | ecosystem: Environmental > Aquatic > Marine > Coastal ... | reverse complement strand
CTTCGTAGACGGCCCGCAGGCGTTCACGGGTGAGGTGAGTGTAGGTCTGCGTCGTCGCGAGGTCGGCGTGGCCCAGCAGTTCCTGCACCACCCGGAGGTCCGCGCCCCCCTCGAGGAGGTGGGTCGCGTAGGCGTGGCGCAGCGCGTGGGGATGGAGGGTCCGGCCGTCGGCGAGGGGGTGGGCCTCGAGGATCCGACGGGCGTCCCGGGGGGTCAGCACCCGGCCCCGACGGTTCAGGAACACCGGATCGGGCGGGGACCCCTCGGTGGCCAGCACCGGCCGACCCTCGGCGAGCCAGGCCCCGAGCGCGTCCGCCGCCGGCTCGCCCAGCGGCACCCGGCGGACCTTCGCCCCCTTCCCGAGCACCGTGACGTGACCCCGGTCCAGGTCCAGGTCGCCGACCGTGAGCCCGCAGCACTCCGAGACCCGGATGCCGGTCCCGTAGAGGAGTTCGAGGAGGGCGAGGTCGCGGCGCAGCACCGCGAGGGTCGCCGGATCGACGCCGGGGTCCTCGCGTTCGACGGCCTCGGCGGCGTCCAGCGTCGCGACCTGCACCCCGTCGAGCAGTGCGGCCGCCTCGCTGCGGCGCGGCACCCGGGGCAGGCGGGCCTGTCCCTTCGGCGCGCGCAGTGCCCGGCCGGGATCCGTGTCGATGACGTCGTGCCGCTTGAGGTAGCGCAGGTAGGAGCGCACCGCCGCGGCCTTGCGCGCGATCGACCGGCGCGCGAACCCGCGCGTGTCGAGGTAGGCGAGGTACCGGCGCAGCACGCGGTGGTCGAGGGCGGCCGGCGTGGCGCAACCACCGCGTTCGACCCACTCGACGAACTGCCGCACGTCACGGGCGTACGCGGCGTGGGTGTGCTCGCTCACCGAGGTGAGGGACGCGACGTAGGCGTCGACCTCCCATGCCATGGGGGGAGGGTACCGCCGGACGGAGCACGCTGCGGCGACCACGCGCACCGTCCGACCCCTCGCGTACCGTCCCGGTCACCGTCGAGGCGCCGCGGTTCCGGCCCTCCCACCGTCCCTTCGGTCCGGGAGGTCCCCCATGCTCGCCTCCGTCCTGAGCGCCACCCTGCACGGCATCGTCGGCCAGATCGTGCGCGTCGAGGTGCACGTCGCCAACGGCCTGCCCGCCTACTCCATCGTCGGTCTGCCCGACGCGGCCGGCCGTGAGTCCAAGGACCGCGTGCGCGCCGCGATGGTGTCCTCGCGGATCGACTGGCCGTTGCGGCGCATCACCGTCAACCTCGCACCGGGCGGTGTGCGCAAGACCGGTGCGGGCCTCGAGCTCGCCGTCGCGCTCGGCCTCATGCTCGCCGGGGGCGCGATCCCCGCGGGGCTGCTCGACGGGATCGGGGTGCTCGGTGAACTCGGACTCGACGGTCGCATCCGACGCGTGCCGGGCGCGCTTGCCCTCGTGGATGCGCTGGCCCGCGACGGCGCGCGCACCGTGATCGTCCCGCACGCCGACGCGGCCGAGGCCGCACTCGTGCCCGGCGTGCGGGTGCGGGCGGCGCGCTCGCTCGCCGAGGTCCGCGCGTGCCTCACCGGCGAGGACCCCTGGCCCCCGCTCCCCGACCCGGCGCCCGACTCGGCGCCCGCGGGCGCGGTGGATCCCGAACCCGACCTCGCCGACGTCCGCGGCATGACCACGGCCCGGGTCGCGCTGCGCGCCGCGGCGGCCGGGGGGCACCACCTGCTCATGAGCGGACCGCCGGGTGCGGGCAAGACGATGCTGGCCCGTCGGCTCCCCGGGATCATGGCGCCCCTCGACCCCGATGAGGCGCTCGAGGTCACCCGCATCCGGTCCGCCGTCGGGCTCGGCACCGCCGGGCGTCTCGCCACCGCGCGCCCGTTCCGTGCTCCCCACCACACAGCCACCACCCAGGCCCTCGTGGGTGGCGGCAGCGGCCGCCCCCGACCCGGCGAGGTCACCCTCGCGAGTCGCGGCGCGCTGTTCCTCGACGAGCTCGGCGAGTTCGCACCCCAGGCGCTCGACGCGCTCCGACAACCGCTCGAGGAGCGCGTCGTCCGCATCTCCCGGCAGGCCGCCGCCATCGAGTTCCCGGCCGCCTTCACCCTCATCGCCTGCACCAACCCGTGCCCGTGCGGGCGGGACCCGGCGCAGTGCACCTGCTCCGACGTCGCGCGCGAGCGGTACCGCCGGCGGCTGTCGGCCCCGCTGCTCGACCGCTTCGACCTGCGCCTCGCGCTGCGCGCGCCGGGCGAGGTCGAGGAGCCCGGCGAGTCGAGCGCGCTCGAGCGGGTCCGTGTGGTGGCTGCGGTGGAGCGCCAACGGGCCCGGTACGCCGATCGACCGTGGTCCCGCAACGCGCACGTCCCCGCCGGCGCGCTCGCGGCGGCCGTCGACCTCGGACCCGAGGCGCGGCTCGCGTGGCGCGACGCCGTGCGCGGGGCGTCACTCACCGGGCGGGGCGCCGCCGCACTCCAGCGCACCGCCCGGACCCTGGCCGACCTCGACGATCGCGCCGAGGTCGCGGCCGAGGACGTGCTGCTCGCCGCCGAACTGCGCCAGGAGGTCCCGTGATGCCCACGACCCGCGACGTGGCGGTGGCCGCACTCATCGCGCTGCCGCACATGACCCCGGCGCGGCTCCATCGGGTGTTCGACCGGTGGCAGGAACCGACCGACGCGCTCGCCGCGCTGGCACGAGGCGGGGGCGAGGCGATCCTGCGCACCGAGGCTCGCCTCGAGGACGGCCGGCGCGCCGAGATCGTCGCGGCGTGGCGCGGCGCGGACCTCGGACGGGCCGCCGCGGTGCTCGCGCGCCACGGCACCCGGGTCACCATCCGATCGGACGCCGACTGGCCGATCGAGGACGACGCACCCGACCTCCCGGCCGCCCTGCTCATCGAGGGCGGACGCACCGACGCCCTCGACCACCCGCGGGTGGCGATCGTCGGCACCCGGGCGGCCACCCCGGCCGGGCTCACCGACGCGCGCGACCTGGCGCGATCCCTCAGCGATGCCGGCATCACCGTCGTGAGCGGGCTGGCCATCGGGATCGACGGCGCCGCCCACGCCGGCGCGCTCGAGGCCGGCGGTCCGACCGTCGGGGTCGTGGCCACCGGGCTCGACATCGTGTACCCGCGCCGTCACGTCGGCCTGACCGCCGGCGTGCGCCGCGACGGCCTCGTGGTCAGCGAGCATCCGCACGGGACCGGACCGCGGCCCGAACGGTTCCCCGTGCGCAACCGCATCATCGCGGCGCTCGCCGACGTGGTGGTCGTCATCGAGGCGGCGACCCGTGGCGGCGCGCTCAGCACGGCCGCCGCGGCCCTGCGGCTCGGTCGACCGGTCTTCGCCCAACCCGGATCGCGCCGCAACCCCGTCGCCGCGGGTACGAACGCGCTCATCGCCGACGGCGCCCACCCGTACCTCGATCCCGCCGACGTCGTCATGGCCGTCGGGATGACCGCCGGGGCTCGCCGCGGGCCGCTGCACCCACCCGCACCGGCGTCCGGTCCACCGGAGCGGCTCGGTCCGGACGCCCGGCGCGTCCTGCGCGCGCTCGCCGGCGAGGCGGCCACCGCCGACGAGCTCGTGGCCCGCACCGGGCTGGGCGCGGCGCACCTGGCCCGTGCCGTGCGCGACCTCGTCGAGGCGGGTCGGATCGTCCGGCACCGCGGTCTGCTCTGGCCCGCGTGAGGATCCGGTCCGGAATGTCCGAGAATGTGGGGTCAAGGTGGGGCGCGCGGGATCCGAAGATCTGCCTCGTGAACCTCACCCAGTGCCCCTACGACGGCGAGACGATCGAGGCCGAGTACTCCGGCGGCTCGTTCCTGCTGTCCTGCCCGCACTGCCGGGCCGAGTGGGAGTTGCACTCGAGCGTCGTGCGGCGGGTGCAGGAGCCCGACTGGTCGTTGGTCGACGAGTCGCGCCGGGACGCCGAACTCCTCCTCGGCTGATCCTCAGCCGATCCGCGCCGGACGCCGGGTCCGACCGGGTGCCCGTGCGGTCAGCGACCCTCGAAGTGCGGCTCGCGCTTCTGGATGAAGGCCATGATCGCCTCGACGGTGTCCTTGGTCTGGAACGACAGGGCCTGGGCGAGGCCCTCGACCTCGAGCGCCTCGGCCATCGAGACGGCGAACGACTGGTTGAGCATCCGCTTCGAGTTCGCGATCTGGATGGGCGGGAGTGCGGCGAGGCGCTGCGCGTAGTCCTCCACCACCTCGGCGAACCGGTCGTGGGCGACCACCCGGTTCACGAGTCCGATGCGCTCGGCCTCCGTGGCGTCGATGATGTCGGCGAGGAACACGAGTTCCTTGGCCCGGTGCAACCCGACGAGCCGCGGCAGCAGCCAGGAGCCCCCGAAGTCCACGCTGAGGCCCCGCTTGGAGAAGATCTCCGAGAACCGGGCGCGCTCCGAGGCGATCACGATGTCGCAGCCGAGGGCGAGGTTGAGCCCGGCGCCCGCCGCCACCCCGTTGACCGCGGCGAGGGTCGGCGTGCGCAACTCGTGCAGGGTCAGCGCACAGCGGGTCACGAGGCGCATGCGTTCGACCGAGCCGCCGACCCCGTCGGCCGCCCCCTCGTCGCCGCTCGCGTCGGTGAGGTCGGCCCCCGAGCAGAAGGCGTCGGCGGCTCCGGTGATGACGAGCACCCGGTCGGCCCGATCCGACTCGACCGCCTCGAACACCTCGAGGAGCTCCTCCCACATCGTGGGGGTCATCGCGTTCTTCTTGTGCGGGCGGTTGAGGGTGACGGTGACGATGCCGTCCTGTCGCGTGACCTCGATCGTCTCCACCGGCGCTCGGCTCCTCGGTCGGTCGGACCGCGTGGGGCGCTCCCGACGCGGCGGCGCCGGTACCGTAGCCCCATGGGATTCAACCCCGAGCGGGGCACCAAGCCCCGGGCGAGCGACTACGCGATCGTCGTCGCCGCGGCCGTCCTCATCGGCGCACTGCTCGTGTGGGGATTCGGTCTTGCGTGATCCGGACGCCGTGGAGGTCCGGCACATGCAGCCGTACCAGGCGGTGAAGGCCTACCGGTGTCCGGGCTGCAACCAGGAGATCCCGGCCGGCGTGGGCCACGAGGTCGTGGTGCCGGTGCACGCACCCGAGGACCGGCGGCACTGGCACACCCCGTGCTGGGCCGCCGAACGCCGCCGCACGGGACGGCGCTGACGCGCTCGTCAGAACCCGGCCTGCACGACCTCGACGACCGCCGGCCCCTCGGGCGGCGCGAGCACCGCGGCGACGTCGAAACGGATCCCGTGCCCCACGCCCGGATGGGCGGCGAGCCACTGGGCGGCGAGCGTACGGATGCGGCGCTGCTTGGTCGCGGTCACCGCCTCGACCGGTGCGCCGAAGCGATCCGAGGTGCGGGTCTTGACCTCGCAGAACACGACGGCACCGTCGGGCGCGAGCACGACGAGATCGAGTTCGCCCTCGCGCACCCGCCAGTTGCGGTCGATGACCTCGTAGCCGGCGGCCTCGTACCACCGGGCCGCGGCCTGCTCGCCGGCGGCCCCGAGGGCCCGTCGATCGGGACCCGTCGCCCGCCGGCCCCGAGCCGGCACGACCTCAGGCGTCCTTGTCGCCGAGGCGCTCGATGTTGACGTCCTTGAACGTCACGACGCGCACGTTGGCCACGAAGCGGGCGGGTCGGTACATGTCCCAGACCCACGCGTCCTGGAGCTCGAGCTCGAAGTACACGCGACCGCCGTCACTGCGCTCGTGCAGCTCGACCGAGTTCGTGAGGTAGAAGCGACGCTCGGTCTCCACCACGTAGGAGAACATCGGGAGGACATCCCGGTACTCGCGGTAGAGCTGGAGCTCGATCTCGGTCTCGTACCGCTCGAGATCCTCAGCGCTCATCGGCCGCCTCCCGACTCGTCGTGGGCGCGAGTGTAGGCCGAGCGGATCGCTCTCAGACCCGCTTCTCCTTGACGCGGGCCGCACGGCCGACGCGGTCCCGGAGGTAGTAGAGCTTCGCCCGTCGGACGTCGCCGACCATCGTGCGCTCGATGCGGGACACGATCGGCGAGTGGACCGGGAAGGTGCGCTCGACGCCCACGCCCTGGGTCACCTTGCGGACGGTGAAGGTCTCGCGCAGGCCCGAACCCTGACGGCGGATGACCGTGCCGGTGAACTTCTGGACACGCTCGCGGTTGCCCTCGACGACGCGGACGTGGACATCGACGGTGTCGCCGGGGGCGAACTCGGGGATGTCGTCACGCAGCGATGCGCGGTCGACCAGGTCGGTGCGGTTCATCGGGGGGTCCTCGGTGATCGGGTGCGCTCGCAGGGCGAACGCGTGGTGGGAGCTGGGGGCCCAGCACGGTGCCCCGGTGCGGGGCGGCTCATGAGGGTAGCAGCGCCCGCCGGGGGGCCCACAAGCGGGTGCGGGACCGCTAGGTCGCGTCCGGCTCGGCGAACTCGGCGAGCAGCGCCCGGTCCGCGGCGTCGAGCCCGTCCGGGAGCAGGTCGGGCCGCCGCTCGAGGGTCCGCCGCACCGCCTGGGCGCGGCGCCAGCGGGCGACACGCGCGTGGTCACCGCTGCGCAGCACCTCGGGCACCTCGTGGCCCCGGAACTCCGCCGGGCGGGTGTACTGCGGGTACTCGAGGAGTCCGGGTCCCGGACCGGGGCGCGCGAAGGACTCCTCGGCCGCCGACTCGTCGTTCCCCATCACACCGGGCACGAGCCGGGTGACGGCCTCGATGATGACGAGCGCCGCGGACTCCCCGCCCGCGAGCACGTAGTCCCCGATGGACACCTCACCGTCGCAGAGGTGATCGGCGACCCGCTGATCCACCCCCTCGTAGCGTCCGCACAGCAACGAGAAGCCGTCGAGGGCCGCGAGTTCGTGGGCCATGGCCTGATCGAAGCGCCGCCCGCTCGCGCTCAGCAGCAGCAGCGGTCGCGGCGGGTCGACGGCCTCCACCGTCTCGAAGATCGGTTCGGGCCGCATCACCATGCCGGCGCCACCGCCGAAGGGCGTGTCATCGACGCTGCGGTGTCGATCGGTCGTGGCGTCGCGCGGGTCGTGGAGCCGCACGTCGAGGAGACCCTCGTCCCGGGCGCGGCCGAGCAGTGAGATGCCCAGCGGACCGGCGAGGAGGTCCGGGAAGATCGTGAACACGTCGATGCGCACGCTGCGCCCCTATCCGGCCCCGAGGTCGAGCAGCCCCTCGGGCGGATCGATCACGATCACACCGTCGCGCCGTTCGGTCACGAACACGCTGGGCACGAGCACCTCGCGGCCCCCGATCTCGATCACGAGCAGGTCGGAGGCGGGGTTCGCCTCCACCGCCACGATCGGGCCGACGTCGACCCCGGTCGCGTCCACCACGCGGGCGCCGACGAGTTCGTGGACCCAGAGCACGTCACCGTCGCCCTCGATCGGCTCCGCGGTGAGGATCTCGCCCCGGAGCGCCTCGGCCGCGGTGCGGTCGGTGACCTCGGCGAAGCGCACGAGCCAACGGCCCTGGTGCGGACGCGAGGCCACGACGGTGAGGGGACGATCCCCGAGGTGGAGCACCGAGCCCTTGGCGACCCGGGCGGTCACGTCCGAGGTGAGCGTGAAGGCGACCTCGCCGTGCAGGCCGTGGGCCCGCCCGATCCGCCCGACCTCGAGTCGATCGGGGGTCGTCACGGACCCGCCTACTCCAGGACGTCGACGGAGGTCGTGACGCCGTCGGCGGCACCGGCCGCACGCGCGACCTGGCGCATCGCCTGGATGACGCGGCCGCGCTTGCCGATGAGCCGACCCATGTCGTCGGGGTCCGCCGCGATGAGCAGCTCGATCCCGTCGCCGCGCTCCTTGGCGGTCACGTCGACGGCCTCCGGGGTGTCGACGATCGACTTCGCCACGTACTCGACGACCGCCTTGGCGGTGCCGCCCTCGATCCGGTTGCCCGGACCGCCGATCTCGTCGACGAACTCGTCGCTCACTCCGACTCCTCGGCTGCCGCGTCCTCGGCGGGCGCGTCCTCGGCGGGCGCAGCCTCAGCCGCCTCCGCCTCGGCGGCGGCCTTGGCCGCGGCCTCCTCGGCGGCCTTCGCCGCAGCCTCGGCCTTCGCGGCCTCGGCACGAACGGCCTGCGCGGCCTGCGCGCCCTTGGCCCGGGCCCGTGCGGTCTTCGACACCTTCGACTCGCCGGCGAGGCCCGACTCGTACTCGGCCCAGACGCCGTTGCCGATGAGGAGCTTGTGCACCTGCTCCGTCGGCAGCGCGCCCTTGCGCAGCCAGCCGAGGGTCTTGTCGTTGTCGATGGTGAAGACCGAGGGCTCCTGCCGGGGCTCGTACTGCCCGAGGATCTCGATGTACCGACCATCGCGCGGGGAGCGCGAGTCGGCGACGACGACGCGGTAGGTGGGCTGCTTCTTCTTGCCCACTCGCATCAGGCGGATCTTGACGGCCACGGGTGTCCTTCGTCGGTTCGGTCGTTGGAACGGGTGTCGGATCGGGCGGAACGGGTGCCCCGCCGACGGAGGCGACAGGCTAGCGGTTCGGCCCCGGGGCCCGCACTCCGAGGGGTTCAGCCCGGGAGCCCGGGCATCCCGGGCCCCAGGTTCATCCCCGCGGGCAGCTTCGGTCGCTTGCCACCGGCGATCGATCGCATCATCTGCTGCACGACCTTGAACTGCTTGAGCAGGGCGTTGACGTCCTGGGTGGAGGTCCCCGAGCCCTTCGCGATCCGGAGGCGTCGCGACCCCCCGATGAGGGAGGGATCCCGTCGTTCGGCCGGGGTCATGGACCGGATGATCGCCTCGATGCGCGCGAGTTGGCTCTCGTCGACCTCGGCACCCTTGAGCTCCTTGGGCATGCCGGGGAGCATCTTCATGATGTTGCCGAGTGGGCCCATCTTGCGGACCTGCTGCATCTGGTCGAGGAAGTCGTCGAGGGTGAACTGGCCCTTGCGCAACTTCTCCTCGGCCGCCGCCGCCTCGGTCGCGTCGAATGCGGCCTCCGCCTTCTCGATGAGCGACAGCACATCGCCCATGCCGAGGATGCGGCTGGCCATGCGGTCGGGGTGGAACGGCTCGAAGTCCTCGAGCTTCTCCCCCGTGCCAACGAAGAGGATCGGGCGTCCGACGACCTCCTTGACGGACAACGCCGCTCCACCACGCGCGTCGCCGTCGATCTTGGTGAGGATCACCCCGTCGAGCCCGATCGCCTCGTCGAACGCGCTCGCCACGTTCACCGCCTCCTGGCCGGTCATCGCGTCGACCACGAGCAGGGAGTTCGTCGGCTGCACGACGTCGCGCACGGCGCGCAGCTCGTCCATGAGCGCGGTGTCGACCTGGAGGCGACCGGCCGTGTCGACGATCACGACGTTGCGACCCAGACGCGCCGCCTCGTCGAACGCGGTGCGCGCCACCTCGACCGGATCGGCCGGGCCGCCCGCGGGTGCGGTGTGGACCGGCACGTCGAGCCGTCGCCCGAGCACGCGGAGCTGCTCGACCGCCGCGGGCCGTTGCAGGTCGGCGGCCACGAGCAACGGCTGGAGCCCCTGGCTCTTGAGCAACCTGGCCAACTTCCCGGCTGCCGTGGTCTTCCCGGAACCCTGCAGACCGGCGAGCATCACCACGGTCGGCGGCTTCGGATCCATCGTCAACTTGCCGCTCGTGCCACCGAGGGTCTCGACGAGCTCCTCGTGGACGATCTTGATGACCTGCTGGGCCGGCGAGAGGCTCTTGGCCACCTCGGCACCCTTGGCCCGTTCCTTGATGCGGGCGATGAAACCCTTGACGACCCTGACGTTGACGTCGGCCTCGAGCAGGGCGAGGCGGATCTCGCGCGCGACCTCGTCGATGTCGGCCTCGCTGAGCCGGCCGCGGCCGCGCATGCGGGAGAAGATCCCGTCGAACCGATCGGAGAGCGCGTCGAACATCGTCGGCGAGGCTACCCGGCGCGCGTCCGAGCGAATCAGTCGCCGAACAGGGCGGCGGCGAACTCGTCGGGGTCGAAGGGCACCATGTCGGCGGCTCCCTCGCCGATGCCGACGACCTTGACCGGGATCCCGAGCTCGGCCTGGATGGCGAGCACGATGCCGCCCTTGGCCGTTCCGTCGAGCTTGGTGAGCACGACGCCGGTCACCTCGACCGCCTGCGCGAACTCGCGGGCCTGCGTGAGGCCGTTCTGGCCGGTGGTGGCGTCGATCACGAGCAGCACCTCGGCGAGCGCGTCGGGCGTGCGGTCGACGATCCGCCGCAACTTCTTGAGCTCCTCCATGAGGTTGACCTTGGTGTGGAGCCGCCCGGCGGTGTCGACGAGGACGAGGTCGGACTCCCGGGTCTGGGCCGACGCCATCGCATCGAACACGACGGATCCGGGGTCCGCGCCCTCCTGGCCCCGCACGAGCCATGCGCCGGTGCGCTCGGCCCAGGTCCCGAGCTGCTCGGCCGCCGCGGCCCGGAAGGTGTCGGCCGCGGCGAGCACGACGCGGTTCCCCTCGGCGACCTCTCGCTGGGCGAGCTTGGCGATGGTGGTCGTCTTCCCGACCCCGTTCACCCCGACGAACATCCACACCGTCGGCTTCGTCGGAGCCCGGTGCAGCGTCCGGTCGCCGGGCGCGAGCAGCGCGGCCACCTCGGCCCGCAGCAGACCCTCGAGCGCACCCGGGTCGGTGACCCGCTCGGCCCGCGCCCGTTCACGCACCGCACCGACGAGGCGGGTCGCGGTGCTCACACCGACGTCGGCGAGGATGAGCGCCTCCTCGAGGTCCTCCCAGGTCTCGTCGTCCACCGTCGTGCGCCCGGCGATCCCCGTGAACGCGCCGGCGAGCGCGGCCCGCGTCCGGCCCAGACGGTCCCGAAGTCGGGGGCGCTCCTCCACCACCGGTTCGGCGACCGGCTCGGAGGCCGGCTCGGAGGCCGGCTCGGAGGCCGGCTCGGAGGCCGGCTCGGAGGCCGGCTCGGAGGCCGGCTCGGAGGCCGGCTCGGAGGCCACGGCCTCCTCGACGACCGGTTCGGCGACGGCGGGACCGGCGCCCGGTCCCGCGGCGGGTGGGCGGGAAGGCGCCTCGGTCGGCGGCAGCGGCGTGGGTCCGGTGGACCGCTGCGCGCGCCGGGAGAGGACGAGGCCGCCGACGATGAGCACGACCGCGAGGCCCAGGATGAGGGTGAGGACGAGCACGGGGTTCATGGCGGTGCGGAGGCTAGCTGGGGGTGCCCGCACCGGCGACGGCGCGCCTCACTTGGTCGGCGGCAGTCCGATCGACGAGCCCATCGCGATCCCGCCCGCCTCGAGTGCGGCCTTCACCTGACCGCGCAGCGCCCGGGCCACCCGCCATTGCTGGGCCGAGGTGGTGCGGACGCTCACCCGGACGACCACGCGCTCGGCGGTCATCGACTCCACGCCGAGCACCTCCGGCGGGGCGAGCAGATCGGACCGCATCGCGTCGTCGGCCATGAGCGCGGTGGTGGCGGCCTGCAGGCACGCGTCGGCCGCGTCGAGATCGACGTCGCCCGCGAGCGGGACGTCGATGTTGACCACCGCCCAGCCCTGCGACTTGTTGCCGACCCGTCGGATCTCGCCGTTCGGCACGTGCCAGACCACACCGTCGATGTCCCGCACCCGAGTGAGCCGCAGGGTGACGTTCTCGACCGTGCCGACCGCCTCGCCGAGATCGACCACGTCGCCCACGCCGTACTGGTCCTCGACGACCATGAACGCGCCGGTCACGAGGTCGCGCACGAGCGCCTGGGATCCGAAGGCGAGCGCCGCCCCCACGATGCCGACGCTCACCCCGAGGGTCGCGAGGTTGACCCCGAGCACCTCGAGGCACATCACCGTCGCGGTCCCCCACACGAGCAGTGCCGCGACGCTGCGCAGCACCGTGTTCATCGTGGCGGCGCGCTGCTCCCGCCGCTCGCGTGCGTTGTCCTCGGTGAGCGCCCGGAGGCCCGTGCGCTGGGAGAGGGCCGAGAGCCGCCCGCTGCCCTCGGCGGTCGCCCGTCGCACGAAACGCCGGATGAGGACCCGGGCGACCCGCGAGACCACCCAGGCGACGAACAGGATCACCGCGATGCGCAGGGGCCGCGACAGCAGGTCGACGGCACGGGCCACACCCTCGGATCCGGTCGCGTCGTAGACGAGTCGGCACAGGCTCGACTGCGCGTCGGGCGCGCCGCACGCGCCCTCGGGTGCGACGGCGGCCAGCACCCCTGCGATCACTGCAGGACGATCTCGCCGCGCAGGCGTTGGCTGACGACCCGGGTCGATCCACCCGGCGGCATCGAGACGCCGAACATGCAGTCGCCGGCCTCCATCGTGCGTCGCTGGTGCGAGACGATGAGCAGCTGGGCCTCGTCACGGAACTCGTGCACGAGGTCGAGGAACCGGTGCAGGTTCACGTCGTCGAGCGCGGCCTCGACCTCGTCGAGCAGGTAGAAGGGCGACGGACGGGAACGGAACACCGCGAACAGGAACGCCATGGCGGTGAGCGACCGCTCACCGCCCGAGAGCAGTGAGAGCCGCTTGGTGTTCTTGCCCGACGGACGCGCCTCGATCTCGATGCCCGTCTCGAGGAGGTTGCCCGGGTCGGTGAGGAAGATCCGACCCGACCCACCCGGGAACAGCGTGGTGAACAGGTCGGTGAAGTTCTGCTGCACGTCCTCGAACGCCGACTCGAAGACCGTGACGATCTCGAGGTCCACGGCCTTGATGACCCGCTGGAGCTCCTTGCGCGAGGACTTCACGTCCTCGAGTTGCTGCTGCAGGAAGTCGTGACGCTCCTGGAGCGCGTCGTACTCCTCGAGGGCGAGCGGGTTGATCGGACCCATGATGCGCAGTTCGCGCTCGAGATCCCGGGCCCGGCCGGCGAGCGTCGTCCCCTCGGGCGGGGTCGGGGCCGGGGCGTCGAGCGCGGCACCCGGCTCGCAGTCGAACTCGTTGCGGATGCGCTCGACGAGGGTCTCGAGCCGCAGCCTGGTCTCGGCGTCCTCGACCTCGAGCCGCTGGGCCTGCTCGCGCACGCCCATGAGGGCGCGCTCGGCCTCGGCCCGCTCCTTGCGCAGCACGTCGAGCCGCCCGCCCGCCTCACTGGCCCGGGCGCTGCGCCGCTCGTGCTCGCCGCGCAGGCGGGCGAGGGCGTCGTCGATGAGCGAGGTGCGCTCGGCGAGGCGAGCCCCCACCGCGTCGAACGCCGCGGCGCGCGCCGCGAGTTCGCCACGGCGGCGTTCGGCCTCGGCCTTGGCCTCCGGGTTGCGCGAGAGCCGCTCCTCCACCGCGTCGATCCGACGCTGGATCCCGACACGGCGCTCCTCCACGGCCGCGGACTGCACCTCGAGGTCACGACGCAGCGATGCCACGGCGGCCTCACGGGCCTCGAGGTCCTCGGCGCGCGCAGCGCGGGCCTCGGCGGTGGCGAGGGCGTCGCGCTCCGCGGCCTCGAGTGCCGGCAGCGTCGCCTCGAGTTCGGCGATCCGGGCTCGCTCGGCTACGAGCGCCTCGCGCTGGGCGGTGGCCCCGGTCTCGGCGGTCCGCTGCTCGCCCTCACGTTCGGCGATCTCGGCCCCGACGCGGGCGACCGCGGCGGTGGCCGTCTCGAGTGCGACCGCGTTGGCCCGGTTCGCCTCCCGGGCCGCCTCCTCGCGCTCGCGGGCGCTGCGCTCCGCCGCACGCGCGCCGTCGAGCGCCGTGCGCGCGGTCGAGGCAGCACCCTGGGCCTGCTCGGCCCGCTCACGGGCCTCGTCGAGTGCGGCCTGGGTCGCACCCGCCGACTCCTCGGTGCCGATGCGCCAGGCCGAACGACCGCCGAAGCGATCACCCGAGCGCGTCACGGCGACGACGTCGGGACGGGCGAGGGCGACGTCGAGGGCACGGGCCCAGTCACCGTCGACGAGGACGTGGCCCGAGAGGAGGCGGGCGAGGACCGGCTCGAGGCCCGGCAGCGAGGTGCGCACGCAGTCGACGAGCGCCCGGGTGCCCGGCGGCACCATCTCCCCCTGCACCGACTGGACCGACGCGTCGACCACCAGCAGCAGCGCGCGGGCGTCCCCGTCGACGAGGCGGTCGAGCGCGCGCTTCGCGGCGTCACCGCCCTGCACGACGATGGCGCGCATCGCGTCGCCGAGGGCGGCCGCCACCGCGGCCTCCGTGCCGGCCTCGATCGTGAGGTGGTCCACGAGCGGTCCGGCCACCCCGGCCATGCCGTCGATACGAGCCGCGCCGGCGGCGTCGCGGGCGCTGTCGAGCGCGAGGGCGAGGGCCTCGGCCCGCGCCACCCACCGACTCGCGTCGGCCTCGGCCCGCCGCAGCGCCTCCTCGGCGTCGCGCGCACCCCGCTCCCCCGCCTCGAGGGCCTTGCGGGCCGCGGTCGCGTCGGCGACGAGCGACTCCGAGGCCGTGCGAGCCGCCTCGGCGCGCGCCTGCTGGGTGGTGCGCTCGGTGGTGAGTGCCACGATGCGCTCCGCGATCGCCCGGGCCCGGGCCTCGATGCGCTCCGGCTCCGCCTCGGACCGACCGAGGGACTCGCGGCGGGCTGCGAGTTCACGCCGGGCCGCCTCGGCGTCCCCGCGATCGGCGGCCTCGGTCCCCTCGGCCCGGAAGGCTGCGCGCGCGCCGGCCACCTCGGCCTCCGCCACCGCGATCTCCTCGGCCCGCGTCGCGAAGTCGGCGGCCTCGGCCCGTACCGCTGCGAGTTCGGCCCGCAGCGCCCCGGACTCGGCGACGAAGTTCTCCACGACGCCCTCGTCGGCCGCCGCCCGCAGCTCGCGCTCGACGCTGCGCTGCTTCTCGACGAGCAGCGCGCCCACACCACGCGCCCGCTCGCGCAACCCCTCGACGCGCGCGAGCATCCCCGCCAGATCACCGTGTCCGGCCACCGTGAGTGCCCGCTCCGCATCGAGCACGGACAGGTCGAGTTCCCGCAGGCGCGCCTGCAGCGTCGCGTCCTCGCCCGCGAGGCGGGCCCGGGTGTCGACGATGCGCTCGGTCTTCGTCTGGAGTCCTGCGAGTTCGTGGCCCGCGAGGTGGAGGCGGATCGCGCGGAGTTCGTCGACGAGTCCGTCGTGGCGTCGGGCCGCGTCGGCCTGTCGCTGCAGGGGCGCGAGGCCGCGCCGGACCTCTCGCAGCAGATCGTTGAGCCGGATCAGGTTGCCCTCGGTGGCCTCGAGTCGCCGCTCCGCCTTCTCGCGCCGCTTGCGGTACTTCAGGACGCCGGCGGCCTCCTCGATGATGAGGCGCCGGTCCTCGGGACGGGCGTTGAGCACGGTGTCGAGCTGTCCCTGTCCCACGATCACGTGCTGCTGTCGGCCGATGCCGGAGTCCGAGAGCAACTCCTGGATGTCGAGGAGTCGGCACGGCACGCCGTTGATGGCGTACTCCGAGTCGCCGCTGCGGAACAGCGTGCGG
>Ga0075471_10001497_pt1 | contig 15333 bp, 14 predicted proteins | sample DEB19_08_DNA_2_FD_74787 | JGI IMG/M metagenome (GOLD analysis project Ga0075471, IMG submission 74787) | Aqueous microbial communities from the Delaware River and Bay under freshwater to marine salinity gradient to study organic matter... | ecosystem: Environmental > Aquatic > Marine > Coastal ... | reverse complement strand
GAGCGAAGACCCCATCGCGATGATGAAGGCCGTGCGCGGCGTCGTTCACGAAGGCCTCACCCCAGAACAGGGCTTCGCCTTGTTCAACGACCTCAAAGGCAAAAAGTAAGACACACCCACCACCATGGAACTCAACCCCAATCAAATCCGCCTGATGATGCTGAAGGTGGCCGATGCCATTATCGAAGCTGAACCGATGCTCTCCCAAGCCGATCGTGACCTTGGAGACGGAGATCACGGCTTGGGCATGAAACGCGGCATGGAGGCAGTGAAGATCCATTTGGAGAAACTGGAGCCCACAACGGCCGAGCAGGTCTTTGTAACCACTGGCACGGCGATGATGACGAGCATGGGGGGGGCTTCGGGGGCGATCTTCGGCACGCTTTACCGCGCTGGAGGTAAAGCACTGCCTAATGCTGGCGGCCTCAATTCGCAGGATCTCTCGCTCTTTTTCCATGCGGCTGCCGAAGCCATCATGAAGCGCGGTGGAGCCAAACCGGGTGACAAAACGATGCTCGATGCCCTCGTGCCCGCAGCGGAGAAAGCCAAAGAAGTCACGCATCTGACGCTGACAGAAGCTCTGACCGCCATCGCAGCTGCGGCAGAGGCAGGTAAAGAGGCCAGCAAGACCATGATTGCCCAGTTTGGCCGTGCGAAAACGCTAGGCGAGGCTTGCATCGGCTTTCCCGATGCGGGCGCTTGTTCGGTGGTCGTGATGTTGAATGCGATGGTGGCATTTGTGAAGACAGGTGGGTGACGAAAGTTCCTCGATTCGGAGGTCTTCATTTCTTGCAAGGCCTCTCGTGCGACGGAAAGTGGATGCCTCCATCCACGTCCTCCTGATTTACGCCCATGCCTGACTGGCTCGCGATCATTCTCCTCGGCATCATCGAAGGTGTCACCGAATTCCTGCCCATCTCTTCCACTGGGCACCTGCTTATTCCGCAAAATCTCGGCTGGCTGCCCAAGAAGAGCGATCTCTTCAATGTGGTGATTCAAAGCGGTGCCGTGCTGGCCGTGCTAGCGGTTTTTACGCAGCGTGTGAAGCAGCTTGCCACCTCACTGGGTGACCCGGCAACGAAGGACTACCTCGCGAAGCTTGGCACCGCCTTCTTTATCACCGCGGCCGGCGGTTTGGTGATTAAGAAGCTCCATATCGAGCTGCCGGAAACGATTCCGCCCGTAGCTTGGGCCACCTTCATCGGAGGCCTCGTCATTCTCGTGCTCGAGGGCATGCAAAAAAGCCGTGAGGGTCTCACGAGTATTCCTTGGTCTGTTGTGATTGCTGTCGCTCTGGCCCAGCTCCTCGCAGCAGTGTTTCCCGGCACCTCACGCTCTGGGGCAAGCATTTTGATGGCGATGGCACTTGGCGTCACGAGGCCTGCGGCGACGGAATTTTCCTTTCTGCTTGGCATTCCTACGCTGATGGCCGCGGGGGGCTTCAAAATTCTTTCCGCTTTCAAAGATGGTGAAGCGGCTGGCGAGGACTGGGGAATGGTCGCTCTTGGCACGATTGTCTCCGCGCTCTCGGCCTTCATTGTGGTGAAATGGCTCATCCGCTTTGTGCAATCCCACACGTTCAACAGCTTCGCTTGGTATCGCATCGCTCTTGGTGGCGGTCTGCTGACTTGGGTCTACTTTGGATGACACCTTCATGCTGATTCGCCTCCGTTCTTGGTTCCGACGCTCGGTCTTTCAGACCTATCGTTTCCTAAAGCACCCGCGCAAGCTGCGCGAGCGGCCTGTCATGCGCTGGTTCGCCCGTCACTTCCTCGACAAGCAAGTTTGGAAGCCCACACAGCATACCTTCTCCGGTGGCATGGCGATTGGATGGTTTATCACCTTGCAGCTGTTGCCCATCCAGATGCCCACGGCCACTCTCCTCTGTGCCTTGTTTCGGGTGAACATTCCCATCGCCCTAGCGATCTGTTGGGTGAGCAATCCTGTGACCGTTCCCATCCTCGTGCCCATTGAGTATGCCATCGGCAAGTGGTTCCTCGGCCTCTACACCGAGGTCCCTACCACGCCCTTCCCGGATCATCTGCCGGATTCCGCGGTGGAAGCCTGGTTGGTACTGAAAGAGCACGCGCCGGTGATGCTCATCGGGGGGCTGGTTCTCGGTGCCATCTGCGCGGCGGTCAGTTATGTGGCCACATGGGGAGTGTGGGAGATCGCCCACCGGATCGAGGTGGCGAAACGAGCTCGCCACATTGCGGCGGAGAAGGCCAAACATGCGTCCAGCTAAGATTTCTTGCTTGCCAAGAATAAAGGCGACTTGGCACACTCGTATCTGAAAGCGGTACCGGCCTCCTCCGGCCGCTTCATCACATACAACCCACCCATCCTCATGAAATCACTCGCCACCCTCGCTATCATCGCCTCCATTTTTGGTCTTAGCAGCTGCAGCACCTGCCCGTTTGCCCCTAAGAAGGAATGCTGCAAAGCTGGCACCTCCGCTTGCTGTGACAGCAAGAAAACCAGCGATTGCAAGACCTGCAAACGCTAGGCTCCGGAGTTCATTTTGCCAAGAAGCCCGGCGCAGCAATGCCCGGGCTTTTTTGTGCGGTGGAGTGGTGTGGCAGACCACTAAGCTACGATCCCACCGCCTGCGACCCGCTCGATATTGCACTCGACTGCGCCTTGCTTGGCGTGTGTTGACGCAAAGATGCACCCGGAGTGCAAGTTTAGTCTCTGCCCGCCTGTAAAGCGGCTTATGCGACTCAGCCTCTTTACCGATGATTCTCTCCGCGTGCTCATATTTGCCGCGTTGAAGGGGCAAAGCTTTTCCATTAGCGAGGTGGCGGATGGCTCCCGCATGAACCGCATGCTGCTAGTCCATTCGTCATGAGAAATCTCATCCTCTGCTGCCTTGTTGGGTGGGTCGTACAGCCCTTCAATGCATGCGCCGAAAACGAATACGAGAACGCGCCTATCCGCTATTCGAAGACGGAGCCGAAGGATGCCGCACAGCGCCTCGAGCGTCTCATGGCCTCTGGAAACGTCCAAATCGATCGTACGGATGCTTGGACTGTGCTTGAAGGTTTGATGAAGGAGTTTGGCGTGCTGCCGGAATCGCAGACCATGGTTTTCTCGAAGACCAGCAAGCAGAACGACCTCATCGGGCCACGCACGCCACGGGTCGTCTACTTCGGCGACAACGCCTATGTGGGGTACAGTGTCGGTGGTTCAATTGAAGTGGCTACGATTGATCCGAATCTTGGCCCCATCTTTTATTGGCTCGATCCGCATGAGCAGCCGTCAAAGCCGCTACACTTCCAACGGGATCAAAGCTGCCTGAGCTGTCACGGCGGCCCCTTCACTCCCGAAGTGCCTGGCGTGCTCGTGCGTTCCGTTTTTCCTGACCCTGAAGGCCATCTCATCATGAGCCAAGGCAGCTCGGTCGTTGATTCCACCACGCCGTTCAGCGAACGCTGGGGCGGCTGGTATGTGACTGGCAGACATGGCGATATGCTTCACCGTGGCAACGTCACCGCTATCGAGAACAAGGACCAGAGCGTGGACATCGACTTCAAAGTTGGCGCGAACATCTCCAACCTCGGCAAGCTCTTCGACATCTCTCCCTACAAGCGCAAGACGAGCGACATCGTAGCGCTCATGGTGCTCGAGCATCAGACCAGCTTACAAAACATCCTCACCAAAGCCCACCATACCTCCCTGCGAGCCATGCACATGCAGACGAGCCTGCAGCGTGAACTCGGTGAAAAAATCACGCCCGAACCCGTCGGCACAGCCCGCCGCATCATCGATCACTGCGCCGACGACGTGCTCGAGGCATTGCTTTTCAAAGACGAGGCCGCATTGCCTGATGGCGGCATTGAGGGTGATCCTGCCTTCCAGACCGCCTTCGTCAAAAAAGCCCCGCAGAGCAGTGACGGTCGCAGCTTAAAGGACTTTCAGCTTCTCAATCGCCTCTTCAAGCATCGTTGCAGCTACATGATCTACTCGCTCACCTTTCAGCATCTTACTGCGCCACTGAAGGACACCGTTCTCGCCCGTCTCTGGAACGTGCTCGAAGGCAAGGACCCCTCAGGCAGCTATGCCTACCTCGGTGAAAGTGAGCGCGGTCACATCCGCCGAATTCTTGCCGAGACCCTTCCCGGTGCCCCGAAGGAGTGGAAAAAGACACTCGTGGCGAACTGAGTCTGGTCGAAGCGCTCATTCAAGGGAGACTCCATACGCCTCTCTTGGCGTTACGAGCCTCCTTGCCCAAGTCGAGTAGGTAGCGGCCGTAGTCCGCAGCGCCTTGCACCCTGCCCGGGAGATCGCAGCTCAGTCCAGCTAGGCGGGCGTGGCCTTTTTGCATCAACAAATCGGCCAGATAAACCTTTCCCGGTTCCATATCGACCATGATGAGTCCGTAATAACGGCTGCGGTCTGGCACCGGTTCCCAGCGCGTGAGCAGCGTGAAGGTGCGGTCCTTCAACAGGCTCGTCACATAGCCTGCAGCCTCCAAGCCGGCCTTGAGCACCTCGTCTTGGCTGATCTGAAAGTAACGCGCCTGTTCCTGCACAAGCTGTGGATGCGTGAGGGTGATTTCCGGAGTGTCCACGAAGTAGAGCGTGAAGATGGTCTCATCGTGCTGCTCATCGAGCAGGATGCGCAGGGTATCTCCCTCGTTGTTCTTGCTCAAAACGAGGCGCGCCTTGGGGAAAACCTCAAACTCAGCCTTTGGCGCTGCGGCGCTGTTTGCGGTCATCGTGGCCGCTGCGGCTTTGCCCACCGGAATCGCCGCCACGGGTGCCGGACGGCTTTCCTTCACCAAGATTGCCACCAGTGTGATGATGAGCACCAGCACGCCAGTGATGGCGATGTTGAGGAGTGTTTCGCGGAAGGGCATGGGCAGGACTCGCCATTTTGACATGGATTCCCGGCTTGGCTCAAGAGGCATTCCTCAATCGAGGAAGGAGCAGATATACTCGCAGATGCCGGAGGCTACGGAGATGTCGAAGCCGCTATTGGCGGGCACGTCAAAGTGTTGACCGGCGGTGTAGGCCGTCTTCGCATCGGAGCCGTCGAGTTTGACGACGCAGTCGCCAGCAACAATTTCCATTCGCTCGGCCTTGGCGGTGCCGAAATGGAAGTCACCAGCGTAGATCAGGCCGAGCGTCTTCTTGCTGCCATCCGGAAACAGGATGGTGTGGCTGACGACTTTGCCGTCGAAATAGACGTTTGCCTTGGTGATGGCGGTGACTGCGGTGAATTCAGCGGGGATGGGCATAAACTCGCGAGGCATAGGCGATGAAGGCCTGCACGGCAAGCGCAGAGGAAGATTGACGCAGCCGCGCGAAACATGACAGCATGTCCGTTTCACGTTGCGCATGGACTCCAGTCTTCATCCCTCCCGCACCCGTCATGGTGTGATTGTTTTCGCCGTGTTGCTCGGCATCATCCATTACATCGACCGCGTCTGCATCTCGAAAGCCAGGCCGTTCATTCAAGAGGATCTCAAGCTAGATGACACGCAGATGGGCTATGTGTTCTCTGCTTTTACACTCGCATACGCCTTGTTTGAGATTCCCGGTGGCTGGTTGGGAGACAAATGGGGGCCGCGCCGGGTATTGCTGCGTATCGTGATGTTTTGGAGCTTCTTCACTGCGGCCACCGGCTATGCGTGGAACCAGATGTCGATGATCGTTTGTCGCTTCTTGTTTGGAGCGGGTGAGGCGGGAGGATTTCCGAACATCGCCAAGATGTTCAGCGTGTGGCTGCCACAGCGTGAGCATGATATGGCGCAGGGTATTACCTGGTTGGCGGCACGCTGGGGCGGAGCCTTCACGCCCCTGCTCGTTGTGTGGGTGCTCAGCATGGTGAGCTGGCGCATGACCTTTGTGATCTTCGCCTTTCTCGGAGTGGCTTGGGTAGTATTCTTCGCGATGTGGTTTCGGGATAATCCCAAGGACAATCCGAAGGTGAACCCAGCCGAACTGGAGCTGCTTGCTGAGGCCCAGAAGAACCTCAGTGGCGGACACGCGAAGATTCCTTGGGGCAGACTGCTTGCCACGCGTTCGGTTTTGCTGTTGTGGCTTTATTACTTCTGCCTGAGCTATGTGTGGTACTTTTACATCACCTGGCTGCCGAAGTTTATGGAGGCCAAGGACGGGCTTGGAATGGACATGACGGCCACCTCCACCTCCGTGTTGAACGGCCTGCCACTGTTCTTCGGTGGCGTGGGTTGTTTCGCCGGCGGCGTGCTGGCGAAAAAGCTCGCTTCAAAGCATGGCCGCATCAGCCTAGCGCGGCGCACTGTGGGTGTGCTGGGCCTGCTGGCATCCGGCTTGATGATCGTCGTGGCTGTGCAGATGAAGAATCCGCTGTTCGCGATGCTTTCGCTCGGTTTTTCCGGGTTCTTCAACGATCTCTCCATGCCGGGGGCTTGGGGCGCGTGCATGGATATTGGTGGGAAACTCGCGGGCTCAGTGTCCGGCAGCATGAATATGATTGGAAACCTCGGCGGTGCTCTTGGAGGCATCGCTGTGCCATGGCTGATGAAGTCAATGGGCTTGGGTTGGCATGGCGTGCTGTATGTCGCCGCCGCCACCTACCTTGTGTCCGCGTTGTGTTGGGCTTTCATCGACTCCGATGACCGTCTGCACGTGGAATGAGGATCATTTGTTCTGCGTATTCCCGCGATCTTTCCATTGCTTGAGCGTCTTTTCGATGCGTTCACGAATTTTGGGGAACGGTGTTTTCAAGGCATGGGCACGTTCGAGGTAGTCAAGAGCCTTGGTGGCATCGCCGAGCTGCTGGTGGGCCAAGGCAAGGTGCTCCAGAATTTCAGCATCCTCGCTTTGAATCTTCGGGATCAGCTTTTCCGCACGTTGGAACTCATTCAACGCTTGGGTGAAGTCGCCCTTTTTGAAATGAAACCAGCCTAGGCTGTCCAAGAAGGCAGGATTGTCTGGTGAAAGCTCATTGGCTTTGGCGATGAGTTCGCCGGCTTTGTCAAAGTTCTTGCCTTGTTCTAGCCACATGTAGCCGAGGAAGTTCATTGTGTTCGCCGCTGCTTCAGATTTTTCCTTCGGCGTGAGGGTGATGGACTTCTCCAGCATGCGGGAGGCGTCCTCGTAGCGGCCCACATGTTCCAAGGTGCTGCCATACTGGTAGTAAAAAGCATGATCGAGCAGTTCCCCCTGCGATGAGGCGGCGAGTTGCTCGGCATCCGCAAAGTGCCTCACAGCTTTCTCATGCTGTTCGCGGGCTCGGCAGGCGAGGGCGAGCTGGAAGTGCGTGATGGGCTGCTCAGGGAAAATTTTCACCGCTCGCTCTCCGACGAGCTGCATGCGCTCAAATTGACGAGTTTGCCAGAGGAGAGAGCCGAGAAACAAGTAGTCGTTCACCTCGCCGGAGCCCTGTTGGATGGCGGCTTCGAGAGGCGCGATAGCCCTGTCCGGCTTGTCACGCTTTTCATATTCCCGAGCCAACATGCGGAGGTGATCGATTTCGTCCGGTGCCTGCTGGGTGATGGCCTCGAGCATGGCGAACGACTTATCACCCTCACCCGCAGCCTCATACAGCCGAAAGAGCACTTTGCGGGCTTGCAGGCTATTGTGCTCCTTCACCAGTTTTTCGCAGAGCTCGCGGCTGCGGGTGAGCTCGTTGGTGAGAAGGTAGTGCTGCGCCACTTCCATCTGGATGTCTTCTGCATTAGTGGGCGTCACATGTGCGAGTGCCTTGTCGAAAAATGGCATCACCTTGGCGAGGTACTCTGTGCGTTGCTCGATTTGGCCCAGTGGCCAGACGCGTTCCGCTGTGCGGGCAAGGTCCAGCCAGAAGCGCGGGTCCACACAGTCTTGTTTCGCGGATTGTTCCATCACGGCAATGGCCGCGTCACGCTTGTTTTGCGTGAGGTGATGCATCACTGCAGCCTCATAAACTGCCGCATGAAGCGGGAATTTTTCCAGCGCGGTCGTCACAGCCTTCGCAGCCCGGTCATCCTTTTGGAATACATCGTCCGGTGGGTAGGTGCTGGCAAAGCGGGCCATTTGGAGAAGCGGCTCAGGGCTTTCCGGATGGGCCCGGATGGCCTCGTCGAGAATTTTGAGGGCGGCTTCACGCCCTTCAAACTGCAGAGCCAGTCCTGCGGTGTGGCTGGCGAGTTCGGCGTTAGTGGGATCTGCCTTGAATACGGCCTGATAGTGCTCAAGCGCTTGGCGGAGTTTCCCTGCCGTCTCGAACTGCAGGGCGGCGCTGTAATGCGCCAAGGCATCCGCATTGGCAGCGCCTCGCGGGGTGAGTTGGAAGTCAGATTTTGCCGGTGGCAGCTTCCCCAAGGACATGTCCGCCATGGGTGCTGCATGTGCACCGAGCGCGATCAGGCTAGGCAGAAACATTAGCCCTGTCTGGCCAAGAAAAGCCCCCACTTCCCGCTTGGCGGGAGCATGCGGTCTTACAGCGACTCGAATCACTCGAATCACTCGTCGGGGGCTGATCATGCCGTCGAGGCTAGCTTTTACGACTTGTAGCGCAAACGCTTCTTATGGCGGTTCGCACGCATGCGCTTCTTGCGCTTATGCTTGTTGATCTTCGTTTTTCTCCGCTTTTTGAGCGATCCCATGGTCGGTGTTCTCCTTGTGGTTTTGGCTTGGTCCCAGTGTTAGTGGACGATTTTGTTGAGGGGGTATTCCACAATCCCCTCGGCACCCAGCGATTTCAGCCGCGGGATGATGAGGCGCACAGTCGCCTCAGAAATGACAGTCTCCACGGCTACCCAGTCGCACCCCGCGAGCTGGGAAACGGTGGGTGAGCGCTCGGATGGCAACACAGCGACAACTTCCGCCACTTTTGCAGCAGGGACGTTCATCTTTAGGCCTACCTTATCACGAGCCTCCAGAGCTCCTTTCAGCAGAATGACAATGTTCTCCATCTTTTGGCGCTTCCAAGGGTCCTTGGCGGCAGGTTTGCTGCTCACAAATTGCGGGTAGCTCTCCATGAGCGTATCCACGATGCGCAGCTTGTTCGCTCGCAGGGATGAACCAGTCTCCGTGATGTCCACAATGGCGTCGACGAGTTCCGGCACTTTGGCCTCGGTGGCGCCCCAGCTGAACTCAATCTCGGCCACCACGCCGTGGCTCTCCAAGTAGCGCCGCGTGAGGCCCACCGCCTCCGTGGCAATGCGCTTGCCCTGCAAATCCTTCACGGTTTTGATAGGGGATTCTTCCGGCACCACCAGCACCCAGCGGGTAGGTTTCGACGTCGCCTTCGAGTAGCGCAAATCGGTTATTACCTCCAGGTCGGCACCATTTTCAGCGATCCAATCCTTCCCGGTGATGCCACAATCGAGGTAACCGTGGTCCACATACCGGCCGATCTCTTGGGCGCGCAGCAGGCGCAGTTCAAGTTCGTCGTCGTCCACGGTTGGGCGGTAAGAACGGCTGGATACGACCACATGGAATCCCGCCCGCTTGAACAACTCGAGCGTTGGCTCCTGCAGGCTGCCTTTGGGCAGGCCGAGACGGAGGGTGTTTTTCGATTCAGGCATGAGGGTTCCGGGGAAAGGGGCGCGGAGATTAGCGGCTTTTCCCCTGCTGGCGAGGTTTTTTTCAGGGCTGCTTGCTCTGCAAAAAGCCGTCATGGGCCTCATTTCACCACGATGCCCGGTTCACCAGCCTCCCATGCAGGGCCGCAGGGTCGGATGGCGATGACGGTCGCTCCGGCGGGCCATTCGGCACGGAGCTGATCCTTGAAGAAGGATTTCCACGTAACCCAGCGGCCGCCAATCTGTGCTTGGAGCACCCACCACCGCGTGTGAGACATCCAACGGGCGTCCGCGTGTTTCCACTCGACGTGCAGTTTGCCCTCAGGCTGCGTTTTGCCGACCAGCGGAGCAGGCAGCGCCACTTGGCTCAGCCACGGCGACGATGGCGGAATGGCATGGGTGGTGTAGGCCCGCTCCATCGTGTAGGTGGCGATCTTGCCGGTGTTTTCGTGAAGGGCACCAAAATTCCAATGGAAGTGTCCAGGCGTCATTTTGAGGCTGCGCTCGCGCAGCACGCTCATCTGGCGCAAGATCTCGCCAGCGACGCGATCTTTGCCGATGTTGGATGTGTTCATGCCGGGCCAGATGTGGCGACCCTGGGTGTTCTGCTGCAGCCACCAGTCGTAGTAGGTGATGAAGCCGAGCTTGGGTCGGTCAATCGTCCAGTAGAGCTGTGGCGTGAAGTAATCCACCCAGCCCTTCTGGAGCCACTTCTTCGAGTCCGCGCCGAGGTCCTCATAGGGATCGAGACCGCCACCCGTGCCCTCGGGATGGTTTGGACGCCAGAGGCCGAAGGGACTAATGCCGAACTTCACATGTCGTTTGATGCCTTTGATCCCTTCGTAAATCGCCTGCACGGTCTGATCCACATTTTGGCGCCGCCAAGCGGTGAGCTCCAAAGCGCCGCCAGCGGCCTTGTAGCAGGCGTAAGTGTCCGCATCTGGGAACTCGACCTTCTTTTTGTCCGGTCCCATGATCGGATAGGGATAGAAATAGTCGTCGATGTGAATGCCATCCACATCGTAGCGACGCGTGACATCCAGCATCACCGCGATGGCCTGCTGGCGCACCTCGGACACACCGGGGTCCATCCACCAGTCGATGTGATATTTCATCGTCCATTCGGGATGCTTCCGATGGATGTGATCTGGGCTGGGGGCGTGTTTCTCGCCGGCGAGGGCCCGGTAGGGATTGAACCAAGCGTGCAGCTCCATGCCACGCTTGTGCGCCTCGTCGATGGCGAACGCTAGCGGGTCCCATCCTGGTGATTGACCCATCTCGCCGGTCAAAAACGGCGACCAAGGCTCGAGAGTCGATGCATACATCGCATCGCCGGCGGGCCGCACTTGAAAAATGAGAGCATTCAGGCGCAGCTTCGCGGCGGAGTCGATGAGTGTGAGGAGCTGCTCTTTTTGCTTTGCCACAGGCAAACCGGGCTCGCTGGGCCAGTTGATGTTGCGCACGGTGGCGATCCACGAGCCGCGCAGTTCCCGTGCGGGTGAAGGAACAGCGTTTTGAGCCGACAACGCTCCCATGAGGCCGATCAAGGCCGCAGCAAAGGTGATGCAAAGTTTCGGCTTCATCATTTGAGCCTTACTTCATGCTTTTCACTTCTCGATGCGATAGAGGGCTTTGTCCGTGCGGATGAAAAGCGCTTCGCCATCGGAGGAGGGACTTGCCATGATAGAGCCGTCTAGCGTGTTTTGAGAGAGCAGTTGGAAGCTGCGCCCGGCCTTGACGAGGCTCACCACGCCTTCGCGACTGCCGATGAGGATCTTCCCATCGACCCAAATCGGGCTGGAGCTAAATTTGCCACCCAAACGCTCGCGATAAAAAGCCTCGCCGGTCTGTGCGTCCACACAGCTGAGGATGCCCCCATCATCGACATAGTAGAGCAGTCCGTCATGCAGCAGCGGCGAGCACATCTTCGGCGCGTTCTTGTTGTTCTCCCACGCGGTCTCCGGCGTGTTGGCTCCGTGGTGCTTCAAAGCCATAACCTTCGATTTGCCGTAGGCGGTGCTGAAATAGATCATCTTTTCATCCGCCACCGGCAGCGCTGACATCGAAAAGCCAAGCTCACCGTATGGAACCCTCCACAACTCCTCCCCGCTCAGCGGGTCGTAGCCATAGATGTTGTTTGCTGCGGGGCTGATGAGCACAGGCAGCCCACCACTTTGAATCACAATCGGTGTGCCATAAGCCTTTTGCAGTTGTGGGCGCGGGTCCATCTTGCCACTGCGCTTGGTTTTCCATGCTCTCTGGCCCGTCTCCGTGTCAAAAGCGGCGATGAACTGCGCATCACTGCCATCGAAGTGGGCGATAAGACGGTTCTTCCATAGCACCGCAGTCGATCCGGGGCCGTTTTCGTGCATCACTTGAAGCTCCTCGTTTTTCCAAACCACCTTCTGCGTGCTAGCGTCGAGGCAAACCGTGCCGAATGAACCAAAATGCGCATACAAACGGCCGTTCGAGAGCACCGGCGTGGGCGAGGCATAGCTGTTGAGCGCATGCGCCCACTGAGGCTCCTTCACGTTCAGCAATTCGATGTCATGCAGCAATTTCCCGTTCTTCCTATCCACCGCCACAGCGCGCAGGCTGACGGAAGCCAGCACAACCACCGGTTGATCCCCGGTGTTCGTTTTGAGCCGACGCTCGGCTTCTTCCTGGGTCGCCATCTTTTCTACCGCTGTCGTCATCCAGATAACATCCCCAGCAATCACCGGCGTGGAGTGCCCTCGACCTGGCAGCTCGGTCTTCCATGTCACATGACTCGTCTCGCTAAAGCTTTCTGGTAGCTTCGTGATGACCGCGACACCTTGTCCAGAAGAGCCACGCCACTCTGGCCAGTCGGCGGCGACCACGTGCAAACAGCAAACAGCGAGGCAGGGGAAGAGGCGCAAAATCATGAGGTTCTTCTCAACGCATCAAAGAAGGGTCGTTTCACTTCTTTTTCTTCGCTACGCCCTTGGCAGGTGCTGTCGGATCTTCATTGGGACTGCCGTGCCACTTTGGTGCCATGTTCCTCGCATTCCAGTCATTCCATGCATTTGACAGTTCGGCGACGAGTTCGGGTTTCTTGGCTGCTAGGTCCCGCGTTTCGCCAATGTCTGCTTCCAAGTCGTAAAGTCTCCATCCCGACTGCGTCTTTGCTTCCATGTCGCGATAATCAACGAGCTTCCATTTTCCGCGGCGGATTGCCTTTTGCGGACCAAAACGCCACGCGAGCAAGTCATGCGGAGCGCCGGCTTTTTCGCCATTCAGGTGTGGGAGCAGATTAATTCCTTCTACCCCCTCTGGGAGCTTGGCTTCGGATGCCGCACAAGCTGTTGGTAGCACATCCAGCGCACTGACAGCGGGGTCGTAGGTTTTGCCAGCAGGCAATTTCCCCGGCCAACTGACGAAAAACGGCACGCGGATGCCACCTTCGAGCGTCTGGCCCTTGTCACCACGCAGCGGCGTGTTCATGCCAGTGTTGTAGGCGAAGAAAGGTTTGCGCCCACTGCCGCCATTGTCGCTGAAAAAGAATACCAGCGTGTTGGGATGATTCGCTTGTAGCTCAGCGGTAATGCGGCCGATGGCGTCATCGAGTCCGAGGAGAAGCGAGAGATAACCACGTCGGTTTTCATCGGTGACGGACGCTGGAATGCGGCTCTTGAGCTTCTCGGCGATCTCGAGCGGCGTGTGGACTGCGTTGTAGGCCAGATAAAGAAACCACGGCTTTGCGGCATGGCGACTTATGAAGCCCAACGCCTCATCCGTGAACAAATCCGTCGTGTAGCCATCCAGATGCTGCAGCTCGCGCCCGCGGTAGATCATATCGTGTGAATGCGCCGAGCCAAACTCCGGCTCGGCGTCCTTGTGCAGCAGAAAATTGTGTCCGCCGACGAGGAAGCCGAAGTAGTCATCAAACCCGCGCGACTGTGGATGATGCGCCTCATCAAAGCCCTGATGCCATTTGCCGATTAGCGCTGTCGCATAGCCCGCATCGTGCATCACATTCGCGATCGTGCGTTGATCCAACGGCAGACCGAGTTTGGCCTCGTCGCCCACATGCGGATTGAATTCATGCCCGAACCGCGTCGCTGCCTTCCCCGTCAAAAAACCCGCCCGCGACGGACTGCAATACGGCGCTGAGACATACCCGTTCGTGCATCGCACTCCTGAAGCCGCCAGCGCATCGATATGCGGCGTCGGCACCTGCTTGCCTCCATGCACACCGATGTCCGCGTAGCCAAGATCATCGGCGATGATGACGAGGACGTTTGGCTGTGTCGCGAAAAGCGAACAACACAGCAAAGTAAAAGAGGCCAGCGTGAGTTTCATGGCTTCAAAACGGGACGAATGCAGGTTTGAAGCGAATCTCATTTCGCAAACATCGCGTGCCCCTTGTTTCCGCCGCTAAGGACATAAGCAACCAAGTCGAGAACCTCTTCTTTTTTGAGCATCATCAAAAGCATCGGAGGCATGGGAGAAACCTTGCTCAACTCAATGTTCTTCACTTCTTTGCGATCGACGTTTACGCGTTGATTGGGGTCGGTGAGGTCGGTATTGAGGGTGACGCCGTCGCCACTGAGGTTGACGACGACGCCGCTCAGGATGCTGCCGTCGTTTTTGGTGACGACGATGGGGGCGAACTGCTCGTTGATCTCTTTGCTGGGATTGATGATCTGGTCGAGCAGGTCGTGCGGGCTGTAGCGACCGCCCGCGCCAGTGAGGTCGGGACCGGTCATGCCGCCGGCGTTGCCAAAGCGGTGGCAGGTGTAGCAGGCGGCGGCGCTGAACATCTTCCGGCCGTTGTCAAAGCTGCGCCCTTGCATGCCGTTTTTCGCGGCAGCGCTGAGTTCGTCGAGCGTCCACATCGTGGGTGTGCGGCCGGCGAACATCGCGCCGACGTTTTCGATGGCGGTTTTGCGCTCGGGTTTCTTCGCGATGAGTTCGGCGAACTGCGTTTTCTCGGCGTCGGTGAAGGTGCTGAGGCTGTCGTTGCGGATGAACTCGAGGAATTTGTCGAAGCTGGCCCCGCCTTTGTAGTTCGCGGCCTTGAGGAAGAATTCGAGCTGCTGCGTGCGCAGTTCAGGCGTCCAGCCGGCTTTGAGGAAGCGCAGGCTGCGCGCATACTCGATCTGCGGCTCCTGGCTTTCGGCGGCGGCGATGAGTGCCATGCCTTTCGCGGCGGCGTTCGGCGCTTGGAGGTAGGCGAGCGTTTCGGTGAGCAACCAGTTGAGCTCAAAGTTGTCGGCTGGATACGCGGGGTCGAGTTTCGCGATGATCGCGGCGACGGTGGCGTCGTCGGGATTGCCAAAGCGGTGCAAGACAATCTCGATGAGGCGCACATAGCCGAGGCGTTGCTCGGGCGTGAGCTTGGCGAAGTCGTGCTTCAGCAGCGCGGCGAGGATGGTGTCGCGGGATTTGGAATCGGGCTGATAAGACGGATCGGTCCGATGGGTCGGGCACACGCCGGTGCGGCGCGTGAGAGCGAGCAAAGCTTCGAGCTGCGCGGTGACATTGGTTTCGGCGAGCGCTTTGTCCTGCCATTCAGCGAGCGGTTGATGCTCCAGCGCGGTGCGGGCGGCGGCGCGCACGTAGCGGTCCTCGTGGCTGAGATGCGGCCAGGCGGTGGAGATGGCTTTCGGGTCTTGTTTAGCGTGGAAGGCTTCGAGCGTGCGGCGGACTTCTGTTTCAGGTGTCGTGCCGAGTTTAAAGGTGGGTGTATCTGTGATCTCCTTGCCAACATACGTCACCCGATACAGCCCGCTCTGCACGCGGCGGCCTCCGATGGTGAAATACATCGCGCCGTCTTGGCCGATGATGGCATCGCTGACGGGCAGCGGGCCGCC
>Ga0075471_10001496_pt1 | contig 15340 bp, 13 predicted proteins | sample DEB19_08_DNA_2_FD_74787 | JGI IMG/M metagenome (GOLD analysis project Ga0075471, IMG submission 74787) | Aqueous microbial communities from the Delaware River and Bay under freshwater to marine salinity gradient to study organic matter... | ecosystem: Environmental > Aquatic > Marine > Coastal ... | reverse complement strand
GTCCCTCGGCTCCGCGGCGTACCCTGACGCGGGCGGCTGCCAGCTTCGGCTCGAAGTCGGTCACCTCCACCAACAGGTCGGAGCCTTCGATGGCAAATCGCTCCTTGCCCAGCACGTCGTCGACTTTGAACCGGTGGGCCGAGCCATCCGCGACAAGCACGAGCTGCCCCTTCTCGCCATACCCCAGCTCGGGGTCGGGCAGGCCGGCAAGAAACGCATCGGCCTCAGCCTGCGAGGCCGTCTTCCAGAACACGAGCGTCCCTCCGCCCACGCTCGCCCGATGCCGCATCTGCGTGGCCCGCAGCGGGTCGGGCTGCCAGGCGAGCTCCGCTGGCATCCACACGCCGCGGCCGGTGTCGCCGCCAGCGGCGAACGAATCGCTGCCGACCCGCACCTTGACGCTCGGCGCGAGCGCGGCGGTCGAGTCGGCGTAGAAGTCGAGCACCTCGAGGCGGACGCCGTCGCCGTCGAACACCACTCCGGTGTCGCGCGGTGCGAGGCCCCACGGCAGCCACCACCGCTCCCGCCAGTATTCCTGCCAGTTGAATGGCCCCGAACGAAACTCGATCGGCTCGATCGTCGCGGGCTTCGCCCCCGCCCCGGTCGCGATTTCGAGCGTGAAGTGGTGGGAGTCTTCGAACGCCCTGCTCCCCTGCTCTCCTTCGAGCAGGGGAATCTGGGCGTCGATGCCGCCGCGCTGCGAGAGGAGGCAGCCGGCCAGGAGCACGAGCAGGCCGATGTGGGTGATTACGAACCCGGTCTGGTGGCGCTTCCACGGATAGCGGATCGCGGCTGCACAGAAGATGCTCACCGCGAGGAGCGCGTTCAGCAGCGTGAACCACCACGTGTTCCAGACGCCGAATTTCACCGCCTCGGTGCCGTAGCCACTTTCCACGAACGTGCCGAGCCCGAGCACGATCGCGAGCAGGGCGATCAGCACCACGGCGAACTGCAACGACGCCAGAAACTCGTACACGCCGAGGACGAACCGCACGAAGGGCGTCTGGTCGGGCGAGACGAGCCGGCGGGCTGCCATCGGATTCCTTCGGGGGCGGCGGGGCGGGAGCGAACGATCGTCCCGCAAAGTATAGGCCCGACGGCATCCGGGCGGAGAGGCTGCGGGGCGAGCCGGCGGCCCTCGCGATCCAGTTACCGCCAGCCGAAGGCGTCGGCCATCGCGTTGAGGAGCGGGTTGGCCAGCGTCGTGCTTTCGGGGCTCCCGATCGTCCGCACGAGGTCGTAGGCGATGAAGCCGCCGAACAGAAGGAGCAGCGAGCAGCAGATCAGTCCGGCCGTCTGCCACACGCTGAAGCCCATCTCGGGTGCAAAGTCCCCGGGCATGCCCATCGCATCGGTGGCGATGCTGCTGGGAAGGCCCATGCTCTCATCACCGAACGCCGACGAGTCCGCCCCCATCGCCTGTCCGAAAAAACTGGAATCGCCCGATTCGGACTCGGCGATCACGACCGAAGCGCTGTCGTCATCCCCGGCGCCGCCGCCGAGTTCAAAATCGTCTCCGCCGAGAACGGTGCCGTCGTCCGCGGGAATCGCCGCGCTGCCGCCGCCACCGAGGTCGATCCCCGACATCTCGATGCTGCCCTCTTCGAGCGACAGGCCGCTGTCGAGTGGTCCCGAGAGCGCGAGCCCCGCGCCGGTGGCCTCGGGCGAGCCGGCGAGCCCGGCGTCGGATCCGATGGCGAGTGATCCGCCGGCGTCGGCGGGAACGGCATCGCCGAGGTCGATCGCGAGCGTCTCGTCGAGTTCGCCGGGGCCGCCGGTGATCCCGCTCGTGGCGGCCGGGGCGAGCGACGGAGACGATGTGCCGATCGAAGAAGCGCCGATGATCGACTCGAGATTCAGGTCGTCGTTGTCGAGCCCCCCGCCGACGGCACTGTCGCCGAACACGATGTCGGCCGACGAAGCCCCGTGCATGGAGGGCATGGACAGATCCGACCCGCCAGCGGCGACGTCCCCGGCATCGATCGCGTCGCCCAGCACGATGTCGTCCATTTCCAGGGGGCCGCCGCCGGCTGCTGGAGCATCGGCCGGGCTGTCGAGGTCAAGCGACAGCTCGTCGGTCTGTGGCTCCTCGTCGGCAAGATCCTGTGCGAGCCGCTCCACATCGTCGACCTTGAACTTGATCGTCGCCCCATCGCGCATGGGAAACAATTTCTTGCGGTCGACGAGGCGCTGCACCTCGTCCACGGTCATGCCGAGGTGGCGGGCGGCCTCTTCAAGCGACAGGAATTTTCCGGCCATGGCGATCGTGAACGGTGGTGGGCGGGCCGGACGGCACGTCAGACCCTGCTGCTATCTCTTTCGACGCAGCCTGCTCCGAATTCTACGCCCGTGCCATGCGGAACGTGCGAGCCGCACCGTCCGCAGGGGCATTCACGGAGGATTTTGCCCAATCGGAGCCGCTTCCACCCCCACGTCGAGCATCCGGCGGAGGGCTGCCGGCTTGGGCTCCTGGGCGTTGAAATCCCCGACCATGAGGTCCCAGGTGATGTTTCGCGTGCTCTTCAGGACGAGCGCCCCGCTGGGCCCATCCACGTGGTAGACGGCGGCATTCCGCAGCTGCGGATCGACGATGAGCATTACCTGTTGGCGGTCGTCGAGGGGCGTCGTGTGGATCCAGAGGGCCCCGGTTGGCGTCTGGAGCTGCTGCGGCATGGCCACCCGTTGCGCCCAGACAAAACGCCCGCCCGCCGCAAGCAGGCAACAGGCCAGCCCTGCGGCCACGATCCACGGCACCTTCTGGGTTCGTTGCATGGTTCAGACGGTACGCAGGCACCTGCGCAGCAGCAAGCGGGAATCCGGGCTGCGCGACGCGGAGATCCGGCGGGGGCTTGCCCAGCCTGCGGGCACGCCCGCCCGCCTTGCCGCGCTTGCCAGCGCGGACTTCCCCGGTTTGCCATTCATCCAGGCCGGATGTTTCGGTTCAATCGATCGCGCAAGCATTGCCGATCAAAAAGACGCGGCGCTGGGATCGTGCCGCCTGGTTCGCCGCCCACCTGCTTCGGAGGTCCATCCGCGTGTCGAAGATCAATGTCCTCTCGGCCCACCTCTTGCGGTCGCCGCTCGTCTGGGGCGGCGCACTGGCCTTCTGCTTCTTCGCGCTCATTCACGGTGGCGTGATCACCAACGCCAACGTGATCCGCTACCTGGCGGGCCACTGGGTGGAGTACGTCGAGACCGCCATGTTTTGCGTGGGGTTGAGCGCGCTGGTCATCAAGTGGCTGGATGTCGAGGCGCAGCGGCGGCGGGTCGATGACGAACTGCTCGCCCCGGTGCCCGACGGCGGGGACGATCCCGCCGAGGCTGCCGCGCTCCTCGCAACGCTTCCTGCGGAGGACGACCCGGCGTCGCGCGGCTACCTGGCGACGCGGCTACGGGAAGGTCTCGATCTCGTGGCGCGAACGGGTTCGGCCGACGGCCTCGGGGATCACCTCAAGTATTTGTCCGACCTCGACGCGGCGAGGGCGGCGCAGAGCTACGGGCTTGTGCGATTCGTGATCTGGGCCGTGCCGATCATGGGCTTTCTCGGCACGGTCATCGGCATCACCGAGGCGATCGCGCAGCTGTCGCCGACGCAGCTGGAAAACATTTCGGGTGTCGTGGCGGGCCTGGGCGTGGCGTTTGACACGACCGCGACGGCGCTCGCGTTGTCGATGGTGCTGATGTTCGTGCAGTTCATCATCGATCGGCGTGAGCAATCGCTTCTGGGTGACGTCGATTCGATCGCCTGGGCGACGCTCGCCGGACGGTTTCAGTCGCCCGAGGGCGGCGACGGAACGGCGCTCGCCGTGGCCCGGCTCGGCGAGGCGGTGGGACGCGGCTCCGCGCAGTTGCTCGAGGCGCAGGAGCAATCATGGCGGTCGCTCGAACATGCCGCCGGCGTGAGCATCGAGCGGGTGTTCCAGGCGTCCGCCGACCGCCTGCAGGCAACGCTGTCGCAGTCGCTCGACGAGACGCTCGGGCGGTGGACCGATTCTCTCGTGCAGGCCCAGTCGCATCTGGCCTCCACGCGGGAGGATCGCTGGGCCCGCGCGGCCGACGCGCTCACGATGGCGATGAAGACGTTCGAGCACCACCAGAAGACGCTCGCCGGCCAGGCGGAGCTGCTGACGCGTGTCGTCGATGCCACGCACAACGTCGCCGCCCTCGAGCGGTCGCTCCAGTCGAATCTGACGGCTCTCGCCGACAGCGGCCGGTTCGAGGAGACGCTCGCCACGCTGTCGGCGGCGGTGCAGCTGCTCGCCGCCCGTGCGCAGGATGCTGCCGGTGAGTCTCGGCGGGTTGATCTGCTGGGTGCACAACGCGTCGGAAAGGCCGCATGAGCCGCGCTCGCTCGGTCGAAGGGCCGACGATCTCGTTGTTTCCGTTTCTCGCCGTGCTGCTCTGCACGATGGGGGCGTTGCTGGTCTTGCTCGTGCTCTTCAGCCGATCGGTGCGGCAGGGGGCCGATGCCGCGGCTTCGCCCGACGTCGCCGAACTGGAGCTCGCCAAGGAGAGCCTGGGCTGGCGGGTCGAGCAGCTTGCCGGGGTGCGCGACCGCACCGCCTCCGATCTGGCGGCGGCACGCCTTCAACTTGCCGGCGTCGAGGATCACACGCGCGAACTCACGGATGAGCTCGAAAAACTCGAGCGGCTGCTCGCGCAGCTCGAGTCGGGGGCAACGCGGCCGGTCGATGCCGATCTGGCCGCCCTCGAGGCCCGGCTCGCGAGTGCCCGCGAGTCGCTCGACAAGGCCCGCGCGGAGCTGAAGACGAAGCCGCCGGCCTACGCCGTCGTTCCCTACGTTGGCAAGAATGGCACGCATCGCCGGCCGCTGTACATCGAGTGTTGCATCGACGGAGTGTTCCTGCAGCCGGAAGGGGTGCGGCTCTCGCCGGGCGACTTCGAAGGGCCGCCCGGCCCGGGCAATCCGCTGGCATGTGCCCTGCGGGCCGCACGCGAGCACCTCGCGAAGCATCCTGCTGCGTCGGCCGATCCGTCCGCGCAGCCCTATCCGCTGCTCCTCGTGCGGCCCTCGGGCGTGATGGCGTATTACGCCGCCCGCGAGGCGATCCAGTCGTGGGGCAGCGATTTCGGCTATCAGCTGATCGACGAAGATTGGACGCTCACATTCCCGCCGCGCGACCCCGCGCTCGCGGAAGTGGAAAAGCGGGCCATCGACGAGTCGCGCCAGCGGCTGGCCTGGCTCGCCGAGGTGCGGCCCGTGAAGCAGGCACGACCCGTGCAGCAGTTTCGCGCGGCGACGACCCGCGGCGGCGTCGTCGCGGAAGGCGGTCCGAGCGTGCTCGGCGATCAGTCGCGGTTCGACTGGAAGAACCAGCAGGCGGCCGCTGGCGGTGCGAGCGGCAGCAGCCTTGGTGCCGGCGGTGGCAGCGGCTCAGGCTTCGGTGCAGGCTCGGGGCACGGCGTTGGGAGCGGCCCCGGCGGGAACGGCTCAGGAAACGGTGTCGGCCCCGGGCGGCCGCTGATGGCAGGTGGCTCGTCCGACGGTAGCGCCGACGGCGATCGTGGATTCGGCTCGGGCACTGGCGATGTGATTCTCGGTGGGGGTGCTGGCGGCGGGGGCGGCCAGCCTGGAGCGATCGCCGGATCAGCAGCTCAGGGTGCGACTGCGACGCGTGGCCAATCCGGCAGCGGTAGTCCCGAAGCCGGCGGCGCGATCGGTGCTCCTGGAGAGCCGGGCGGCTCGACCGCGGGCACGGGTGGCACAAACCGCTACGCGAAGGGATCGAAATTCGGTGGGGGCGGTGGTGGAGGTGGGGGCGGTGGTGGAGGTGGGGGCGACGGCGAGGGCGACGCTGGTGGTGCGGGCGGCGGGGGCGGCTCGGTGTCGATGAACGTCGCCGGCGCTCAGCCTGGTGCCGGCAGCGCTGGAGGTGGTGCAGCGGGCAGCAGCAGCGGCGCAGCGGGCGGCGGCGCCCCGCAAGGCATGGCCGCGGCGGGCGGTCCCCCGATGCCCGGGCTGATGCAGAACGGTGCGCAGGTGAACGCTCAGGCCGGCGGCGGACAGCCGGCTGCCGCCGGTGCCAGTTCGGCATCGGGCTCCGTGTCGATCGCCCAGGCGCGCGGCAAGAACTGGGCCAGCCTCGCCACACAGGATCGCCCGATTCCCCTCACGCGGCCGATTCAAGTCGAGTGTGCACTCAACGAATTTCGGATTCTCGACGACAGCGGCCGGCGGGTGCGCAGCCGCATCCCGCTCGACGGCGACACGGCCACCGCGATCGATCCACTCGTCAAGGCGGTGCACGCCCGTGTCGCCGAGTGGGGCCTCGCCGGCGAGCGGATGTATTGGAAGCCTCAGCTCGTTCTCTCCGCTACGGCCGACGGCCGGTCGCGGCGTGATGATCTCGAGCGGCTGCTCGCCGACAGCGGTCTCGACACGCGGCACAGCGGTCATCAGGACGAGATTCGCAACCTGCCGCCCGTGCAGCGCACGAGTTACCTGCGCGAGGATCAGTGATATCGGCCCTGCCGCCCGCCCGAGGAGTTCGCCACCGTGCCCCGTCGCAAAATAGAAGACAGCAGCTCCGCCGGCCAGGATTCGTTCCTCGACGTGGTCACGAACATCGTCGGCATCCTCATCATCCTCGTGATGGTGGTGGGAGGCCGCGTGCAGAACATCGTGCTCACCGCTGCCCCGCAGGCGAAGGCCAGAGCCCTGGAACTGGAGCGGGAGCTCGAGGAGCTCGACCAGTCGGCCGTGCTCATCGAGAGCGAGGTGGCCGACCTTGCCGAGCAGGCCCGCACCGTGGCCGCGGCCGCGGCGTTCGCCGGCGAGTCGCGCATGGCGCTTGCCACGGCCGTGGCGGCGGCCAAGGTCGAGGTCGAGCGGCGCAAGGAGTCGGCCGACAAGGACCGCGTTGCCGCGGCGGAGGCGGCTGCCCGGCGCAAGCAAGTCGAAGCAGAGATCGAACGCTGCACGCTCGAGGCCGAGGGCATCGCCCACGCCCCGGCCACCACGAAGGAAGTGCTCGCCTTCCCCACGCCCATCGCCCGCACCGTGACCGGCGAGGAACTCCACTTCCAGATCGACCAGGGGCGCATCGCCTACATCCCGCTCGTCGAACTGTTCGAACTCGCGAAGACCCAGACGCGGCGCCACTCCGGCTCGCTCACCTCAATGGCCCAGCGGATCGAGACGGTGGGGCCGGTGCAGGATTTTTCGCTCGACTACGTGATCGAGGTGAAGATCGACCAGGCCCGCGGGCAGGTGCTCGTGCGGTCGCGGGAGTGGGTGGTGCGGCCGTCTGGCCCGGGCATCGGCGAGACGCTCGAGGAGGCCCTCCAGCCGCACTCGCGGTTTCGCCGTGTGCTCGCCGACGTACGGCCCGACACCACCGTCACGCTCTGGTGCTACCCCGACAGCTTCGAGGCGTTTCGGGCGCTGCGGGAAGACCTCCATCGGCTCGGCATCCCCACGGCCGGCCGCCCGATGCCCGAGGGCGCCCCGATCGGCGGCTCCACCGACGGCAGCAAGAGCGTCGTGCAGTAGATCGCGCCGGGAGAGGTCCAATCCGGCTTGGGATTACCCATACCCCGTCGCCGGACGCTCGCTGCAGCCATCCTGGCTTTCGCTCGCTCGGACCTGCCTGCGCTCCGCCATCCATGGCTGCGCTGGTCAGCTACGCCGGCTCCCGGGGCACGGGTAACCCCAAGCCTCCCGCTGTGTTGCCAGTGCGGCATCAGCATTTCGTGGCGGCGATGATGCCTGCTTCGGCGGCGGCGGCGAGGCGGTCGATCTCGTCGAGCGTGATGCACAACGGGGGCATGAGCACGACCGTGTCGCCGAGTTGCCTGAGGATCGCGCCGTGCTGGCGGGCGGCGAGGCAGGCGCGGGTGCCCCGTTGCTCCGGCCAGGGATAGGGCCGCCGCGACGCCTTGTCGGCCACGAGGTCGAGGCCCGCCACCAGGCCGCACTGCCGCACGTCTCCCACGTGGTCGAGCGCGGCAAGGCGGCCGACATGCTCGCGCAGCCGCTCGATCTTGGGCGGCAGCGTTTCGAGCACCTGCTCGTCGCGAAAGATATCGAGCGAGGCGATCGCGACCGCGGCGGCGAGGGGATTGCCGCCGTAGGTGTGGCCGTGGAAGAACGTGCGACGGTCGGCATGCCTGCCGAGGAATGCCTCCCAGATCGCCGTCGTCGTGAGTGTGGCGGCCATCGGCAGGTAGCCCGCCGTGAGCCCTTTGGCGAGGCAAAGGATGTCGGGCACCACAGCCTCCTGCTCGCAGGCGAACATCGTGCCGGTGCGGCCAAAGCCGGTGGCGACTTCGTCGAGGATCAGGAGCACGTCGTGTCTTGTGGTGAGTTCGCGCACGCCGCGGAGAAACCCGGGCGGATGCACGAGGATCCCGCCGGCCGCCTGCATGAGCGGCTCCATCACGAGGGCGGCGATCGTGCCGCGGTGATCCCCGAGCACTGCAGCGAGCGCGGCGAGGGCTTCGTCGAGCGACGGCGCCCGTCGGCCGGTATGCGGGCATGGGCCGCCGGGCGACGGAATCCGGATCGCTTCGAACGTTAGCGGGGCGAACATCGCCGTGAAGCGATCGACGCCGCCGACGCCGATCGCGCCCAGCGTGTCGCCGTGGTAGGCCTCGCCGATCGCCACGAATCGCGTCTTGGCCGGCTGCGGCGGGTCGACCTGCCGCCAGTATTGAAACGCCATCTTGAGCGCTGCTTCGATCGCGCTCGAGCCATCGCCGGTGAAAAACACCTTCTCGAGGCCCGGCGGCGCGATCTCGACGAGCCGGCGGGCGAGCTCCACGGTGGTGGGATTCGAAAGCCCGAGGTTCGTCGTGTGAGCGACCTTGTCGAGCTGCGCCCGGAGGGCGGCGTCGAGCCGCGGATGCCGGTGACCGTGGACGTTGCACCACATGCTCGCCGAGCCGTCGAGGTAGGCATGGCCGGCGATATCGACGAGCGTGGCCCCCTGCCCCGACTCGATCAGCAGCGGCTCATACTCCTGCATCTGCGTGAACGCGTGCCAGACATGCTCGCGATCCCAACGCAAGAGTTCGTCGGTCGTGGGTGGGCGACGGTCACTCACGGCTGGCCAACACCTCGTCGAGCTTCGTCTCGACGCCGAGCGGCCCGGCCCAGCGGCGGAGGTAGGTTTCGTCGAGCTCGGAGCGGGCGAGCAGCAGGTCGTCGATGTCGGCCCGGTCCCGTGGCCTGCTGGCGATGAGTTTGAGAAGAATCAGGTCCTCGGGACTGACGAACCAGGCCGGAACGCCTGCGACGGTGTGCTGGAGGCGGCGTCGCATCAAGTCGTGCTGGAATTCGGACTCGGCGATGAAGATATCGATGTCGATGCCGCGGTCTGCGAGATAGAGCCGGAATTTCACCACCGGCATGTCGGCAACGGAGTCGACCCAGCCGCGCCGGTATTGATCAGGAACCGTGAAGCCCGCTTCCTCGGCTGCAGCGTACAACGTGGGCAGTCGGTCGCGGTCGAGGATGATCGTGAAGTCGACGTCGTACGTGGGCCGCGGCAGGGCGTACACCCGAACGGCCCAGCCCCCCATGATCGCGTAGGGGATGCCCAGGCGATCAAACAGCCCGGCAAAAGAATGGAGCGTGCCGACGAGGTCGTTCACGGCTGTGCCTTCGTGCGGGCGATCGCGGTGAGCATGTTGCGGTTGCGTGCGTCGTTCTCGCGGGTCAGAAGTTCGAACCGTCGGTTGACGACCTCGGGGCGGCCTTCGAAAAGTGCCGGAATGTTTTCCTCCGTCATTCGCAGGGCGAGCGCCAGCCGTTCTCCGGGCGTCATGCGGCGGTAGTGGTCGAGGGTTTCCTGGCTCAGCATGCCCTTATCATACCCAGGTGGGCTCAGAGGACGGACACCGGCGTGCGCACGGCCGCGGCGAGCCGCACGTCGGCGCGGCATTCGACAACGGCCACCTCGATGAAGCCCTGCGAACCGACGAGCGCCACGGCCGTGCCGGGGGCGGCGTCGCCGTAGGTGCGGACGAGCGTCGTGATCTCGTGTTCGCCGACGCGCAGCCTGCCGGCGGCGGCAACGCGGGGCCAGAGGTCGGCGGGCAGGTTCGTGACGAGGTTGCCGAAGGCGTCGACGTGCAGGATCTCGCCGGTGAGTCCGGTGGCGGTTTCGCGTGGCTCGGGCCAAAGGAGCCGCACGAGGTCGCCGAGCGGAGGGCCGAGCGATTCCGGCGGTTCACCGGCGAGGAGTCGGACGGCGGCTGGGGCGAGGACGTCGCGGCCGTGAAACGTCGCTGCGGCGCCCCCCGGCACCTCCAGCCTGTGGGCGGCCGCGAGCGGCGCGCGCCGGAGGGCCCACGACAGCACGCCGTTGTCGGGACACAAAAACTCGTGGTCGCCGATCCGGGCCCACGCGAGCGGGCGGCTCGTGCCCACGCCAGGGTCGACGACGACGATGTGCAGCGTGCCCGGTGGAAACGCGAGGCATGCCTGCCCGACGAGCCAGGCCGCGCCGCGGATGTCGTGGGCCGGCAGATCGTGCGCGATGTCGACGATCGTCGGAGAGGCTCGGGCCTGCAGCAGCACCGCTTTGAGCTGCGCGACGTAGGCGCTGCCAGATCCGAAGTCGGTGGTGAGCGTGACGATGCGCGGCATGAGCCACCAATGTAGGACAGGCTTGAGCCTGTCGGTATTCATGACAGGCTAAAGCCTGTCCTACGGGAATGCTCGGCAGGCTCAAGCCTGTCCTACGGGATCAGTGCGGGAAGGTCGTCGAGCCCGACTGTTTCGACGGCGGGGCCGGCGGGATCGCGGAGTTTCTGCGTCGTCGGCGTGCGGCAGACGACGGCGACGTGGGCCACCGCCTCCGGACCGACTTCATCGCGGATGCGCAGCAGGCGGCGGACATCGGCGGTTGACGGGAACTCGCTCCACGCCGTGTCGAGGATCACGAAGCCGCGTGGCGTCGGCACCACGAAGTCGGCCTCCTTCGTGCGATCCCGCCAGAAGACAGGGGCGACCGGTGGTGCGACTGCCGCCGCCAGCCTGCGCACTTCGCCGAACACGGCCGTCTCCCACAGCGCCGCAACATGCGGCGACGCCACCAGTTCGGCAGCGGTGCGGATGCCGAGCAGATGGCTGCACAGGCCCGTATCACGGAAGTAGAGCTTCGGTGCTTTGACCGGTGGCTTGCCACGCGGTGGCTGCCAGGGGCGCACGAGCGTGATGATCCCGGCTTCGACGAGCGTGTCGAGCCAGATCGCCGCAGTGGAGCCGACGATTCCCACCTCGCGGGCCAGTTCGGCCTTGTTGAGCAGACGGCCGGTTCGCAGGGCGGCCGCCCGTAGAAAACACTCGAACGCGTGGACATCGTCGACGCGGAGCTGGCCGGGCAATTCACGCTGGAGGTGGTCGGCCACGAGCATCCGCAGATACTCGCCGGGATCGCGCGCGGCGTCGACATAGAGGGCGGGATAGCCGCCCCGCAGGAGTCGCTCGGCCAGCGGCATCGCGGGTTGGGCGGAGTCGATCTCGGCCGAGGAAAGCCCGTCGATGTGCACGACGCCCCCGTCGGAGCCGAAGGCTTCGTGGGCCATGCGTTCGAGCAGCAGCGGTCGGCCTCCCACGAGCACGAAACTGGCGGGCGAGTGGGGCTTCGTGTCGAGCTCCCGACGCACGTGGTGGAGGAGCCCGGGCGCCAGGTGCACGTCGTCGATCACGACCGGCGGTGGGCAGGCGGCGAGGAGGGCTGCGGGGTCTTGATGGGCGCGGAAGGCTTCGCTGGGAAGTGCGAGCGAGATCCGACGATGAGAAGGGAAGGAGAATTGCGCAAGATGAGTTTTGCCGGTGTTTCGTGGACCAGTTAGTACGACAGCGGGTTGGTGGCCGCTTGCGTGATTGACGAAGTAAGCAGTGTTGCGTTCGATCAAAACAAAGGATTCCTTTGTTGACATCGAAGTATTTGCACTGCGTGAAACTAGGCTGCTTGGTGGATTTCGGTGGCGATCCGCCTACATCGCCTTGATCAGGTCGACGCAGGTCTGGCGGACCTTTGCCGGATTCACGTTGGGGTTTTTCTTCTTCGCCTGGCCGATCAACCCCGCGGCGGCCTGCTCCTTGCCCCCCTGCACGTCGGCGACGATCTTGGGGTTCTCGGCGATCAGTTGCTTGCAGAGTGCGATCAGCTCGTCGTCGCCAACCGCGGCGATGCCGAGCGAGGCGACGACGTCGGCCACGCTGCGGCCGCTTGCCAGCACCGCGGCGAAGATTTCGCGGCCCCGACTCGTGTCGAAGTCGCCCCGCTGCACGCGTCCGATCAGGTCGGCGAGGGCATCGGGGCGAATCGGGAATGCCTCGATCGCTTCACCTCGTTCGTTGAGCGTCCGCAGCACGTCCTGCTGTAGCCAGTTGCTGGCGACCTTGCCCTCGCCCACGCGGGTGGCCAGATCCTCGAAGTAGGCCACGAGTTCTCTGCCCTGGTTCACGAGCACGTCGGCGTCGTAGGCCGAGATCTTCCAGCGCTCGGCGAGCGTGGTGCGCAGCACGGTCGGCGGCTCGCCCATCGAGGCTTTGACGGTGGCAATCTGGGCCTCACTCACCGTCACGGGCACGAGGTCGGGGTCGGGGAAGTAGCGGTAGTCGCTCGACTCCTCCTTGTGGCGCTGGGCCCGGGTCACGCCGGCCGGGTCGTCCCAGCCGCGGGTCTGCTTTGGAATCTTGCCGAGTTCGGCGCCGGTGGCCTGCCACTCGTCGTATTGCCGGGCGGCCTCGTAGGTGAGTGCCCGCTCGACCGAGCGAAACGAGTTCATGTTTTTGATCTCGACGATCGGCGTCTTGGCCACGCTGCCGTCGGGGCGCTGAATATGCAGGTTGACGTTGGCGTCGACCCGCAGGCTGCCTTCCTGCATGTTGCAATCGCTCACGCCGAGATACACGAGCAGGAGCTTCAGCTCGTTGAGCCAGGCCCGGGCTTCCTGCGGGCTGCGGAGGTCGGGCTGCGTGACAATCTCGCACAGCGGCGTGCCGGCACGATTGAGGTCGATTCGGGTGTCAGCGGTGCCGGCGGCCTCGTCGTGCATGCTTTTGCCCGCGTCTTCTTCGAGGTGCACGCGGATGATGCCCACCTTGCGGGCAAAGGCACCCTTCGGATCCACCACCTCGAGCCAGCCGTCGCTCGAAAACGGCAGGTCGAACTGGCTGATCTGATAGCCCTTGGGGAGGTCGGGGTAGAAGTAGTTTTTGCGGTCCCACTTCGTGAACGGGGCGATCCGGCATTCGAGGGCGAGGGCCGCCTTCATGGCGAGCTGAAACGCCTCGCGGTTCATCACCGGCAGCGAGCCGGGCAGGCCGAGGCACACGGGGCAGACCTGTGTGTTGGGCGGGGCGCCAAACTTCGTCGAGCAGCCGCAGAAAAGCTTCGTGTTTGTCTGGAGCTGCACATGCACTTCCAGACCGATGACGGTCGTGTAGGGCTCGGACGTGGCGGCGGGCTTCGTCATGCGATCTGCTTCGGGCGCCGGAGGTGCCAGTCGGTGAGCCGTTGGAAGCGGTCGGCCGCTCGCAGGAGGAGCGGCTCGGCGAGCGCGGGGCCCTGCAATTGGAAGCCCACCGGCAGCCCGCCCTTCGTGAATCCGCAGGGAAACGAGATCCCGCCCACGCCCGCCAGATTCGTGGCGACGGTGTAGAGATCGACGAGATACATCGCGAGCGGATCGCCTGTCTTTTCACCGAGCTTGAAGGCCGGCGTGGCCGACACCGGGCCGCCGATCAGGTCGACGCGCTCGAACGCGTCAAGATAGTCCTGGCGGATCAACCGCCTGACCGTGAGGGCCTTGGCGTAATACGCGTCGTAGTAGCCTGCCGAGAGGGCGTAGGTGCCGAGCATGATCCGCCGCTTCACCTCGGGCCCGAAACCCTCGCCCCGGCTGCGGCAATACATCTCGACGAGGGGCGAGTCGAATCCTCCTCGCAATGTGTCACAACGATGTCCATAGTGCGCGCCGTCGTATCGCGCGAGGTTGCTCGAAGCCTCGCACGGGGCGATGAGATAGTAGGTGGGCACGCCATACTTCGCGTGCGGCAATTCAACCTCGTGGATCGTGGCCCCGGCCGCCTCGAACACGGCGAACGCTTCGTCGACGCCCTTCCCCACTTCGGGGTCGAGGCCTTCGGCGTAGTGGTCGCGCACCCGGCCAATGCGTAGGCCCGTGAGCGGCTGCTCGAGCAACTCGGTGTACCGCGGCACGTCGACGGCGAGCGAGGTCGAGTCGAGCGGGTCGTGGCCCGCGATCGTCTCGAGCACGAGGGCGCAGTCGGCGGCCGAGCGGGCCATCGGGCCGATCTGATCGAGGCTCGATGCGAAGGCCACAAGGCCGCGCCGGCTGACGCGACCGTAGGTCGGCTTGAGGCCCGTGATGCCGCACAGGCCGGCCGGCTGGCGGATCGACCCGCCGGTGTCGGAGCCGATCGCCACGGGGGCCATGTCGGCCGCCACACACGCAGCCGAGCCGCCGCTCGACCCGCCCGGGGCCCGCGAGAGATCCCAGGGGTTCTTCACCGGGCCGAAGGCCGAATTTTCATTCGAGCCGCCCATCGCGAACTCGTCCATGTTCGTCTTGCCGACGATCACGGCGTCGGCGGCCCGCAGCCGGGCCACCGTGTCGGCGTCATACGGCGGACGAAACCCGGCGAGCATTTTCGAGGCGCAGGTCGTCGGTAGATCGCGGGTGCAGAGGGCGTCTTTCACCGCCACCGGCAGGCCCGCCAGGGCACCGAGCGGCTGGCCGGCCTTGCGGCGGGCATCGATCGCGGCGGCCGTCGCCAGCGCCCCCTCGCGGTCGACCTTGAGAAAAGCGTTGATCGAGCCATCGAGCCGGGCCACGCGGTCGAGAAACGCCTCGATGCACTGCACCGCCGTGAGGTCGCCCTGGCGGATGGCGGCCACGAGATCGACGGCGGAGAGTTCGGCGGGCTGCATGGGCTGGAGTGTGGATCAGGCCGCGCCCGACTCACCGAGGACGGCGGGCACAAGGAAGCACTCGCCGTCGTGGCGGGGGGCCGACTGGAGGGCCTCGGCGGTGGAGAGCGACGGGCGCGGCACGTCGTCGCGGAACGCGTTTTGCGTGTCGAGGGGATGGGCGAGCGGGGCCACGGTCGAGGTGTCGAGCTCTTCGAGCAGCGACACGAACCCCACGATCTTCGAGAGTTCGCTCGTCATCGTCTCGAGTTCGACGTCGGAAAGCGCCAGCCGCGCGAGCATCGCGACCTTGGCGACATCCTTGCGGGCGAGCGTCATGGCGGGCCAGAGCCTCCTCGCTCGCAATCGCCTATGGGCGGGCCCGCGGCCCCGACGGCACGGCTTCTTCGGCGGCGGTCTTCGCCTTC
>Ga0075471_10001494_pt1 | contig 15343 bp, 12 predicted proteins | sample DEB19_08_DNA_2_FD_74787 | JGI IMG/M metagenome (GOLD analysis project Ga0075471, IMG submission 74787) | Aqueous microbial communities from the Delaware River and Bay under freshwater to marine salinity gradient to study organic matter... | ecosystem: Environmental > Aquatic > Marine > Coastal ... | reverse complement strand
GGCGAGGTGGTCGGCCTGATCTTCGACGGCAACCTCGACAGCCTGGCGGGCGACGTGGTCTACGACATGTCCCGCAACCGCGCGACCTCGGTCGATGCGCGCGCCATCATCGAGTCGATGCGAAAGGTCTACGGCGCGGCGGCGCTGGCCGACGAACTCACGGCTCCTGGCGCGGCAAGGTGATCCCCGCCTCCGCCGACCGCACCATGCCGCGCAGCATCCCGCTGAACACGATGCCGTGGAGCGGCAGCACGGCGTACCAGTAGGCGATGCCGAGCAGGCCGTGCGGGCGGAAGCGGGCGGTCATGACCAGAGTCGTGCCCGGTTCCCCCGATGAGCGCGGGCCGAGGTCGAACCGGAGTGTCGCCACGCCCGGCAGCTTCATCTCGGCCCGCAGCTCGAGGTGGTTCGGGGCGTCGATCGCGGTGACGCGCCAGAAGTCAAGCGCGTCGCCGTGCCTGAGGGCGCCCTCGCTGCGGCGTCCTCGCCGAAGGCCCGGCCCGCCCACCAGGCGATCCATGACCCCCCGCACCCGCCACAGCCAATCGGCCGCGTAGTAGCCCCTGCGCCCGCCGAGGGAGCACACGGACGCCCACACGGCCTCGCGCGGGGCAGGTGTCTCCGTCTGGCGGCGGTCGGTGAACACGGTCCCGCCCGCCCATGATGGGTCGCCGGGCAGCACGCCCGCGTCGCTCCAGGCGGTCTCCACGTCCCCCGAGCTTGCCTTGGCGAGCGCGGCATCCATGGCCTCGCGGATGGTCAGGCAGCGGTGCGGCATCAGCGCATGGGTCTCCTCGCTCCGGCAGACGACGCGGTTGCGCAGCCCTTCCGCGAGCGGCCGGGCGATGCTTGCGTGGAGCGGCGTGACCACGTGGATCCACAGGGAGCTGAGCCGCGGCGTCAGGACGGGCACCGGGATCACCACGCGCCGCCGCAGGTGGAGCGCGGCTGCCATGTCGCGCATGATGTCGGCATAGGACTTCACCTCCGGCCCGCCGATGTCGAGCGTCCTGCCGGCCGTCGACGGCGTCTCGAGCGCCGTGATCAGGTAGTGCAGCACGTCGCGCACGGCGATCGGCTGCGACTCGGTGATCACCCATCGCGGCGTGATCATGACCGGCAGGCGCTCCACCAGGTAGCGCAGGATCTCGAAGGAGGCGGACCCCGACCCGATGATCATCGCCGCCCGCAGCACCGTGACGGGAACGCCGGCGGCACGCAGTGCCTCCTCGACCTCGCGCCGCGAGGCCAGGTGCTGGCTCAGCCCTTCGCCCGTCTCGCCGAGGCCGCCGAGGTAGATGATGCGACCGACGCCGGCATCCTTCGCAGCGCGGCCGAAGGCCTCGGCCAGCGCACGGTCGCGTGTCCGGTAGTCAGGCGTCGATGCCTCCATCGAATGCACCAGGTAGTAGGCCGCGTCGCATCCGTGCATGGCGCGCGCGAGCACGGCCGGGTCACCGGCGTCTCCGGTGAAGATCTCGACGCTGGGGCTCTGCGCCCACGGCCGTGCGCGCAGCTTCGCCTCGCTCCGCACCAGGCATCGCACCCGGTACCCGCGTTCCACGAGCCGCGGCGCCAGGCGCCCGCCGATGTAGCCCGTCGAGCCCGTGACGAGGATGACCGGGGGTTCGGGGCCAGGGTCCATGCGGCGGTTGCGGCACGGGGAGGTCCGGGGCGCGGCACAAATCCTAGGTGCCTGGGGGCGGGCGCCGTAGACTTGGAGTTGGGTTGCGATTCAGATGCCATGGAATTCGCGGCCCGCGCGTGCGTTCTTCCCCGCAGATCCCCATGCGACTCCCCGGCCTCCTCGTTGCCCTCGCGCTCACCGGCGGTGCATCCGCCCAGTGGACCACGCCCCCGGTGAGTGGCCCGGGCCTGTCCCAGCGCACCTTCTGGAGCACCACCGCGCACACCACGGTGAGCTTCCACGTGTCGCTCCCGGCGGCGTACGACGCGAACCCGACGGCCCGCTTCCCCGTCATCTACTGGCTGCACGGCTCGGGGAGCCCGATCGCCGGCATCTCGACGGTGAACACGTGGTTCCGAAACGCCACCGCCCAGGGCCACATCCCGCCGGTCATCGTCGTGTTCCCGAACGGCATGGGCGCCAGCATGTGGTGCGACTCGAAGGACGGCACCGTGCCCATGGAGTCGGTGGTGGTCGACGACCTCATCCCGCACGTGGACGCCTCGTTCCGCACCATTGCCGCGCGCCGTGGCCGCGTGCTCGAGGGCTTCAGCATGGGTGGGGCCGGAAGCGGCCGGCTTGGGCTACGCCGTCCCGACCTCTTCGCGGGGATCTCCATGCTCGGTGCCGGCCCGATGCAGCTTGACTTCATGGACGCGCCGAAGGGCACCGACGTGCCGCCGCGCCAGCGCGCCGCGCTCTACGAGATGGTGTGGAGCAGCGACCCCGCCTACTACCTCGCCCAGCACCCATGGACGATCGCGGCGCAGCGCGCGTCGGTGCACCAGGCCCTCTGCACCGAGATCCGCATCGGGGTCGGCGCCCTCGACACCATGATGCCGCCGAACGTCGACTTCCACGGGCACCTGGTGTCGCTCGGCATCCCGCACGAGATCACCGTGATTCCCGGCGTCGCGCACGAGCCGTTGCTCACCCTGCAGGGCCTCGCCAAGGGTGGCTGGGACTTCTACAACGATGCCTTCTCCACGCCGTGCCGCGAGGCAGCCGACCTGGACTGCAGCGGCTCGGTCGACGGCACCGACCTTGGCCAGCTGCTGTCGCAGTGGGGACCGGGCCACGGCACGGGCGACCTCGACGGCAACGACACGGTCGACGGCGTCGACCTCGGCCGACTGCTCGGGGCGTGGGGGCCGGTGCTGTAGACCCGGCCCGGGCCAGGGTTCGTCAGGCGGGCACGCCGTACTTCGCGCGGTATTCGCCGATCCGCGCGCGGTCGGCGTCGGTCAGGCGGCTTCCCAGGTGCTTGACGACCTCGTCGATCGTGACGATCGCCGCCGTCGGCATCCCGAATTCCGCGCCCACCTCGGCGAGCGCGCTGCGCGTCGACGCCTCGCTCGCCCGCTCCTGGCGGTCAACCGACACCACGAGGCCCGCCAGCGACACCTTCGCCGCGGCACGCAGGATCGGCACCGTCTCCCTGATCGACGTGCCCGCCGTGGTGACGTCCTCGACGATCAGGACGCGGTCGCCGTCCCTCAGCGGCCGGCCCACCAGCACGCCGCCCTCGCCGTGGTCCTTCGCCTCCTTGCGGTTGAAGCAGAACTCCACGTCGCGGCCGCGCTCGGCGAAGGCCATCGACACGGCCACGACGAGCGGGATGCCCTTGTACGCCGGGCCGAAGAGGCAGTCGAAGCCCTGCGGGAACGAACGCTCGATCGCGTCGGCGTAGGCGCGGCCGAGGCGGGCGAGCTGCGCGCCCGAGCGGTACTTGCCGGTGTTCACGAAGTAGGGCGTGCGGCGGCCGCTCTTGGTGACGAAGTCGCCGAAGGTGAGCACCCCGGCCTCCACCATGAAGTCGACGAACTGCCGCTGGTAGTCGTGCATGGCGCGGGATCGTAACGGCGCTGCCCCTCGGGTCGCTCCAGTCACGCCCTGCGTCGCGCACCCGCGCTTCAGATCGAGGTCGAGGCGATCCTCGGCTCAGGCTGACGGCCGCGCGGCGTCGGCGCCGACCACCGCCAGCAGCATGCCGTCATAGCCCTTCGAACCCACCGTCTGCACGCCCGCCGCCGCGATCCTCGGGTGCTCCCGGATGCGCTCCATCATCGCGCGCACCCCGTCCACGCTGGCATCTCCCGTGCCCGCGTCCACCACGCGCCCGCGGCGCACCACGTTGTCGACGACGATCAGCGTTCCCGGCCGCGACAGCGACACGGCGCGGTCGAGGTAGGGCACGCATCGCTCCTTGTCGGCGTCGATGAACACCAGGTCGAAGGGCGCCGTTGCCCGCGCGATCAGCGCATCCATCGAATCCGTCGCCGGGCCGTCGACCACCGTGACCTGCGCGGCACACCCCGCGCGTGCGATGTTCTCGCGCGCCAGCCGCGCACGGTCGGGGTCGAGCTCGAGCGTGACCAGTTCTCCCGCCGCGGGCAGCGCCCGCGCGAGCCAGAGCGTGCTGTAGCCGGCGAGCGTCCCGACTTCAAGGACACGCCGCGCCCCGATCGCGCGCGCGAGCACCTCGAGCAGGCGTCCTTGCGCCGGTGCCACGGCGATCTCCGGAAGGCCCGCGCGCGCCGCGGCCTCGGCCGCCGCGTCCAACGCGCGGTCCGGCGGACCGAGCCATGACTCGAACGCCCGGTCCACCGCGTCCCACACCTGCGCCGCGTGCGCGTGGGTCGCGCCAAGGTCCCACACGGCGCCCGCCACCAGCTCGACCGAGTTGCCCGCGGGGTCGCGCACGTAGATGGAACGGCCCCCGCGCGGCCACGACACCTCCCGCTCGATCGCGACGCCGAGCGCCTGCAGCCGCGCACGCCATCCATCCACGTCGTCGATGCGCAGCGCCACATGCCCGGGTCCGGTCGCCCCGTGGCTTGGCACCTCCGCATGCGCGAGCGCCGTCTTCGCGGCGTCGAAGACGATGAGCACCGCGTCGTTTCCGAGGTCGAGCACCACCCCGCGGTCGCCGCTGCGGGGCAGGGCACGGAGGCCGAGCGCGCCGCCGTAGAAGGCTTCCGCCGCCGCGAGGTCGTTTGCGTAGAGGATGGTCTCGTGGACGCCGAGGATCGCAGGCATGTCGGCCGTCGACGATACCCCGTCGACGGTCAGTCGACCTCGAGCACGATCTTCCCGCGCGAGTGGCCGGTCTCGCTCCGCCGCTGCTCGGCCTGCGCGTCCCGGCTACTCCGCCCGCACCGGCTCGAACCGCGCGCAGTCGCCGCGCTCGTTGCGGAGCGTGAGCACCGCACCGCGCGGGCCGGAGGCGATCGCGGCCGACCGCACCCCGCCGAGCATCGAGGTGAATGCCTCCTCAAGCGCCATGCGCTCCGGCGGTCCGGCCATCCGCGTGGCGCCGACGGGGCCGAACCGCAGCGGCATGTTCGCCTGGTTGATCGCGTTGCCGACGGATGCCTCGGCGAAGTAGCGGTTGACCCCGGCGAAGCCGGAGGCGCGCCCCTCGGCCGAGATGAGGAGCGAGGGCGGCTGGTCGGTGACGGGCACCGGCGCGCCGTCGGCGCCAATCAGCTCGACGCAGGTCCACTCGGTGCGGTCGATGCCCGGCAGCCGGGTGGGCGTGCCGGCGCCCGGCGCGGCGGGCCGTGGGTCCGGACTCGACGCGCACGACGCGAGCGTGGCGACGATCACGGCTGCGGCAGCGAGCGATGGGCGAAGCCTCGTCATGGGCGTGAAGGTACCGCCCACGCACCCCCTCACTTCGCCAGCACGTCCACGCCCGTGATCCTTCCGCGCAGGAGCGGCGTCAGCGATTCGGCCGTCAGCCGCTTCGCCGCGCCGGCATCCGACTTCAGGTGCAGGTCGAGGAAGGCGAGGGTCGCCGCGCGCGTCAGGGGCTGCACGTCGTCGCGACCCGGGCTTGGAAGCGCCCGCCCCGTGGAGCCGGACGCCGAGGTGAAGTCGTTGTGCTGCGCACCCACGATCCAGACGAAGCGGTGGTCGCCCTTCGGCCAACGCGCGAAGGCATCCCGGCGGTCGGACGCGGACCGCCCCGCCTGCTGGTCGTCCTTCGACCCGGTGATCCCGAGGAGGGGCACGCGAAGGGTCGAGAAGCTCTCCGCCACGAAGAACGGCTCCCCCACCCCCTGCGGCGACAGGGCGACGCCGCACTTCACCCGCGGGTCACGCAGGTCCGGGCCGACGCCCGTGGCGGGCTCGATGCCCGACGTGAGCCACTGGAGGGCGGGGCGCATGCCGCAGGCCACCATCGTCGTGTAGGCGCCGAACGAGTGGCCCATCACGCCGATGCGCCCGAGGTCGAGCCTCCCGCGCATCCGTTCATGCGAACGGTTCCACTCCTCGGCCCGGTCGATGGCGAAGCCGATGTCCTTGGGGCGCGTGAGCACCTCGCCGGCATCGCGGGTCATGGCCTCGATGGTCTGCATGAATCGCAGGCCGCCCGCCTTGAGTCGATCACGGTCGCTGCCGACGTGCTGCACGCAGAGCACCGCATAGCCGTGCGCGGCAAGGTCCTGCGCCTGGCCGAAGTGCGTGTCCCAGTCGCCGCCCGCGCCATGCGAGATCACCACCACCGGGAACGGCCCCGTGCCGGCGGGCAGGTGGACCATGATCGGCACCCGGCGCCCCACGGACGCGTCGCCGTCGCCGCGCCCGGGCCGCGACGCGTCCACGAGGTCGGGAAACTCGAGCACCTCGGCCGCCGTCGGTGCCTTGGCGGCCTTGGCAGGGGTATCCGGCGCGCGCGACTTGTCGGCGAAGAACGCCCACACCCGGTCGGCGCCCTTGAACGCGGCGATCGGCGCGTTTCCGTCGCGCCGCGCGCGAGCGCCGGGCCAGCCGTCCCCGCCCGCGTCGTCGACCACGAACTCCGTCACCGCGCCGCCCGGGCCGGCGGCATGGACGGCGGTGCGCACGGAGCCCTTCACGTCGGCCACCGCCTCCGGATTCGACCGGTTGGCCTTCACCCAGAAGTCGACCACCTCGGAGAGCGGCTTGAACGGCGTCGACTGTCCGGCCCGCACGATTGCGTTGCGGCTCATGCCCCCGGCGAGCGGCACTTCCTCGTCCTTCGCGCCGTTGATGATGAGGATCGGCAGCGGCACCTTCGGCACGGTGTCGAAGGTGAACATGCTCGCAACCACCGGCGCCGCGGCGGCCAGCCGCTCGGGACGCTCGACGGCATACGTGAAGGTCATCATCCCGCCGTTGGAGCCGCCCGTCATGAAGATCCGTGCGGGGTCCGCGCCGTGGTCGGCCACCAGCCGGTCGATCAGTGCGTCGAGGTACGCGATGTCGTCGGCGTCGCGCACCTGGCGGCGCAGCAGGTGGCCGGTGTTCCAGGCATGCATCCCGTCCTTGAACTCGGTGCCCTCGCCGTAGGCCGCGATGAAGCCCTTGGCCCGCGCGAGCTGGTCGAAGCCCGAGCGTGCCAGCATGTCCGATGCGCTGCCCATCCCGCCGTGCAGGATGATCACCGCGGGACGCTTCGAGCCGTCGGTCGGCGCGTTGACCACGATCGCACGGCGGTAAGAGGATCCGACGTCGAACGTGATCTCGGGCTGATGGACGGCCCGTGCCGGCTCCTGCGCCGCGCCCGACGCGTCGGCCCTCGGGACGTCGGCGGCCGCGAGGAGCGCGCTGAGCGCCGCGAGGCAGAGGGTCAATGCCGGTCGGATCATGGTTCGGGAGTCCATAGGGAGCTGCGGGAACAACGTCGCAGTCGCCCCGCCATTGCGGCCCGGCTCCCGTGGGATGATGTCCCCGCGCGACGCACGCTTCCTCTTCGCTCAGTTCGGCGCGTCGGCTCAGAACAGGAGCTGCACCTGCGCGATGAAGCTCGCGTTGTTGTCGGCCCCGGCGATGCCGAGGCCGCCGCTGATCGCACGGATCCCGTTCACGTTGCCGCCGCCGAACGGGACGACCGCCTTGAGGGTGACCTTGACCCGGCGGCTGCCGTTGTAGAGGTTGACGCCTGCCTGCGCGATCCACTCGACCGGCACGTCGTCCATCCAGCAGGCCTCGACGAACGGCTCGACACCCTGCGCGACGAACGAGCTGGCCTGCAGGTTGAACCCTTGGTACCACCCGAGCTCCGGCCCGCCCACCGGGTCGCGCATGTACGCATACTGGGCGATGAGCACCGCAGGAGCCAGCATCACCCGGGCGTCGGCGGTGAATCCCTGCGCCGACGGCGTCGCGAGGCTCCCCGGGGGCTGTGGATTCTGCCCGCGGCCGTTGCTCATGCACGCGCCGAGGCCGAGCACGACGCCGGGCGAGTCCGCGTGGATCCCGGACATCCGGGAGATCTGCGCCCACTCGATGCCCCACTTCGCCTCCGCGCGGGCGGCCACGCAGAACGAGAGGTTCGTCCGCGAGTCCCACTGCGGCGACACGGTGCCGAGCTGGTTGAAGACGCCCGCCGTGACGCGCATCGAGCTGCCGGTCCAGTCCACGGCGGCCCCGGGGTTCTTGCCGGCACCGAAGCGGTAGTTGAAGATCGAGTAGTCGCCCGACGTGAGGCTGGATGAACCGAGGTAGTCGCTCTCGAGGTCCCACGGCACGTTCATCACGCCCATCGACACGCCCCATCCATCGCCCAGGCCCTTGCGGATGCGGGCGTACGGCACCACCATCTTCTGCGGTACCTGGATGAAGCGGTTGGTCTGCGCCGTGTACGCCAGCACCGCCATGTAGGTGATCGACTTGTCGATGACCTCGCCCGACACCAGGAGGAAGATGGTCTTGGTCTCGAAGCCCCAGCGCGAGTTGGTCTCGGGGAAGGTCGAGGAGTTCGGTCCGTACGCAGAGGATGCGACGAACCGGTTCTGCACCATGCCTGCAAGCTGCATGCTCGCCGAGCCGTCCCTCAGCCGGAAGTACGCGCCTCCGCCCAGGCCGTTGGCCTGGCCGGGGTCGTAGCCGGCGTCCCAGTCCTGCGACAGAAAGGAGGCCCGGGTCCCGCTGTCTGCAAGCACGTCGCGCACGATGTCGCGCACGCCACGGGCGCGCTCCTCGTCCATCCAGGCATCCTGCATGCCGGCACGGATGGCCGCGAGCTCGGCGCGCATCCGGGCCAGTTCACGATCGACGTCGATCGGCGGCGGGTCCAGGATCGGAAACACGTGCGGAAGGTACAGGCGTGACGTGACCCGCCGTGCCGGCGGTCGCGGCGCCGTGGCGACTCACCGCCACGCGAAGGTCGCGCGCGTCCCGACCTGGCGGTAGCCGATCCGCTCGTAGATCCGGTTGGACACCGGGTTCCCGAGGTCGGTGTAGAGCGTGCAGCCGACGGCGCCGCCCTTGAGCGCCCAGCGGCTCACGTGCGCCACCAGCGTCGTGGCGTACCCGCGGCCGCGATGCCCGCGTGGCGTGAAGACGTAGGACACCGACCACCACCCCGCGATGCGCCGCGCGTTGTTCGTCATGCTCACGGGATTGCCGTCGTCGGCCAGCCAGAGCCATGTCCGCCCGTCGCCCGCCATGCGTGCGCCGGCCTTCGGGTCCTTCGGGAAGCCCGGGGGCAGTGCCTCGTCGACGAAGGCATCGAGCCACGACTGGAGCAGGGCGGCATCGTCCGGGGTGGCCATGCGCGCGCGTCCCGGGGCGTCATCGACCCGACGCACGGTCCGCAGTTCGTACACCCCGTCGTGCGTCGTCCGTTCCGGGTCGTGCGCGCCCGCGCCTTCGGCGAATGCCCGTGCCGCCGCTTCGGGGCCGAAGACCGATCGCGTGCCGGGGTGCTCCGCGGCGAACAGTCTTCCGAGTTCCTCGGCGATCGCGTCGCTCCCGGCCGAGACCAACGCCTGGTGCGGCGGCGTCTGCATGGCGACCCCGATCTCGCCGGTCGCGTCGTCGCGCACCGCCAGCATGCGCACGCCGTCGGGATACCGCGACGGATCCGCGCGGGCGTTGTCCACGATTCCCAGCTCGACCTGGTTCAGGACCGGCGCCCGACGCAGGGCCGGGCCGACCTCGTGGTCGAAGGTGTCGAGTGAAACGGGAATCCGATGCAGCATGCGGGCAGAAGCTAGGCCACGCCCGGCTCGAGCAGCGTCACCCGCACCCCGCCGTCCCTCGTGTCGAGCTGGGTGCGCACGCTGTGGGGAAGGGTTGGCATCGGCAACCGGCAGGCGCCCCACGCGTCGAGGTACGCGGTGATGGTCTCGGCCCGGGCCATCGACGCGTTCAGCGCGTCCCGCCCGCCTCGGCCCCGACGAGCGCCTCGGCGAAGGCCCGGCCGATGGGTGCCATGATCTTCGCGGCACCGAGGTAGTGGTAGCCGCCGTTCGACGCGCCTGCGAGGCGCTTCCGTTCCTCCGGCGTGAAGTCCGCCGCCGCAGGATCCTTCGAGCGTTCCTTGCGCTCCACGAGCCGCTCGAGTTCGTCGTCCCAGAACTGGGCCGTCTCCACGGCGATCACGTTGCCCTTGAACTCGTCGAGCCTTGACGGCGTCCGCTGCGCCTCGCGGAAGTTCCGCATCGGTGATTCGACGTCGCCCCTCAGCCCATCGATTCCCATGACGCCCACGACGAATGGCATGTCCGGGGCCGCGAGGTCCGTGCGCACGTCGCGAACGAGGTGTCCGAGCAACTCGGCATACCGGTCGTATCCGCCCGCCGACTCGCGATCGGGATACACCCCGCCGTCGACGTAGTCGTTGAACCCCTGGAACCAGACGAAGCCGGCCAGTTCGTGGCCACGCCGTGGGTCGAAGCCGGGAACGACGCGCGGGATGTCGGCCAGCACCTTCCGGACGTGCGCGATCATCGCGCGGTAGTAGACGCCGGTCGCCGCCGTCTTCTCCGCCTCGAGCTTCCGGGTGTCCTCGCCACGCTTCGCCCGGTCGGCGAGTTCGCCTGCACGCCACGCGTAGGGCCCCGCACTGGGCGGGCGGAAGTCCGTGTGGAGGCTCCGGCCACCCCAGGAGGTCTTGATGATGAGCACGTCCTCGCCCAGCCGCTTCTCCATGGTGATGCCGAAGGTGAACTCGGGACCGATCTTGTCCGTCGGCGCCCCGAACCCGGCCGTCAGCCGGCCCGTCGCCTCGGTCAGGTCGGTGTAGGCGTCGCCGAGGCAGCCCACCGACGAGATCCACGTTCGTTCGCACGTGCGCGGCGTGCCGTCGGCATCGCGCATGTCCGCCAGGAACGGCGCGGTCCTCGGGTCGTCGGCCATCGCGTCGAAGGTGGAGATCGCGGCGTGCCCCTGCATGTTCGACTGCCCGGCGAGGATGAACACCTTGAGCGGCCGTGCCGCGCGGCCGGAATCGGCGGGCGGAGCCGCCGCGGGCTGCGCACCCTTGCCGGTGATCACCAGGGTGCGCTTGGGGATCAGCAGCATGAAGGCCGTCACGGACGACGCGGTCATGCGCGCATCCGCCCCGTAGCCGGCGTTGTCGCGGTTCGGCTGGTAGTAGTAGGTTCCGTCGGCGCACTGGGCGAGCGCGAACCACCACCGGTTCGCGTCCATCAGCGCGCGGAAGCTGGCGGGGTCCACGCTGGCGCCAAGCGCCGTGTAGGCCATGCCCATCGCGGGCGAGCCGTGCGTGTCGGGAAAGCTCTGCGGGTGCCGGCCGATGACCGTCGCGTGCAGCCGTGCGCGGTCGCGGTAGGCCGGGTCGGGATGCGGGCTCAGTGCGTACGCGATCGCGGCCGCGCCGGTGCGGCCCATGTCGGCCCAGCCGTCCTCGCGCCCCCCGACGGAATCGCCGTACCACACGTATCCGTTCCTGCCGCTGCCGCGCCGCAGGAAGTCGTAGGCGGCGTCATGCCTCTCGCGGTCGATCGCGATGCCGCACCGGGACATCATGGCGTAGGCAAGCGCGCCCTGCGCCGTGATCATCGCGATCGGCCCGTATCCCTCGAAGCCCGGGTTGTGACCCCAGCCGCCGTGCGAGTCGCGAGGGCCCTTCGGGAAGCTGTCCGGGTGCGACTCCTTCGCCTTCGGGTTGATCTGCGACATGTCGAGGTACTGGCCGGCGGCGATGTAGTCGTGCACCTCCTGGAGCTCCGGGAGCACCCATGCCGCGCGCGTCGCGAGGTGGTACTCGCTGAGCACCAGCGCGGCACCCATGTACCGCCAGTTCGGAAGCGACGCCTTCGCGTCCGAGTCCGACGCCTTGGTCACCTCGCAGAGATGGCGAACGCACCGTTCCACGGCCGGCAGGTACCTCGGGTCGCCGCTCGAGAGCAGCGCAAGCGGCGCGAACGTGTCATGCACCGGGTTCCCGAACGAGCCGTCGGCACCCTGGTTCCGGACGAGGTACTCGAGCAGTTCCGAGGCGATCCGCTCGGACTTCGCGCAGTCCGCCGGATACTCCTTGGCGAAGCTTCCGTACGTCGTGCCGACGTCGAGGGTGACCGCCAGCTCCTTCCCGTCGCGCAGGATGGCGAGCGGCAGCTTTCCCGGTGTAGCAGCGCGTGGGTCCTGCGCGGCTTCGAGCGCCGCCGCGAACTCGCCGATCGGCCCCGCCGCGCCGAAGACCGCCTCGCCGTAGCCGTTTCGGTGCGGCTCGCGGAACGGCTGCCCGCCGGCGCCGATGACCCGGTCTCCCACGAGCACGATGCCGGACGCCGGGGAGTTCGCGAACACATGCCGGATCGCGAGCGACGTGGGCTCGTCGGCCACGAGCTCGGCGCGCATCCCGGTGATGCCCAGGTTGTAGTACCAGCCGGGGACCTCGGAATCGGGGCCGGACCGCGCACGCTGCTTCCAGGGCTGGCCGTCCGGGTGGTAGTGGACCTGCGCCGCGGCAGGCGCGTGGGCCAGGAGCCCTGCGGCGAGGGAAAGCACGCGCATGACGAGGGATGCGGTCCGACAGCTCATGGCGCGAACGGTATCCGGTGGGCGCGCGTGAAGCACCCCGACGACGCCCCACCCGGGCCCATTCAGCAACGTCGCCACTCAACGAAAAGGCCCGCCTCGACCTCGAGGCGTGCCTTGAACTCCCCGAGCGGAACGGATGCCAACTTTGGATGGCGTTCTGAGCGTCCTAGAGGGGGCGGAGGCCGATTCCTTCGCACCTCGCGAGCGGGTTGCCGATCGAAACGGGTGGGACGGGAAGGGCGACCAAGCCTGTTCCCTTGCACCCGGGAGCGTGGCCGAGGCGGTTCCAAACTACGGGCTTCTGAGGGGCGATCGGCGTGCCGGCGCAGGTGCAACGACCGGGAGCGCGTCGGTCATCACGCACCAGCCTGGGCCGCTCGCCGAGCGTTCGATCGACGCCGAAGCAGACGAACCACCAGCTGCGAGAGACCGAAACACGCGAGCCACCACATTCCCGATGGGATCCACCCGAGGAAGATCGCGCCCATCGTGGGCCCGCCGTCGGCGAACGCCTCGTCCGGCGGGTTGGGCTGCGCCTGCCAGACGCGGTAGCCGCGATCGAACCCGAGCAGGAGCGTTGGCCACATGCTGAGCACGCCGCCGACGAGCAGGATTGCCCTCGCGATCCACGAGGGAATGCACGCTGCGGCGATCGCGGTGATCAGGGCGCATGTCGCACCGAGCGAGACATGGGCGAAGACCGCAGTGTGGAACGATCGGAAGTCGATCCCGGAGGCGATCCAGGCCCCGCCTGCCATCGCTCCCAGGCACAGCACCGAGGTCGCCAGGCTCGCCGCGATCCGGATCAGCAGCCGCTGCCCGCGTGGGCGGGAGTCGTAGGTCGACGGATTGCCCGTGTCGAACGACCGCCCGCACTCAGGGCAGGTGCCGGTGACGAGGGACGTGAGGTCGTAGCTGCAACTGAGGCAGTGCACGGAGGCTCGGACGCGAGCCTAGCGGCAGGTACCCCACGCACCGAGCATCGTGCCCAGATCAGTCCCGTCCACGAACCCATTGCCGTCGATGTCCGCAGGGCAGCCGGAGCACTGCCCCCACGCAGCCAGCAGGTCGCCGAGATCGGTCCCGTCCACGAACCCGTTGCCGTCGAGGTCCCCGGTACAAGCCGGCGACACCGGGCAGTCGCTGCATGCAGTCATCACGCATGCGCCGCCGAGGTCGGTGACGACCCCGCCCGGGTTGAATCCGATCTGAGGCGAGATCGGGGCGGTGTTGCCGCAGATGCGCGTCGACGAGAGGGTCACGATGCCCGCGCTGCTCATGTAGATGGCGCCGCCGAAGTGGTCGCTCGTGTTTCCAGAAAGCGTGCAACCTTCGAGGGTCAGTGTGCCTGTGCTCACGAACACGGCTCCGCCCGCCTCTGCAATGCCTCCCCCGTCGTCGCGCACGACATTCGCCGTCAGCTCGCAGTCGATCAAGGTCGGGCTCGAGTCGTTCAGGAACATCACGCCACCCTTCCACTTGGCGCGGTTGTTGCGGAACGCGCAGTTGCGGAAGACGGGACTCGCGCCGTACAGGTTGATCGCGCCGCCGTAGTCGCCACGACCGTTGGTGATCACGAGGTTCTCGATCGAGGTATTCGGGTAAAGCACGGCCAGGTTGAACACCTGCCGCATTCCACCGCCGCTGAGCACCGTGGCAGGGTTGCCGGCGGCATCGACGGCGCCGCGGATCACCAGTTGCTTGCCCACCAGGTTGATCGTGCCGGCGAGCGCGTAGGTTCCGGCGGCGATCTCGATGGTGTCGCCCGACGCCGCCGCGGCGATCGCGGCGACGGGATCGGTGAAGTTGCACGATCCACCGGGGCACACGGTGATGGTCGCCGCGTGGGCGGGCACTGCGGCCGCGAGCACGGTGAACGGAAGGGCGAGGAACGCGGCGAAGGTGCGGTGACTGTGCATGGTCTGGACTCCCTGCTGATCGAGGGCTGGAGAGGCGATGAGACGAGGGTACCCGTGATGTTCGTCGCGACCACGCAAGCCAGCCGCGCGATTGTGTGCGTTATCGGTGAGATCCCGAGGAATCCGCCGGAAGTAGTCGGGCTGCGGTACGGACTCCAGGCAACGCCACGGAGTCCGACCATTGACCCATGGGGTCGCGGCCCGGGATTTCCTCGCCTCTCGTACTCCACGAGGAGTACTCGTGTCCGAGTTGCGTCCGCGTCGCGCGGGCGTAATGGCCCATGCTTGCGGACGTGGGATGATCCACCCATGTCCAGCGACGACCCACTGCATCTCGAAGATGACGGCGTGCCCGAGCTCCTCCGCGACTACGAGGCGCTGCGCATGTGGGAAGTGCTCCGTTCTGCCCGCTCCGCCGTGACGGTTGCGGAGATCTGCCAGGCGATGGGCACCGACCAGCGCCTCGTGCAGCGTCAGCTCGACTTGCTTGCCCGGCACGGGCTCGTCGAGTCGGTCCGTGCACGCAAGCCGAGGAAGTCGGTCGGATACCGCGTGGCGACCGAGCGCATCGTGGTCACCTTCGATGACAGCCGGCAGGATTCGGTGCAGCGTGCGATGGAATCGGGCGACTCGGTGCGCCGCGAGTTCAGTCGTTGCGTCGATCGATTCTCCGATCCTGAGTACCTCCCGGCCCCGCGCATCCGGTTCCGTCAGCACACGATCCAGCACTTCACCAAGGAGGACTTCGCGGAGCTCCGCAGGCGGATGCTGCCGGTGATCGAGTTCCTGGGCACCCCGCGGCCCCGGCCCCCGCAACCCGAAGGCTCGCGGATGAGTCGCGTTCCGCAGAACCCGTTCTGCAATCAGGCGATCAGCATCGTGCTGGATCCGCTCGTCGGGAACCTGCTCCCCTTGCCGGCGGTCTGGGTGACGCCGCGCTCGAAGCTCGACCGCGCCGAACCGGCCGCCGCCG
>Ga0075471_10001493_pt1 | contig 15346 bp, 9 predicted proteins | sample DEB19_08_DNA_2_FD_74787 | JGI IMG/M metagenome (GOLD analysis project Ga0075471, IMG submission 74787) | Aqueous microbial communities from the Delaware River and Bay under freshwater to marine salinity gradient to study organic matter... | ecosystem: Environmental > Aquatic > Marine > Coastal ... | reverse complement strand
TGGTTCCGCACCCTGTCGCTCGCGTATCTCGGCGCCGCGATCCCGGACTCTGCGACGGGTTCCCTTCCCTGGCAGTTCACCGACAGCCCGGGAATCCAGTTCTTCGGCGACTAGTGGAATGAAACGCGTCCCTGGCAGCACCGCCGAAACAAGGGCCAGCCGCCGCCGTGCAATGAGTTCCCTCCACTTCGGCGAGACAACCATGACACGGACTCTGATCGTCGCTGCGATCCTCCTCCTCGACCTCGCCCGCTGTCCGGCCACACCGGCCGCCGATCGGCCGCCCAACGTCGTCCTCTTCCTCGTCGACGACATGGGCTGGATGGACAGCACCCCCTACGGCTCCACCTACTACGACACGCCCCACATGCAGCGGCTGGCCAGCCAGGGAATGCGGTTCACGCGGGCCTACTCGCAGCCGCTCTGCTCGCCGACCCGGGCCTGCCTGCTCACCGGCCAGAGCGCCGCGCGGCACGGCATCATCGTCCCCAACGGCCACCTCGCCCCCGTGGCCCGCAGCCTGGCCAATTCGGGGCCGGCGAACGTCGCGGTGCTCTATCCTGCGAGCCAGTCGTTCCTCGACCCGGCGACCTACACGCTCGGCGAGGCGCTCCGCGACGCCGGCTACCGCACCGGCCACTTCGGCAAATGGCACCTCGGCCTTACCGAGCCGTATTGGCCCGAGCGGCAGGGCTTCGACGTCGCATTCCACTGCCATCCCGATCCCGGCCCGCCGGGAGCCTACTTCTCGCCTTATGGTGTGCTGCCCCCCGGCACCGATCCGTCCAAGGGGGCGAAGCGGGTCTTTGGCACGATCACCGACGGCCCGCCGGGCGAATACATCACCGACCGTCTCGCCGACGAGGCGATCCGGTTCATCGAGCAGAGCGTCGCCGCCGACAGGTCGCGGCCCTTCTACCTCAATCTCTGGCACTACGGCGTGCACGGCCCGTGGGGCCACAAGGAGTCGCTCACGGCCGAGATGGCGAAGCGGACTGACCCGAGCGGCCGGCAGAACAACCCGCTGATGGCGTCAATGCTCAAGAGCGTCGACGAGTCGCTCGGCCGGCTGCTCGACACGCTCGACCGGCTCGGCATCGCCGACGACACGCTCGTGATCTTCACGAGCGACAACGGCGGCAACACGCACAGCAACACGGATACCGACAGGAAGGCCGAGACGAAGCGAGACAAAACAGCCACCAGGAACGCGAAGCAGGCGGCAGCCAACTCCACGCTCGCAAGCTACCGTAAGTGGGCCGGACACAAGCCGCCGACCAACAACGCCCCGCTGCGAGACGGCAAGGGCACGGTCTACGAGGGCGGCGTCCGCGTGCCGCTGATCGTGCGGTTTCCCGGCCGCGTGCGGCCCGGGTCGACGAGCGACGCGATCGTCGGCTGCACCGACGTCTACCCCACGGTGCTCGAGCTCGCGGGGATTCCCCGCCGGCCCGACCATCCGATCGACGGCGTCTCCTACGCAGCCGCGCTCCGCGGGGGCGGACCGCCCGCCCGCGACGCCTACATGATCTGGTTCCCCACGAAGGCAGGCGGCGTGAGCGTCTACCAGGGCGAGTGGAAACTGATCCGCCGTTACGAGCCGCGGCCGGATCTCTACGAGGGCACGCGAGAGCTCTTCAACCTCGCCGCCGACGTCGGCGAGACGACGAACCTCGCGGCCAAGATGCCCGAAAAGGTGAAGGAGCTCGATGCTGTCATCGACCGGCTCGTCGCCGAGACGGGAGCGCTCGCGCCTCAGCCCAATCCCGCCTACCGGCCCGGGCCAGCCGCGACCGGCCCCGTGACGACGTTCGAAGGCCTCGTTGCCCAGCAGTGCACGGCGACGCCGATCGCCGGCGGCTACAGGATCGCGGGCACCACGGCACGCCCCTACATCGGCACTGCGCAGGTGAGGCTCGCCGGCCCGATCAGGCTCGACCTGCGGATCAAAGCCCCCGCCGGCGGCCAGGGGCTGGTCACGTGGCGGACCGCTGCCGAGAAGGAACTGCCGAAGGACCGCGCGGGCGTGCCCTTCGCGCTGGCGAACAGCGACCAGTGGCAGGACGTTTCCGTCGTCCTGCCGATCGACGGTACCTCGGCGATCATCCAGCTCCACCTGCCCGCCGCGTCGGTGCCGGTCGACATCGCGTCGATCCGCTATACGTCGGGCGACCTCCTGAAGGCGTGGGACTTTTCGACGGTGACCCCGTGAGGCTGCCCGCGGCCACGGCGTGAGCCGGACGCCGACGCCCGGTCGTGCAGGTCGTGCCGATCCCACCGCTCGACGCACTGTGAATGCGGCCGAGCCGCGCCCGTCATTCCTGGGGGCCAGTTCCGCGGCTGGAGGCCGCGGGATATGCTTTTTTCAAGGATTTCACCCCGGCGCCGTGCGGAGAATCTGCCATGGGATCAAGACACTCTCGGGTCAGGCAACCGGTCGATGTCTTGGCCGCTCCCGTCGCCGCAGCATGCCTCGCACTGGCGCTCGCCGCAGGTCTCTCGACCCCGGCCCGCGGGGCGACCGCGGCACGAACTGAGCATCGCGCAGGATGGTTCAAGAGATCGTGGCGCTGCCCGCCGCAGCGGTGCGTGCCGCGCCAGTGCCCGCCAGCGCAGACCTTGCAGCCGCCGGTGACGACGACGGTCGCCTCCGCCACGCCGGCGGTTCCCCCGCCCCCGTCATCCGACAGCCTCCGGGTATCCATCGTGGCCCCGCCGCCCCCCGCTGCTCCCGCCGCCCCCGCGGGCTTCGCGCCGCTTTTCAACGGTCGCGATCTCACCGGCTGGCGGGGACGCCCCTCGCTCGATCCCCGCAAGGAAGCCGAAGGCACCGCCGAGGAACGGGCGAAGCGGCAGGCCGACTGGAACGCCGACCTCGCCCGGCACTGGCAGGTGAAGGACGGCGTGATCGTCAGCGACGGCCAGGGCGTCTACCTCACCACCGACCGGGACTACGGCGACTTCGAGATGCTCGTCGACTGGAAGCTGCCGGAGCCGTGCGTCGACAGCGGCATCTACCTGCGGGCCAACCCCCAGGTGCAGATCTGGGACCCCGACTGCGAGCGGGACAACAAGCACGGCAACCAGAAGGGCTCGGGTGGCCTCTGGAACAACCCTCCCGATTCCCCGGCCCGGTTCCCGCTCGTGAAGGCTGACGCCCCGATCGGCTCCTGGAACGCCGCGCGCATCCTGATGAAGGGCGACCGGGTGACCATCGTCCTCAACGACAAGACCGTCGTCGACAACCAGCCGCTCGCCAACCATTTCGAGAAGGGGCAGCCCCTTCCCGCCCGCGGCCCGATCCAGTTCCAGACCCACGGCGCGCCGCTCCACCTCCGCAATGTCTTCATCCGCGAACTTCCCGCCACGGAGACATCGGGTGCCGGCTGGCGGGATCTTGGTGCCGACGACTTCGTCCACGTGAACTGCGACCTCCCGACGGCCGACAAGCCCGGCACCTGGACCTGGAAGGACGGCGGCGTGCACTGCACCGGCAAGCCGATCGGCGTGACCCGCACGAAGTTTCCCGTCACCAACCTCGAGCTGTCGGTCGACTGGCGGCACCTCGCCTCGGGGGGCAACTCGGGCGTCTTCCTCTGGGTGCCCGCGGCGGCGCTCGAGGACGTACCGCCGGGCAAGCTGCCCCGCGGTGGCATCGAGGTGCAGATGCTCGACCACGGATACACCGAGCAGTACGAAAAATCCTCGGGCAAGAAGGCCGACTGGTTCACGACCCACGGCGACGTCTTCCCCGTCGGCACGTCGACGATGAAGCCCTTCCCGCCGCTCTCGCCCAACGGCAGTCGCAGCTTTCCGACCGAAAAGCACTCCCGCGGCACGCCGGAATGGAACCACTACTTCGTCCGCGCCGTCGACGGCGAAGTGCGGCTCTGGGTGAACGGCCACCAGGTTTCCGGCGGCGCCGCCTGCACCCCGGCCACGGGGTTCCTGTGCCTGGAATCGGAGGGCGCACCGGTCGAATTCCGCAACCTCCGCATCAGGGAACTCCCGTCGCCCGCCCGCTGATCCCGACCGCATTCTCCGCACGCATCCATACCAACCCACGCCCCCACGCCGAGTTTCCGAGGAGCCCTGCATGGCCGCAGCCAAGCCAGCCGCCACATCAGCCGCGAAGTCGGCCACGCCATCCACGCCGATCTACCGCGGCCCGCTGCCGCACGTGCACACCGTCGAGCGGCTGCCCGTCACGGTCTACGACCAGCCGGGCGAGGCCAGCCGGGCGGTCGCCCGCGAGATCGTCGACCTCGTGCAGTCGCGGGCCGCGGCCGGCCAAAAGACGGTGCTCGGCCTCGCCACCGGCAGCACGCCGGTGGCCGTGTACGACGAGCTCATCCGCCTGCACCGCGAGGAGGGCGTGTCGTTCAAGACGGTCGTCACGTTCAACCTCGACGAATACTGGCCGATGCAGCCCGACGCGCTGCAGAGTTACCACCGCTTCATGCGAGAGCACCTCTTCGACCACGTCGACATCCCGGCGGCGGCGATCCACATCCCCGACGGCACGCTGCCGCGGGAGCAGGTCGCGCAAGCCTGCGCCCGCTACGAGGAACTGATCGCCGACGCGGGCGGCATCGACCTGCAGCTCTTGGGCATCGGCCGCACCGGCCACATCGGCTTCAACGAGCCCGGCAGCGCGCTCGAGAGCCGCACGCGGCTCATCACGCTCGACGGCGTGACGCGGGCCGACGCGGCCAGCGACTTCTTCGGCGAGTGGAACGTGCCGCGGCAGGCGATCACGATGGGCGTGGGTTCGATCCTCGACGCTCGGCGCGTCGTGCTTCTGGCCTTCGGCGAGCACAAGGCCCCGATCGTTCGCAAGGCCGTGGAAGAGCCGCCCTGCAGCCACGTCTCGGCAAGCGCGCTGCAGCAGCATGCCGACGCCCGGTTTGTGCTCGACAGGGCGGCCGCCGCGCGGCTCACCCGGTTCGAGTCGCCCTGGATCGTGGGCCCGCTCGACACGATGGGGCTCGTCTGGACCGACGCCCTCACCCGCAAGGCGGTGATCTGGCTGTCGCTCGAGCTCAAGAAGCCGATCCTCAAGCTCACCGACGAGGACTACAGCGAGCACGGCCTGCAAGACCTCGTGAGCAACCGCGGCCGGGCCTACGACCTCAACATCGAGGTCTTCCGCGCCATGCAGGACACGATCACCGGCTGGCCCGCGGGCGGCCCCGGCCATCAGAGGAAGGTCCGCGCCGTCGGCGCCGCAGCCGCAGCCGCGGCCGAGGAATTTCCCAAGCGGGTGGTTATCTTCAGTCCGCACCCCGATGACGACGTGATCAGCATGGGCGGCACGTTCATCCGCCTCTGCGAGCAGGGGCACGAGGTGCACGTCGCCTATCAGACCAGCGGCAACATCGCCGTCTGGGACGAGTCGGCCGACCGCCACGTCGACTTCGTGGAGGAGTTCTGTCGGGTGTTCGAGGTGGGCACCAAGCCGAGCCAGATCGCCGAGCGGATTCGCACGTTCCTCCGGGAGAAGCACGCCGGCGCCGTCGACATCCCGGAGCTGCAGGCGGTGAAAGGGCTCATCCGGCGGACGGAGGCCCGGGCCGGCGCCCGCTACTCCGGGGTCAAGCCGGAACACATCCACTTCCTCGACCTGCCCTTCTACGAGACGGGCCGCGTCCGCAAGAAGCCGATCGGCCCGGAGGACATCGCGATCACCGCGAAGCTGCTCGACGAGGTAAGGCCACACCAGGTCTACGCCGCCGGCGACCTCTCCGACCCGCACGGCACCCACCGCGTCTGTCTCGCCGCCGTCTTCAAGGCGATGGAGTCGCTCGCCGACCGCCCGTGGGCCCGCGGCTGCGAGCTCTGGCTCTACCGGGGCGCCTGGCAGGAATGGGAGCCGCACGAGATCGACATGGCGGTGCCCCTGTCGCCCGACGAGGTGAAGCGGAAGCGGATGGCGATCTTCAAGCACGAGAGCCAGAAGGATCGGGCGCTCTTCCCCGGGCCCACCGACCCGCGGGAGTTCTGGCAGCGGGCCGAGGACCGCAACCGCGACACCGCCCGCCTCTACGACCGGCTCGGCCTGCCGGAGTACGAGGCGATCGAGGGTTTCGTGCTCCATCGGGGCTGACGTGGGCCGGCTCGCTGCGGCCACCATCGGGAGCGGCGCGACATGTCGATCGACTCGACCGGCGATCCCTTCATGCGACTGGAATGGCTCGTCCACCGGCCGGTGGCCTCGCGGCCCGACTGGCTGAAGGCCTGGCGGAACGAGGCCCAATACCTGCTCTTTCTCGCCCGCCGCGCCAGCGACGATGACGATCTCGAGCTGCTGCAGGAGCTCGAAGACCAGGCCCAAGAGATGGCCGACGTCGTCGAGGGCCGCCTGCAGGCCGAGGGGCTCTGATCGACCGGCCGCCGCGCTGCCGCGTGGCCGATACGGCAATGACGTGCTATCGTGCACGTTCGCCCACACGAGGAACCACCCCGATGACCACCTCCCCGAAGCCGATCCTGTTCCTCCTGCGGGCCGGATTCCCCGACCCCAAGCACGGCCCGGGTGGCTTCTATTGCCCGGAGTGCGCGACGGTCGCGGGCATCCTCTACTACTACCCAAAACTGACGGAGATGCTGGACGTGCGGCTCGTCGACGCGCCGCGGCCGCGGCCCGATGTGGTGGCGCTCGTCGGTGAGGAGAACCAGTCGTGCCCGGTGCTCGTCCTGCCGCCGGGCGACCTGCCGGCCGGCGTGCCGCTGGCCAACGGCCGGGCCTTTGTGTCGGGCCCGGAGGCGATCGTGAACTTCCTCGCCGACCGTTACGGCACAGCGCGATCGCACTGACGGTGGCCGGCGGTCCCGCGGCGTCGTGTTCCGGCTTGCGGAGCCTTACGAGACTCTCGCAAGGTTCAGCGAATTGAACGACGCGCCCGGCTTGGCTTCGGAGGTCTTGTAGAACAGGCCGACACGGCCATTGGCCGCGGCCGAATCGAAGCCGCCCTTCAGCAGTGTCCAGGAATCGCCGGCCTTGAGCTTGTAGTAAAAGTCGTAGCGGTCGGTCGCTCCGTTCTCGGTGACGACCACCTTCAGGAAGACGTTGTCCACCGGATCGGCTTCCGCCGGGAACAGGTCGGCCCAGACGTCGGGATCGTTCGTCCCCATTCCCTGCAGGTGGACGCCGGTGGTCCACCACGGCCAGCCGTCGATGCCGAACGTGAACGCCGGCCGCTCGCCATCGGCCCCGTAGAACACGATGCCGGCCACCTGCCCCCCCCACGTGCGGTCGACGAGACGCACGTGCGTCTCGACCGCCCACGACCCGCCGACCGGCACCACGGGCGACTTCACCCAGGCGATCGGGGCGTTGTTGCGGGTGTCCCACATGTCCGTGGTTTGCAGGGCGTTGAAATCGAGCTCCTTGTTCGCCGTGTCGAGGGTGATCGACGCGTGCGCCGCCGACGGCACGTCCAGCCCCAAGCCGATCGGCAGCTGGTCTCCGTCGAACGCCGTGCTGAACAACGAGGTGTCTTTGACGGTCACCGACGCCGTCGTGCCCACCTGCTTGGTGCGGGCGGCGTCGGAGAAGAGCTTGATCTGCAGGATCTCATCCGTCTCGGTCGTCTTGTCGCTGGCGACCGCGTGAACGAAAGAAAAAGTGCCGTCGCTGGCCGTTGTGCCGGATCCCGTCAACGCCCCAGTGGAAAAATCATCCGCCGTGATGCCGGTGCCGCCGACCGACCAGAACAGCTGCGTACCCGCGGCGATGCCGTTGGTGGCCACCTTGGTCGTGAGAACACCGCCCTCGTCGACGCTCGCGAGTGAGGGGGTGATCGTGTACGGAGGCGTCTTCGACGTGTCGTTGATCGTCACCGACGCCGTCGCGCCCGCCTGCTTCGTGCGGGCCGAGTCGGTAAAGAGCTTGATCTGCAGGGTCTCACTGCCCTCGGTCGTCTGGTCGCTCGCCACCGTATGCGCGATCACGAACTTGCCGTCGCCGCCTACCGTGCCCGAGCCGGTGAGCCCGCCCGCGGAAAAATCGGCGGCCGTGATCCCCGTGCCGGAAAGCGACCAGAAGAGCTCCACGCCGACTGGCACGTTGGTCGTGGCCACCGTCGTGGTCAGCGACCCGCCCTCGTCGGCCTTCGCCAGCGACGGCGTGAGCGTGTACGTCGGCGTCTTCGACGTGTCCTTGATCGTCACCGACGCCGTCGCCCCCGCCTGCCTGGTGCGGGCCGCATCGCTGAAGAGCTTGATCTGCAGGAACTCGTCCCCTTCCGTCGTCTTGTCGCCCGCGACCGTGTGCGAGATCGTGAACGTGCCGTCGCCCCCGACCGTCCCGGAGCCGGTGAGTCCGCCGGCCGAAAAGTCGGCCGCCGTGATCCCCGCTCCGGAGAGAGCCCAGTACAGCTGCGTGCCGACGGCCACGTTGACAGTGCTCACCTTCGTGGAGAGCGCCGCCCCCTCGTCGACGCTCGCAAGCGACGGCGTGAGCGTGTACGCAGGCGTCTTCGACGTGTCTCGCACCATCACCGCCACGGAGTTCCCCACCTGCTTGGTGCGGGCCGCGTCGGAGAAGAGCTTGATCTGAAGAAGCTCGTCTCCCTCCGTCATCTGGTCGTTCACGAACGTGACGGCAAAGGAGGCCGTGTCATCGCCCACCTTCGTCGTGCCCGTGAGCGAGGCGGGCGCGAGATCGGCCGCCGTGACACCCGTGCCCGAGACGGCCCAGTAGAGCACGGTACCCGGGTCGACGTTGGTCGTCGCGGCGGTGACCGAAACGGCAGTGCCTTCGTCAGCAGGCGCGGAGGGCGTCGTGATCAGATACGTCGGAGGCGCGGCGGTCGACTTGTCGATGATCGTCACCGTGGCGGCAGCGCCGAGCTGCGTGGTGCGGGCGGCGTCGGAGTAGAAGGCCACCTGAAGGCCTTCATCGCCCTCGGTCGCCTTGTCGCGGGCGAGCGTGAGCGGCACCGACAGGCTGGCCAGGGAATCACCGCCGAAGGTGCCGCCATTGCTGAGCTTGCCCGAGCCGGTGAGCTTGCCGGCCGAGAAATCGCCCGCCGTAATCCCGGTTCCCGTCAGCTTGTAGTAGACGGTGTCGATCGGCGGATTCTTCACCAGAAGGCGAGCAGTGAAGGCGGCCCCCTCCTGGATGAATTCCACCGGGGCGAACGTCACGCCGCTGACGGTGCCGAACTGGGCCTCATACGAGGGCGTTCGCGAGGTGTCGACGATCCGGATCGAGGCGGTCGTCCCGACCTGCGCCGTGCGGGCCTCATCGGAAAAGAGGCTGATCTCGAGCGTCTCGCTCCCCTCGGTGGTCTGGTCCTTGGCGATCGTGTGGGAAAACGAGAATGTGCCCGCCTTGCTCACCGTGCCCGATCCCGTGAGGCCACCCGACGAGAAGTCGCCCGCCGTGACGCCGGTGCCGGAGACCGCCCAGTAGAGCTTCGTATCGGCCGGCACGCTCGTGGTGCTCACGGTGGTGGTGAGCACCGCCCCCTCGCCGATGATGGACTTGTCGCCCTGACTCGTCGGGGGGCTGGGCCGGATCGCGTAGGTCGGCAGTGCCTTCACGGACAGATCGTAGGGGCCGACGCCGTAGCCCTCGCCGTAGAAGCCGCGAAAGCTCCGCGCGCCGGGGCCGACGTCGACGTAGTACGTCCCGGACGCGGGAGCGGTGAAAATCAGGTCGGCGTTTTGAATGTCCCCCTTCGGCCGCGTTTCGACGTATGAGTCGCCGACAGCCGGGTTGGCAAATACTTCCCGTCCAGTGGAATCACGCAGCTTGATCGTGACGTCGTAGTACCAGCTACCCTGCCAAGAGATGAGGTTCCCATTGATGTCGGTCAGCCCGCTGGGCTTCGCGCTGAATTGATACTTTTCCCCCTTGTTCAGCGTGACCTTGAACCAGTCCCGATCGCCGGACACGTCGACCTTGGCCGTCACGGTTCCCCCGACGGCCACCGTCGCCTTGGTCGATGGATTGGACGAATAGTCGTCCGTGACGGGCTTGCTGCCCGTCGTCCAGTCGGAGACATACGTGGCCTTGGCCGCGCTCAAATCGTAGTACGTCCACGTAACGCCGCTGCCGCCGACGTCGAGGAAGTAGTCGCCGTCCGCCGGCGGATCGAAGTAGGCCGTGTACGTCTTGTTCCACGAGACACCGGCCAGCAGCCTGCCGTTGCCAGGCTGGATCCGATCCACCGCCGAGATCGCATTTCCCTTCGAATCCCTGATGACGAGGTCGGGCGAGTACTTCCAGTTCCCCGACCATATGGGGTTCGAGGCCTCGACCTTGAAGACGTATTCGGTGTCCTTCTTGAGCGACACCTTCCACCAGTCCCGATCCGAGGGGGCGTCCTGTGTCTGGGTGCTTTTCTTATCACCAACGTTGATGACCGCGGTGGTGGCGACGCTCGCACTGATGGAGCTGCCGCCCCCGTTCGGCTCGTAAAAGACGGTGTAGGGCAACGACGCCGATTCGCTGCCGTCCTTGAGCGTTACAGCCACCCGCAGCGGCCATTCGGGAATACTCTGGCCGATCCATGTCTTCGGGCCCCACCCCCAGGACGTCACCGCCGAGAAATCCGGAACAGTCAGCTGGATCGTGGCCGCTGCCGCCTTGCCGCCGGGCAGCATGGTGACATTCGCGGAGCTGACGTCGGTCAAGAACTCGTAGACGCGATACCACTGCCCTTCGGAGTTTTGTGCTTCGGTCGTGCTGTCGTAGAACCGGACTTTTTGCACGAGCGACTGTCCTGCGGCGTTCACGAAATTCGCGCCCGTGAGCTGCAGCTTGTTGCCGCCCGTGACGGGCCCCTGAAAGAGCGAAGCCGACGTGATGCTGGGCGTCGCGGCGAGCATCTGCCGTGGGCCGAGCGACTCGATCGCCAGTGACGCTGGACGCCGGACCTGGCGTCTCCGCGATGCAGGGCCCCTGCGGGCCGAAAGAAATTGCAGGAGCGCAAAGCCCCCCCGCCGGATTGAAGAGTGTCTCATAAAGGGGGTCCTCTTGCTTCAGAGACTATCTTCACGCGACGGGCGGCACAAAGTAATTCGCGACGGGAGCGCGAATTTCGCCTCAGGCCGGCGTGCGGAGCCGTCGTTTCACCGCAGAAAGAGAGCCTCGCTGGCCGCGCCGGCCATGGTCATCACGCAGTCTCGATCACGTCGAGGCCGGCCGCCCCGTCGCCGCCTCGAGCAGCCGGATCCAGGGCCCGACATAGTGGCCGTGGTCGTGGAACGTACGGCCGCTCACGAGGTTGCCGTCGATCACGCACGGCGAGTCGACGAAGATGCCCCCGGCCACCTCCAGGTCGAAACGGCACTTCGGCACCGTGGCCATCCGCCGGCCTTTCACGCAGCCCGCGTACGCCGGCACCTCGACACCGTGGCAGACGCTGGCGACCGGCTTGTTCGCCTCGAAGAAGTGCCGGGTGATCCGCACGAGGTCCTCGTCGTAGCGGATGTACTCGGGGGCCCGGCCGCCGCTGAAGAAGATGCCGGCATACTCCTCGGGCGGCACCTCCGAAAACGCGAGGTCTGCCTTGATCTGGTAGCCCTCCCACTCGCGAGTGATCGTCCAGCCGGGCCGCACCTCGTGGAGCACCATCTGGTAGATCCGCTTCTCGGGCGCGATCACCACCGGCTTCATGCCCGCCTCCTGCAGGCGGTAGATCGGATAGAGCGTGTCGACCGTCTCGGTGGCGTCACCGACGACGATCAGGACGCGGGGCTGGGTGGTTGACATGGTTCTCGCAGCGTGGTGAGGGGGATGAAGCCGTCGAACGAAACGAGCGGGGCATCGTCGGCCGGGTAGGCCGGCGTGCCCGGCGGATTGTGCATGCGAACGCCGAGTTTTTCCATGGGCCGCGGCCGCCGCGTCACTGCGGCTTGGTTTCGACGGGCGGCTCGGCCGTCGCCGGCTCCACGACGACGACGGCCCAGGGCGTCGCCGCCGGCAGGTCGAGGACCTCGGGCGGGATGGCACCGAGCGATCGCTCGCGGACCAGCGGCCGATAGTTTTTCGTCTCGAAGGCGCGGTCATGGGCGACCCGGTCGTAGGCTAGCACGGGTGTGAGCACCCGCACGCGGGCCGGCCGATCGCCGCAGCAGGCCGCCCGGTCGAGCGTTAGCCGGAGCGGCTGGGGCTCCTCCCGCCAGTCGACCAGGTGGATCACGAGGGATGCATCCACGTCGCCGGGCCGCGTGCGAACGGTGACGAAGACGTCGTTCGTGCCGGCCACAGCGACCGGCGGCGGCCCCTGCCAGCGGGCGTCCTGCACGCCGCAGCCCGTCGCGTGTACCTCGACGTGGCCGTCGAGATGCCCCGCGATGCCCCGCACGAAGGCGGTCAGGTCGGCGTAGTTTTCTGGCCTGCCGAAATACCGCTGGGCATCCGGCGTGGGCAGGTAGGTGTCCCACGGCATCTCGATGTGGCCGCCGAGGGCATACATCGTGGCGATTGTCTGCCGTGTCAGCCGCACCCATGCGGGCGTCTCCTGCTCGCCCTGTTCCTCGAGCGGCATCGTCACCGACTGCGTGCGGCCGTGAGACCGCGCCACCTCCATCACGGCATGGAGATGCGATGGTGTGGCATCCTTGGCCCTTAGCTCGCCGATGCAGGCATCGAACACGAGCTGGATCGGCGTCCACTTCTGCGCGCCGTTGTTGCACGACACGGCGACAGGCCGGCCCGCCTGGCGGTCGAGCTCCGCCCGCCACCATCGGTGGAACGCCACGGTCGAGTCGACCTGAAACTCCTTGAAATAGCCCCGCAGCGCGTCGGCCCCCTTCCAGGCCCGAAACGCGTCGCCGCTGGGCGCCCCCTGCTTCCGCAGGTGCGCGGCATAGTCGAACGCCTTCAGATCGGTGATCCCGAGGCCGGCGAGCACCTTCGGGTCACCGTGCTGCTCCAGCCAGCCGCGAAAGCCGGCGAGGCAGTGCCGGCAGAGGCAGCCGCCCCAGGAATAGGCGATCTCATTCTGCTCCGGCTCGTCCCGTTGAAGCACGTCGGCCCCCGCCGCCACGGCGGCCAGCGCCGCCCGCACATGTCCCGCCCGAAACTCCGGGTTGTTGCCGCAGCCCCAGGGATTGGGCCGCTGCCACTGCCGCATCCAGGTCGGCACGAGCCGCTGGCTGTCGAGCCCCACGACGTTCCACTCCACGGGCGGCGCCTTGCCGGCATAGGAGCCGGCGGCGATCGCGCCGCCGTATTCCACGCCGAGGTCGTGCACCTTGCGGATGAAGGCGGCGTCGTCGCCATACGTCCACTCGAGCCGCGTCACGTGGAATCCGCGGATGGCGGCGAGCGTGTCGTGGGAATCCTTGGCGTGGATCGGCCGTGCCGCGAGCGACCGCATGCAGACGGTGCTGGCGGCGGGGGCTCCGCGAGCGGCCGCCGCCGCGACGGCAAGCGAGTGCAGCCGCCGCGCGGCTCCAGTCCCAGCCGGCTCCGCCGCGATCGCGCCGCGAACGAGAGCGATCGCCGCCACGACCAGGACCAGACGGACGAGCACTTGTCTCCGACGTTCCTGAACGGCTTGCGGCGTCATGCAACGACCTCCCGAAATGAGACCGCTTTCCCTGCGATCACGGCCAACGACGGATCCATTCGTACGCTACCGTAGACAGTCAGTGTCGCAGCCACATTCAGATCCGTCTGCTACGGCATGCAGGTTTTGCGGCGACAACGCAGGCCCGGAGGGCCGGAGCGAACGTCCGGCGACGGGGTACGGACAGCCCCGAACCGCTCGAAGAGCTCGATCACCGCCGCCCCGCCCGAAACCGGCCCGGCGTGATGCCGAAGAGCCGCTTGAAGGCCTCGGCCATGTACTGCGGGTGCTCGATGCCGCAGCGATCGGCGATCGCCGCCAGCGGCAGGTCGGTCTCCACGAGCAGCCGCTTCACCTCGGCGAACCGGGCCCGCACGATCTCCTCCCCGGGCGGCCGGCCGAGAACCGACCGCATCCGTCGCTCGAGCACGCTCCGCGAGAGGCCGCAGGCCCGCACGACGTCCGAGACGGTGGCGCCGTGGCAGGCATGCTCGCGGATGTAGCGGACGGCGGCGGCGACCGCCGGGTCGTCGAGCGCCACGATGTCGCTCGACTGCCGCACGACGAGCCCGCGGGGCGGCACGACGATCGGCTCCGCCGGCGGCGGCCCGCCCTCCATGAGCCGGGCCAGCAGCGACGCCGCCTCGTAGCCCACCCGCTCTCCGTCAAAGGCGACGCTCGAGAGCCGCGGCGCGGCGAGCGTGCAAAGCGTCTCGTCGTTCTCCACGCCCACGACGGCGGCCTCCTCCGGCACGGCGACACCCGCCCGCCGGCAGGCGTCGAGCAGCCAGAAGCCGAGCTGGTCTGTGCAGGCGAGGATCCCGACGGGTTTTGGCAGCGACGCCACCCACGCGGCCACCTGCGCCTGGTGCCGCTCCCAGTTGGCGGGCCGTTCCCCGTGGCTCGGCGCGTGATACTGGTGGCAGTCGAAGCCGCGGGCAGAGAGGCTCGCCCGAAAATCGTCCCGCCGCTCCTCGAAATAGCGCTCCGTGTCGAGGTCGAAGACGGCGAAATGGCGAAATCCGTTGTCGGCGAGGTGTTCGGCCACGAGCTGGCCGAGCCGCCGGTTGTCGATGCCCACAAACGGCAGCCGCCGGGGCAGCTTCGAGGACCGTAGCTCCACGGCGGGCAGCCCGGTGCGGGCGATCGCCCGGGCCATCGCCGGCGTGCCGGTCCGCACGATGATCCCGTCCCCCCGCCACGACGAGAGCCACCGCGGCACGCCCGAATCGAGCCCGCGGAGCTCCAGGTAGAGCGACCACTGGCCCTGCTCCGCCATGAAGCGGTTCACGCCTCGGAGGATGTCCCGGCCGTAGCTGCGGGAGGTCTCCACGAGCACCGCGACGTGCCGGGAACGCTGGTTTCTCATGGCATCCGGTATCGGGTAGATTCGGGGTCGACGCAAAACCTGCATGCCGCGACGGTCCGATCTGAATGACAAGGGCCGTGCGGGGCCGACGATAGTGGTGACTGCCCGTGGCCTTCCCGCAGCGTGCGCCGCTGGCGGGCACCCGTCAATCGGTCTGCAAGACTCTTCCGCTGATCCTCCACCGACACGCTCCCCCGGAGACGCCCCATGAAACGCCGTCACTTCCTCGCCGGGGCGGCCGCCGCCTCGAGCCTCACGCTCGTGAAGGCGGGCAGCGCCGCCGAGACCAGAGTGGCCACGGCGCCGGTCGCCAAGAATTCCCGTCCGGGCATCGGCGCGATCGGCATGCGGTACCAGGGCACGGTCATCACCGACAAGGCCCGCGAATACGGCGACGTGGTGGCGATCGCCGACGTCGACCGGCACGTCCGCGAGCAGGCCCGCGCCA
>Ga0075471_10001491_pt1 | contig 15353 bp, 12 predicted proteins | sample DEB19_08_DNA_2_FD_74787 | JGI IMG/M metagenome (GOLD analysis project Ga0075471, IMG submission 74787) | Aqueous microbial communities from the Delaware River and Bay under freshwater to marine salinity gradient to study organic matter... | ecosystem: Environmental > Aquatic > Marine > Coastal ... | reverse complement strand
CCGCGACCAACAGCTTGGAAGGCTGTGACTCTACCACTGAGTTACTCCCGCCTTCTGCTTCCGACCTAACCGCTTGCTAGCAAACTACTCTCAAACCAACCCAAGAAAACTGGTGGGGAGTCAAGGATTCGAACCTTGGTAGCCACTGGGGCGACAGATTTACAGTCTGTTGCGATTGACCGCTCCGCCAACTCCCCCAATTGTCTTCTTGGATTCGCGCCTGTTCCCCGCAGTGCCTGGCCAGTCGTGCTGTAGCGATTGGAGCTGGCGAAGGGATTTGAACCCCCGACCTGCTGATTACAAATCAGCTGCTCTACCGACTGAGCTACGCCAGCCTAAGCAAAAGGGAGATGCTAGCACGTAGTGTGCCAGCTAGACAAGCCGTGAGAGACACAACTCCTTAGCTCTTCCGTGGTACTGGCGAAATCCGGCTTATTCCGGCTTTCTCCCACGGCTTCGGACCCCGCGCTGCCTTACCGCCTCATACAAGACGATGGCCGTCGCGACCGAAACATTAAGACTTCCCACGTGGCCCAGCATGGGAATGCCGACCACCTGGTCACACCGTTCCCTCACGAGCCTTCGCAGCCCGTGACCTTCGGCTCCTACTACTATGGCCGTCGGAAGGGTGAGATCCCATTCATAGTAGGCCATTTTCGCATCGGCGTCGAGTCCCACCGTCCAAACCCCTGATTTCTTGAGATCTTCGAGGGATCTGGCGATATTGACCACGTCGGCGACGGGGACGTGATTCACGGCGCCGGCTGACGCCTTGGCGGCAGCCCCATCCAGGGACGCGGCCCGGCGCGTCTGGCGAACCACGCCCGATGCCCCGCTGGCATCAACCGTGCGCAGGATCGCGCCCACGTTCTGCGGATCCTCGACTTCGTCGAGGACCACGATCAGCGGGGGCCCATTGGTGCCTCGCGCGAGATCCTCGAGTGTCGACTCGGTCCGGCGCTCGACCTCCGCGACGACGCCCTGGTGCGCGCCGCGCTTGGCGGCCTGATCCAACTCGTCACGCGTCACGAAGCGCACGCGCACGCTGTGATGCGCCGCTTCTTCAAGCAGACGCTGCAGGCGGTCATCGGCCCGCTGCGCGACCCAGATCTCCCTGGCGCGCTTCGCCTTGATCGCTTCGAGCACCGGATTAATGCCGTAGATGATCATGACAGGCCGGCAGGAACGCTCACGCCGCGACTTCCTTCACTCGCGGCATCACTTCTTTGCCGATCAGCTCGATGCTCTTCATCGTCTTGCCGTGCGCCAGCGTGCCGTTACTGTATTTTAGGTCGAAGCGCGACAGGCCGAGGGCCTTGACCGTGCGATTGATCTTCGCCGCCACCGTCTCCGGGGACCCCACGCAGAGCGCGCCGTTGGGTCCGACCTCGTGCTCGAACTGCGTTTTCGACACCGGCGGCCAGCCGCGTTCTGCGCCAATGCGATTCATCATCGCCTCATAGTGCGGCCAGATTTCGGACCTGGCTTGATCGTCAGTGTCGGCCACGTGCCCTGGCGAATGCACGGCGATCGGTTGCGGCTGCTGACCGAACCGCTCGAGCGCCTGGTGGTACAGCTCGACATAGGGACGGAACCGCGTCGGGCTGCCGCCAATAATGGCGAGTGTCAGCGGCAAGCCATAGCGCGCAGCGCGGACCACCGACTCGGGACTCCCTCCGACGCCGACCCACGTTCGCAACGTGCCTCGCTCAATCGGCGGATACACCGCCTGATCGTGCAGGGGTGAGCGCAGCCGTCCGCTCCACGTCACAGGCCGGCCTTTCAACAGCTCAGCGAACAGCTCGAGCTTTTCCTCGAACAACTGTTCGTAGTTCGTCATGTCGTAGCCAAACAACGGATACGACTCGGTGAACGATCCGCGACCGAGGATCACCTCGGCGCGCCCGTTTGAGACCGCGTTGAGCGTCGAAAACCGCTGGAAGACGCGAACCGGATCGTCAGTGCTCAGCACCGTGACCGCCGACCCGAGCCAGATGCGCGACGTTTGGCCGGCAATGGCGGCAAGCACCACTTCAGGGGCCGAGACCGCAAAATCCTGGCGGTGGTGTTCGCCCACGCCGAAACAGTCAATGCCAACGGCTTCCGCCGCGACGGCTTCCTCGACAACGTGCCGCAGCGCCTGCGCCTGCGAGACCGGCGCGCCAGACGCATCGAGCGTCACGTCGCCGAAGGTGTCGATGCCGAATTGAAAAGGATGCGAAGTGCCCACACCCCACTCTACCGCAGCGGAGTTCGATAAGATGGTGGGTCGGATCGAATGCAGAAATCGCGTCAGAGCAACCAGGCCCTCGGACTGGACTTCGGCACCACGAACAGCGCCGTCGCGCTCGCCGAAACCGGCCGCGCCCCACGACTGGCGCAGTTCCCGACGAGTCACGGCGAGACCGAAACGTTCAGGTCGATCCTCTTCTTCGAAGCCGGAAACCTCAAACGGCAAAGGGCCGAAGCCGCCTACGCGGGCCGAGCGCCATCGAGCACTACCTCGAATCCTCCCACCGGGGCCGCTTTATCCAATCGCTGAAGGCATACCTGGGCGATGCGAGCTTCACGGGCACCATGGTGGGCGGACGTCAACGCACGCTCGAAGCGTTGATCGGCTTGATTCTCCAGAAGTTGCTGGCCGCGGCCACCGCGTCGCTCGGCCCGCTGCCGGATCGCGTGATCGTTGGGCGGCCGGTCCACTTTACGGATGCCCGGAGCGAGGAGGACGACAGCCTGGCGCTGGCGCGGATGAAAACGGCGCTCTCACTCGCGGGGATCAACGATCCGCAGTTCGAGTTCGAGCCGGTGGCAGCGGCCTACGCGTATCAGCAAAGCATCCAGACGCCGGAGACCGTGCTGATCGCGGACTTCGGCGGCGGCACCAGCGACTTTTCGCTGCTGTCACTCGCGCCCGGCGATTCGACGCAACCCGGCCCGATCGAGATCCTCGGCAACGATGGCGTCGCCTTCGCCGGCGACGTGTTCGACCGGGCTATCGTGCGCCACGCGGTCGCGCCGCGGCTCGGCCAGGGCTCGCAGTACGTTTCCGGACCCGACAAAGTGCTACCCATGCCCGACTGGGTCTACGCGAAGCTGGAACGCTGGCATTACCTGTCGTTCCTGAAGTCACCCGCGACGATCGAGATGATCGAGCGCGTGCAGAGCACGTCGAACGCGCCGAGGGAGATCGCGGCGCTGCTGAACCTCATCGACAGCGACCTCGGCTACGAACTGCACGCGCACGTGAACCGGACGAAGATCCAGCTGTCGTCGAAGCTGGACTCAACGTTTCACTTCGATTTGTATCCGATCGCCATCGACTGGCAGGCGACCAGGGCGGAATTCGAAGGCTGGATCCAGCCGCAACTCGACAGCATCTCGAACACGGTCGACGAGCTGTTGGCAACAACCGGCGTCGAGCCAACCGCGATCGACCGGGTGTTCCTGACGGGTGGTTCGTCGTTTGTGCCCGCGGTGCGCGACATCTTCGCAAAGCGGTTCGGCAGCAGCAAGCTGGCCGGCGGCCACGAGCTGACGTCGGTGGCAACCGGTCTCGCCTTGCGCGGCCTGGTGCCGGCCGGGAGCTGACGGGCGCTTACGGCTTCACCAGCTGCGCGACGTCGTAGGCGCGGCCATTGGCCACGACCTTCTTCACCCGGTAGGTCGCGGCAATGTCGGCGATCGGGTCACCATCAATCGCAATCAGGTCCGCGAGTTTCCCAGGCTCGATCGTGCCGCCATCGTAGCCAAGCGCAATGGCGGGATTGACCGTCGCGGTCTTCAACGCATCAAAGGTCGACATGCCTGCCATCACGTAGGCCTTGATCTCGCCGTGCAGGTTGATCGCGTTCGGGGTGTCCGTGCCGGCGACGACCAGTCCACCAGCGCGCATCACGTCCAGCACCATCTTGCCGCTGCCGCCTCGCGGGTCGACGGCGAATGAGTAATTGCCTTGCGCGACACGCCGCTGCAGCCACTGCGGATAGAGCGCGAAGCGCGGGTCGCTCTTCAGCGCCGGATCCTTTTCAAACAGCTCGCGCACGCCGCCACCCGAGATCGTCGGGCTGAAGATGCGACGGCTCTTGCCGAACAACTGGATCACGTCTTCATACGCCATCTGCTGCGGACCGATTTTCGGCGAATAGCCACGGCGGCTGGTGGCGCCGCTGTGCTCGGTGTTGTCCACGCCGATCATCGACGCCGGGAAGATCTCGTGCGACGTCACCGGGATGCCGATGCTGTGAGCAAATTCAACCAGGCGCTTCTGCTGCAGGTCCGGCAGGCGGACGTAGCTCTTGAGCAGGTCGTGCTCGAGCACTTTCGCGCGCTGCAGCTCCATCTCGAGGTGACTGACGTTCGAGATGGCGATGCCCATCTTGTAGTACACGCGATTCCATTCCATCAGGTAGCCGGTTCCATAGACACGCGGGCCCGGCCGGACACCGGCCTCGTTCGCTTCTCGATCTTCGACGGCCTCGTACGGCGTATTGCCGGGACTCCGCACGGTCGTAATGCCGAATGCGAGCCACGCGCGCCCGAACGCCGCACCGTAGTCCTTCTGCATGTGCGAGTGGAATTCGGTGAGGCCGGGCATCACCGTCAAGTTCGACGCATCGACCAGCTCCGCCTTCGCATGATTGGCGGTGGCGTGCGGCACGACCGACGTGATGCGGTTGCCGGTCACGATCACATCGACGTTGGACCGAAGGACCGCCGTCTTCATGTCGAGCAACTTCCCCGCATGAACCACAACACGGGTCTTGGGAATCGCCGGCGTCCACGTCATGGTGAACGGCACGGTCCTCGTCTCGCCGGATTCGATGTCGACGATCTTGAGCTGATCGAGCGACTGATACAGGATGTGGCGCGAGTCGCCCTGCCAACTCGGGGCGTGCGCGCTCTCCGCGGTCACGCGGCGCGGCGGCCCGACCGGCTCGCCACTCGGCGCGACGGGCCAGACCGAGAGCACGCCCTCATAGATCGCGGCCATCCTGGTGCCGTCGGGCGACCACACCGGCCCGCTGCCGCCGCGTGAGTCGATCGACAACATCGGGATCGGCGCGTACCACTTCACGTCGCCCCCTGTTGCCGCGATCGTCTGAATCTGATTCGTGCCTTCGCGGAAACGCACCGTCATCGGCGCGATGCCGGCCAGCGCCACGCGCTTACCGTCGGCCGACCAGGTCGGCGTGCCCGGCTGCGGCAACGATTCGTGGATGCGGGTAATGCGGCCCGACTCGACGTCAAGAATCGACATCTCGGCGACACGCCATTCGCCATCCACATTGAAGAAGACGATCCGTTTGCCGTCCGGCGAAAACGACGCGCCCTGGGGCTGCGTGGTGATGTTGGTGACCTTCTGGCTGACGCCGGTCTTAAGGTTGTGAATCCACAACTGCAGGTGCGGGCTGTCCTTGTCGGATGAGTAGACCAGCGACGATCCGTCCGGCGACCACGACGGATCGGTGTCGAGGGCCGCATCCTTTGTGAGGTTGACCGGCGTCCCGCCGGCCGAGGGCATCACGTAAATGTCGCCCACGGCTGCAAACGCGATCTGCGATCCATCAGGAGACATCACCGGACGCACCAGCCCCAATGCCTTGCGTGGCGTCGTCGAGGTGAAGTCGCGGCGCCGATGCACGTACTCAGGATGGGTCACGGTCATGGTCGCGGAGAAGTCCACTGTCTGGACAGGCAGGCCGGCGATGGATCGGCGGCGGATCTTGCCGTCCGACACGTAGAGGTACTCGGCGTTGGACGCCCACGCCGCGCGAAACGGGAACACGTTCTCGGTGCCGGTGACCGATTTGCCCTCAATCTCGTAGCGGGTCAGCCCCGCCTGCGTGACGTGGTACAGCAACTGACCACCCGGGCCCCAGGACGGCGCATCGAGCCGCGCGCCCTTCACGCTGCGAAGGCGGCGATCACCTTGCGTGCGGACGTTCATCGCCCACAGCGACTCGTAGTTGTCGCGCGAGGTCGCAAAGGCAATCTCGCTGTCATCCGGCGACCAGGCCGGCATGAACTCTTCGCTGGGATGCTTGGTGATCTGCTTCAGTTCTCCGCTCCGGAGGTCGAGCGTCCAGATGTTGTAGTCGCTGCCCATGGCGCTGCCGCGATCGGATGAGAACGCGATGCGCGTGCCGTCGTGCGAGAAGATCGGCTCGCGATCGTCGTAGGCCCCCCAGGTCAATTTGCGCTGGTTGGCGCCGTCAGGATCAATCGCCCAGATGTCGTAGCCGCCGTCGCGGAACGCAAAGAACGCGATCGTGCGCCCGTCGGGCGACCAGCGCGGCTGGCGCGCGTCATTGAAGACATCCGTGATGCGCTTCATCTCGCCACCTGAGGCCGGCATCACCCAGATGCTGCCCTGCATGTCGGTGGCCAGCGTCCGGCCGTCTGGAGAGATCGCCACAGACATCGACGTGCCTTCATGCACCGTGACGTCCTGGGTGGCTGGCGTTGCAGGCGCCACACGCGCAGGCGCCGCCGGACGCCTGGGCGGCGCGGGCTTCGCTTGATTGTTCTGGTGCGCGTTGAGCATCGCCACCGAACCAACGATGGCGAGAGCGAGCAGCGACGGCTTCATGCCGCGAATATTACAGGCCGGCGGGCCGGCGGGCTAGCGCGATGCGACGCGGGCAGCCCGCTCGCGGCACCCCATCACGGGCGCGAGGCCGGCCGCCGATCCCAGGTCCGCTGCGCGATCGATCGCGGGAATGATCAGGTCAAGCTCGGGCCCTTCGTGCGCGCCGGTCAAGATCACGCGAATCGGATGGAAGAGATTCTTGCCCTTCAAGCCGGTGCGGTCCTTCACCTTGTTGGCGACCGCACGAAACGCGTCCTTGTCGACAAGGCGTGGCGCGGCGGCCAGTTCTTCGGACAACGCCGTGGCCAGAGCGGGATCGATCGGCTCGCTCGTCACGTCCTGCTTGAAGGCCGCCTCAAGACGATCGGCCAATTGCGGCAGGCGGTCGACGGATTGCGCCATCCCCGGCAGCACGGCCTCGAGCCATGCCGTGCCATCCGGCGACAGGGTCCCGATGATCTGTCCGCGCTGGCGCAGGAAGGGTTCGGCCAGCGTCACCAGTCGCGCCGCGTCACAGATTTTCAGGTAGTGGCGATTCGCCCACGCCAACTTGTCCTCGTCGAACACACCAGCGCTGTGCGCCACGTTCTCGAGACGGAAGCGACGCGCCAGTTCGTCGGCCGGCAACAGTTCTTCGTTCTGCCCAGGTGACCATCCGATCAACGCGAGGTAGTTCACCAGCGCTTCCGGCAGGTAGCCCTTCTCGCGGAACTCCTTCACCGACGTCGCGCCGTGACGCTTCGACAACGGCGCGTGATCCGGCCCCATCACCAGCGACAAGTGTGCAAAGGCCGGCGGCTGATAGCCAAAGGCCTCGTACAGCAGGATCTGGCGCGGCGTATTCGAGATGTGATCCTCGCCGCGGATCACGTGCGTCACCTTCATCAATTCATCGTCGATCACGACGGCGAAGTTGTAGGCGGGAATGCCGTCCGAACGAACGAGCACGGGGTCACCAATCACGTCGGTGTGGAACGTCACCTCGCCACGCACCACGTCGTTGAATGTGACGTTGCGGCCCTCCGGAACTCTCAGGCGCACAACCGCAGCCTCGCCACCGTCTTTGCGTCGCCTGGCCTCCTCAGCCGGGATGTTGCGACAGGTGCCGGCGTACTTCGGCGGCAGGCCGGAGGCCAGCTGCGACTTGCGGTGCGCTTCGAGCGTTTCCGCGGAACAGAAGCAGTAGTAGCCCTTGCCTTCCGCTAACAGCCGATTGGTGTGATCGGCGTAGGTGTGCATGCGCTCGGTCTGCCGGTACGGACCAAAGTCCCCGCCGACCTCGACGCCCTCGTCCCACTGCAGGCCCATCCACCGCAGATCCTCGAGAATGGCCTGTTCCGACGCCTTGGTTGACCGTTCGAGGTCGGTGTCCTCGATCCGCAGGATGAACGTGCCCTGCTGGCCTTTGGCGAGCAGCCAGTTGAACAGGGCGGTACGGGCATTGCCAACGTGCAGGTGGCCGGTGGGGGACGGTGCGAAGCGAACTCTCATGGCGTGGCATCTGATGTTACCAGCTTGGTATGCTTCCCTTTGACCTGGAGGGTCATTCACATGAAACGAGCAATCCTTGTAGTCTTCGGCGCGCTTGCACTGACGGCCGGTGCGTTTGCCCAGGCCCCGGCGGGAAACTTCGATGCGGCGCTGGCCGCGGCACCGGCGCAGATGCGCGACGGCGCGATGGTGATCAAGTGGAAGGCTGACGGCTCCTACGACACGCTGCGTCCGGGCACCAACCGCATGGTGTGCTACGACCAGGCGGGCGACGCCGGCGAGCAGCCGATCTCCTCGCAGTGCACGAGCGTGGGCAATCTCGAGCGGGTGAAGCAGAACAAGATCTACGAAGCCAAGATCGCGGATCGCACCGCGCGCGAGGCCGAGTTCACGGCGATGGAAAAGGCCGGGACGCGCGTGAAGCCGGAATTCGGCTCGGTGTTCTACACGCGCCAGGGCAAGGACGCGTCGGCGATGCGCCTGCACGTGACGATCGCGGTGCCCAACGCCACGGCGGCGTCGCTTGGCATCCCCGACAACAACAAGATGGGCGGCGCCTGGATCATGGGTGCGGGCACGACCGGCGCGCACATCATGACGCCAGGCAGTTAAGACTCATCAGTCGGCAGTTAAGAGTTGGTGATCAGTGCGACGGCATGGCAGGCCATGGATTCCCCACGGCCCATGCTGTCCACTGATTCGTTGGTCTTGCCCTTGACGCTGACGGCACTCGGCTCGACACCGAGTGCCGCAGCGAGATTCCCCCGCATCTGTTCCAGGTACGGCAGCAGCTTCGGCTTCTGCGCAATCACCGTCACATCAATGTTCGACACGCGGTAGCCGGCGGCATGTAGCTTCGCAACAGCGCCAAGTAACAACTTGATGCTGTCTGCGCCTTTCCACTGCGGATCGGTGTCCGGGAACATGCGGCCGATGTCGCCAAGCCCGGCGGCGCCGAGGACGGCGTCGGTCACCGCATGGCAGACGATGTCGGCGTCGGAGTGACCGTCGAGCCCCAGTTCAAAAGGGATGGTGACGCCGGCCAGGATCAGCGGACGTCCCGCGACCAGCCGGTGGAGATCGTAGCCGTTGCCAATTCGCATACCTAACCCGGGTTGCCGCGCGGCCGCCTGGGCCGCGGCGAGGTCCTCCGCCGTCGTGATCTTGACATTGCGCTGATCGCCTTCGACGACGTGCACCGGAAGGCCCAGGCGCTCGACCAGCATCGCTTCGTCGGTCGCGTCTATACCGGCGCCCTCTCCGAGGGCGCGGGCAAGGATGTCGCGACGAAACGCCTGCGGCGTCTGCGCGAGGAACACGGTGTCGCGCGGGATGGTCGAGCGAATCAGCCTCGCGCCGTCGGCCATCGCCTCGCCGACTGTCTGCTTGATCGTGTCCCGGGCGGTCATCGCGGCGATCGCCGCGCCGTAGGTGGTTGCGCCGTCAATGGTCCTGGCAATCACCGCCGGTGTCACGAACGGCCGGGCCGCGTCATGAATCACGATCACATCCGCATCCGCAGACGCCGCACCGAACGCGTTTGCCACCGAGTCTTGCCGGCGGGCGCCACCCGCCACGAACGTCAGCGGCCGTGCGACCGCGCGCGCGATGGCCTTCGATTCCGCCGCAAGGTGATCGGCCGGCAGGGCGATCACGATCTCGTCGATGCGATCGCTCGCGGCGAGCGCCGCGACGCTCATCTCGAGGATGGAACGTCCACCGATATCCAGGAACTGCTTGGGCCGATCCGCGCCGAGGCGCAGGCCCCGGCCGCCGGCGGCAATGAGTGCGGCTACGCGCATATGTCCAACCCGAGAATTGTATTAAAGCCCGGGAGGTGAAGGGGTATGATTCCGCCGCTCTCATGCGTGCCCTCAAGGATCTCTTCGATCTCTCCGGCCGTGTTGCCATTGTGACCGGCGGCTCGCGCGGCCTGGGCGAGGAGATGGCCGAGGGCCTGGCCGAGGCCGGCGCATCCCTGATGCTGTGCGCGCGACGCGAGCAGTGGCTGACACCCACGCTGGAGTCATTTCGGGGACGCGGCTTTCGGGTCGAAGGGATGGTGTGCGACGTGTCGGCTGCTGAAGACGTCCAGGCGGTGGTCGACAGGACGGTTGCCGAATTTGGCACCGTCGACATCCTGATCAACAACGCAGGCATCGCATGGGCGGCTGAACCGGAGTCCATGCCACTCGACAAGTGGCAGAAAGTGATCGACACCAACCTGACCGGGACCTTCCTGTTTTCGCAGGCGGCCGGCCGGGAGATGTTGAAGCAGCAGCGCGGCTGCATCATCAACGTGGCGTCGATCGCCGGCATGGTCGGCTCGGTCAGCACCTCTCACTGGGCGGGTTACGCCGCCAGCAAGGCCGGCATCGCCGGCCTGACGCGTGAACTTGCCGCCACCTGGGGACGCAGCGGCATCCGCGTGAACGCGATTGCCCCCGGTTACTTCCACTCGCGGCTGGCGGATCCGGCCATCGTGCACGCCGAGCCGCAGATCAAGGCGACGAGCCCCATCCCGCGGGTTGGCAACGCCGGCGAGCTCAAGGGTGTGGCGGTGTTCCTCGCGTCGGATGCGGCCAGCTACATGACCGGACAGACGATTGTCGTTGACGGTGGACGAACCATTGCCTGCTGACCTCTTCGAGCCGTCGGCGCGCTCACGCGCGCTCCGCGATCAGCTGCTTGGGTTCTTTGATCGCCATATCTATCCCAACGAAGCGCGGTTTCACGAGCAGGTCACGGCACATCGCTGGCAGGTTCCGCCGATCATTGAGGAACTGAAAGCAACGGCGCGTTCCGCAGGATTGTGGAATCTGTTCTTGCCGGAGAGCGATCACGGCGCCGGGCTGACCAACCTGGAATACGCGCCGCTCTGCGAAGTCATGGGCCGCGTGCACTGGGCGCCAGAGGTGTTCAACTGCTCCGCTCCTGACACCGGCAACATGGAAGTGCTCGCGCGATACGGCACCGCGGCGCAGCAGGATCAGTGGCTCACGCCCCTGCTCGCCGGGCAGATCCGATCGTGCTTCGCGATGACCGAGCCCGACGTGGCGTCATCCGACGCCACCAACATCCGTTCGACGATCGTTCGCGACGGCACCGACTACGTGATCAACGGTCGCAAGTGGTGGATCTCAGGCGCGGGCGACCCGCGCTGCCGCATGGCCATTTTCATGGGGCAGACCGACCCGGCGGCCGAGCCCCACAAACGGCAGTCGATGATCCTCGTGCCGCTCGACACCAAGGGCGTCACGATCACGCGGATGATGACGGTGTTCGGGTACGACGACGCTCCGCACGGGCACGCGGAAATCGTGTTCCACAACGTCCGCGTCCCGGCTGGGAACATCCTGCTTGGCGAGGGTCGCGGCTTCGAGATCGCCCAGGGCCGGCTTGGTCCCGGGCGTATTCACCACTGCATGCGGCTGATCGGCGTGGCCGAGCGCGCGCTCGAAACGATGTGCTCGCGCGTGACGTCGCGCGTGGCATTCGGACGGCCGATTGCGGAACACGGCACCATTCGCCGCGACATCGCCCGGTCTCGAATCGAGATCGATCAGGCGCGGCTGCTCACGCTGCACGCCGCCCACCTCATGGACACAGTCGGCAACAAGGCCGCTCGCGCCCAGATCGCCATGATCAAGGTCGTGGCGCCGAACATGGCGTTGCAGGTGCTGGATCGCGCGATTCAGGCGCACGGTGCCGCCGGAGTCAGCCAGGACACGTTCCTCGCCTACGGGTGGGCCGCGTCACGTACGCTCCGGCTCGCCGACGGACCCGACGAGGTCCACCTCGAAGCCATCGCCAAGCTCGAACTCAGGAAATAAGCGACCACGCAATGTCGGCGATCGTACGGGCCGCGGCACCGCGCTCGAGCGCATAGCTGGACGCGGCATTGCCCTGCAAGCCGCGCGCGTACACGCCCTGCAGAATGCTGGCGAGCCTGAACATCGAGAACGCCAGATAGAAATTCCAGTCGGGCACGCCATTGCGGCCGGTGCGCTCGCAATAGGCTGCGACATAGGCCGCCTCGCCGGGCATGCCGGCGCGATCCGCATCGACCGCGTCAACTCGACCCAGCGCTTCGGGTGGCAGATAGTAGGTGAGACAGTTGTAGGCCAGATCGGCCAGCGGATGACCGAGGGTCGACAACTCCCAGTCGACGACAGCGACGACCCGCGGTTCGGTGGGATGAAAGATCAGGTTTTCGACGCGATAGTCACCGTGCACGATTGATGACTCATCGCCTGCTGGAATGTGTGCCGGCAGCCATTCCATCAGTCGATCCATCGACGGAATCTCGGCGGTCTTTGCGGCGACATACTGCTGGCTCCAACGGCCGATCTGCCGCGCGTAGTAGTTGCCTGGCTTTCCATAGTCGGAAAGCCCGACTGCGGACGGCTCAACACGATGCAGCCGCGCCAGCACGTCGGCCATGTCTTCATACATTGCAGCGCGATCGGCCGGCGACACGCCAGGCAGGTGCGGCTGTCGGAAGACGCGACCGTCCACACACGCCATCACGAAGAACGGCGTCCCGATCACCGACGCGTCGTCGCACATCAGCACCGTTGGCGGCACCGGGATGTGGCCCGCCAGCGCCGACATCACGCGATATTCACGATCGACGGCGTGTGCCGACGGCAGCAGATCGCCGGGCGGCTGCTTGCGAAGGACATAGCGGTTTCCGGAGGCCTGCAAGAGATAGGTGGGGTTGGATTGCCCGCCCTCGAATTGCCGGATCTCCAGCGGGCCTGTGAATCCGGGAAGATGCGCCGCGAGGTGCCGCGCGAGCGCGGCCCCATCGATCTGGTGACCGTCGCGAACGGCGGTCGTCTGCTTCAGCGCAAGGTCGTTGGACATGCTATGGAACAGCGACCGCCTCTCCTGCTCGCAGCGGCGTGTGCACCGGCAGGCGCCGCGCCTTGGTCGCTTGCTCGAAACTGTAGCCGATCGCGAGCAGACGCTGCTCGCTGAATGCCGGCCCCAGGAACGAAATACCAACTGGCAGGTCGTCGGTCGTGAAGCCCGCCGGCACAATCAGGTCGGGAAAACCCGACAGATTGGCGAGATTGGATCCGGTCGATGCCGCCCCGCCTGGAGGCTCGGCGGGCGCAGAGATCTGCGCCGGCCGTCGCGACGCCGTTGGATACACGATGGCGTCGAGCTGGTCGGCCTGCAAGACGCCGTTCAAGACGGCGCGCACCAGCGGCATCGCGTGATCGCGAACCGAGGTGTATTGATACGCACTCAACGTGCCACTGGTGGACTCGCGCAGCATCAGCGACCAGCGGCCCGGATTCGGACCGGCGCCGTCGGGACGCAGCGAGTTCACCGCGCGGGCGCGATCCAGCAACTCGGTGATGTTCTTTGGATACTTCGCGTCCAGGGTCTTGAGGTAATCGGCGATCTGGACCACGAACTCGGGGTAGCGAATCGCGTTGTAGTACTCACCCTTGGCATCCAGCAGCCATTTCGGGAACCGCACGTCGACCACCGTCGCCCCCTGCTTGCGGAGCGCCGCAATCGACGCTTCCATCACCCAGTCGACGTCACCATCCTGCCCCATGAAGTCGCGCGCGATGCCGAGGCGCGCGCCCTTGAGCGCGTCGGCCCTGAGCCCCTTCGTGTAGTCAGCCTGGCCGCGGCCTTCACCGGCCTTCGTGGCTGCATCGGCAGGATCAACGCCTGCGATCACGCTCAGCATTACCGCGACGTCAGAGACGTGGCGCGCCATCGGACCAACGGTGTCAAAGGTCAGCGCCAGCGGAATCACACCATCGCGACTCACCAGGCCCATGGTCGTCTTCAGGCCGGCGATGCCGTTGGCGGTTGATGGACCGCGCACGGATCCGCCTGTGTCGGTCCCGAGACCAGCCATGGCATACGCCGCCGCAATCGACGCGCCCGTTCCGCCGGAGGAGCCTGAGGGTGATCGCGTCAGGTCGTGCGGGTTCAGGATCTGCCCGCCGAGTGAGCTGTGCGCCGCGCCCGACGCAAATTCAGAGAGGTTTACCTTCGCGACAATGATCGCGCCGGCCGCACGCAGCTTCTTCACCACGAACGCATCGTCGGGCGGCATGGAGCCCTCGAGGAGCAGCGATCCCCCGGTGGTCGGCAGATCGGCCGTGTCGATGTTGTCTTTGAGGACGATCGGGATGCCGTGCAAGGGACCGCGTGGTCCCTTGGTCTTGCGCTCCGCATCCATCGCGCGCGCGGTGTCGAGCGCCTTGGGATTGACGGTAATGACGGCCCGCAAGGCCGGGCCTTTGCGATCGAAGGCCTCGATGCGTGCCAGGAACATCTGCGTCAGCCGCTCGGACGTCAGCGTGCCTTTCGACAGCGCGGAGCTGATGTCGGCAATGGTCGCGACATCAAGATCGATGGTTTTCTGCGCCGCCGGGGCAGACGCGAGTAAACCGATAATCGACGCAACGACACCGACGCGGACCATGTTCCTCATGGCCGGTCACTTTATCCCAGGATCGCGGCTTCACAGCAGCCGCATGGCTCACAGAACGAGAAGCGATCGGCCGACGAGGAACTCGCGCCTCATGCAAGGGCAATCGGCAGATGCCCCCGCCAGGTTGAAACGGCGCGCCTATAGCACCTGGCGGCCCACTTCTGCACCGCCCAGGATGTCGGCGAGCCTGCCGGCCGTCCTGGTCGCGACGCTCTCGAGCTGGGCCTTCGGGATGTCGACGGGCGCGTACACCACGACCAGCAATTCGGTCGCCGCCGGCGTGACCATGGTGCGCGCAGAGTCAGAGGTCGGGTTTCCGAAGGCACCCGCCGCGTCGGCCACGGTGATGCGGCCGCCGACATTCACGTCGTCCTTGCGGATACCGGGATACGACTCGCCGTCCGCCCCAAGCCGCATCGTCACGGGTCCGTCGACTTTCGAGAAGTCGTAGAGCCCGTACGGCAACTGGAACTCGAGCGAGCACCAGTTCACGATGTCGACGGCAGAATTGATTCGCGGAATGGTGTCGCCCTTGCGAACGCGCCGCAGCAGCGCCTCGTTCGACGGCCGCGTCTTGGTCGGATCGATCCCGACCTTCTTGTACATCGTGCGTACGGACGCCACTTCGGCAGGCGGATTGGTGCGCACGCGGGCCTCGGCCTCAGCCAGCAGTGGATCCAGGCGATGCTCGTGTGAGACGACGGCGGCACCGCTCCACCAGATCACGGCGGGACGCACGATGGAGGCGAGTTCGGGCGCAAGCGAAAATTGCATGAGCGATCCTTAGCCGGCCGCAGCCTC
>Ga0075471_10001487_pt1 | contig 15368 bp, 16 predicted proteins | sample DEB19_08_DNA_2_FD_74787 | JGI IMG/M metagenome (GOLD analysis project Ga0075471, IMG submission 74787) | Aqueous microbial communities from the Delaware River and Bay under freshwater to marine salinity gradient to study organic matter... | ecosystem: Environmental > Aquatic > Marine > Coastal ... | reverse complement strand
GGGCCGGTGAACTTCGTGCTCGCCAGGTCGAGCTGGTCCACCCCGAGATGCCGCACGGCGAACTGCGTCGGCGAGAGCACCGTCGCCGGCTCGTTGCCGACCAGTTCCCCCAGCGTGCGGAGCGCCGCCCGCGTCTCCTCGCTGGCCGCCGCGAGAACCGCATCCACCGTGTGCCCGCCATCACTCTTCATGTCGTTTCGCATGCCTGCCATCATCGCTCCGCGGGGCCGGGAAACCGCTCCCGTCGCCCGGCTACACTGTACGGCACCACGAGCGTCCGTGTGGCGGAATCATGCCCGACGGAATGCCCCTGTGAGCCGGGAACGTCGATTCGGCAGACGAGCCGAGCGGAATACAACAGGACTCGCCATGCACTGGCTCTATCTCGCGATCGCGATCATGGCCGAGGTGGTCGCGACGAGCTTCCTGAAGACGGCTGCGGGCTTCACCAGGATCGGCCCCACGCTCGGTGTGCTGGCGGGCTACGGCATCGCCTTCTTCTTTCTGTCGCTGACGCTCAAGGACATTCCGGTCGGCGTGGGCTACGCAATCTGGTCGGGGGCGGGCGTGACCTTGATCGCGGCGATCGGCTGGCTCGTCTACGGCGAGAAACTCGACGCCGCGGCGATCGTCGGCATGGGGCTGATCGTGGCGGGCGTGGTGGTGCTCAACCTGTTCTCGAAGACGGCCGCGCACTGACCCGCCGGGCCCTCAGAAAAGCAGTTTCCCGGCGGCGATGGCGAGCACCGCCGCGATCAAGAGTCGGATCGCCCGTACCGGCAGCCGGAAGGCGCCGAGCGACGCCCCGATCGCGCCTCCCGACGCGGCAGCAGCCGCCAGCGCGAACCCCGGGGCGGGAATCGGCCGACCGGCGACAAGGCCACCGGCGAGGCCAGCCAGCGAGTTGACCAGGATGAAGCCGGCGGTCACCGCCGCCACGGTCTTCACGGGTGCCACCCGGAAGACGAGCAGCACGGGGGTGAGAAACACGCCGCCTCCCACGCCCGTCAGCCCCGAGAGCAGGCCGACACCGCCGCCGAGCAGCGACAGCACGCCCAGCCGGGCCCACGAACACGCCGCCCACCAGACGGAGGACTCGGGCTCACCCCCCGCCTCGCCCTGTGCGCGGCCCTTCGGCAGCGAGTCGGCGACCAGCCGGATCGCCGAGACGGCGAGCATGCCGCCGAGGAGCGTCGCCCACACTCCCGTCGGCAGCGCCAGCCAGCCGCCGACGGCGGCACAGGGAATGCTTCCCGCCGCCAGCGGAACGAACAGCCGTCGATCGAAGTGGCCGGCGCGGGCGAACTGCACCGTGCCGATCGCGGCCACCAGCACGTTGAGCACCAGTGCCGTCGGCCGGATCACCTCCGGGGCGAGCCCCCAGAGCGTCATCACGGCGATGTAGCCCGTCGCCCCGGCATGACCGACCGCGGCATAGAGTGCCGCCACGAAGAACACCACGGCGACGAGCAGCCCGTCGGTCATGCCGTCATGCGGACGGAGCCGCGTGCTTCTTCAGGAGGTCGAGCGGCACGATGGCAAGCGTCTTCTCGTGGGTGGCCTCGAGCACCACCGGCGGCGCGTGACCGGCTTCCGCCGCCTCTCGCCACCGCGCCGCGCAGAGGCACCAGCGGTCGCCGCAGACGAGCCCCGGAAAATCCCACTGCGGCTGAGGGGTCACCAGGTCGTTGCCGGCCTTGACGGTAAATGCCAGAAACTCCTTCGTCATCACCGCGCACACTGTGTGGGCGCCCGTGTCTTCCGCGCAGGTGCGGCAGGTGCCGTCCCGGAAAAAACCGGTGAGCGGATCCCGCGAGCAGGCCAGAAGTTGGCCGCCGAGCACGTTTCGCTCGGGTGTCGATCGGGAGGCGTCGAGGGGCTGATCGAAGGCGATCATGAGACGAGGGCTTGGGGCCGCGGCGGTCACGGGCGAACCATCGGTATGATGACACCGCCCGCCGGCGACGACAACCGCCGCCCCCGGGCCTCCCGACGCCACGTCGCCCGGCCGCCGCCACGATGCTCAGCCTGCAATCCCCGTCGTCCGCCCGCTGGCTCGCCCAGGTCGATGCCCATCTCGATGAGATCCTCATCGACCATGCCCATTGCGAGAAGAAGGCCGCGGGCGTGGCGATGAACCTGCTCTTCTCGTACGTGGATCATGCGGATCTCGCCCGCGCGATGGCGGAGATCGTCTCCGAGGAGCTGGAGCACTTCCGGCTCGTGCTCGACCTGCTCGAGCGGCGGGGCATCACGTTTCGCAAGCTCGCGCCGAGCTCCTATGGCCAGCGGCTGCACGAGCGGATCCGCAAGCAGGAGCCGGCCCGGGCCGTCGATCGCCTCCTCGTCGCGGGCCTGATCGAAGCCCGCAGCTGCGAGCGGTTTTCGCTGTTGGCCGACCACGTGGCCGATCCGGAGCTCAAGGCCTTCTACGGCAGCCTCTTCGAGTCTGAGGCCAGGCACCACAGCACCTATGTTCGGCTGGCCTGCGACTTCCTGCCGGAAGACGACGTCCGGGCGCGGCTCCACGAGCTCGCCTCCGACGAGGCCGCGATCATCGACCGCGGCGACTCGTTCGCCCGCATGCACAGCTGAGGGCCGCGTCGATGTTCCGGGCAGCCCCTCACGCCGCCGCCTCCCGGCCGGCGTTTCCCCTCAACGAGACGATCGCCGTGGGGGCGATCCTGGCGCTCGCCACCTGGGCCGTGCTCTCGTGGTCGGGCATCGGCGGACGGCCCGTCCCGCTCGGGCCGCTCGATCCCGGCCGTGTCTTTCCGGGCCGCGGCCTCACGCTGGCCGACGTGCCGCTGCTCGTCATGCTCGTGCTCGGCGGCGGGCCGCTCGTCTGGGATCTGCTCGGGAAACTCTTCGCGGGCACATTCGGTTCCGACCTGCTCGCCGGAATCTCGATCGTGACGAGCGTGCTGCTCGGCGAGTATCTCGCCGGCGTGCTCGTCGTGCTCATGCTCTCCGGTGGCGAGGCGCTCGAATCCCGGGCGGTGAGCCGGGCGGGCGACGTGCTCAACGCGCTGGCCCGCCGGATGCCGACGCTCGCCCACCGGAAGACCGCCGCGGGTATCACCGACGTGCCGCTCGCGGCGGTCGTGGTCGGCGACGTGATCGTCGTGCTGCCCCACGAGATCTGCCCCGTCGACGGCTCGGTCGTGGCGGGTCGCGGCGCGATGGACGAAAGCTACCTCACCGGCGAGCCCTACCGGATGGCGAAGGCTCCCGGATCGGCCGTGCTCTCGGGTGCCATCAACGGCGAGGCGGCCCTCGAGGTCCGCACCGACAAGGTCGTGGGTGACAGCCGGTATGCCAAGATCATGGAGGTGCTGCGGACGAGCGAGGAGCGACGTCCGCGGCTGCGGCGCATGGCCGACGCGCTCGGGGCCTTCTACACGCCGCTGGCCGTCGCCATCGCCGCGGCGGCGTGGTACTTCAGCGGCTCGGCCACCAGGTTTCTGGCGGTGCTCGTGGTGGCCACGCCCTGCCCGCTTCTGATCGCGATCCCGGTGGCGATCATCGGCGCCGTGTCCCTGGCGGCGAAGCGGGGCATCGTGATCCGTGATCCGGCGATCCTCGAGCGGCTCGACACGTGCCGCACCGCCATCTTCGACAAGACCGGCACGCTCACCTACGGCACACCGCAGCTCACCGAGGTGCTCACGATCGGCCAGCACTCGGAATCCGAGGCCCTCGCCCTGGCTGCGAGCCTGGAGTCCTACTCGAAGCATCCACTGGCCGCGGCCGTCACGGAGGCCGCGGCGGAACGAGGGCTGCGGCTCTTGGAAGTCGAGGCCGTCGCCGAGAAGCCCGGGCAGGGGCTCACGGGCCGGGTCAAGCGGCTCAACGACGCGGATGCACTCCACGACGTCGCCATCACCAGCCGTCAGAAGCTTCCCGCGGTCGATCCCGCGGGCGCCGCCCGGCTGCCACCGGCCGCCGGGGGTCTCGAGTGCGTGGTGGTGGTCGATGGCGGGACGGCCGCCCTCCTCCGATTTCGCGACTCACCGCGAGCCGACGGTCACTCGTTCGTCAGGCATCTCGGCCCGGCCCACCGGCTCGGCCGCGTGATGCTCGTCTCCGGCGACCGCGAGAGCGAGGTGAGGTGGCTCGCCGACACCGTCGGCATCGAGGAGGTTCATGCCGGCATCCAGCCGGAGGGCAAGCTGCGGCTCGTCGAGGAGGCGCTGCGGCAGGCGCCGGTCGTGTTCGTGGGCGACGGCATCAACGACGCTCCCGCCCTCGCGGCCGCGACGGTGGGCATCGCGATGGGCACGGCGAGCGACGTCACGAGCGAGGCGGCCGGAGCTGTCATCATGGATTCGTCGCTGGAGCGAGTCGACGAGCTCTTTCATATCGGCCAGCGGCTCCGGTCGATCGCGCTGCAGAGCGCCGTCGGCGGCATGGCGGCGAGCCTGATCGGCATGGGATTCGCGGCGGCCGGACTCCTGCCGCCGGCGGCCGGTGCGCTCCTTCAGGAGGCGATCGACGTGGTGGCGGTGTTGAATGCCCTGCGGGTGTCGTTGCATCCCGGCACGCTCTCCGACTACGACTGACGTGAGAAGGAGTCGACCGTGCAGCGCGTCGCATGCCGCTCCCGAAACCGCCGGCCCGCGGCCACCTGGCTGATCATCGCCGCGGCCGTCTCCGCCGCGGCCGCCTCGGCGGCCGACCGGCCGAACATCCTCTGGATCTCGGCCGAGGATCTGTCGGCGGCCACCCTCGCCTGCTATGGCGGCGCCGCCCACACGCCCCGGCTCGACCAGCTCGCCGCGGAGGGCCTGCGATTCGAGGCGGCGTTCGCGGCCGCGCCCGTCTGCGCTCCATCCCGCAGCGCGATCATCACCGGCATGATGCCCACCACGCTCGGCAGCCTTCCCATGCGGTGCCAGGCGAGCCCGCCGCCGCACGTGGTCGGCTTCCCATCCCGGCTTCGTGATGCCGGCTATTGGTGCACGAACAACGCGAAGACCGACTACAACCTCGCCGCCTCGTTCGAGCCCGGCTGGCACGAGTCGGGACGCAAGGCGCACTGGCGAAACAGGCCCGATCCCGCGCAGCCCTTCTTCGCCGTCTTCAATCTGCACGTCACGCACGAGAGCATGCTCTTCGGTGACAGGCCGGCCGAGGCGACCCAGGGCCTGCCCGACGTGGCCCGGCGCACGGCCTCCGAGATCCGCGTGCCCCCCTACTATCCCGACACCCCCGGCATCCGGCAGGCGCTCGCGCAGCGGCTCGAGCTGGCTGCCGCTCTCGACGCGGATGTCGGCAGGATCCTCGATGAACTGTCCGCCGACGGCCTGACCGACGACACGATCGTGTTCTTCTGGGGCGACCACGGCGAGGGCATCCCGCACGGCAAGCGATCGCTCACCGAGCACGGTCTCCGTGTGCCGCTCGTGGTCCGCGTGCCCGGGCGGTTCCGCTCACAGGCGCTGCTCCCGGACGGCCGCGAGCCCCAGGGCACGACCGACGGCCTCGTGAGCCTACTCGACCTCGGGCCGACCATCCTGCGGCTCGCGGGAGTCGATCCGCCCCACTGGATGGAGGGCCGGCCGTTTCTCGGCGGCGGCGCGGCATCCCGCGATCTCGTCCTCGGTGCCCGCGACAGGATGGACGCGCCGCCGGGATTCGGACGAACCGCTCGCGACGCCCGCTTCCGCTATGTCCGCAACTTCCTGCCCTGGCTCGACGGCGACGACCTGCCGGGCTACGCCGAGGGCGTGGCGATCACCGGCGAGCTTCGGAAGGCGCGAACGGCGGGCACGCTGCCGCCGGGGGCGGTCTGGTTCTCCCGCACGAGCCGCCCGGCGGAGGAACTCCACGACGTCGTCGCCGACCCGGACGAGATCGTCGATCTCGTCGCCGATCCCGCGCATCAGGCCGACCTCGAACGGCTTCGCGAGGCGGTCCGGGGGTGGATGCGGGAGACGAAAGATACCGGCATTCTCCCGGAGCCGATCCTGCGTCGCGAGGCGCGGGCCCTGGGCAGCGAATGGGCGATCTTCCATCCATCCACAGCGGCCGGGATCGCCCGCGCGACCACGCGATACGACGCCATCCTCGACATCGCATGGTCCGTGGCCGACGGCCTCGAGACGGCCCACTTCGTACCGCGATTGACTGACACCGACCCGGCGGTCCGATTCTGGGCGGTGGCCGGCACGGGCTGGGCCGCAATCCGCGACGGCACCGACCCGTCCGTGCCGCTCGCCCCCCGGCTCCGGGACGACGAGCCGGCGGTACGGATCGCGGCGGCCCAATGGCTCTTGAAGGCCGTAGTGCCACCCCTGCCCGAGGCCCTGTCGACACTGGCCACGGAGACCGGCTCCGCCGAGGCCGACATCCGGCTCGCGGCCCTGGTGGCCATCGACGACGTGGGCGATGCCGCACGGTCGCTCTGGTCCGCCGCCGCGGCGCTCACGTTCGGCGCGAACGAGGAATACGCCCGCCGCACCGTCGAGCGGATCCGTGCGAAACTCGCCACCGAGGCTACCGAGGGCGGAACCGCCGTCCCTCGCCGCTGACAGGCCGCTGTGCCGTGACGGCAACGGCCGCCACGGCCGTGCCCCCGAGCCACGTCGTGGCACCGGCCAGGGCGCCGGCAAGCATGCCGGCCGGGCCACCGGCGGCGCCGGCCAGGGCAAAGGCGAGGGCGCTGGCCGCCAGGCCGGCCTTCTCCCCCGCCCTCCGGCTATCGTCGGCCGATCCGCCCGACTGATGCACACGCCACTCCACGGCCAGGGCCGCGGCCTCGCCGACGAGCGCCGCCGGCACCATGGTCCGCAGGCCGACGCGCACCGTCGAGCCGACGGCCGTGCGAAGGGCGATGCGTTCGCCGACGCGGATCGCGGCACGGGCCGAGACGGCCGCCGCGGTCCGCGACATCGCCGCCGCCATGCGGGCCAGCACGATCTCCACCTGGCGGCTTGCCCGTCGGCCGGTGGCGCACCAGGTGGCGAAGTGCTCGCAGTTGTCGACCACGAGGTCGTAGCCCTCGCGACCCACGCGGGCGAGGGCCCGATCGGCGACGACGTCGGAGGGAAACGCGGCCGCCGGCTCGTGGCGAACCCGCAGGGGTCGGCCCTCCGCGAACTCGGCCAGCGATGTCCGCACCACACGACCGCCGCCGAAGGGATTGCGAAAATCGTCGGGTCGCGCGTGGACGACGGTACCGTCTCCCAGATCGATCCCGTGATGCAGATAGGTGACCGTCGAGCCGACGATCCGGTGCTCGACCTCGATGCGATCCCCTCGCGCCATCCGGTGTGCCTCCTCCCGATCTCTACGAGTCCCGCGGCGGGGCGGTTCTCCCGATTGTGAGATTTGCGTTCGGCAGGGGCACCATCCTTGTTGAGCCCGATCCCACAGCCTAGGTTATACGTCTCGTCTGCGATCCTCACGCTCGACTTCTTGTCAGGTGAAAGCCGACCGGCCGTAAGGCCGCGGGCCATGAAGCCGACCAACGCCGTCGTCTGGTCGGGCCTGTGGAACTTCATCGGCGTCCACGCCGGGGGCATCGGCGTGGCCTACGGCATCGTCCACCTGCTTCCCGTCGACCTGCTCGTGGACATCAAGACGGGACGCGGCCTGGCGCTGGTGATCTCGCCTGCGATCGGCTTCGGGCTGGCGGCCCTGCTGCTCATGCTCACCCGTCGCCTGCTCCCGTCGCAGCGCCTCCACGAACCACCCCCGGCGACGAGCCGCCGCGGTGCTGGAAGCGGATCGTCGTGACCGTCGGCGAGAAGATCGGCAATACACACCTGACCTACGCCCAGGGGGCCACGGCCGAACTCGTCGCCGCCTCGACGATCGCCATGGCCGACTCGCTCGGGATGCCCGTGAGCACCACCCACGTGCTGTCGAGCGGTGTGGCGGGCACCATGTGGGCCAACCGATCCGGACTCCAGGCAGGCACGGTGCGAAGGATCGCCGCCGCCTGGATCCTGACGCTGCCTGCGGTCATGGCCCTGGCCGGCGGCATGTATATCCTGTCAACATCGGTCATCGGCTGACCCGCGGTTGCCGCCCCCGGATAACCGCACCGTTCCATGATTTCGTCAGGGCTTCGCCCATCCGATGACGAACCTCTGACGGGCAGGCGGAAGGCTTCGTTTTCGGATCAGCCGGCCCCGATCCGGTCGATGCTTCGACATCGCCTCCCCCGGAGGCTAGGCTCTTGTGGTCGGCCGTTCGGGACCAGAGGGTGCTCCGCCTCTCGCAAGGATCAGCAGCATGGCGATCGGTCTCGATACAGTTCCCGACGTGCCGGCCGTGGCGGTCGTCGCCCCGCTGCCGACGGCCCGTGATGCCGACCTGCCGCTGCGCGCCCCGCCGGAGGTCCCGGCGACCCCGCGACGGCTCGACCTGCCCGAAGCCGTGCAGCCGGTGCGGATCTACTGGGAATATGCGATCCCGCTGACGCTCGTGCATCTCCTGTCGCTGCTCGCCTTCGTTCCCTGGCTCTTCAGCTGGACCGGGCTCGTCGCGGCGATCGTCACGCACTTCCTGTTCGGCGTGCTCGGCATCACGATCGGCTACCACCGGCTGCTCACCCACCAGGGCTTCACCTGCCCCAAGTGGCTCGAGCACACGCTGGCGATCTTCGGCATCTTCACGCTCCAGGATTCCCCCGCCCGCTGGGTCGCGATCCACCGCATGCACCACAAGGAATCCGACCACCAGCCCGATCCGCACTCGCCGCTGGCCGGCTTCTTCTGGGGCCACATGGGCTGGCTCTACGTGGGCAGCCGGGACCATGGAAACGTCTACCGCTTCGAGCGGTACGTCCGCGACCTTCTCCGGGATCCTTTCTACTTCCGTCTCGAGAAGAACCTGACGTGGTTCGTGATCTACGTCGCCCATGCGGCCGCCTTTGCGGCCGTGGGCGCGGTCATCGGCTGGTCCACCGGCGGCACGGCGGTCGAAGCGATCCGGATGGCCCTGAGCATGCTCGTGTGGGGGGTGTTCGTCCGCACGGTCTTCGGCCTGCACCACACCTGGGCCGTCAACTCCGCTTCCCACACGTGGGGTTATCGCAACTACGACACCATCGACAACAGCCGCAACAACTGGATCGTCGCACTGCTCGCCCACGGCGAGGGCTGGCACAACAACCACCACGCCGACCAGCGGGCCGCGGCCCACGGCCATCGCTGGTGGGAGTTCGACATCTCGTGGTGGGTGATCCGTGGCCTCGAGGCCGTCGGCCTCGCGAAGAACGTGGTTCGCCCGCGGGCCTGGAAGGCCTGACCCGCGGCCTCAGGGCATGATCACGCCGGCGATCGCGGCGGAGAGCGCATTGGCCAGCGTGCTGATCACGAGCATCTTGAGGCCGAGTTGGGCGAGATCGCCCCGCCGCTCCGGGATCAGGGCGCCGATGCCGCCGAGTTGGATGCCGATGCTCGAGATGTTGGCGAAGCTGCACATCGCGATCGTCGCCAACGAGAAAGCCTTGGGGGTGAGCGTCTCCCTGAGTTTTCCGAGGTCGAAGTAGGCGATCATCTCGTTGAGCACCGTTCGCGTACCGAGCAGGCCGCCGATCGTCCGGCAATCCTCCGCCGGCACGCCGATCAGCCAGGCGAAGGGGGCGAAGACAAGCGACAGGAGCCACTGGAGCGAAACGTCGGGCCGACCGAGCAGGCCCCCGATCCAGCCCAGCGACAGGTTCACCAGCGCCACCAGCGCGATGAAGGAGATCAGCACCGCGCCCACGTTGGCCGCCAGCATCATCCCCTCGCGGGTGCCGCGGGCCGCCGCGTCGAGGACGTTGGAGTCGAGCCGCTCGTTCGAGACCTTGAGCGTGCCGAGTGTCTCGGGATCCCCCATCTCCGGAACGAACATCTTGGTGAGGAAGATCGTCGCCGGAAAGCTCATCAGGATGGCCGTCAACAGGTCGCGGAGGTCGCAGCCGGCCGCCGCGTAGGCGCCGAGGATGCCCCCCGAGACGAGCCCCATACCACTGACCATCACCACGGCGAGCTCCGACCGGGTCAGCCGCGGCAGGTAGGGGCGGATGACGAGCGGCGCCTCCGTCTGGCCCAGGAAGATCGAGGCCGCGGCGTTGAGCGTTTCGGCACCGCTCGACCCCAGGATCTTGGCGGTCACCCAGGCGAATGCCCGCACCACCACCTGCATGATCCCCAGGTGGTAGAGCACGGCGAAGAGGGCCGCCACGAACACGATCGTGGGCAGCACGCGGAAGGCGAACACGAAGCCCAGCGGCCCGCCCGGATCGGCGAGCTTGTCGCCGAACACGAAGCGGGCGCCGGCATCGGAGCAGGCGAGCACGGTGTCGACCCACTTGGCCGCCGCCTCGAGGGCCCCCTGCCCGGCGGCCGACCGCAGCAGGACGAACCCGAGCACGACCTGCATCGCCAGGCCGCCGAGCACCATCCGCGGCGAGATCTTCCGGCGATTTTCCGAGAATACCCAGGCCGTGGCGAGGATCGCGACCACGCCGAGCAGCCCGCGATACCGGTCGAGATCGCCCATGGTCGTTTCCTCCGTGAGAAAGCCTGCGCTACAGTCGTTCGAGGATCAGGTGCCGGGGCGGCGGCGGCGTGGCGGCGATCGTGGTCGCATCGGCGAGCATCGCCAGCGCCTCGGGCACCGCGGCGGCGTGGGTGGAGTTGACGTGCACCTGGGCGATGACGTCGCCCGCCCGCACCGCGTCGCCAACCGTCTTGGTGAACACGATGCCCGCGGCCGGATCGATCGTGGAATCGACCCGCGGCCGGCCGGCGCCCAGGAGCATCGAGGCCTGCCCCACCGGCCAGGCGCGGATGCCGGCGATGAATCCCGATTGGGCGGCCCGGAAGGGCTCGACCCGTGCTGCGCGAGGCAGCACGCCGAGCGGATCGTCGCACACCCGCCCGTCGCCTCCCTGGGCCACGATCACCCGCCGGAATCGCTCGAGCGCCGACCCGTCGGCGATCGCCCGGAGGCACCTGCCGACCGCGTCCTCGCGGTTCGCCGCCACGCCCCCGAGCAGGAGCATCTCGGCGGCCAGCTCGAGCGACACCTCCATCAGGTCGGCGGGGCCGCGGCCCTTCAGGCACTCGATGCTCTCCCAGACCTCGACCGCGTTGCCGACGGCCCGGCCGAGCGGGGCGTCCATGCTCGTGATCACCGCCTGCACCGGCTTGCCGAGCTGACGTCCGATGCGGGTCATGCTCTCGGCCAGCGCCCGGGCGTCGTCCCGCGTCGCCATGAAGGCGCCGTCGCCGGTCTTCACGTCGAGCACGAGGGCGTCGATTCCCTCGGCGAGCTTCTTGGAGAGGATCGAGGCGGTGATCAGCGGGATGCTCTCGACGGTGGCCGTCGCGTCACGGAGCGCGTAGAGCACGCGGTCGGCAGGAGCGATCTCGGCCGTCTGGCCGATGAGCACGAGGCCACATTCCCGGGCGATCCGGCGGTAGGCTTCGAGGTCTTGGTCGATGCGGAATCCGGGGATGCTCTCCAGTTTGTCGAGCGTGCCGCCGGTGTGGCCCAGGCCGCGGCCCGAGACCATCGGCACCGTGACGCCGCAGGCGGCCGCGACGGGGGCGAGGATCAGGCTCGTCTTGTCGCCGACGCCGCCGGTCGAATGCTTGTCAACCTTGGGTCCCGGGATGTCGGAGAGATCGATGACGGTGCCCGAGTGGAGCATGGCATCGACGAGCGCCGCGGTCTCCACGGGCGTCATTCCCCGCCAGAGGATCGCCATGGTGAGCGCCGACCACTGGTAGTTCGGCACTTCGGCGGTGGCGATGCCCCCGACCAGAAAGCGGATCTCCTCGGCGGTCAGTTCGCCGCCGTCCCGCTTGCGGCGAATCAGGTCGACGGCACGCATCCGGCTGGGCTCCCTCCGGCTCAGTGGGGCGACGCGGTGCCGAACTGCCGGTCGCCCGCATCGCCGAGGCCGGGCACGATGAAGCCCACCTCGTTGAGGCCGTCGTCGAGGGCGGCCACGTGGATCGACACGTCGGGCATCGCATCGCCGAGCCGCGCGACGCCCTCCGGTGCGGCGATCAAAGCCAGAAAGATGATCCGCGGAATGCCGGCGGCCCGCAGGATCTCGCAGGTGCGGATCGCCGAGCCACCCGTGGCGAGCATCGGATCGACGACGATCGCCATCGACGCGCCGCAGTTGGCCGGGAGCTTGTTGTAATACTCCTGCGGCCGCAGCGTGGTCTCGTCCCGGTACAGGCCGATGTGCCAGACCTCGGCATCGGGGATCAGCTCGATCAGGCCCTCCGCCATGCCGAGGCCGGCCCGCAGGATCGGCACGACGGCGATCCGCTCGGCGATGCGGCGGCCGTTCGCCTGGCCCAGGGGCGTGGCGACCCGCACGTCCTTCGTCGGCACGCCGGCGGTGGCCTCGACGGCCAAGAGACGGGTGATGTGGCCGACGACGCGGCGAAACTCCGTCGGCCGCGTCGCGGGATCGCGAAGCGCGACCACGTGGTGGGCGACCAGCGGATGCGTCGACACGTGAACCCGCGACATGGGCCTCATCCTTTCGTTCCCGGTGGCCATGATCATACGGGCCGCGGGAGCCTTGTCGACACGGCAACCGCTCCAGGCGGCGCGCGAGCCGGATAGAATCCGGCTTTCCGAGGTTCCCGCGGCCTTGGGCCACGGGAACTGATCCGTCCTCTCACGTCGTCGTCACCGGGAGATGCCTGCATGACCACGCCCACCGATGCCCTCAGCCCTGAAGTCCTGCTCGCCGAGGCTCGGCAGGCGGCCGCCAACGCCCACTCCCCCTATTCCGGCTGGCGGGTCGGCGCGGCGGCGGTGTTCGCCGAGACGGGATCACACGTGTTTCGTGGGGCCAACGTCGAGAACGGCTCCTACGGGCTCACGATCTGCGCCGAGCGGTCGGCGATCTGCGCCGCCGTCGTGGCGGGCGGTCGCCGCCTCGAGCGGATCGCGATCACGTGTCGCGATGCCGGCGGGCACCTGATCGCGAAGATCGCTCCCTGCGGCGCCTGCCTGCAGGTGATCGCCGAGTTTGGCACGGCCGACACGGAGATCGTGATCGACGGCCGGGGCGGCTTCCGCCTCGCCGACTTCCTGCCGCGGCCTTTCGAGGCCGACACGCTCAAGTCGCACGGCGGCTGACCCGCCGTCGTCACGGGCCGACGTCGAGGGCGATGAGCGTGCGGTCGTTCCGCAGGTAGAGCGTGCCGTTCGCAAGGGCCGGCAGCGCCCGCACGTGGCCGCCGCCGGGATCGTCGGCAAAGGGCAGCGCCCGCGCAAGCACGTCGGGCCTCGTGGCATCGATGCAGGCGAGCATGCCCTGCCCGCCATGAACGATCACCTTTCCCCCGTGAACGACCGGCGCACACAGCGGTCCATCGCCTCCGCCGACCTGCGACCATTCCCCTGCCGCGGCGGCGGCCATCGCCACGAGCACACCCGCGACGACAAGGGCGACGAGCCGCATCAGTCCGCCCGATTCCGCTGGCGGTAGTACTTGAAGCCCGGCACGAAGAAGCAGGCCCCGCTCACGAGTCCGAAAAGGATGTGCTGGTAGTCGGGCACCACGCACATCACCAGCGCCGTCGCGAACAGCACGGCTGCCTGAACGTAGAACGTGCCCGAGAGGATCCCGGCCTTCACGAAGAACACGAGGCCCGCGAGGAGGGCGAGCACCGGCGAGAGCGTGAGCACCGGCAGCCCCAGCAGCTGCTCGATCGAGAAGAGCAGCGTGCTGGCGATCATGCTGCCGGCCCAGACGTGGGCGATCTGCCGCTCCACGGCGGTCACCGGGCCGTTGCGGTGCCGCAGCGCCCAGAAAATCGGCGCCCACAGCGCCAGGCCGCCGCCCCAGAGCACGAGATACGGCCACCGGGTCGTCACCCCCTGCCAGGCCAGGACGTCGGTGACGACGCAGAGGGCGAGCACCACCACCGAGTGCCACATCCAGAGCAGGCCCCAGTTCTCGAGCACGACGGCGTGATGGGTTTCGCGGAACAGCCGCGAGACCACGTCGGCCAGTCCGCCGCGCCGCGCCGCGATCGGCTCACCCGACAACGCCGCCCGGAGGTCGGCCGCGAGCTCGGCGGCGGAGGCATACCGCAGGTCCTGCGGCTTCTGCAGGCTCTTCAGCGCGATCATCTCCAGGTCGCGATCCGCGCCGGCCACGATGGTCCGCGGCAGCGGGGGATCCGCTTCGAGCACGGCCAGGAGCGTGTCCATCGGAGTGCCCGCCTGAAACGGAGGCCGGCCGCAGATCGTCTGATAGAGGATCGCCCCCAGGCTCCATACGTCACTCGCCGGCCCGACGTCGCCCCGGCTGCCGGCGGCCTGCTCGGGCGACATGTAACAGGGGGTGCCGAGGATCGCGCCGGTGTGCGTGACCGACTCGGAATCCTCGAGTCGCTTCGCCAGCCCGAAGTCGGAGACGAGCGGTTCGCCGACGGTGTCGATGAGGATGTTGGACGGCTTGAGATCGCGGTGCAGCACGCCGCGGACATGGGCGACATGCACCGCGTCGGCCACCTTGGCGAGCATCGCGGCGGCCTCGCGCGGCGGCAGCGGCCCGTCACCGAGCCGCTTCGCCAGCGTGGTGCCCTCGATGAGTCGCATGCTGTAGAAGGGCAGGCCGTCGTGTTCGCCCACTTCGAAGATCGGGACGATGGCGGGATGATCGAGCCGCGCGGCCGCCTCCGCCTCGCTGCGAAACCTGGCAAGATCCGCCGCGCTGGCCAAGTCGCGGCGGAGGAGCATCTTGACCGCGACCGTCCGCCCCAGGCTCCGCTGCACGGCGCGATAGACGATGCCCATGCCGCCGCGGCCGATCTCCGCGAGAAGGTCGTAGTCGCCGAACGAGGCCGGCAACGGCGTCGAACCGGGCACGAACACTCCCGGCCGGGGCTCCGGCCGCGACGCGGGCAGTGATCGGGCTTCGGCCAGACGCCGCCGGTGTTCGTCGCCGTAGATGATCGTCGACTCGTCGGCGACCGCATCGGCCACCGACATGGTGGCAAACAGCTCCCGTAGCTGGCCGGCAAGGTCGGGATGGGCTGCGACCATCTCGTCGAGCAGTCGCTGGGCTTCGCCGCCGGCGCGTTCCGACAGTTCCTCGACGAGCCGCGCGAGCAGCTCTTCGCGATCCGGCGCGAGCAGCGTGTCGATGGCCAGTGAACGAGTCGGCATGACGGGAAAACCGCGGATGGTCGTGGCGATCGAACGGAAGGAAACCCAGAAAATGATAGGCGGGCGACGGCGGCGGGGAGCCCGGCGAACGATCCGCGGCCGCGGACTCAGCCGGCGGCCGGCGGCTGGCCTCCATCGAGCAGCAGCCGCAGTCGCCGCATGGCCCGCAGGTACCGCATTCCGGCGGCCGGCTTGGTGAGGCCGAGCGCCTCGGC
>Ga0075471_10001486_pt1 | contig 15368 bp, 16 predicted proteins | sample DEB19_08_DNA_2_FD_74787 | JGI IMG/M metagenome (GOLD analysis project Ga0075471, IMG submission 74787) | Aqueous microbial communities from the Delaware River and Bay under freshwater to marine salinity gradient to study organic matter... | ecosystem: Environmental > Aquatic > Marine > Coastal ... | reverse complement strand
AGTCGTGATTGCCCGCCCGGCGGGTACCGGAGGATTCGATGACATCCATCCTCGATCGATCGGCCGTGGCGATCGAGCCCCTGTCCGTGGAGGCGGTGCGGTCGCTGGTTGCTGCGCACCAGCCGCCCTGCCTGTCACTCTACCTGCCGACGCATCGCAATGTTCCCGACAACGCGGTCGACCTCCCGTCGTTCCGCCATCTCATCGGGGGCTTCGAGATGGCCCTGTCCGCCTCGAAGCCGCGGGATGAGATCGAACGGCTCCTGCACCCTTTTCACCTGATCGCCAGCGACGTGGCCTTTTGGCGGCATACCCGCGACGGACTGGCGGTGCTGGCCAGCGACGGCCGGGCACGGGTGTTCCTCCTGCAGCGGAGCGTGAAGCCGCTGGCCGTGATCACGGGCCGCTTCCACACGCTGCCGCTGCTCCGCATCGCCATGAGCCTCCAGCGGTGTCACGTCCTCGCGCTGACCAGCCGCGAGGCCCGTGTCTACGAGGGCACGGTCTGGCGCGATCCGGCCGGCAGCACGCTCGATCGGCTCGATCCGGTGCCGCTCGTCGTGACTCCTGGAGGGTCTCCGAGCGAGGTGCTCGTTCGTGGCGACGCGATCGACGAGGAGACCGTCGAGCCCCATCGGGTCGAGCGGGGCATGGGTCCGGCGGGACGCGCCGGTACGAGGGCCGTGCACGGAGGAGTTGGTTCGAAGCGGGACGACATGGAGGCCGACACCGAGATCTTCCTGAGGTACGTCGACACGATCGTCCGTGAACAGGTCTCGCAGCCGCTCGGCCTCCCACTGGTGCTCGTCGCCGGCTCCCGACTGGCCGCGTCGTTCCGCGGCCTGTCACGCAACGACCTGCTCCTCGATGAGCACGTGCCAAAGGATGCACACCTCATGAGCCGCGATGAGCTCGCCGCCGCGGTGGCGCCGGTGTTCGCCGCGGCCACCGCCGCGCAGGTCGCCCGTGAAGTCCGGGGCTTCGTCCATGCACGGGACCACGACCTCGCGGCGGGTGACCTCGCCGACATCGGCCGGGCAGCGGTGGCCGGCCGCGTGGCCACGCTCCTCGTCGAAGCCGACCGCCGCGAGCCGGGCGTCTTCGACCGCGTCACCGGTTCGATCACGGTCGGTGCGGCCGCGGGCGACCGTGCCGGCAGCCGCGCACCGGCCCTCGACGCCGAGGATCTGTTCGGCGCCGTCGCCGAGACCGTGCTCCTGCATGGCGGCACGACCCTGGCGCTGGCCCGAAACGACATGCCGACCGAGTCCGGGATCGCTGCGATCTACCGGTATTGAGCGGCAGACGACGTTGCCCTCTCACGGCCGTCGGGCCTCGTGATGCCGTGCCTCAACGCAGGTACACTTGCCGCATGACTCACGCCGTCGATCCGTCGCTCCTGTCCTGCCCCGACCGCCGGGGCACCGGCTCGGAGAAGTGGGATCGCTACGCCGGCCACGACGTGATCCCCGTCTGGGTGGCCGACATGGACTTTCCGGCGCCGCCGGAGGTGCTCGCGGCGCTCCACGCCCGGGTCGAGCACGGGGTGTTCGGTTACACGCACGAGCCGCCCGGATTCCGCGAGGCGCTCGCGGCACATCTCGACCGCCTCCATGGCTGGCAGGTTGAGCCGGCGCGAATCGTGGGCACGCCCGGGGTGGTGACCGGACTGGCGATCACGGCCCGGCTGCTCGCGGAACCAGGCGACGAGATCCTCACGTTCACCCCGGTCTACCCGCCATTCCTCACGCTACCGGGTCTCGCGGACAGGCGGTGCGTCCGCGTGCCCTTGGCCCAGCGGGCCACGGCCTGGGCGATCGACTGGGACGCACTCGAGGCTGCCGCATCGCCGGCCGCCAAGCTCCTCTGGCTCTGTCATCCCCATAATCCCACGGGCACGGTCTTCCGCCGCGACGATCTCATGAGGATCGCCGACTTCGCCATCCGCCACGGGATCACCGTGGTCAGTGACGAGATCTGGTCGGACCTGATCCTCGACGGTGATTCGAGCGGCTCGCGGCATGTGCCCTTCGCGAGCCTCGATCATCCGGCGGCGGAGGCGGCCGTCACGCTCGTGGCACCGTCGAAGACCTGGAACCTCGCAGGCCTCGGATGCGCGGCGGCGATCCTGCCCGACGAGACGCTCGGCCGCCGGTGGCGGATCGCCGGGGGCGGGCTCGTGCCGATGGTCAATCCACTCGGATATGCGGCGGCGATCGCCGCCTGGACGCACGGCGATGCCTGGCGCCGTCAACTTGTGAACCTCCTTCGGCACCACCACACGCTCGTCCAGCAGACGGTGGCTTCCATCCCCGGCCTGACGTGCGCGGCCGCCGAGGCGACCTACCTGGCGTGGATCGACTGCCGCGGCACGGGCGTGGACAACCCGCACGCAGCCTGCGAAGCCGCCGGCATCGGTCCTTCGGACGGCCGCGAGTTCGGTGCGCCGGGCTTCATCAGGATCAACGTCGCCTGCCCGACCGACCGGCTCGTCGAGGTGCTCGCCCGTCTGCAGCGAGCCTTTCCCGCGACCGTCAGCCGCGGGTCCACTCCTGGTCGATGAACCGCCAGGGACGCCCGGCAGGCGGCGCGTCGCGGACGATCTCCGGCAGGCGGCTCTCCGTCCAGCCGTCGTAGCAGACGCGCCGGGCGAAGCGGAGCATCGTCCACGGGAAACCAACGGCGGAGAAGAAGGGCGGGCCCGCCGACGGCCACGGGCCGCCATGCTGCATCGACGGCACGACGCCCAGGCCGGTCGGCATCCGGTTTTCGACCACCCGTCCCGCCCGCTCGACGAGCAGTGGCGCGAGCCGTGCAAAGGCGGCATCGTCGCGGCCGTCGGTCGCCGCGTAGAGACTCGCTCCGAGCGCGCCGTGCACACAGGTGACGGCCTGCTCGAGTTGTTCGAGGGAGTCGCAGCGGACGATCACCGTAGCATTGCCAAAGGCTTCGACGAGAAAGGTGTCGGGGCGGGAGAGCAGCTCCCAACCGGTGACTTCGAGCAGCACGGGCACGTGGCTCGCCGGGCCGGAGGCGGCGGCGGTGCCGGCACGAAGTCGCGCGCCCGACGCCACGAGATCACCGATCGATCCCGCGAGCCGACTGCAGCCCGCCGATCCGAGCAGCACCTGCGGGCCGATGGCCTCGAACCGTTCGGCAACGGCAGCGATGAAGGCCTCGGCCGCGGCGGCGGCGACGAGAAAGACCACGCCCGGCTTCGTGCAGAACTGCCCGGCCGAACCGGTCACGCTGGCCGTCAGTTCCTCCGCGAGCGACGCGGGCCGTTCAGCGATCGCGGCCGGCAGCAGCACGACCGGATTCACGCTGCCCATCTCCACCCAGATCACGCGGCCCGCAGCGCTCGCCGCCCGGAACAGTCTCTCGCCGGCGGCCTGGCTGCCGGTGAAACCGGTGGCCCCGACTCGGGGGTCGGCGACGAGCCGGTCGCCGTCGGCCGGCTCGAGTCCATGGATCAACTGAACCGTCGCCGCGGGCAGGCCGGTCTCGCGCATGGCGGCGACCGCCTCGACGGCGGCGAGCCGCGAGACCGACGGATGTCCTTCGTGGGCCTTGGCCAGCACCGGATTGCCGGCAGCGATCGCCGCGGCGAAGTCCCCGCCGGTCACGGCGCCATAGGCCAGGGGAAAGTTGGCCGGAGGGAACACGACGACGGGTCCCAGGCCCTGAGCGGCGGCGCGGATGTTTCTGCCACGATCGATCATCGCCATGCGCCAGGTGCCCTCGCGGGCGGCTGCGGCTGCCTGCCGCAACTGATCGAGTGTTCGCGGCATCTCGACGTCGGCAAGCCGGGGCTTGACCGTCAGGCCGGTCTCGGCATTCGCAGCCGCCACCAGATCGGCGGATCGTGCCTCGAGCCTGGCGGCGAAGGCCTCGAGAAACGCCGCGATGGCCCCGCCGGGCAACCCTGCCAGGTCGCGGGCCGCGGCCGTCGCGGCATCGAGGGCGATCTCCGCGTCGCTCCACCCGCTCACCGGCCAGACCGCCTCGCGGAGGGCTCCCGTCGCCGGATCGACCGCGCGATACGTGCGGCCGGCGCCGGCAGCTCTCCAGGCTCCGGCGACGAGGATCGGCTCGGGGGCGGGCATCGCGACGGTTCCTGGCGACGGGTGGCTGGAATGCGGCCCAAGTCTAGCGATGACATCGCCTTGCGACATGGAGAAAAACGCCCACAATGGTCCCCTCACCCAGGAGCGCCGCATGCGCCACGCACCGATCGATCCCGGCCTCTTCACCGCCAACCGACGACGGCTCGTGCAACTTCTGCCGCCGAAGGCCGTCGCGATCCTCCATGCGGCCGACGTGCTTCCCACCACGGGTGACACCTGCCTCAAGATTCATCCTGCGGGCGACCTCTTCTGGGCCAGCGGCATCGAGCAGGAGGAGAGCGTGCTCGTGCTCGCCCCGCAGGCCACCGATCCCGGACATCGCGAGATGCTCTTCGTGCGACAGCCCAGCGAGCACCTCGCCACCTGGGAAGGGGAAAAGCTCTCCAAGGAGCGGGCCCAGCAGATTTCCGGGATCGCCAAGATTCGCTGGCTCTCGGACCTGCCGACGGTACTCCACACGCTGCTCTGCGAGTGCGAGTCGGTCTGGCTGAATGCCAACGAGCATGAGCGGGCGGCGATCGAGGTCGAGAGCCGCGACATGCGCATGGCGCGGCAACTGATGCACGACTATCCGCTGCACCGATTCGAACGGCTCGCCCCGCTGCTCCGCAGGCTCCGGGCAGTGAAGACACCGGCCGAGGTGGATCTCCTCCGCCGGGCCGTCGACATCACCGACGCCGGACTGCGGCGGGTGCTCGGCATGCTGCGGCCGGGGCTGATGGAGTTCGATCTCGAGGCCGAACTCACGGCGGAGTTCATCCGTCGCCGCGGCCGGATGGCCTACGAGACGATCATCGGTTCCGGTCGCAACGGCTGTATCCTGCACTACCTCGACAACGACCAGGAATGCCGAGACGGCGATCTCGTGCTCATCGACGTGGGATCGTCCTATGCCAACTACAACTCCGATCTGACCCGAACCTTCCCGGTGAACGGCCGCTTCACGCCCCGGCAGCGGGCCGTCTACGAGGCGGTGCTGCGGGTACTCAGGTCGTCGATCGCCCGCACCACCGTGGGCACCACGCTCCGCGACTGGAAGCGGGCCGCACAGGTCGAGATGGCCGGAGAACTGGTGGCTCTGGGGTTGATCACTCCGGAGGAGGCGGCCCGGGATACCGTCGACGAGCCGGCCTGTCGAAAGTATTTCATGCACGGCCTGGGCCACTCGCTCGGCCTCGGCGTCCACGACATGGCCCCGATCGACGGCCCGCTCGAGGCGGGCTGGGTCATGACGGTGGAGCCCGGCATCTACATCCCCGAGGAAAAGCTCGCCGTGCGGCTGGAAAACGACGTCCTCGTCACCGCCAAGGGCCCGGTCGATCTCTGCACCCACGTCCCGATCGAGCCGGACGAGATCGAGCGGCTCATGGCCGGCCCCACGGACCGTGGCGGACGGGTATGATGCCGCTCCGAACCTTTCTGACTGCCCGTCCCGGAGGCCTCGTCGTGCGTATCCCGCTCGCCATCTCGCTTTTGTCCCTCACCCTCTTCGCATCGGAGATCATCGTGGCCCAAGCACCTCAGCCGGCAGCCCAGGAAGTTCCCCACCCCGCCCTCCCGGCAGGGGCCGGCACGATCGATGCCGACGCGGCGAAGACGTTCACGACGACCGCGTCGGGGCTCCAGTATCGGGTTCTTCGCAAGGGAGCGGGGCCCAGCCCGAAGGCGACGAGCAACGTCAAGGTCCACTACCACGGCTGGCTCGACGGCGGCAAGGTCTTCGACAGTTCCTATCAGCGAGGCGAGTCGATCGACTTCGGCCTCAACCAGGTGATTCCCGGCTGGACCGAGGGCATGCAACTCGTCGGCAAGGGCGGGATGATCGAGCTCGTGATCCCGAGCAACCTCGGCTACGGCAAGCGGGGCACGCCCGGCGGCCCGATTCCTCCCGACGCCACGCTCCATTTCCTCGTCGAGTTGCTCGACGTGCGGTGAGACCACATTCTTGCAAGCCTCACGTACCGCCCGGCGGCACGCAGGGCCTTCAAGGCAGCGGGTATCGGGTCCGACGGGCGACTACTCGGAGCCGTCGGACCCGGAGGGCATCTCAACGACTGCCTTGATCACGCCGCTCGCCGGCGTCAGCAGGCCCGGAAACGTCGCCGGCACGTCGGCGAACGCCACCCGGTGCGTGATCCACGGCCGGGTGTCGATCGTGCCATCCTCGATCAACCCGATGATCCGGGCGAAATCCCGGGACAGGGCGTTGCGGCTGGCGAGCAGCGTGAGTTCGCGGCGGTGCATGATCGGGGCGTGCGGAAATACGAGATCCTGCTGCGTGATGCCCACGTAGACGAGCCGGCCACCGAAACTGCACAGCGAGAGCGCCGCCGCCATGCTCGCGGCGCTGCCGGTCGCATCGACGACGACCTCGCACAGTTGTCCGGCGGTGAGCCGGGCGACGGCATCGGCATCGGCCGGCGTGCCGGTGGCAAGCACCGTGTCGGCCACGCCCATCGCCGCCCTCACGAACTCCAGCCGCGGCTGGGCCATGTCCATCACGATCACGCGGGTCCCCGACACCTTCGCAAACTCGACCACCGAAAGGCCGATCGGTCCGGCACCGATCACGAGCACCGTCTCACCGGGCTGAGGAGCCGCGCGATCGATGGCGTGGCAGCCGATCGCGAGCGTCTCCACTAGGGCGTTCTGCTCGTGGGTGAGCCGCGGCGAGGGATGGAGCTTTCGGGCCGGCACCGTGAACAGTGGCCGGAGGCCACCGTCGCAGTGCACGCCGAGCGTCTGATGCCGCTCGCAGCAGTTGGTAAGACTGCGACGACAGGAGTGGCAGTCCTGGCAGTTGATGTAGGGTTCCACGCAGCAGCGGTCGCCCGGCTTCACGTTCGTCACTGCGGGCCCGACCGCCACGACTTCGACCCCCAACTCGTGCCCCGGAATCCGCGGGTAGCTGAAGAAAGGCATCTTGCCCAGGTAACCGCTGTAGTCGGTGCCGCAGATGCCGACGGCGCACACCCGCACCACCGCGTCTCCGGCACCGGGCGGGCCGGGCTCGGGCACGTCGATGAACCGAAACTCCTCGGGCTTCTCCAGCAGCAATGCCTTCATGAACGCTCCTTTCCCACGGTCGCCGCGATCGCCGCGGGATCGTGTCGCTCAAGTCCGTAGAACCTCGCGGCGGTGCCGCCGTGGATCATCGCCTGCTCGCTGGCGGAGAGCCGTGAAAAATAAGCATGGGGGATCTCCACCACGTCGGCGTACTCGCCGGCGAGCAGGCAGACCGGCCAGTCGCTCCCGACCATCAGTCGCTCGAGCCCGAAGGCCTCGAGCACCGTGTCGAGGTAGGGAGTGAAGTCGGCCTGCTTCCAGCCCCGCCACGCAGCCTCGGTCACCATTCCCGACACCTTGCAGTAGACGTTTGCATGGCGGGCGATGGCCCGGATGTCCCGCGACCACTCGGCGAGCCCGCCGACTGCGATCCGCGGCTTGGCCAGATGGTCGACCACGAACGGCTGCTCCGGCAGCGTCCCTACGAGCTCAGTCGCGGCCGACAGCTGCTGCGGGAAGAGGAGCAGGTCGTAGGTGAGGCCGTGCTGGTGGAGCTGCCGCAGCCCCCGGCCGAACTCCTCGCCCAGCAGGAATCGCGGGTCGGGCTCGTCCTGCACCACATGCCGAACGCCCACGAACTTCGGGTTGGCCGCCAGCGCATGAAGCTCGTCGCCGACGCGATCACTCCGTAGATCCACCCAGCCGACCACGCCCTTCACGAGCGGGTGGGCGGCCGCCAATTCAAGCAGCCAGCGACTCTCCTCCAGGCTCTGCCGGGCCTGCACGGCGACGGTCCCGTCGATCCCCTCGGCCGCGATGAGCGGAGCGAGGTCAGTCGGAAGATAGCTGCGGGCGAGCCGCTCCATGCCCGGCCCGATCCAGGGATACTCGGCGGCCGAGTAGTTCCAGAAATGCTGGTGCGCGTCGATTCTCAAGGGATGCGGCCTCAGTTGTTGCAGGCGAGGCCTTCGACGTGGCCGATGTTCTTCACCGGCGCGAACACCGCCTGCACGTCCCGGAGGAGATCGTGGTCGAGCGGCTCCGCCGCCCAGGTCGCCCAGTCGCGGATGTTCCGCGGGTTCGCACTGCCGGCGATCGTGGTCGCGATGGCCAGGTTGGCCACGGCGAACTGCAGCGCGAGCTTCGCGATCGACGAGTTCCGGCTGCGGCAGAGTTCCGCCGCCCGCCGGGCCGCCGCCTTCACCTCCTCGGGCTCCTTCAGCCAGTCGGGCAGGGGGGCGTCGGTCAACAGCCGCGCGCTGAACGGGCCCGCGCTCATCACGCCGATGCCCTTGGCCTGGAGATACGGAATCGTCTCGTCGGCGAACCGTGTGTTCTGGAGCGTGTACTGGTTGTAGTTGAGCACGCAGTCGACGTCGGCCTGATCGCAGAGGAACCGGAAGATCTTCTGCGGGTAGCCGCTGAAGCCGATGAACCGGACTTTCCCCTGGTCGCGGGCCTTCCGCAGCGCGGGAAGTGTCTCATCGACGATCTGCTGCAGCGGCATGAACTCCACATCGTGGCAGAGCATGATGTCGAGGTGGTCGGTGCCCAGCCGGTGCAGCGACACGTCCACGCTCTCCGCGACCCGCCGCGCCGAGAAGTCGAAGTGCTCGAGCGAGTAGCGGCCAAGCTTCGAGCACACGAGATAGTCTTCCCGCGGCACCCCCTTGAGCGCGATGCCGAGCAGCACCTCGCTCATGCCGCGGCCGTAGAACGGGCTCGTATCGATCAGGGTCAGGCCGCAGTCGAGCGCCGTCCGGACGCTGCCGAGCGCCTCGTCGAGCGTGATCGAGCGAAACTCCTGGCCGAGCGAACTGGCGCCGAAGGCGAGGATCGGCACGTCGAGGCCCGTGCGGCCGAGCGGTCTCGTCTTCATGGCGTTCCTCTCAGGAAAAGGTCCGGCAGCCCAGGGACACCAGCAGGTTGGCCCAGGGCTGCGTGTCGGCGGTCTGGATCGTGAGCACGTGGTCGTCGGAGGCGACGGCCGCGTAGAACTCCCACTTCACGATCGGCTGGAGCTGGCAGGGCGACTTCGCGGCGGCCAGGATGCGGCGATACTCGTCCCACACCGGCGGATCGCCGGGCGTCGCGGCGGCATACGAGTCAACGCGGTCCACGCCCATGGTATGCACCTCGTCGATCCGCACGGCCCCGAGCACCGCCTCCAGCACCTGCGCCACGGTCGGCACCCCGGGCATGAGCTGGAGCGACACGAGCTCGGCCCGCGGCCCGCGCTTGTTGAGGGCGGGATAGTTGCCGTCGGCGATCAGGATCTTCGAGTGGTGCCCCGACCGGGCGAGGATGCGGAGGATGTCGGGATGGAGCAGGGGTCCGTTGAGCATGCGTCGGGATTCTCCGGGAACTCAGGCCAGTAGGTGCTGGCGGACACTCATGATGGTGCGGCGGGCGGCCTCCTCGGCCGTCGGCAGCGGAAACGCCTCGGCCGAGACGTAGCCGGTGTAGCCGATCGCCCGCAGGGCGGCCACGATCGGAGCGGCCTCGGTGTGGCCGAATCCCATGGCACGACGATTGGAATCGGCCCAGTGGATGTGGCCCACGTGCCGGCCGCAGGCCGCGAGGGTGCCGGCGACGTCGGCCTCCTCGATGTTCATATGAAACAGGTCGCAGAGGAGTTTCACGTTCGTCAGAGTCGCGGCCTCGAGAAACGCCGCCGCATCGGCCTGCCGGTTGAACAGATCGGTCTCGTAGCGATTGAGCGGCTCGTAGAGGAGCACCTGGCCATGCCCGGCCGCGCGGGCTCCCAGGTCGCCGAGGGCCTCGGCCAGCAGGGCGACCGCCTGCTCGCGGGGCACGCCGGCACCGCTCCTGCCCTGCATCGACCCGATGATCGCCGGGGCCCCAAGGCTGCCGGCGGCGTCGATGATGCCGGCGATGAAGTCCCGGGCCTTCGACCGTACGGCCGGGTCGGCGTGCACGAGGTGCAGGCCGTGCTTCACGAAGCCGGAACCGGTGCCCACGGCGGCGAGCCCGAGGCCGTGGGCCGCAAGCAGCCTGCGGACTTCGGGATGGGCCACGTCGCCCGACGCCGCCGGAAAGATCTCCACGCCGTCGAAGCCGAGTTCGGCGGCCGCGCGACACCCGGGCTCCAGCCCGTCGTGGTAGACAAACGGTCCCTGGCGGGCTTCGGTCGCAAGACACACGGTGACCGCCGACTTCACGAGAAAACTCCTTAGCCGTTGAACAACGGCTTCAGGTGGCGATCGAAGATGTTTTCCGTCACCTGCTTCCCGACCACATCGCGGTTGGCCACGAGCAGGTCGGTATAGCGGCGGCCCTGCTTCGCCGCCACCTTGAACGACACGTGCACCAGCTGCCGCATGTGGGGATTGAAGGCGGGGTTCGTCGGCACGTGCCGCAGGGCGGCCGCCAGCTGCGGGCCAGCCCACGACGCCACGGCGGTCGGCGCCGGCAGCTTCGCCCGGTCGATATCGATCACCGTCGCATAGGGGGCGCAGAACTCGTCGAGGTGGTCGTAGGCGTAGGCGTAGATCTCCTGGGCGAGCGCGAGCCCGTCGCCGCCGGCCTCGGCCAGGCCGATCATCTCCTCGAGCCAGGTCGTGCCGGCGGTCTTCAGATGCAGCCCGGCGCCCGTCCGCTCCACGATCCGGCGGATGATCGGATAGAGCGAAAACTTGTCGCTGCCGCTGTGCACCGAGAGTTTGAGATTCCTCGGCAGGCCGTAGCGGTCGGCGGCGAAGGCGAGCACCGCCACGTCGTCCGCAAACTCCTTCTCGAAGCCCGCGAGGTCGCCCACGTAGTCCACGCCCTTATTGAACCGGCCGGTGAACTTGGGGGCGATCGTCTGCAGCGGCACGCCCGCGTCGGCGAGCAGGGCGAGGATCACGAGCAGTTCCGGCGGTGTCTGGGCGGCGTCGGTCTCGTCCATGCTCACCTCGATCGCCACCTCGTCGCCCCGGCGGCCGCGGATGTGGCGGAAGATCTCGCCGGCCTCGCGGCAGGCCAGCAGGTAGCTGCGGGCCACCTGCCCGGAGGCCTCGGCCGACAGCGGCAGCGGCGCGTTGATCCCGGGAATCGTCAGCGGCGCGGTGAGTTCGGGATGCTTGGCCAGGAAGGCGGCGATGTCCGAGTCGGAAGCCGGCTTACCGATCGAGTCGGCGACGTCGATCGTGAAGAAGTCGCTCGAATCGAGGAACCGATCCACCGTCTCGAGGCGGATGTGGTCGGCATCGACGAACCACGGGTGCGGCCACTTCCGCGCGGCCACGGCCGCGCTGGCGGCGGCCCGCACGCTGGCCGGCTCGCTGCCGATGAAGGTGTGTTCGCGGTTTGATTTGTTCCAGACCGGGGCCACCACGATGCCGGTGGCAGCGAGCCGCTCGAAGGCCGCGAGCTGGGCCTCCGCTTGTTGGGCGAACCGGTCGCCGACGCCGAACGTGAAGCGCGGAAGAGCGAGCATGCGGTGAGGATACCGCCTCACCGCCGGCACCGATACGGACCCGAGCCGCCCTTTCTCACCCGAAACGTGTCACCCGTCCGTGGGGTTCGCGGGCGTCGGCAGGAGCAGCTGCCAGAACTCGAGGTCGAGCCAGCGGCCGAACTTGAAGCCGGCCTCGCGGACGGTGCCGCAGCAGCGGAAGCCGAGCGAACTATGCAGCGCCACGCTTGCCACGTTCGTGGCGTCGATGCCGGCGATGATCATGTGAATATCGCGCTTCTTCGCGACCGCGATGAGCGCCTGGAGGAGCTGTCGGCCCACACCCTCGCCGCGGAAGCGCTCGTCGACGTAGACGGAATGCTCGACGGAGTATTTGTAGGCCGCCCGCGGCCGGAATGGCCCCCAGGTGGCGAAGCCGGCGAGCACGCCCGGCTCCCACTCGATGCCGAGCACCGGCACGTCGGCCCGCTGGCGTTCGGCAAACCATTCCCGCATCACCTCTTCCGTCCGCGGCTCGTATTCGTAGAGCGACGTCGTGTTGAGGATCGCTTCGTTGTAGATCGCCTGGATCGCCGGCAGGTGGGCGGCGGTGCAGGTGATCACCTCGCGGCGGGGCGGGGCGGGCTTCTTGCGGGGCATCGGGCTAGCGGCGGTGGGTGGAGGGAGCGACGGTGGGGGCGGGTGTGAGCAACGACACGACGACGAGCACGAGAAATCCGAGCGGAATCGTGACCAGGCCGGGCTGGCTGAAGGGCGTGAGGGCGCTGTCCCGCGGGAGCCCGTAGACCTTCTCGAAGGTGTCGGCCGAGAGCAGGATCCACGCCAGCGACGAGATCATACCCGCCGTGACGGCCGCGATGATCCCCTGCCGCGTCGTCCGCGGCCAGAAGAGGAGCATCACCAGGGCCGGGAGGTTGGCGCTGGCGGCGATGTTGAAGGCCCAGCCCACGAGGAAGCTCACGTTGAAGTTCCGAAACAGGATGCCGAGGGCCATGGCCACGATCCCCAGGCCCACGGCCGCGAGCTTGCCCACGCGGATCTTCTCGTGGTCGGTCATCGTCATGCCGAACACGTTTTCCGCGAGGTCGTGGGCCACGGCTCCGCTGCCGGCCATGATCAGCCCGCTCACCGTGCCGAGCACGGTCGTGAAGGCGATCGCCGAGATCACGGCGAAGAGCGTGTCGCTGAAGGTCTTGGCGAGCAGTGGGGCCGCCATGTTGGTGTCGGTGGGATCGAGGGCGCCCGACGTCATCGCCCCGAGGCCGAGGAACAGCGTGAGCACGTAAAAGACTCCGATCGCCGCGATCCCCACGACCGTGCTCTTCCGCGCGGCGGCGGCGTCCTTCACGGTGTAGTAGCGGATCAGGATATGGGGCAGCGACGCGGTGCCGCAGAAGAGCGCGAGCATCAGGCTTGCGAAGTCGAGCCGGTCGGCGAGTTTTCCTGTTGTGAGCCCCTTGAACGAGCCGCCAGGCTTGAGCAGGTCGGAGCCTTTCTTCTCGACGGGCGAAAAGGTCGTGTGCCCGCCGTCGGTGTCGGTGTGCTTCTTCGGCGCCCAGGTCACGACCGTGGAATCTTCGAGGGCGGCCAGATACTCCAGCGGCCCGAGCGGCCCCGTCGACCGCGCCTCGCCGAACCGTTCGGGCAGGCGGAGGATCGTGCCCACCGGCCGGAGGTCGTGGTCCTTCGACTGCGGCTGGCCGTCCACGAGCACCGTGCCGTCGGGCTTCACGGTGCGGACCTGCGGGGCGAGGTTTTCCGCGCCGTCGCGGCCGGCGTTCACGGCGAGGCCGCGGCCGAGGATCAGCACGGTGAGCACGCCGCAGAAGAAGACGAGCAGGGACCCCTTGATGAACTGCACCCACGTGGTCGAGACCATGCCGGCCGTGACCACGATCAGGGTCACCGTCACGCCCACGAGGATCACCCCCGCCTCGTGCGGCAGGCCGAGGAGCGGCTTGATGAGCGAGCCCGCCCCCACCATCTGCGGAATGAGATAGAAGATGCTCACCACGAGCGTGGAGATCGCGACGGCGAGCTTGATGCCGCGGCTGTTGAACCGGCTGTCGAGGGCGTCGGCGAACGTGAACTTCCCCAGGGCCTTGATCGGCTCGGCGATCACGAACAGCGCCACGATCCAGCCGGCCAGGAAGCCGATCGAGTAGAGAAAGCCGTCGTAGCCCGAGAAGGCGATCATCCCGCAGATGCCGAGGAACGACGCCGCGGAGAGGTAGTCGCCGGCGAAGGCGATCCCGTTGACGAACCAGTGGATCTGGCCGTGGGCGGCGTAGTAGCCGGCGGCCGACTGCCCCTTGCGGCCGAGCCAGAAGGAGAGCCCGAGCACGCCGAGCACGAAGGTGGCGAAGATCGCGACGGCGACGAGCGAGGTCTGGTGGATCATGACCGCGGTCCCTCCCGGTGGCCCGACCGCAGGAGCATGTAGACCACGGCGAGAACGAAGGCTGCGGCGATCAGCCCCATGCCGTAGAGGATCGCGAGGTTCACGCCGCCGAACGGCCGCAGGGACAGCAGATCGGGCCGCACGAGCACCAGCGCCATGAAGCCGCCGTAGAGGGCGACGTAGATCCAAAACAGGAACAGCCCCAGGCGGCTTGCCGCCGTGCCATCGTCAGGTTGCCGCGAGTTGCGATCCGCCGCCATGGTTCCCCCAATGTCGAGTGCGTCGTGCCCGGTGTTCAGCCTCGGCCCAGTCTGGCCGCCGCCTGCTGTGGGAAGTCCAGGCCACGGCCGCCCAAGGATACCGTGTCGGCCGCGACGTGCATGGCCGGCGTTCCACCGACTGCTACGCGTCGGACGACCCTTCCGGGGCCGCAGGCTTCTCGTCGAGAAACTCGTGCACCTCGATTCCCGCCTGCCGCAGGATCGCCCGCAGCGTGCCCTCCGGCAGTTTTTCGATGTGCAATGTAATGATGTGTTCCATAGGCATCATCCTGGGTTTCGTCGGGTCCTGTGATCAAGCGAATGGGTGGATCGGAGATCGAGACCTCACGCATCATCCTGATGCATCAGCCGGCGGACGTTCTTCTGCACCGATTTCGGATAGCGGGAAAGAACGTCGTCCGGCACCTGCAAGGCGTCGAGCTTTCGGAAGGTGTAGAGGCTCTGCGGATCGAGACCGCGGCGACGGCAGGCGTAGGCGAGGTCGCAGATCGCCTCCGCCGGAGCGGCCACGCCGCTTGGCGGTCGCAAGTGGATCGCCGGGCTTACACACACGAACACGATCGTGCCGAGCGGGCTCGGACGCCGCCGCGAGCGGCCGTGCCGCCGCCGTGTGAAGCACTCGACTTCGTGGGGAATCTGCGTGATCAGCCCGTGCCTGGCGAGAGCCGCGGCCCCGGTGACGTAGGCGTCGGGATCGATGGCCGTCACGAGTTCCTCCACGGCGACGCCATCCGGCAGCCCATATTTTCCAGGAACGTATCGCTGGAGCAGGCCCTTGCGGACCAGGCGGCCGAGTTCGACGTTCACGACGGCGGTCGATGCGTCGGCGACGTTGGCCAACTCCGTGACGGAGAAGACTCGCTTGTTGGAGCGCCCCTGCTGGTGGGCGAGAAACTTCAGCCAGTCGAGGGTTTTCACGAAGCACCCCCTCGCGACGCTCCGAGCAACCGCCCGAGAAGCCCGCACACGTTCGGCACCACGATCGAGCCGCCCCCGGCCTGGAGCAAGGCCTCCGCCGCCGCGGGGTCGAGCTGCTCCCGGATGACCCGATCGACGGCGGCGGCATGCACGCTCTTCGGGTCGTCGAGGTCGTCGAGCCGCTTGGCGACCGTGTCGGGGGCAATCCGCAGGGC
>Ga0075471_10001485_pt1 | contig 15373 bp, 15 predicted proteins | sample DEB19_08_DNA_2_FD_74787 | JGI IMG/M metagenome (GOLD analysis project Ga0075471, IMG submission 74787) | Aqueous microbial communities from the Delaware River and Bay under freshwater to marine salinity gradient to study organic matter... | ecosystem: Environmental > Aquatic > Marine > Coastal ... | reverse complement strand
CCGGTGGCGACACACGCCTCGATGAGAGCCACGCGATCGGCGACGGGAAGGGGCTGCTCGTCCTGCAGCCCGTCGCGCGGCCCGACCTCGCGGACGAATACGGCGGCGGGCCAGGCGGTCACCGGGACACGATACGCGGGACGGTGCCGACCGAACCGACGTCGGCCGTCACTCCGACCGGCGCCGGACCCGGATCTTGATCGGCGTGGGACCGAGATCGAAGGCCTCGCGCAACTTGCGTTCCAGGTACCGCAGGTACTGGGGCGACAACGGCCGGGTCGTGAACAACGTGAACGTGGGCGGATCGGCCGCGCCCTGAGTCGCGTAGAGAATCCGGGGCCGGTGGCGCTTCACGATCGGCGGCGGATGGGCGGCCTGGGCGTCGCGCAGCACCCGGTTGAGCGCCGCGGTCGGGATTCGTCGGTGGTACGCGGCCTCGGCCTCGCGCAGCGCCGGGAGCAGGTTGTGGACCCGCTTACCGGTGAGAGCAGAAACCGGCAGCGCGGGTGCATAGGTGAGGAATGCGAGTTTGTCGGCGACCTCGGCCCGCACCTTGGCCCGCTGCTCGGCGTCGCAGAGATCCCACTTGTTGAGCACGATCACGATCGCGGTGCCCGCCGCGTCGATGCGCTCGGCCAGCCGCTGATCCTGGTGGGTGACGCCCTCGGTGCCGTCGATGAGCAGCAGTGCGGCATCGGCTCGGTCGATAGCTTCGAGCGCCCGTACCAGCCCGAAGTACTCGACCGGCTCGTCGATTCGGCTCCGGCGCCGCAGTCCGGCGGTGTCGACGAACCGGAGCGGACCGTCCTCGGTCTCGACGATCGTGTCGATGGCATCGCGGGTGGTGCCCGCCATGTCGTGGACGACCGATCGCTCCTCCCCCACCATTCGGTTGAACAGGGTCGACTTGCCGACATTGGGGCGGCCGACGATCGCCACACCGAAGATCCCGTCGTCGCCGTCATCGGACCCGTCGTCGTCGGGAGCGGCCGGAAGCGCGGCCACCACCGCGTCGAGGAGGTCACCCGAAGCCCGCCCGTGGATGGCCGAGACCGGGATCGGCTCGCCGAGACCCAGCCGGGCGAACTCCCAGATATCGGCCTCGCGCCGCTCGTCGTCGACCTTGTTGACCACGACCAGCACGGGCACCTTCGCCCCCTGGAGCAGGCGGGCGACCCGGGCGTCCTCCTCGGTGACCCCCGTCGTGGCGTCGGTCACCAGGAGCACGAGATCGGCTTCGCCCATCGCCGCCTCGGCTTGCGCGCTCACCTTTCCGGCGAGATCGGCCTCCTCGCCGGTCAGCCCCGACTCACCCGGCGTGAGCCATCCGCCCGTATCGACGACCCGGAAGGCGCGACCCGTCCACTCCGCGACCAACTCTTTGCGGTCGCGAGTGACCCCGGGCCGTTCCTCGACGATCGCGGCGCGACGTCCGACGAACCGGTTCACCAGAGTCGACTTTCCGACGTTGGGGCGACCGACGACGGCGACGACGGGAAGGTCGCTCACGCTGCCCCCACCGCTCGGGCGAACGCGACCGCGTCGGTCGCCACGACCTCGACCGGCCGCGGCAGATCGGCGGGCGTTAGGCCGTCCAGGAACCGGCCCTGCGAGAGGCAGACGTCGGGAAGGAGGTAGCGCCCGAACTCGGGCGCACCGGCCAACGCCTCGGCGATGTCGGTACCCGTGAGCAGGCCGGTCACGCCGATATTGCCCCCGAAGAAACGGTTCGGTACCGGCAGGAGGTGCGCCGGGAGCCCGAAGCTCTCGATCAACGGGCCGAGGACTTCGGCGCCCATGTCGCCCGTGATGACGTGCACGGGCCCCTCTCGTTCGGACCCGGCTGGGCTCCCGGCCCCGACGACGCGCAACGGGATCGTGCGAGGGGCCCGGTAACCCACGGCGGGTGCGCCGTCGACCGACGCGAAGAACCCGGTCCGCGGGCCCGTCCCGACTGCTCCCCCGCCGGCCATCGCCGCCTCCAGTTCGGCCGCGAACGTGGCGGCCATGCCGATGCCGTTCTCGTGCTGCGGACACCCGTCGTAGTCGGCCAGAGCCGGGAACGGGCGACCGGCGAGCAGGTAGTACTCGTCGGACACGTACGCGAGGCGCCGACCGAGCAGGGCGCGGTACCGGTCCTGCCACGCTCCGACGAGGTCGCAGACGGCCTCGGCCTCGGCCCGGGTATGCGGCCGCATCTCGGGCTCCCGATTGTGGGCACTCACCCCGAGCGGGACGATCCCGACGGTGGCGAGCGCCGGGAAGCGATCGAGGATCCCGAGCAGCGTGTCGTCGAGCGCAGCGCCGTCGTTGACCCCCGGACAGACCACGATCTGGCCGTGAACCTCGATTCCAGCCGCCAGGATGACCTCCAGCCACCGCAGCGATGTACCCCCGCGCCGATTGCGCAGAAGTCGGGACCGCAGATCGGGATCGGTGGCGTGGATGCTCACATAAAGCGGGCTCAGGCGCTCGGTGATCACCCGCTCGAAGTCGGCCTCGGTGAACCGGGTCAGGGTTGTGAAATTCCCGTAGAGGAACGACAGCCGGTAGTCGTCGTCCTTGACCGAGAGGCTGCGGCGCATACCGGCGGGCAGTTGGTAGATGAAACAGAACGGGCAGTGGTTGTCACACGTGCGGATGCGGTCGAAGACCGGGCTGGCGAGTTCGATACCGAGCCCGACTCCCTCGGCTTTCTCCACGGTGACACTGCGTTCCAGACCGCCCCGCACCAGCTCGAGCTCGACCCGGGCACCGTCGGATTGCACCTGGTACTCGATCACATCGCGGACGGGCGCCCCGTTGACGCTCAGGATCTCGTCGCCCGCGCACAGCCCGGCGATCTCGGCCGCGGATCCGGGCGCGACGGCAACAACGCGTGCAGCGGGCATCGGGACAGGATACGGGCGATGCACCACTACTCTGCGCCCGTGGCGGTCGAACGCGTACTCCTGGCCGAGCCCCGTGGCTTCTGCGCCGGGGTCGAGATGGCGATCAAGGCGCTGGCCTGGATGGTCCGGGCCTTCGATCCGCCCGTCTACTGCTACCACGAGATCGTCCACAATCGGCTCGTCGTCGACCGCTTCGAACGCCTCGGAGTCATCTTCGTCGATGACGTCGAGGCCGTGCCGCCCGGTGCGCCGCTCATGCTCTCGGCCCACGGTTCCGCTCCCGAGGTGGTCGCGGCCGCCCGCGCCCGTGACCGCTACGTCGTCAACGCCGTATGTCCCCTGGTGACGAAGGTCCACCACGAGGCCCGGGTCCGGGCCGAGAAGGGCTACACCATCGTCTACGCGGGTCACGCGGGCCACGACGAGGCAATCGGCACAGTGGCGGTGGCGCCCGGAGCGATCCGGCTCGTCGAACACCCCGACGACGTCGCGTCGGCCACGGCCGATGTCGCCGACCCCGAGCGGGTCGCCGTGCTCGCCCAGACCACGCTCGCCCAGCAGGAGTGGGCCGGCGTTCTCGAGGCGACCCGCACGCGGTTCCCGAAGGCCTGGACGGCCGCCCGCAACGACCTCTGCTTCGCGACGACCAACCGCCAGGACGCGCTCACCGAGATCGCGAAACGGGCCGATGCCGTCGTGGTCATCGGCAGTGCGAACTCCTCCAACACGATCGCGCTGACCAAGGTCGCCCGAGCCGCGGGCTGCCGGCTCGTGCTCCGCGTCGACGGACCTCGCGAACTCGACCTCGACGCCCTCGGTGAGGCGCGGATCGTGGGGGTCACCGCGGGGGCCAGCGCCCCCGAGGATCTCGTCACGGCCGTGATCGACCACCTTGCGCCGACCGAGGGGGTGGAGGCGGTGCGGGTCACCGACGAGGACGAGTACTTCCCGCCGCCACGCGAGCTGCGCGAGATGCTCCCGGCTCTCGATGCCGCCGTGGCCGCGCTGCTCGGCGCCGACCCTGCGGTCCCGCAGTCGATCGGGGGTCCGTTCACCGCCGATCGGACGATCGACGCCAGCCACGTCCTCGCCGACCTGGCGCCCTAGCCGGTGCCGTGCTGCCGGTAACCGCCGCGTCGGTCCGACTCACCCTCCACATCCTCGGCGCCTGCGTCTGGATCGGAGGTCAGATCGTTCTCGCCGCCGAGGTCGGAGTCGTGCGGACCCACGGAGGCATCGAGGCAACCCGTGCCGTTGCGCGGCGATTTCGCGCCGTCGCCTGGCCCGCCTACGGCCTGCTGCTCGCCACGGGCATCTGGAATCTGCTGGCCGTCGATCCCGCGGATCAGTCGAGGGCCTACCTCGCGACTCTGCTCGCGAAGCTCGGCTTGGTCGCGGCATCGGGCGTAGCCGCTGCGGTCCACACCGTGGTCGCGCGCACCCGACCGGCCCTGGGCGGCATCCTCGCGGCCGGCGCCCTCGCGGCCGCTGTAGCCGCCGCCTTCCTGGGCGAGCTCCTGGCCGTCGGCTAGGCCGAGGGCGGCGGACCGGCGTCCCGTAGACGGTAAGCCTGATCGAAGGCCTGTTGGAGCGCGACCGCCAATCGGCCCGTCAGAGCGTCGACCTCGGCGCGCGGCACCACCGTGCCCCCGAGCGCCGGGGGAAACAGCGGCTCGCCGATCACCACCGCGACGCGGCGGAATCGCGGTATCGGTACCCGCTGCGACCGGACGATCTCCTCGGTACCGGCGATCCCCATCGGAACGAGCGGAACACCCGCCCGGAGCGCCAGGTACGCCGCCCCCGGCTGGAGATCGTCGATCACGGCCCCGTGATCACGGGTGCCCTCCGGGAAGATCAGCATGGGCTGCCCGGCCGCCAAACGCTCGAGCGCCGTGCGTAAAGCCTTGCGGTCGTTCCCGTCGCGCTCGACGGGGATCCCCCCGAGAGACGAGAACGCTCGCCCGAGGACGGGAAGATCGAAGAGGGACCGCTTGCCCATGTAGCCGATCGGCTCGGGCACGACCCACCCCACGAAGGGGATGTCCATCATCGACCGATGCGAGGGCGCAATGACGAATCCACCCGTGTCGGGGAGTCGTTCGATTCCGCTCACCCGCAGCCGATAGGCCACCCGCGTCGCATTACCCACCACCGTCCGTATCGCCTCGTACAGCACGTCAGTTCGCCCCTTCCTCGTACCGGGCCGTGATGCGCCGGACCACCTCGTGGACATCGGCCTCGGTCGTATCGACCACGAACGCATCATCGGCGGCGCGCAGGGGCGATGCGGCCCGACCGGCGTCGACCTCGTCACGACGATTCAACGCCTCCCGCACCTCTTCGACGTCGACCTCGCGGGCTGCGTCGGCCTCGTCGAGTCGCCGACGCCGTGCCCGCTCATCGTCGCGGGCGATCAGGTAGACCTTCACGCGGGCGTCGGGAAAGACCACGGTGCCGATGTCTCGGCCCTCGACGACACCGCCCCCGTGGCGCTCGACCCACGCTCGTTGCCGGGCGACGAGAACCTCGCGGACGCCGGGATGCGCCGCGACTTGTGACACCGCAGCCGTTACTTCGGGATCGCGGATACGGGCGCTGACGTCGATGCCGTCGAGGGTCGTGGTCGCGGACTCGACTGCGACGTCGGCCCGGACGGCGACGTCGGCGCAGGCCGGGCCGTCGCCGAGATCGATTCCCGCATCGAGGGCGGCGAGAGCGACCGCCCGGTACATCGCGCCCGTATCGAGCACCGGGAGTCCGAGCGCGAGTCCGACCCCGCGGGCCGTCGTCGACTTGCCCGAACCCGCCGGACCGTCGATCGCGACGACCCGATCCACGCTCACCTCGCTCCGCCCGTGAGCATTCCGAGGCGATCAGCGAACTCGGGAAACGAGGAGTCGACGGCCGCCCAACCGTCGATGCGCGATCGGCCTACCACCGCATTGGCGGCAACGGCAGCGGACATCGCGATGCGGTGGTCACCCTCGCTGTCGTGCGCGGCGGCAACCGGTACTCCCCCGGCGATCACGAGACCGTCGTCGTTCGGAATGCACTTGACTCCGATACGGGTCAGAAGCTTCGCGATCGTCGCGATGCGGTCGCTCTCCTTGAAGCGCAACTCAGCGGCGTCGGCGATCACCGTCTCGCCTTCTGCGAAAGCGGCGGCCACGGCGAGAACCGGAATCTCGTCGATGACCGAGGGGACCTCGGAACCCTCGATACGCGTGGCCCGCAACGGAGCGAACCGAACCCGGAGGTTGACGATGGGTTCGCCGCATACCTCGCCGATCGGCTCCAGTTCGATGTCGGCCCCCATACGCCGCAGCACCTCGACGAATCCGGTTCGGGTCGGGTTACCGGCCACGCCCTCGCATACGAGGTCGGATCCAGGTGTTACCGCTGCGGCCACGGCGAAGAACGCCGCCGACGAGGGGTCGCCGGGCACCGTGATGTCGAACGGTCGGGGGCGGCCGGCACCGACCCGCACGGTCGTGTCGTCGACGACGAGGTCGACCCCGAGCGCGCCGAGCATGCGCTCGGTGTGGTCGCGCGAGCGCACGGGTTCGCTGACGACGGTTTCGCCCGCCGCCTGGAGGCCCGCCAGGAGAACGGCCGACTTGACCTGAGCCGAGGCCACCGCGAGATCGTGGCGGACCCCGACGAGTTCACCACCCCGCACCACGAGGGGCGCCCGGTTGCCCCCGTCGCGCCCGTCGATACGTGCGCCCATCGCCCGCAGTGGATCGGCAACCCGAGCCATCGGTCGGCGCCGGAGCGAGCCGTCTCCCGTGAGGACCGTGCAGAAGGGGCGGCCGGCGAGCACTCCGGCGAGGATGCGGATCGTCGTACCGCTGTTGCCGCAGTCGACGACATCGTCGGGCTCCGACCAACCGTCGAGCCCCGGACTGTCGACGATCAGATCGGCACCGTCGTGCTCCACCTCTACTCCGACTGCCGCCAGAGCGCGGGCGGTCGCCCCGACGTCGGCCCCTGTACCCGGATCACCGATGCGGCTCCGCCCGACCGCGAGACCGGCGAACAGGAGCGCCCGGTGCGAGATCGACTTGTCGCCCGGGAGCCGGATCCGGCCCCGCAACGACCGGGGTCCGCCGTCGACGACGAGGTGGTCGCTCACGCCAGGTCCGTCCGGCCCGGCGCGTAGCCCAGGGCGCGCAGGCCATCGGCCAGTTCCTCGGCCCGGCTCGAGGGTACGACCAGAACCAAGACGCCCGCCCTGCCCTCGATCGAATGTGCGATCTCCACGTCGGCGATGTTGACCCCCAGCCGGCCGGCCAGGGTGGTCACCTCGGCGAGCACGCCGGCCCGGTCGGGAACGGGAACCCTGATCTCGACGAGGTCAGCCGCGGACCCGGTACCGACGGGCAGGTTGCGGCGGGCGGAACGGGCCCGGGCCAGGAGACCGGCGAGCGCATCGATATCACCTGCCGCGATCCACTCGCGCGCCGCCCCGAGCGCCGCGGTGTACGCGTCGAGTCCGGCCAGGACCGCATCGCGGTTGGCGGCGAGGATGTCGAGCCAGATCTCGGGATGACTCGCCGCGATACGGGTCATGTCGCGGAAGCCCCCGGCCGCCAGCTGGAGCAGGGCGCGATGGTGGGCCTCGTGGGTTGCGGCTACGTCCATGAGCGTCGAGGCCGCCAACTGCGGAACATGACTGACGAGCGCAACCAGGGCGTCGTGTTCCTGGGGGGTCACGGCAACCGCCTCGGCCCCGAGATCGCGGACGAGCGCGCGCACGCACGCGTAGGCGGAATCATCGCAATCCGCCGTCGGGGTCAACACCCAGGTCGCCCCTATGAAGAGGTCGGCTCGGGCGGCCTCGATGCCCCCCTGCTCCGATCCGGCCATCGGGTGACCGGCGACGAAGCGGCCCGCGGCCGCTCGACGTTCGGCGACGACGGTATCGACGACGGCACTCTTCACCGAGCCGACATCGGTCACGACGGCCGCACCCGCGTCGAGCGCGGCGACCACGGTCTCGGCCACCGCGCCGACCGGGACGGCGACGACGGCGAGATCCGCCCCAGCCGCGGCGCCCGTCACCCCGTCGGCACACGATCCGACCGCGCCGCGCTCCTGAGCCCGGACCAGGGCCGCCGGGTCGGCATCGAACCCGACGACCTCATGACCGGCCGCCGCAGCCGCCAAACCGACCGAACCGCCGATGAGGCCCGTACCGACCACCGCGATGCGCATCAGGCGCCGGTTCTCACTCGGGGAGGTCGTCGCGCAGGACGCGCGCACCTTCGAGGTACACGTGCCGGAGTCGGTCGCGCGGACCCTCTCCGTAGAAGTGCATCATCACCCGGATCGTGCGAGGCAGGCCGTGCTCGATGGCCAACTCGCGCGCACAGATCAGAGGCACGTCGCCGAGGCCGAGCGCCCGGGCCGCGGTCGCCGGGAACTCGGCGACGAGATCGTCGGTCGCGGTGAAGATAATGCTGACCAGGTCCTCGTGGGCGATCGCGTTGCGTTCGAGCATCGCCGCCACCAGAGCCCGGGTCTTCTCCCCGATCTCGACCTTGGTGTCCTCGTCGCACGTGGTTGCGCCGCGCAGCGCCAGGAGCCTCACGGGCACCGAGGTTACCCGTCGCCCTCGGCGCCACCGTCGAGTGCCGCGGCGTACAGCGCTCGAACCTCGTCGGGCGTCAGCGTGCGCCAGGTGCCCGGTCGCAACCGCGCGTCGCGTAACGGCCCGATGCGCGTGCGAACCAGTCGGCGTACGGGGTGTCCGACCGCCGAGCACATCCGCCGGACCATCCGCTTGCGCCCCTCCTTGACCACGATCTCCACCGCGCTCGTTCCACCGGCGGACTTCTGCACCAACCGGACCCGGGCCGGGCGGGTGGGTCCGTCGTCGAGTTCGACTCCCTCGCGCAGCGCCCGCAGTGCGGCCGGCGCCGGACGGCCCTCGACCTCGGCGAGGTATTCCTTCTCGACGCCGTGGCTCGGATGAGCCAAGAGATTGGCCAACTCGCCGTCGTTGGTCAGGACGAGGAGGCCCTCGCTGTCGAGGTCGAGCCGCCCGACCGGGAAGACCCGCGGCGTATCGGGAACGAGGTCGAGGACGGTGGGTCGCCCCTCGGGATCTCGGGCCGTCGTCACGTAGCCGGCCGGCTTGTTGAGGAGCCAGTGCACGAGCGAGGTATCGACCACGACCGGCACGGCGTCGACCTCGATTCGCACCCGGTCCGGATCGACCCGGCAGCCGAGGACCGCCGGAACTCCGTCGACCGTCACCCGCCCCTCGGCAATGAACTCCTCGCACCGCCGTCGCGAGCCGAGTCCGGCCCGAGCCAGCACCTTCTGGAGCCGCTCGCCTTCGCTCACTCCGAACCGGAGGGACCCGCCGTCTCCGGCATCACGGTCGTGTCGCCGCCCGACGGTTCGACTCCGACCGCGTCATCGGACTCGGGCTCCCCTCCGCCGAGAGTCTCGCCGCGCGGCATGCGGAGACCGCGTTCGAGTGACTCGACCACTGCGGCCTCGGGCACGAAATCGGCTATCGGCGGAAGTTCGTCGATCGAATCCAGACCGAGACGCTCGAGGAAGGTCCGGGTCGTACCGAACAGAACCGGGTTGCCCGGCGAGGGATCGTGTCCGATCTCCTCGACGTACCCGCGGGCGACGAGAGTCTTGAGCGTCGCCTCGACGTTCACGCCCCGAATCGACGACAACTGCACCCGCGAGATCGGTTGCTTGTAGGCGATGATCGCCAGAGTCTCCAGGGCCGGGGCCGACAGCCGAGCCGTCTGGCCCTCCAACACGAAGCGTTCGACGTACGGGTACGCCGCCGCCGCCGTCTGATAGCGCCAGCCCCCCGCGACGCGAACGAGTGCGAAACCGCGATCCTGCTCCGCGTACTCACCCGCGAGCGCAGCACAGAGTTCGTCGATCTCGTCGACGGGCACTTCCAGAAGTTGGGCCATCACGGTCGGGTGAACGGGCTCGGTCGCCGCCAGCACCATCGCTTCGATCGCCCGGCGCGCCTCGCTCCGATCGGGCGCCGCGTCGGCCGCCGCACTCACGTTCGCTCGGCGGCGGACCGGGTCAGATCCACCGTCGGCTCACCTCCCGTGGTGTCGATTCCGGGCTCCGCACTCTCGGCACCGATGTCGGCCCCCACCGGTTCGTCGCCCCAGTCGTCGAGCGACGCCAGGTCGAGCGTGACCCGTTCGCCGACGGCCAGAGCCCGGACCCGCAACTCACCGAACGACTCGAACTGCTCGAGATCGACGATGCCCTGCTTGTAGAGCTCGAGCACGGCCAGGAAGCGCACGATGATCCGGAGCTTCTCTTCGATCCCGGCCACGAGATCGGAGAAGGCGATCGGTTCGTACTCGGGCAGGAGGAGGAGTACGGCATCGATGGCATCGCGCACGCTGAGCCGGATCGGAGCGATGTGGTCGGTGCGTACTTCGGGTACCGGTGCGGGCGGAGCCAGCCCCCGCAGTGCGGCGCGGTGGAGCTGCTCGAGCGAAACCCGTTCGAGCGGATCGGGCGCCAGCGAACGGAACCGCTCCTCGGGTCCGATCGTGCGGGCGACCGAGCGCCGGGCCTCCGTGAGGCGGGCGTGGAGTACCTGGGCGACGTCCTGGAACGTCTTGCATTCGAGGAGTCGGGCCAGGAGGAGGTCGCGCTCCTCGAATCGCCACAGTTCCTCGTCGAGATCGACGTCCTCCCGCCCCGGGAGGAGCCGACGGGCCTTGAGCTCGACGAGCGTCGCCGCAATGAGCAGGAACTCGGTAGCGACCTCGAGGTCGAGTCCGTCGGCCCGCTCGACCTCGGCGCAGAACGCATCGACGATGCGGGCGAGTTCGATCTCCCAGAGGTCGACTTCCTCGCGGAGAATCAGGTGCAGGAGGAGGTCGAACGGGCCGGCGAATACCGTCGTCGAGACCTCGTAACCCACGGGTCGAGAGTACCCGGCGCTCCCGGACGAGACCGGTGATCCCGCGCCGCCGGATGCTCCGAGCCGCACCCCGGACCGATCGGTAACGTGGATCCCCGTGGCACGCGTCTTCTCGGGTATCAAACCGACCGGCGAGCTTCACCTCGGCAACCTCCTCGGTGCCGTGAGTCGGTGGGTCACCGACCAGCCCTCGCCCGGCAGCCCGGCCGCCGCCGACCGGGAAGCCGTCTTCTGCGTCGTCGACCTCCACGCCCTGACGATCCCGTGGGACCCGGCCGAGATCGAGCGCCTGACCCTCCACGTCGCCACCGCACTCATGGCCGCCGGCCTGGCGGAGGATCGGTCGTTGCTGTTCGTGCAAAGCCACGTCCGGGCCCACGCCGAGCTGACCTGGCTCCTCAACTGCGTGGCAACCTTCGGTGAGCTGCGCCGCCAGACCCAGTTCAAGGACAAAGCCGCCAAAGCCGGGGAGGGCGAGGACGGTCAGGAATCCGTCTCGGTCGGCCTCTTCGACTATCCGGTGCTGATGGCGGCCGACATCCTCCTCTACGACACCGTCGAGGTTCCGGTCGGCGAGGACCAGCGCCAGCACGTAGAGCTGACCCGCGATATCGCCCAGCGGTTCAACGGCCGCTACGGCGAGGCCTTCGTCGTTCCGAAAGCAACCTTTCCGCCCGTCGGGGCCCGGATCATGGACCTGCAGGACCCGACGAAGAAGATGTCCAAATCCGATGAGCGCGCCGCCGGCTGCGTGATGCTGCTCGATCCGCCGAAGACGATCGAGAAGAAACTGAAGTCGGCCGTGACCGACTCCGAAGCCGAGGTCCGCCACGACCGCGAGGCCAAGCCGGGGATCTCCAACCTGATCGAGATACACGCCGCGGTGACCGGTCGGACCATTACCGAGGTCGAGACCGCCTTCGCCGGTCAGGGCTACGGGGCCTTCAAAGGCGCCGTAGCCGAAGCGGTCGTCGAGTACCTCCGGCCGATCCAGGAGCGCTACGCCGCCCTCGCTGCCGACCGCCCTGCGCTCGACGCCCGTTTGGCCCGGGGCGCCGCAGCCGCCGAGGCGATCGCCGAACCCGTGCTCACCCGGGCGGTACGGGCCGCCGGTCTCCTGCCCCGCCCCCGCTGACCCGCGGTCGGGGTCCGGGCTCTGACTCCCCGTCGGCTCGAGCGAGCACTCGGCCGATTTCGTCGGGAACCCCCGCCTCAGCCCAGAGGTCGGGACGGTGGTGCACCCGTGCCCACGCAGCGGTCTCGGGCCGGGCCCCGGCCTCAGTCAGCCGCTCGGCACCGATCTCGGCGTGGCGGAGGTAGCACCCGATCCGTCCTCCGAGCCGGACGGCCCGCCCCGGCCCGGCGGCGGCGCCGACGAGCGTGGCGACCACCCGCCCGCCCGTCCCGAGCCGGGCCTCGACCTTGCCGACGTCGTGGAGCAGCGCAGCCGCCACCCAGACGGATGCCGAACCGGGTGCCAGCGACGCGGCGGCCCGACGTCCGACGGCCACCGCTTCGGCGCGATCGGCGCGCCCGAGTGTTCCCCACACCGCGTATTCGGCCGGACTGAGAATCGCCCGGATCCGCTCCTCATCGTCGGGCCGGGTTCGCGGCGGGGCAATCGACCCCAGAAAGCGGCCGGTCAGGTGCCTGATACGGACCGCCCGCGCCACGCGACCGTCCTCAGCGGGAGCGGGAGGCGCAGGTGATGCAGCGCCGAGCCCAGGGCACGGCCTCGAGTCGGGCATCGGCGATTACCTCGCCGCACTCCTCGCAGCGCCCGAAGTCGGCCGCATCGAGTTTGGCCAGGGCGTCGGCGACGTCGGCGGCAGTATCGCGCAGCGTCTGGGCGAGAGTCTCGACCTCGGTGCGCTCGGCCGTCACCTGACCCGAGTCGGCGAAACCCTCGTCGAAGGAATCACGGTCGAGCCCGAGTTCCCGGATCTGACCCGCCACGCGTTCCTGCTCGGCGAGCAGCGCGGCCCGCACCGCTTCGACATCCGTCACCCCGTCAGGCTACCGCCACCGCCGGCGGGCCGGGCCGAGCGGGACCGAGGATGGGCCGCCTCGTACACGGCCCGCAACCGCGTCGGGCTCACCTTGGTGTACACCTGGGTGGTCGAAATGCTGGCGTGACCCAGGAGCTCCTGCACGACCCGGAGGTCGGCCCCGTGGTCGAGCATGTGGGTCGCCGCCGAATGGCGCAACACGTGAGGGTGGACGCGATCGCCGAGACCGGCCCGGGTTCCGGCCCGGCGCACCACCGTCCAGCACGACTGCCGTGAGAGCCGGCCGCCCCGCGAGTTGAGGAACACTGCCTCACCGCCCCCGGCTCGAGCACTTCCCGCCCTCACCAGCTCCGGGCGGCCCGCAACCAGGTAGCGGTCCAACGCGTCGATCGCGATCCGGCCGACGGGCACGATCCGCTCCTTCGCCCCCTTGCCCAGGACCCGAAGGGTTGCCGAGTCGGCGTCGAGATCGGCGAGAGAGAGACCGACGGCTTCGCTGATCCGGATGCCGGTGGCGTAGAGGAGTTCGAGGAGGGCCCGGTCACGCAGAGCCACGGGATCGTCTCCGTCGACCGCAGCGAGGAGAGCCTCCACCTCGGCCTCGTCGAGCGCCTTCGGGATACCGGCCGGCACCCTCGGGGCCGCGACCGACGCACTCGGATCGGACTCGAGGAACCCCTCGCGCACGCAGAAGCCGTGAAACGATCGGACGGCGACGAGCGCCCGGGCGACCGAAGCCGGGGCGCGTCGGGGGGCACCGTTCGCCCCCGGATCGACCGCGAGCCGATCGACGTAGGCCCGGATCACCGACTCGTCGACAGCGGCCGGATCAACGATGCCGCGTTCGCCGAGAAACTCGGCGTAACGACGGAGATCGCGCCGGTAGGCAGCAAGCGAATTCGGGGCCAGGCCCCGCTCCACCGTCAACCAGGAGTCGTGTTCGACGAGCAGGCGCCCGAGGGCGTCACCGCTCACGAACCGATCGCGGGCGAGGTCTCCTCGATCGGCAGGCGCGGCCGACGGCCCTCGGCCCGGTCGAGCGCCGCCCGCACGAAGGCCGCGAACAACGGGTGGGGCCGGTTCGGACGGCTCTTGAACTCGGGGTGGGCCTGGGTCGCCACGAAGAACGGGTGAGCCGACCGCGGGAGCTCTACGAACTCCACGAGGAGGTCGTCGGGCGAGGTCCCCGAGAGCACCAGACCGTGCTCGGCCAGCGTCGCGCGGTACCGATTGTTGACCTCGTAACGGTGTCGGTGCCGTTCGTAGACAACCTCCTCGCCGTACGCCTCGCGCACGACCGTTCCCGCCTCGAGTCGGGCGGGGTATGCCCCGAGGCGCATCGTGCCCCCGAGGTCCACCACCGTCCGCTGTTCGTTCATGAGGTCGATAACCGGGTGCGGCGAGCGCTGGTCGAACTCCGCGCTGTGGGCGCCGGTCAGACCGCAGACGTTGCGGGCGTACTCGATCACCGCACAGTGCAGTCCGAGGCAGAGACCGAGGAAGGGCACGCGCTGCGTACGGGCGTAGGTGACCGCGGCGATCTTGCCTTCGATGCCCCGGATACCGAAACCACCCGGAACGACGATCCCGTCGAGGTCACCGAGCCGACCCTCGGCGAGGAGACCTTCGGTGTCGTCGGCCGAGATCCAGTCGATGACGACCTTGGCCCCGCACGAGTAGCCGCCGTGCTTGAGTGCCTCGACAACCGAAAGGTACGCGTCGGGCAGGTTGATGTACTTGCCGACGAGCCCGATGCGAACTTCCTGATCGGCCGCCCGAATGGAGTCGACGAGCGCACGCCATTCGGTGAGATCGGGCTCGCGGTCGGCGAGGTCGAGTACTTCGCATACGTAGTCGTCGAAGCCCTCGTCGTGGAGCACGAGCGGGATCTCGTAGAGCACCTCGGCGTCGGCCGCGGTCACGATTCCCGCTTCGGGCACGTCGCACAGCGCCGAGATCTTCTCCTTCAACTGTTTCGGGATCGGCCGGTCGCTCCGGCACACGATCGCGTCGGGCTGGATCCCGCGGCTCCGCAACTCGGTGACCGAATGCTGGGTCGGCTTGGTCTTCTGCTCCCCCGACGGACCGATGAAGGGGACCATTGTCACGTGGACGTAGAAGACGTTTTCGCGCCCGACGTCCTTGCGGAACTGCCGGATGGCCTCCAGGAAGGGGAGGATCTCGATGTCGCCGACGGTGCCGCCGATCTCGGTGATGACGACATCGACGTCGTCGGAGGCGAGGGCGAGTATGCGTTCCTTGATCTCGTTGGTGATGTGCGGGATTACCTGCACCGTCTCACCGAGGTATGCGCCGCGCCGCTCTTTGGCGAGGACGGACTCGTAGATCGATCCCGTCGTGGCGTTCGACCGCCGCGTGAGCGGCACGTCGACGAAGCGCTCGTAGTGACCGAGGTCGAGATCGGTCTCGCCGCGGTCGTCGGTGACGAACACTTCGCCGTGCTGGAACGGGTTCATCGTTCCCGGGTCGACGTTGATGTACGGGTCGAGTTTCTGCATCGTGACCCGGATGCCGCG
>Ga0075471_10001484_pt1 | contig 15382 bp, 14 predicted proteins | sample DEB19_08_DNA_2_FD_74787 | JGI IMG/M metagenome (GOLD analysis project Ga0075471, IMG submission 74787) | Aqueous microbial communities from the Delaware River and Bay under freshwater to marine salinity gradient to study organic matter... | ecosystem: Environmental > Aquatic > Marine > Coastal ... | reverse complement strand
CGCCGCGAGCCGGTCCAAGTGCGGCGTCTTGAGCAACGGGTGCCCCGCCGACCCCAGCACGTTACCGAGGTCGTCCACCGCAATGAACAGCACGTTCAGCCGCTGCGCTGCGACCGCAGGCAGGGCCAGCGCCAGCAAGACGAAGACAAGGCCGCCCAGGGCTGCGCGCTGTGAGAGCACCACCTTCATTCGGATCACTGGAGGGCCGGCCTTGCCGGCTGCTTCCGGATTCTCATTTGTTCTTGGGCGCTGGCTTCGGCCCAAGCGGGCGGCTGATGAGCATTTTTAACTTCGATTTCGGACCCGTGATCTGCTTCGCGAGAATGTCGGCTTCGGTGAAGCGCGCCAGCAGAATTTCGCCGTCCGTGGCCCGGTTGCGGTCGTAGGAGATGTAGATCGTGCCATCGGGCGACTGAAAGCCATCGGGGTAGGAGATGCCCTTGCGCTCGTCAAGGATGAGCCCACCACGCCACGACTTGCCATCATCCTCGGAGAGCCACGCGCTGAGTTGCACGCGGCCGGTGTGCGTGTCCAGTTGGTCGCCGTGCTTGACGAGGAGCAGCTTGCCCGAGGCGAGCCGGCGGATATGGAAGCGGGCAACGGGCTGGCGGATGCCCGGGGGTTCGGTGGGCTCAGCCCAGGTGCGCCCACCATCGGTGGACGTGGTTTGCATGATGCCCTTCCCCGTGCGCGCGAGCATCCAGAGCGAGCCGTCGCGACGCTCAACGACCATGTGTTCGTGCCAGTCGGGATTCGGAAACGTCGCCGCGCCACGCCGCTGCCACGTTGCTCCCTGATCCGCGGAGACGAACACATTCGCGCCGCGCAGCGGATCAAGCTCGGTAAACTGCCCCTTGAACGCGCCGAAACCTCCACGCTGATCGAGCGAGATGGGCAGCATCCATTCCCCGGTCGAGAGGACGGTGGGCTTGTTCAACGTGACGCCGTGCCAGATGCGGCGCGGGGCGGACCAGGCCGGCTTGTCCGCGTCGGGATTCTCGCAGACGGCGGCCCAAACGCCGGCGCGGCCGTCGAACATCTCCATGGACTGATCGAAGATAAGCCAGAGCCGCCCGCGCGGATCGGTCCAGAGATTACCGACCAGGACGCTGCGATCCATCGGCAGATTCTTGGAATGCGCATCCACCACGAGCCGGGGCTTCGACCACGTCTCGCCATCATCATCACTCGCCGCGAGGACGAAGAAGGCCTTCGGGCTGTCGCCGCCCGCGACCCAGCAGGCCCAGAGGCGGCCCTTGGGCGTGCGTTCGATGCCGATGGTCATGCCGTAATCGAGCTTGTCGTAATCGTATTGCGGCACGGGCGAGGTGTTGAGCGTGGGCGGAATCAGCGCGAGGTCGGCGATGCGCCGCATCACGTCCATTTCATAGGCGCGCACCTCGGCGGGCGACATCTTGGCAAAGCGCGCGGCGTCATCCGGCGCGGCGGCCCACGAAACAAAATAGAGGCACGAAAGGAGAGCAGCGAACAGGCGTTGCAGAGCGTTCATTCGCGGGGTCGGGTTCAACCGATGAACAGTGGCCGCATGTGGCGCTCGTAGATGTTCTCGGTGACCTGCTTGGCGACGATGTCCTCGTTGGCCTTCAGCAGGTCGAGGTAACGTGCGCCGGCCTTGGCCGCTAGTTTGAAGGAGACATGCAGGAGCTGGCGGACATGGGCGTTGAACTCCGGATGCGTCGGGATGTGGCGGATGGCGCTGGCGAGCTGCGGGCCGGTCCAGCCATTTACGGTCGCGGCGCTGGGCAGCTTCGCGCGGTCGATGTCGATGACGCTCGCGTAGGGCGCGCAGAGTTCATCCACATGCGCCAGAGCATAGGCATAAATCTCCTTGGCCAGCGCGAGGCCGTCGCCCCCTGCTTCCGCCAGGCCGATGAGTTCCTCCAGCCACGTCGTGCCGGCGGTCTTGAGGTGCAGCCCCGCACCAGTGCGCGCGAGGGCGCGGCGGATGATCGGGTAGAGGCTGAACTTGTCGCTGCCGCTGTGGACGCTGAGCTTCAAGTTGGCGGGGAGGCCATATTGCTTCACGGCATGGGCGATGACGGCTAGGTCGTCGTTGAACTCGCGTTCGAACTGCGCCAGGTCGCCCACGTAGTCCACGCCCTTGTTGAAGCGGCCGGTGAATTTCGGTGCGATGGTCTGGGCGTAAACCCCGGCGTCAGCGAGGAGGGCGAGGATGATGAGCAATTCCGGCGGCGTTTGCGGTGCGTCAGTCTCGTCCATGGAGACCTCGGCGATGAACTTTTTAACGCCCTTTGCGCGTTTGATGTGATTGAAGATCTGCCCGGCTTCCCAGGTGGCGCTGAGATATTTCCGCGCGGTGGTGGCGACGGTCTCAGCCGTTGTGTGGAAAGGCTCGCTGATGCCGGCAATGGCGAGGCTGCCAATCAGTTCGGGGTGCTTGGCCAAAAACCGCTCGACGTAGCGCTCTTCGGGCGGCTTGCCGATGCTGTCAGCGACGTCAATGGTGAAGAAGTCCGAGCACGCCATGAAGCGGTCCACAGTTTCGAGGCGGATGTGGTCGGCGTCCACATGCCAGCCCTTGGTCCAGCCCAGTGCCTTCACCGCCGCCTGTGCGGCATCGAATACGCTCTGCGGCTCCGAGCCAATGAAAGTGTGCTCGCGGTTGGACTTGTTCCAGACCGGGACCACCTCGACTCCATCCTGGGCGAGTTTCTGAAAGGCGCGGAGTTGAGCCTTGGCCTGGTGCGCGAACCGGTCACCAACGCCGAAAGAGAATCGTTCGAGTTTCTTCATGCGCGCCAGCATGGATCAATTGGGCTGCGGAGGGAATGGCAAGGATCGAGCGGCGCACCATGCTCGACCTGCATTGAAGGGCGCGGCCGACGTCAGCGGCCGGCGGTGGCCTTGCGCGCCACCCGCCGGGCAAAACCCTCCACAGTGATCACGCCGCGTTTGTGTAGGCCCCGTGCGATGACCTCGTGCTCATCCCGAACCTCAAACTGGAAATCCACCGCGCGGGCCTCCGCACCGATGACCCGGGTCGTGATGGTGACACTCTGCCCGAGCGGGGTGGGCGCAAGATGGCGGATTTCAATCTCCGCCCCGACGGTGCGTTCATTCTCGTTGAGGAAGGGATAGAGCGATTCCCTCGCCGTGCGTTCAACGAGCGCAATCAACCGGGGCGTGCTCAACACGGCGGGCATGCCCCCGGTGGCGAAGTCGATGACGTGTTCCTGGGCCACGGTGAACTTCAGCTCACCGACGGTGCCGATGCGGGGACGGGATTTCATTGGTTAGCCACAGATGGACCCAGATGAAACACCGATGCGATTCGACCACAGAGACACAGAGGGCACCGAGAAGGCGAAGGGAACCCAATCGAAATCATGTGTAATTGACAATTCCTCTCTGTGTTCTCTGTGCCTCTGTGGTTCACAATCAGTTCGTCCGGCAGCCCAGCGTGAGCAGCACATTGGCCCACAGCGCTTGATCGCCGGTCTGGATGGTGAGCACGTGATCAGGTGACTCGACGTGCTTGTAGAAGTCCCACTTGGAGATGGGATCGATGTTCGCGGTGAGGCCAGCTTCCTGCACGATGGCGCGAAACTCAGCCCACGCGGGCGGCTCGCCGAACTTGGCGTAGGCGTCATCCGCCGGGATGCCCATGGTGTTCACGAAATCCACCGGCACCGCACTCAGCAGCGCACGCAGCGCCTGCGCGACGGTCACACAGCCGGGCGCAAGGTTGAGGCAAACCAGCTCGGCGTTGGGGCCTTTCTTGGTCGAGGCCGGGTAGTTGCCATCCGCGATGAGAATCTTCGCGTGGTGGCCGGCCTGCGCGCAGATGCGCAGAATGTCCGGATGGAGGAGCTGGGTCTTCAGCATGGTGCGGAAGAAATGGAGGCGGGAGAGCCGGTCATCAAATCCGCAAACGACTCCCCTGCCCCCGCTGGCCTCAGGGCAGTTCCTTGAGCTGGATGCGGCGATACTCCATCGTGTCGCGGTCGGCTTCGAGGCCGATGGGGCCGGTGGCCGGGAGCTTGAGCGCGGCTTCGAGCACCTCACCGTTGCAGGTGCAGTGGGCGACGCCGTCCTTCACCACGACTTCAATCTTGTTCCAGTCCTGCGCCTTGTATTTCTGGAGTGTCTTGTAAGGACCGGCGACGAGGTAATCACGGCACTGGAGCTGGGGCTTGCGCAGGAAGATGCCGCTGTCCGCGTTCACGGCAGCACGGAACTCCAGCTTGAGGATGAAGTCCTTGGGAAACTCCTTGGTGGTGTAAAGCTGGCGCAGGCGCGGGCCTTTGGCCGCATCCAGCGGATTGACGGTGAGCGATTCGCCCTTGGCGGTGTAACGGCTGTCGCTGGCGTTGACCTTGCCGTCGAAGGTCTCGACCGGCTTGCCGTCCTTGTCGCGGTAGCCCCAGCCGGTGAGGTCCTTGCCGTTGTAAAGGCTGATGAAGCCGGGCTCAGGCTTCCAGGCCTCCGCCGCTTGAGCGACGGAGGCGGTGAGACAAAGGGCGGCGGCGAGCTTGAGGAAGGTGATGCGTTTCATGGTAAGCGATGATTTGGACACGCGGCGGATTAAAGAGGGAAGGTGCAGGCAGGGCAAGTGGATTGGCGGGAAGTCTGGCAGCCTATTGCGCCGGCAACATGCGTTTGACCGCCACCACTTCGATCTCATAGCGCAGGGAGGGCGGCAGGCAGTTCGTGATGGTCGTGCGGGCGGGAAACGGGGCGGTGAAAAACTGCCGGTAGAGCGTGTTGAACTGAGGCAGATCCTCCGCGTCGCGGACATAATTGCGCGTCTGCACCACGTGCGCCAAGTCGCTGCCTGCCGCCGCAAGCACGCGCCGCACGTTCTCCAGGGAACGCCGGAACTCGCCTTCAAACGTGTCGCTGACAATCTTGCCCGTCGCATCCACCGACGCCTGCCCCGAGACGAAGATCAAGTCACCCACCACCACCGCCGGACTGAACGGCAGGTGTGACACCGGCGTGTCGGGCTCCCGGGGATAAGCGACGCGCGGGTGCGTCACACCGGCTCCTCCACGACTGGATTGGTGAGCGCCCCGATGCCTTCGATCTCAATCGTGACGACATCGCCGGGCTGGAGCCAGCGCGGCGGCTTCTGAGCCATGCCCACGCCGTGCGGAGTGCCGGTGAGGATGACCGTGCCCGGCAGCAAGGTGGTGCTGCCACTGAGAAACTCGATGAGCGCCGGCACGTCGAAGATCATGTCGTTGGTGTTCCAGTCCTGCATGGTCTGGCCGTTGAGCACGGTCTTGATGCCGAGCGCGTTCGGGTTCTTGATTTCATCGGTCGTCACCAAGCAGGGCCCGAGCGGGGCAAAGGTGTCGAAGAACTTGCCCCGGCACCACTGGCCGCCGCCCAGCCGGATCTGCCAGTCACGCGCGCTGACGTCATTGCAGCAGGTGTAGCCCAGCACGTAGTCGAGCGCCCGTTCGCGCGAGACGTTCTTGCAGGGGCGGCCGATGACGACCGCCAGCTCGCACTCGTAGTCCACCTCGTCGCTGCGCATGTGGCGCGGCAGTTGAATGGGCGCACCCGGGTGCTGCAACGCGTTGTTGCCCTTCACAAACAGCACCGGACGCTGGGGCGCGGCCACCCCGCTCTCGGCGGCGTGCTTCCGATAGTTGAGCCCGATGCAAAGAATGGACGTAGGCTGGATAGGCGCGAGCAACTGCGCCACCGCCGCCACCTCTTCGGTGACGCGATAGCTGCCATAGATGTCGCCGGCAATCACCAGGGCGGTGCCGTTGGGTTGCTGGGCGGCGTGCCGGATCACGCCGGAGGAATCGGAGTAGCGGATGATTTTCATGATTTGATGGTGGAGAAAAAGCTCAGGCGGGCTGCCACTCGGTCGCATGGCGGGCGAAGGCAACCTCCGCTTTTTGCAGCGCCTCGGTGATGTCCGCCTCGCGATGTGCCAGGCTGATGAACCACAGCCCCCGCTCGATGGCGCGCACGCCTTGCTCCAGCAGGCAGCGACGCAAGTGCGCCCAGCGCGGGGCGTCCTGCCGGCGCGCGTAGTCGCGATAGCTGCGAATCGGGCCGGTGGCCGCACCGGGTTTCAGCATGGCCGCATGGAAAACCAGCCCGGGGCCCTGTGGTTGCAGGGGGATGTTGTGACGCCGCGCCAGTTCGGCAAGCCCGGCCATGAGCCGCTGCCCGTGAGCAATCATAGTCGCCGGGTGACGGTCGCCGAGTGCCAGCACCTCATCGAGACACCACTTCGCCGCCGCGAGGCACAGGGGGTTGCCATTAAGCGTGCCGGCGTGAACCACCTCGCCGCTGATGATTTTCTGGAACGCGCTTTCCTTGCCGACCAGCGCGGCGAAGGGCAGCCCGCCGCCGATGGCCTTGCCCAAGATCGTCAGGTCGGGCACGAAGCCCAGAAACTTCTGCGCGCAGCCCGCGCCGAAGCGGAAGCCTGTGATCGTCTCGTCAGCAATCATCAGCATCCCCTCGCGATCACACAGCTCGCGGATAGTCTCGACCATGCCCGGCACCGGCTCCATGCAGCCGGTGTTGCACAGCACGGGCTCGAAGATGATGGCCGCAATTTGGCCGCGATACTGCTCCACCCGGCGGCGCAGGTGCTCCGGATCGTTCCAGCGCGCGACCACGAACTGATCGAGCACCTCCGGAATCACGCCCTTGCTGGGATGCAGCCGCGTGGGCTCTTCCTCCGTGCCCCACTTGTCCGCCGGTGGCGCGAAACCCACCAGGCCCTCGTCCGCCCAGCCGTGGTAATGCCCCTCAAACTTGAGCACCAGCCGCCGTCCCGTGTGCGCCCGCGCCAGGCGCAGCGCGGAAAGCACGACCTCGGTCGCGGAGTTGTTGAACCGCACCCGCTCGGCCCCGGGAATCATGCGTTGCAAGCGTTCCGCCACCTCGATCTCCAGCTCGCTTTGCGCCGCCCAATGCACCCCGAGCTTCGCCTGCGCGGCGATGGCCGCCGCCTGTCCCGCCGGCGCGTGGCCGTAGAGAATCGCCCCCTGGCCGATCTGGAAATCAATGTATTCGTGGCCGTCCACATCGAAGAGTCGGCAGCCCTGCCCGTGCGTGAAATACAACGGCACCGGCTGCTCCATCTTGCGGATGCCGCTGTTCACGCCCCCGGCGATGCTGCGCTGGGCGCGTTCAAAAAGGCGGCGGGAGTTGGCGAATCGGTCACTCATGACTGGCAACAAGGCTGTGTAGTTTTCCCAAGCCTCAGGTGAACACGCCTCGCTTGGCAAGCAGATGCATCAAGCACCAGCCCGCCCCGGCGGAAACTTCCCGGCGCGTCCGCTCTTGTATAAGCCGCCGAAAAGAGCGTAGCTGGTCGCGAACAACAACCCGGAGTTATTTATGGCCAAAGGAAACAACAGTCACAAAAAGGAAACCAGGAAGCCGAAGAAGGAGAAACCCAAGGCCGCGCCCCCGGTCTCGCGCCGGCCTAGGTGATTGGCCCCGCCTCACGCACGCGCCTGCCTGAGCCAGTCCACCGCGGACTTGGCTGCGCGCGTGCCCGTGGCGAAGCACCCTTGCAGCAGATAGCCGCCGGTGGGCGCTTCCCAGTCGAGCATCTCCCCAGCGACGAAGATGCCGGGGTGCTTGCGCAGCATGAGCGAGACGTCGGTTTCGCTCCAGCACACCCCGCCGGCCGAGGAAATGGCTTCCTCGATCGGGCGGGGCCGGAGCAACGGAATGACGCAGTGCTTCGCCGCTTGGGCAAGTGATTCCACATCGGTCCACGGCTGGTATGAGAGAATGGCGTGGGCAGGTTCGCTGAGCCGCCAGCGAACACGGGCTTCCTCGAAGAAATTTTCGCGCGCAGGTTGCAGCTTGGCCACCAACTGGGCGGCGGTGAAGGTGGGCTTGAAATCAATGGCGATGGCCGGCTCGGACATGGCTCTTAGCGCCCTGCCAAGCTGGTAGATGGCCCCGCCTTCGAGTCCGTAGCGCGTGACGAGCAGTTCGCCGACAGCCATGGTTTCACCCGCGCGAACATGGAGGTTTTTCAGCGGTTTTCCCTCCGCCACGACGAGGACTGCCGGGGCCCACTCGTGCTCCCAGCCGCAGTTCGCCGGAGCGAAGGGATGCCGGGCAATGCCGAGCTGCTCAAACCCTTGCGTCCAGCCGCCATCGGAACCCGTCCGCCGCCATGACGCCCCGCCAAGCGCAAAGATGACGGCGTCGGCGGTGGCGGACAAGCCATTGCCAAACTTGAGTTGCCACGGTGAGCCCGGCGTGAGCGAGACCCAGCGGTGTTTCACCTCGAAGCGGACACCCAGACCGCGCAGGCGCTCGATCCAACGACGCAGCAAAGGCGCAGCTTTCAACGCTCGCGGATAAACCCGGCCGCTGGTGGCTTGAAAGGTTTCCACGCCCAGCTCCGCCGCCCAACCGCGCAGCGCTGTGGAATCAAACCCGGTTATCAGGTCACGCCAGACACCCGCCGGCTGGCTGGGGCCAGAGTAACGGGTGACGAAGCGCTCAAATGGTTCCCCATGCGTAAGGTTGAGTCCGCCCTTACCCGCCACCAGAAACTTCCAGCCGACTGCGGGCTTGCCCTCGTAAAGCGTCACTGCCACTCCAGCCATGGCCGCCACCTCGGCGGCGCGCAAGCCCGCCGGACCACCACCGATGACCGCGAGTTGGGAGTGTTGGGGCAGGAGGAGAATGGGTTTGGGGTCCGACGGCAGCGCCGGAACGATCGTTGGGGGCCGACGGTGTTCCGGAGAACCCGCGCCGTAAACGACAAATCCGCACCGGGTGATTCCCCGAGCGCGCGCCACCGCTCCCCGTGCGGCCCGGAAATCAGGCTGGTTTTTTTGCCAGAGCTCGCGAAGGTAATTGCATGAATCCAATCCTTCCCGCCCACGGTCCCAGGGTCATCAGCCGCCGCGAAATCATCCGGGCCTTCAGCGCCACCGCCGCGCTCGCCGCGTTGCCCACGTTGCGGGCGGCCACCGCAGGCAAGGATTCGCTGCCGATGCAGTTCTACAAGAGCCTCACCGAGGAGCAGCGCGCCAAGATTTGCCTGCCGGTGGCCCACCCCAGGCGCCAATACGTCAGCAACTGGTGGTATATCTGCCCCGAGCAGCGCCTCCACACCTTCTACACCAAGGACCAGCAAGATCTCGTGCGGCAGATCTTCGAGTCACTGCACCACCCCGAGCACCGCGAAAAGATGAACTGGCAGGTGCAGAAGGATCTCATGGGGCAGATCAAAAACACGCCCTCCGTCGGATTCTTCGGCACACCGGCGGACAAGGACTTCGAGTTCATCTACACCGGGCACCATGTCACGCGGCGCTGCAATGCCCACACGGACAAGGGGCTGGGCTTTGGCGGCGCGCCGATCTTTTACGGGAACTTCGCCAAGGCATTCCACGAATCGAAGGATCACGAAGGCAACCCCTTCTGGTATCAGGGGTTGATCTTCAACGAGTTCATCAAGGCGCTGGATGGCAAACAACAGGAGCAGATCCTCGTCGGCCGCGAGCCACGGGGTGAAAGCCCCGCGAAGGTCATCGAAAAGCGCAAGACCGACCTACCCGGCCTCAGTTGCGCGGACTTGAGCAAGGACCAGCAGGCCAAGCTCCTCGAAACCATGCGACGCATGCTGGTATGCTTCCGCGCCGACGACGTCGCCGCCACGATGAAAACTATCGAGGACAAGAAGGTGGTCGAGCGGCTGTTTGTCTCCTGCTACGGCGGAGACCACGACATCGGCAGCGACCGGGTCTGGGACACCTGGCAGATCGAAGGCCCGGACATGGTCTGGTATTTCCGCGGTGACCCGCACATCCACGGCTATTTCCATCTGGCAGCATAAGCGGTTCCCTCGGAGTGGGCCAACCAGCAAACTGATGCCGTTTCGCCGCCCCATGCCCTGATCGTCCTGCCGCTGCCCATAAACCTCCCCCGTAATTTCCAAGGAGTTACAGCCGGGAGGTTCAGGGGCCGAAATCGCGGCAGTCGGCGGGCCGTCGAGTCTCCCCCTTGAGGCAAGGCCGCCCGATGGGCGATGAAAAACAAGGTGGATGCCCTGCAACAGGCCGGCAGGCCGAGCAGGTGATGCGGTTCCTGCGGCGCTACATGCGCTCCGTGACGAACCGGAAGGTGCGGGCCAACCCGTGGTCGGCCAACTGCATCTGCACGGCGGATTTCTGGTCGGCACGGCTGCCGCAGCTGGTGGAGATTCGTCCGCCTACTTGAAAAGGTGAACCTCGGCGAGTCCGGCGAGTCCGGCGAGTTCCGCCTGGGCAACATCGCAGGTGATGAACACCTCGGCGCGGGCGTGCTGGGCGGCGGCAACGTGGACGAAATCCCAAGTGCCAGCGGACGCGGCCTGCGCGTGGCGGGCGCTCAACTCGTCACCCCATTCCAGCATGTCAGACAGGCGGTGGATGCTGGACTTGAGTCGTTGCGAGGTTTCGCTGGCGCGGTAGGCGTGCCAAGCGGTGGCCGCGTAGGTGCCGGAGAGCCGGCGGAGATTGTGGCGCAGCTCAACGCGCAGCAGGGGATTCCAGCAGAAGTCCGGCGAGCGCTCGCGACACCATGAAGTCACCGCCAGGGCGAACTCGTCCGCCGGATGAAACCACGCAATCAGAGCGGAGGTGTCGGCGTAGATTCTCACCGGCGGCGGCGTTGACGCTCCTGCAAGACGGGATTGGGCACGCGGTCGGCGACCTTGATGCTCTTCTGCGCCCGCCACACCTCGCCCATGATGTCACTCCAGCCGGGCTGCTCGGCGGCAGTCATCGGTTCGATGCGCCCGATGGCGCGGCCATTGCGGGTGATGACGAGAGACTCGCCTTGCTCTAGCTGGTTGAGGACGGCCTTCGTCTCCTGGTGCAACTGCTTTGCCGTGATGGTGGTCACGGACGAAAAGTAACACCTCGAAAGTGTCACCGCAAGTTTTCCCCGGTCTGGCGGCGAAGGCGCATGGCCTCAAACTCGCCACCCTCGACGCGCAGCTCTGCGGCAAGGCTTGGGCCAAGGGAATTGCCGTGAAACCGATCTAATTGATCCGAGAAGCTCTCCGAATGCTGAGTCGTTGCGTCCGGCAGTGCGCAGCGCAGCGGAGTGGTGACGGCGTTACGTCTCAGCCCGGCGACGGTCACGAGGCCCAGGGGGTGACGGTCGCAACCTCCCGCCGCGACGAGCCAAGCTGACGAGTTGGAGAGTGTCCGCAGGAGCCTCGCCGTGTCGAGGGCTGTTGCAGCGGTGACTGCCGGAGGAACTGACGCAAGCCGTTGAACTGGACGCAGTTAGTCGCGTCTTGTCGCAAGTGGTCGCAGGTAGAGAATTGGAGCGAGCGAAGGGATTCGAACCCTCGACATTCACCTTGGCAAGGTGACGCTCTACCAGACTGAGCTACGCTCGCTTCCGTAAGAAGAGCGGCGTAAGAGTAGGCAACGGTGGTTTCATTGCAAGCGGAGATTTTCTTTCGCCAACTTTGTCCCGCATTCATTCCACGCACGAACTCTGGCTGGCCTGCGCAAATGTGTTGTGACCGAGCCACAGGTTGATCACCATCCAGTCATGCCCAACGAGCCGGATTCCCCATCAGGCAAGGCAAAGGCCGGGGTGGCGGTGCGCGATTCAGTCTGGATTGCCGCCGTGGTGGTGCTGGGGCTGGCCGGCTCGTTGGGGATATTTCAATGGGTGCGGCAGTGGGATCGGGAGCGAGCGGAGCTGCACCTGTCGCTGCAGGCACAGGCGACGGCGAGCGCGGTGCGGATGGAGGCGGAGACGTGCAATGAGGTCTTGCACAATCTCGGGGAGCTCATTGGTCGGCGCAGTGACTTGTCACGATCTGAGTTCGCAGAAATTGCGCGTCCCATCCTGCGGCGGCATCCAGGGTTGCGGGCACTAGAGTGGGTGCCTTTGGTGCGACAGGCGGATCGGCTGCGGGTGGAAGAACTGGCCACGCGCGAATTGGGGCATCGCTTCGAGTTCACCCAGAGCCGGTTACCGGGCGGATTAGAGCGGGCGGAGGACCGGGCGGTCCACGCTCCGATTCTTTACGCAGAGCCGTTGACCGGCAACGAACTGGCCTTGGGGTTCGATTTGACGCGCGGGCCGACCACCAATGCGCTGGATCTGGCCCGTGACGTGGGGGATCTGGTCTTGTCACCCCCGATCCGGCTGGTGCAGGAACCCGAGCAACAGATGGGTTATGTGCTCATCATGCCCGTGTATCGCGAGGGCAAGATCCCGGCAACACGGGTTGAGCGTCAGGCGAGGTTGATCGGCTTTGCGCAAGGAGTGGTGCGCGTGGGGGACTTTCTTCGGAACGTGATCAATGAGGCCCCGCCGCTCACGCTGGATCTCATGGCCTTGGATCTGACCCCGGGTAGCACCGAAAGGATCCTGGCGCATGTGCCGGTCGGAAAAACGGAACCGGTGGCGGCCTCCGAGCCGGCGATGCGGTCCGGCTGGCATGTGGAGCACTTGCTCACGCTGGGGGAACGGCTGTTCGCCCTGGTGTTTCACCCCAGCGAAGAAGCAATCACCGCGGCCAGCTCGTGGAATCCGCTGATGGCCTTGGCGAGCGGGGTGTTGCTGACCTTGGGCGGGGCGATTTATTTGCGTTCGCAGTTGCGGCGCACCGCGCGGGTGGAGGCCGAGGTGGCCTCACGAACGGCGGAATTAACGCGCGCCAATGCACAGCTTTCCGCAGAAATTGCCGCCCGTCAGGCGGTCGAGCGCGAACTGGCTCGCCAGCTTCAGCTCCTGCGCACCGTCATCGATGCGATCCCCGACTCCATTTACATCAAAGACCGGGAAGGGCGTTTCCTGCTGCACAACGCGGCCAATCGCCGGCTCCTGAAACTCTCCGCCGGCGACGATGGGACCGGCCGCACGGTCCACGACTTCGCAACCACCCAGGCACACGCCGAGGCCTATACGGCTGATGATCAGGCGCTGCTCCAGACTGGCCAGCCAGTGATCAACCGCGAGGAGCGGTTCACGCAGGCGGACGGTTCAACCGTATGGTTCTTGACGACCAAAGTGCCAGCACTCAACGAGCACGGCGAAATCACCAGCATCGTGGGCGTGAGCCGGGACATCACCGCTCGACGGCTGGAGCAGATGGCCCTGGCCGAGAGCGAGGCCCGGTTCCGCATGCTGTTTGAAAATTCACCCGATGCCATCTTTGTGGAGTCGCAAGCCGGCGTCGTGCTGGACGCCAACCCCGCCGCCGCACGATTGCATGGCTTGGCCCGCGAAGCACTCTTGGGCAAGCACGTCACCGATCTGGTTCCGCCCGAGCGCCAGCAAGCGGTCCGCGACAGTTTCCCGGGCTTGTTCGCACCGCAGACCACGATCTTGGAAAGCGAGAGTTTCACCCGGGACGGACGGGTGATTCCGATCGAGCTGGCGGCGCGCCTTTGCGAATACCGGGGCCAGGTCGCTGTCCTGATACATGTGCGCGACATCTCCGAGCGGCACGAGGCGGCGGCGGCGTTGCGGCGGCGGGACCGCATCCTCCACACCGTCGCGCATGCCGCGCGATCCCTGCTGCACGCACATCCCTGGCAAAAAGCAGCCGGGGTGGTGGTCGAAGAGTTGGGCGCGGCCACCGAGGCCAGTGCCGTGTGCCTGTTTGCGAACGAACGGTTGGGGGACGAGCCGGCCTTTCGGGCCTGCTGTCTCTGGCCCGCGCCCAAGGAGGACGGCCCGGCGGCCAGCGCGATCAGTTATCGCGCGGCGGGCTGTGCCCGCTGGCAGGAGGTCCTCGCGCGCGGCGAAACGGTGCAAGGCCGCGTGGAGGATCTGCCGCTGTCCGAACGGGCGGTGCCGCAGTCCAAAGGCATGCAATGCATCGCCTTGACCCCCATCTTTGCGGACACCACTTGGTGGGGATTTCTGGCGCTCGGACGGGCGGATGCGTCACGGCTTTGGTCGGAGATGGAGCTGGAGGCGCTGAGAACGGCAGCCGAGGTGTTCGGCGCTGCAATCCACCGCGCCGAAGCGGAGGAAGAACGCGGCCGGATTCAGGTCAAACTCAAGGAGGCGCAGAAGCTGGAAAGTCTGGGCGTGCTGGCGGGTGGGATCGCCCATGATTTCAACAACCTCCTCACGAGCATCTTGGGCAATGCCAGCCTGGCCAGGATGGACCTTCCACCCAACTCACGGGCGGACTATTCGCTTCAGCAAATCGAAGCCACCTCCCTGCGCGCCGCCGAGCTCTGCAAGCAAATGCTGGCCTACGCAGGCAAGGGCCGTTTCGTGGTGCAGACCCAGGATTTGAGTCGCCTGATCAATGACATCATCCAGCTCATCCGGGTCTCCCTGAGCAAGAAGGCCAGCATTGATCTGGAACTGGCCCCCAACCTGCCGCCCGTGATGGCCGATGCCGCCCAAGTGCGCCAAATCGTGATGAATCTGGTGATCAACGCCTCCGAGTCCATTGGCGACCGCGCGGGCCGCATCGTCATCACCACCGGCGTGCTCCGCCTGGACCCGGACTTTTTTGAGGACGCGGTCTGTGCCCCTGAGAACCCGGCAGAGGACTACGTGTTTCTCCGGGTGCAGGACGATGGCTGCGGCATGACGGCGGCCGTGCGGGCGCGTATTTTCGAGCCCTTCTTCACCACCAAGTTCACCGGGCGCGGCCTCGGACTGTCCGCCACCCTGGGCATCATCCGCGGACACAAAGGCGCGCTCAAGGTCCAGAGTGAACCCGGGCGGGGCAGCACTTTCACCATTTTGTTGCCTCAGGTGACGGACAAGCTGGCCGTGCCCGAAGCCCCAGCCACCGCCGCGACCAGTTGGCGGGGGCAGGGCCGGATTCTGGTGGTGGATGATGAGGCAGCAGTGCGCGTCGTCGCCCGCCGTGCCTTGGAGACGCTCGGTTTCACCGTGGCGGTGGCGCAGGATGGCCGCGAGGCGGTCGAGATATTTGCCGCGAACCCGGCAAGCTTTGTGGCCGTGCTGATGGACTTGACGATGCCACAGCTCAACGGACTGGAGGCCTTCGCGCAGATGCGCCAGATCCACCCTTCCGTGCGCGTGCTGCTGATGAGCGGCTACGACGCGCAGGAATCCACCGCTCACCTGGCTGCGCAAGGTCTGGCTGGTTTCCTGCCGAAACCGTTCGAGCTGGCCGAGCTTTGCGAAAAAGTCCGCGCCCTGGTCACCACGGCGGCCCAGCCTTGATGCCGGGGTGGCTCACGGGCTGGGTGGAAGCCGCATCAGCCACTCCGCCCGACAATCCCGCATTGCATCCCCGGTCGCACCCGCTACAACCTCCGCGCCATGACTGCTCCAATCATCGTCCTGTGGGTTTACATCGTGCTGCTCGAAGCGGGCGGCCTCGTCGGCTTCCTGAAAGCCGGCAGCAAGGCCTCGCTCATCGCCAGCAGCGTCTTTG
>Ga0075471_10001483_pt1 | contig 15385 bp, 14 predicted proteins | sample DEB19_08_DNA_2_FD_74787 | JGI IMG/M metagenome (GOLD analysis project Ga0075471, IMG submission 74787) | Aqueous microbial communities from the Delaware River and Bay under freshwater to marine salinity gradient to study organic matter... | ecosystem: Environmental > Aquatic > Marine > Coastal ... | reverse complement strand
AATCGCAGCGGGGGGCGGGGATTGTCCCGTGGATTCTCCCTTGGCCTGTCCCTCGGATCGGGAGGGCTCCCCAGGTTCCGATTTGGCTGCAACTCGACCCCCGAGAAGGCCGATAGCCCCTCTCGGGAAGCCGCACAGGCGGCACAACCCGCCTAGGCCGAACTCGTCCGTCCGATCAAGGACCCCCATGCGCACCACCGCCATCCTCATCGGTCCGCCTGCTCTCTGCGACACCCTCGAACGACAACTCGCGCTGCTGGCCGAGTCGCCGGTCGTGCTCGGCCGCGTCCATGTCGGGCGCGCCGACGCGGCAGGCTCGGGCACGCCTGTCCTCGGCACGCTGGAGCAGCTCGAGACCGTGTGTGCGTCGCGTACGCCAAGCCTGGCGCTCGTCACCCTGCCTGCCCCGATGTCCGAGCTGCTGCTCTCGATCCGTACCCGCCTTCGCAAGCTTGGCGTCGCCGACCGCTTCATGCCGTCGCTCGAAGACCAGATCGCCGGCATCGGTCCGCGCACTGAGATCGACATCGACCTGCAGCGCCTCATCGGACGACCGCCGCGCTGGATCGACGAAGACGCGATCCGCGCCGTGGTCGGCGGTCGAACCGTGCTCGTCACGGGCGCCGGTGGCTCGATCGGCGGCGAACTCTGCCGCATCATCGCCCGATTCAATCCGGGCAAGCTCGTGCTCGTCGAGCGCAGCGAGAACGCGCTCTTCGAGATCGACCGCCAGATCGCACGCCGCTTCCCCAGGCTTGCGCGCCGCGCCGCGCTGCACGATGTCGTCGACGCGGAGTCGACGCTCGCCCTCTTCCGCGAGGAGGAGCCCGACATCGTGTTCCACGCGGCCGCGCACAAGCATGTCCCGATGATGGAGGACCACCCGGGCCTCGCCGTCGACAACAACCTGTTCGGCACGAAGAGCGCCGTCGACGCAGCCATCGCCGTCGGCAGCGAGCGCTTCGTGATGGTCTCGACCGACAAGGCCGTGAATCCCACATCGATCATGGGCTCGACGAAGCGCCTCGCCGAGCTCTACATCCAGCATGTGAACCGCACCTCGGGCACCGCGTGCTCGCTCGTCCGCTTCGGCAATGTGCTCGGCAGCTCTGGCTCCGTGCTCGAGACCTGGAAGCGCCAGATCCAGGACGGCGGACCCGTCACCGTGACCGACCCGCGGATGACGCGCTACTTCATGTCGATCCCCGAGGCCGCAGCGCTCGTCATCCAGGCTGCCGCGCTCACCGACCGCTCGTCGAAGAGCGGCGAGGTCTTCGTGCTCGACATGGGCGAGCCGTTCCGAATCGTCGACCTCGTCAAGCGTTTCGTCGAGATGCACGGGCTCTCCCCCGTGTTCCCGGAAGCGACCGCGGGCGGGTCACGGGAGGGCGAGATCGCCGTGACCTTTACGGGTGCGCGACCGGGCGAGAAGCTCTTCGAGGAGCTTGCGCTCGACGCCGAGACCATCCGCGAGTCGCGCCACCCCGACATCCGCATCTGGGGCCTTCCGACGCCCGAACCGCGCTGGGTCGAGGAGATGCTGGCCACGCTCGCGCCGAGCCGCCGGAGCCGAGACGGTGCAATGGTCGCGGCGCTTGTCCGCGAACTGGTCCCAGAGGCTGCCGTCGGCGCTGCAGCGCAGGGGCAGCTCGCGAACACGGCGGCCTGACCGAACCCTACTCCGGAAGATCAGGCAGGGCATCAGACGCGCTCTGCGTCGGCCTCGAGGCTGGCCGCCGACTCGAGGAGCCTGATGAGCTCCTTGGTCGACTGGATGGCGCTGTCGAGGCTGCTCGTGCCCGTGACCTGCCTGATCGGGTCGATCCGACGGTCTTCGGCCAGCTTAGTCTCGACGATCCGCTTGTTGAGCTCGAGCTCCACCAGCACCGCCCGCGCCTCAGTGAGGGCGGCTGCAGCACGGTCGCGGCCGCCGGGGGGCGTGGCAGGACCGACCGCCGAGGCGGCAGACACCTGGCCATTGCTGGGGGGGATCGTGCGAGATCGCGGATCCATGAGGGGAAATCATGGCAATGAACGGGTCGGTCGGCAAGCCCGTGGGGAGCCGATTCCGACGCCCGAGAACGGAGGACCCCCGCAGGCGCTGCCAGAGGCAGCGATACGGGACCGCCGACCGAGCGAACGATCCATCCGCGGGGGTATCGGGCGCGCCAAGCGCCTGTCGGCGTCAGAGCGGCTCGGACTCGATCGAGGCAGCCTCGCCGGTGAGCTTCTTGGCGGCGTACCGACGGAGCCAGTTCTCCCAACTCCTGCCGCTGGCGGCGTCCTTGCCGGTGAAGCTCAGGCGGCGGATGTCCGCGAGCGCCACGGTGACGCGGGCTTCTGCGGCTTCGGGTAGGACTCGGATCACCGCACCACCGCGACGGTCGAGCTGTGCGTCGAAGGCATAGCCCACGAGCGTCCGTCCGTCGGCAAGCTCGAGCGTCACATCTCCGCGAAAGTCGACCGCGCGCGCAACGGCCTCACGAAGCAGGGCTGCATCGGTTCCATCGATCGAGGCGGGTCGAGCGTCGGTCACGGCGTCACTCGTCGTCGTCGTCCCCGTAGCCGCGGAAGTCGTCGTCGTCATCGCCATCGTGGAACGGCGGGACATACTCCTCACGCACCGGGTCGTAGAAGCGCCACCCTCGTGCGAGCGTGTCGCGCAGGAGACGCCCGCGGGGCTCGTTGGCGGTGCCGAAGAACAGGATGTGGAAGAGCTCATCCTCGGTCACATGGACCGGGAGCTGCATCACGGGATCGGAGCCCGGAGGGAGCTCGACGCGGATGCCGGGTCCGTGCAGCATCTCGGCGCCGTCGCGGTCGGGCGCCGTGTTGAAGGCGCGGAAGAAGTCGATCACATCCTTGCGTGTCCCGAGAGGCACGAGTCCGCCGCCATCTGCCTTCAGGCGCGGGTGCTGCAGGATGTAGAGGTCGGCGAGCATGGTGGCGGGGAGGGGCGGCGATGATAGCCGATCAGGCGGCGGGCTCAGCGAGGAGTTCCGCGGCCGTGTCGAGAAGGCGCACGAGCGAAACGGGCTTGACGAGGTAGGCGCGCGCGCCAAGCCCCAGCGCGAACTCGCGGTGTCGCTTGCCCTGGTTCGCGGTCACCATGATGACGGGCAGCGCGATCTGCTCCTCCTGCAGCTTCTCGAGGACGAGCAGTCCGGAGCTTCGCGGGAGCATCATGTCGAGAACGAGCAGGCTTGGCTTCTCCTCGCGGACGAGATGGAGGGCCCCGAGGCCGTCGCCGGCGGTGCGGGTGGCTGCGCCTTCCTGCCGGAACGCGAGCTCGATCGACTGCAGGATGTCGGGGTCGTCGTCGACGATCGCGATGGTCTTGTTCGAGAAGCGGCTGCCCACGGAACGGCTCCTGCGCTATCGAGCGGCTGGCGGACGATAGCGCGGGTCGATCGCCTGCGGGTTCCCGGGCAGGTCGAGGGCGTCCGGATTTACGGGTGCGTCGAGCGGCTTCGCGAGTTCCGCGAGCAACGCGGGCGTCATCCAGGGCAGGGCCGCGAGCTTCTTCTCGAGCCGCGGGGGCATCGGCTCGCCCTCGCGCTCATGCTTCGGACGCGAGTTCCAGCGGCGATGCACCCAGAGGTACTGGTCGGGGCTCTCGCGCACCATCGCCTCGATCGCCCGGTTGAACCGCGCGCCCACATAGAGCAGTTGATCGTCGGCGTCCTTCCAGTCATCGGGCTCGATGACATCGGTCACGCGCACCTCGTAGCGGAACGCGCCGTCGACGCGCCGCGCGTATCCACACACGATCGGGATCTCGTAGCGAAGCGCAAGCAGGGGGATCGACTTGTAGGTCGACGCCAGCCGCGAGAAGAAGGGCACGAAGAGCCCGTCGGGCCCAGCGTTCTGGTCGGCGATGAAGCCGACCTTGCCGCCCGACTCGATCACCTTCTGGATCTCGTCGGTGGCGCCCCACTTGGTGATGACCTTGAGGCCCGTGCGCTGCCGCACGCCGAGCAGCCAGTCGTTGAGGTAGCGGTTGTCGAGCGGACGCGCCAGCGCAGTCATCTGGAAGCCGATGAGCGCGAGCGCGTAGCCAAGGATCTCCCAGTTGCCGATGTGCCCCGTCACGAACAGGCACGGCTTGTCGCTCATCAGGTGCTTCATCGCGCGGCCGACATCGCCGATGCGCACGCGTTCATGCCAGTTCTCGTGCCCGAGGGTACGGGGCATCGCGAACGCGTCGACCATGAAGAGGCCGAACATATGGCCGATGCACGCATCGACGATCGCCCCCTGCGTCTCCATGTCGAGCCGTGGAAGCGATCGCGCGACGCCCGCCCGCGCGCGATCGCGGCGTGCCTTCCCGAAGCGCGAGTAGAGTCGCCCGACGAGGCGCGCGGTCTCGAGGTTCTGCTCCGGATCGAACGGAGAAAGACACGCGGCGACCGTTCTGGCCGCCGCGTATTGGGTGAGTTCGATGGGAACCGACACGGGTGTCCGCCGCGATCAGCGGTTGACGGTGCCCGTGAGCGTCTCGAAGCGCGTCCAGTTGAGGACGGGGATCTCGGCGTCCGCAGAGGTGCGGAACAGGTTGTCGTAGAGTTCGCGCGCCGCACGAGCCTCGGTGTACGCAAGGGTCTGCGCCTCGGTCGCGTCGCCCGGGAGGGGGGAAGGCATCGGAGGCTGCACGCCGAGCACGATGAAGTCGAGGTCGCCCGTGAGGGTGTCGCCGTCGACGACTTCGCCGCCCCACTCGCGAATGCGGCTCTTGATGAAGTCCGACTCGCCTGCAGTGGCCTTGCCGTCGTTGTTGATGTCGAACTTGCCGTGCACGAGGAACTTGAACTTGTAGTCGGGATTGAACACCGCATTGGCGGCGACATCGTCCTTGACGATCGGACGGCTGCCTGAGCCACGGATGATGCGGCAGGTCGAGGTGGTGTCGCCGACCTTCACGACCTGGATGCTGGCCTTGCCGCGGGCGCCCGACTGGGCTGCCGCATTGATGCCGGCCGCGTCGTCGAAGACCTCGAAGGTCATGCCGGGGATCACGCGCTTGTTCGAGCCGATGTCGATGAACACCGTGCCGACCTTCGGGTCGTAGTCGACGATGTGCGCGTCGACGAGCGCGGCGGGGCTGGCTGCCTTGGCCGAGGTCGCCTCGACCTTGCGCTGCAGGGCGGTGATGCGCTGGTCGAGGACGGCGCGCTCCGATCGGAGCGTGTCGATCTCGGCCTGCAGCGAGCTGGTCTCGCTCTGGAAGCGCGACGCCATGTCGGTACGCGCCTGCTCGAGGGCGGCCTTCGCCGAATCGAAGTCGCTGCGGTAGCCGTCGGCGGCGTCCTTGTACGACGAGATCGTTCCGGTGATCTGCGCGATCGCGTCCTGGCGGGCCTTCTCGGCGGTGGCGAGTTGGTCCTTGAGCGAGTCGATCTCCTTGTTGAGCTCGTTCGCGCGCGTCTTGAGCGAGTTGGCCTCCTGGGTGCGCGCGTCGCGCTCCTGCGTCAGCCGGCGGACGGCGTCCTTGACGGTCTCCTTCTCGCCGACGCCGATGACGCTGCGCATCTTGGCGATATCAGCGCTGCGGTCGTTCGCGATGAACTCGCCGGTCAGGGCTGCCTGCTCGACGAGGTGGGAGAACAGGCTGTTGCCTCCGGCGTTGTTCTTGAGCGCCTGCGTCTCGGATCGGCCGCGCTCCTCGGCGCTGATGAACGAGTTGAGCTCGGCGCGGGCCTGGCTCTCCTTCGTCTCGGCGTCGGACTTGCCGGCGTACAGCACGATCGAGGTGGCCAGGAGGCCAACCGTGAGGACGACGAAGACCACCAGGGCCACGATCACGCCAGTACCGCCAGAGCGAGACGACATCTTCAGTTCTCCAAGAGCCCTCTTTGAACCGGGGCGGGCTCGAAACGGGGAGTATCGGATGTTTCCCTCCGCGCGTCAATCGGGTGCGGATGCGGGATTTACGGCGGTTCGCGTCGGAAGGCTCCGGCGAGCGCTCGCTCAGGTCGTCTTGACGGCCGCGATCGCCTCGCCCGCCGTGGTCACGCGGCGGGCGACGAGGTCGGCGGCCGAATCCCGCAAGGATGTGAGGTTGTTGCCCTTGCGTGCGGCGATCTCGATCGCGCGCGAACTCGCACGGCGCATGACCTCGGCGCGGGTGGGCTCGTCGAGGGCGAGCAGCTCGTAGCAGCCGATTCTGCCGCGGAAGCCGCTGCCGCGGCACTCGCGGCAGCCGACCGACTCGGCCACCAGACCGTCGTCACCGGCGCGGAAATCAGGGGGAAGCTCGCCATCGCGGGGCGCGCGCGCGGTCGCGCAGGCCTTGCACACGCGCCGCAGCAGGCGCTGGGCGAGCACGCCCTCGACGGTACTGGCGACGAGGAACGGCTCGACGCCCATGTCGAGGAGGCGCGTCGCGGCGCCGCACGAATCGTTCGTGTGCATCGTCGACAGCACGAGGTGTCCCGTGAGCGACGCCTGCACCGCGGCGTTGGCGGTCTCTGCGTCGCGGATCTCGCCGATCATGATGATGTCGGGGTCGTGGCGCAGGATCGCGCGCAGACCCGCCGCGAAGTCGAGCCCGACCTGGTGGTTCACCTGGATCTGGTTGACCCCGGGCACGTGGTACTCGACGGGGTCCTCGACGGTGATCGCCTTGACCTCGCCGCTCACGATCTGCTTGAGCGACGCGTAGAGCGTGGTCGACTTGCCGCTGCCGGTCGGTCCGGTGACGAGCACGATGCCGTGCGGGCGCGAGACCAGGTCGAGCCAGCGGGTGCGGATTCCCTCGGGCATGCCGAGTTCGTCGAGCCCGACCAGCACCGCGTTCTTCGCAAGGATGCGCAGCACGATGCCCTCGCCGTAGAGCATCGGGATCACTGAGAGGCGCAGGTCGAACTCCTGCGGCTTCTGGCCCGGGAGCTTCTGCTTGAAGGTGATGCGGCCGTCCTGCGGGCGGCGCTTCTCGGCGATGTTGAGGTTCGCCATGATCTTCAGGCGGCTCACGATCGCGTTGCGGAAGCGGTGGATCGTGGGCGGCACGCCCGCGTCGCTCATCACGCCATCGATCCGGTAGCGCACATGAAGCTCGTGTTCGTACGGCTCGATGTGGATGTCGGTGGCGCGCTCGCGGATCGCCTCGAAGAGGAGGTCGTTGACCAGGCGCACGACGCTGGCGCCGCTCGCATCCTCGGTGTCGGATGACTCGGCCTTGGTCTCGGCAGCGGGCGCGTCGCCCGCACCGAGCGCCTCGAGCACATCGCCCGCGACGCCGTAGCGGTTCTTGATCTGGATGCCGATGTCGCCGTCCTCGGCCACCACGAGGGTGACGGGCATGCCCGCCGAGACCTGGAGCTGGTCGAACGCGTCGAGCCGCAGCGGATCGCTGGTCGCGACCACGAGCCGGCCCGCATCGATTCGAACGGGCATCGCGCGCAGCTTGAAGACGAGCCGCGGCGGCACCGCGCGCACGGCCTCGTCGTCGATGTCGGTCTCGTCGAGGCGCACGAACTCCATCGCCAGCTCGTCGGCGAGCGCGCGCATGACCTGCTCGGCGCTCGCGAACCCGAGGCGCGCGATCGTCTGCTCGAGCCGCTCGCCCGCGCGCGACTGCTCGCGCAGCGCCTGCTCGAGCTGCTCGTTGCTCACGAGGCCTTGGGAAAGGAGGATCGCGCCGAGTGCCATGGTCGCAGCGTAGCCGCTCCGTCCACGCGCACCAAGGTGCGCGCGTCACTTCACGCCGCGGAAGAGCGCGAACGATGCGGTCTGCGTGTGGACGAACGATCGCCGTCCGAGTGGTCCGATCTCGCCCGCGGCGTGAAAGCCCGCCATCGGAGGCGCGCCGAGGTGCGCAGACGCGAGGGCGGCATCGTGGTCCCGCTCGGCAAACATGCGGGTCCCGCGCATGTTGCAGCTGAAGACGAGTGCCGCGGCGGGGGCGTCGCGCAGTTGCTCGGCCGAGAGCAGCATGTCGAGGTCGTCATGCGCCGTCGCCTTGTCGCGGATCTGGAACTGGATGGTCGTGCCCGGCTTCACCGCATCGGTGAGCAGAAGCGAGCCCGAGTGGGGATGTACCGCGTGCACCGGGCGCACGAGGAAATCGCCGCGGCCGAGGCGCGCCTTCGCCGCGTGATACGCGATGCCGACGAGTAGGCCCTGCGAGAGAAGTCCCTGCTCGGTCGGCGGGAGCGCCTCGGCCATCTCCTGTACGGCCCCCAGCGCGGACTTTCCGCCGAGTTCCAGGAGCTCGTTGCCGCGCGACTTGGTGACGACGAAGGTCGGGCCGATCGGACGGCAGCCTTGGCTCACGAGGCTGTCGATCACGACATCGCCGAAGATCGAGAGCCCTACGATGCCCTCGCTTGCGGTGCGGCGGTCGGTGCACAGGACATTGAGGCCGGGATGCGTCGAGCCGCTGGCGATGCCGCCGAAGATGCGGGCGCCGCTCGGACCAGCGGCCTGTTCGATCGCGGCGCAGGCCTGCCCCGCGTGGATCGAGAAGGGGTCCGCGAGCATGAGGACGCCGCGGTGCTCGAGCGCGCCCTCGTCGGGCGGGAGCGAGACGCGGTCCCGCACAAAGCCCTCGCTCCACACGGGCGGCGGTCCATCGCCGAGCCCGAAGGCGAACGGGCGGATGACCGTGTTCGGAAGCGAGAGCGCGATGGCGGAGATGCCCGGCGTGCGCTCGACTTCGGTGGAGTCGCCTATCACGCCTTCCGCGGTGCAGGCCAGCACATGGGCCGGGTGCAGTGCGGAACGAAGGGTGTCGATGGCGTCCGAGAACAGGGCTCGATGGTGGAATGTGCCGAACACGACGAGCAGGTCGGGCCGGATCGCCGTGCCCGCGCGGAGCTCCGACGCGAGTTCGCGCGCCGCGAAGCGCGTGTCCAGGTGCTCGGATAGCGCCGAAACCGCCGAAGGTGCCCGAGAGGTGCGCACTGCCATAAAGGTACGGCAGACAAGCGGGGTGGGCGGGCGCACTCTTTCGCAATTCGGACGGTCGGCACGCGGAAAGTCCGCTGTCCGAGTGGTTTCAGGCGGGGGCGGGGCGGGCGACTTGCAAATTCGCCCGCGTTTCGGCATCATCCCCGATTCACCATTCGTCCGATCCGAACGAATTCAGAGCAGCAGGAACGCCCGTGCCGAATACCGAATCAGCCAAGAAGCGTGTACGCCAGACCGCCAAGCTCAACGCCCGCAACCTGTGGCGCAAGCGCCGCATCAAGGATGCGAGCGGTGACTTCCTGAAGGCCGTCGCCAGCGGAGACGCCGCCGCCGCCGAGAAGGCGATGCGTGCAGCCGCCCGTACGCTCGACAAGATCGCCGCCACGGGCACGATCCACAAGAACACCGCGGCGCGCCGCAAGAGCCGGATGGCTGCGAAGCTCGCGTCGCTCAAGAAGGCGAAGTAAGCGCGTTCCGCGCTTCGGCCTGCATCGGGCGCGGTACGAGCGGATCGTCCGCCGGCCGACCTGATGATCCTCGATGATCCTCGTCGATCATGGCTGGACGGCATGGCTCGATCACGCGGAACCAACGCAGGTCGCTCGCAGAAGAAGCCCGCCCGCGCCGAACGCGCGCCCGGCGGGCTTTCGTTTTTGAACCGCTACCTCGATGAGTCGCGCACGCCGCTCACCGTGCTGCTGTTCCTGCTGCCCCTGCTGATCGTCTACGAGGCGCTCGTCGTGGTCGCGCTCCGCTCGGGCGGGGGGCTTGTCACGCCCGACGCGCACCGCTGGATCCTGACGCTGTTCGCGGCGTTCGACCTCGGGACCGTCGGGCTCTGGCTGCCCGGCGTGCTGGTCGTGGTGCTCCTCCTGTGCTGGCACACGATCGAGCGGCGGCCTTGGCGCATCGACTCGACGGTGGTCGGGCTGATGTGGAGCGAGAGCCTGGTGCTCGCGTTGCCGCTCCTCGTCTTCTCGCAGGCTGCCCTCCGGATACCCGCGGTCGCCGCGGCGGCGCCGTCGTTCGACCAGTTGCCGCTCGGCGCCAAGCTCGCGGTGAGCGTGGGCGCAGGAATCTACGAGGAACTGCTGTTCCGCCTCGGGCTGATCGGAATTCTGGTGGTGGTCTTCGACGACATCATGAAGCTCGGCCGCGCGCGCGCCACCGCGTTCGCCGTCGGCGCGAGCGCGCTTGCGTTCATGGCGTACCACCCGCTGCGCGACGCGACCGGGTCGGTGCATCCTGCGCGCGTCGTCTTCTACCTTGGCGCGGGCGTCTACTTCGGCGTCCTCTTCGTCGTGCGCGGGTTCGGGATCGCGGTCGGCGCGCACGCGTTCTACGACGCGCTCGCCGTGCTCTTTGCCGCAAGTTCCGCGGGGACGGAGTAACCTTCCGCCATGATCCCGCGGTCGTCGCGCCCATCCACCAGCTCGAAGCTTGCGATTCCCGTCCTGCACGGGATCCGCACGGTGCAGACGGCGGTCAATGTGAAGCAGACGATCGGCGAGGCGCTCGAGGACCTGCGCCGCCGCGCGATCGAGCACCCCGTGGTCTATGTCTACGCGGTCGACGACGACGACCGGCTGGTGGGTCAGGTGCCCACGCGCGCGCTGCTGTTCGGCTCGCCGACCGATCGCGTCGGCGATGTCATGCGCAGCGAGCTCACGACGATCCCGATCGACATGTCGCTGGACGAGGCGCTCGAGATCTTCCGCAAGGAGCGCCTGCTCGCGCTGCCCGTGGTCGATCGCGAGGGGCGGCTGGTCGGGGCGATCGATGTCGAGGAGTACTCGCGCGGACAGCTCGAGCGCGCCGAGCGCGAGCGCGTGCGGCAGGTGTTCCAGACGCTCGGCCTCGATGTCGGCCATGCCGACACCATGACCGCGTGGGAGAGCTTCCGCATGCGGATGCCGTGGCTGTTCTGCAACATCGCGGGCGGCATCCTGTGCGCCGTGATCGCGTGGTTCTTCGAGGATCTCCTGCAGAAGATCGTGCTGCTGGCGTTCTTCCTGCCGCTGGTGCTCACGCTCGGCGAGAGCGTGGCGATGCAGTCGGTGACGCTGTCGGTGGGCGTCGATCCCGAGAAGCGCAGCCTGAAGCGCGCGCTGCGCGGGCTGCGCACCGAGGCGCTGGCGGCGCTGATGCTCGGCGTCTGCTCGGGCGTGGTGGTCGCGGGCGTGAGCATGATCTGGGGCGGCGGCACAGGCGGCGCGACCACGATGTTCGCGGCGGTCGCCGTCAGCATGGTGTTCGCGGCGACGGTGGGCGGTGCCATTCCGCTTGTCCTGCACGCGCTGCGGCTTGATCCAAGCGTCGCGGCCGGTCCCGTGACCCTGGTGGTGGCCGATACCGCGACGACGGCGATCTACTTCAGCCTCGGGCTCATGATCCTCGCGCCCACCGCGTGACGCGCGGGTACACTCGCGGCGTGGCGCTCGAGCAGATCCGACTCCTTTGCCTCGATGTGGACGGCGTCCTGACCGACGGCGGCATCTCGATCGACGATGCGGGCCACGAGCAGAAGCGGTTCCATGTGCGCGATGGAGCCGCCATGCGCATGTGGTCGCGGCTCGGGTTGGAGATCGCGGTCATCACCGGGCGCGACGGCATGGCGCTGCGGCACCGCCTGCGCGAGCTTGGCGTGCGCCATGTGATCAGCGGCTCGAAGGAGAAGGGCGGCGCGTTCGAGGGGCTGCTCTCGGAGCTCGGCCTGAAGGCCGATGCGGCCGCGATGATCGGCGACGACCTGCCCGACCTTCCCATCCTGCGCCGATGCGGACTGCCGATCGCGGTGCGCGATGCGTCGCCCGAGGTCATCGAGGTCGCGAAGTTCGTGACCACGAGGCCCGGCGGTGCAGGCGCGGTGCGCGACGCGGTCGAGCACATCCTGAAGGCGCAGGGGCGCTGGGCCGATGCGGTGAGGCTGTTCGACCCGGAGCACCCCGCCGCGAAGGCGCTGGGAGGCGCGCGGTGAACCTCGCGGAATTGCTGCGGCGCAGGCGGGGGCTGGTGTTCGCGGTGCCTGCGGGCGCGCTTGCGGTGCTGGTGCTGGTCGCGGCGCTGAACTTCGACCAGGGCTCGGCTGCGAAGCATGAGAGCAAGCTCAAGGACGCGCAGCAGATCCTGGCGCCGCGCACGGCGTCGGCCGAGGAGCTGAAGAATGCGCCCGGGTCGCTCTCCGAGCAGACGGCGATCCGCCTGGCCGACGGTGCGTGGGTGCAGATTGCCGACGAGAAGGGCAAGCTCTCGCAGCAGTACAGCGCGGCGCGGCTCGAGCCGCTCGCGGCGAGCAAGCTGCGCATGACCGAGCCGCGCGCGCGCATGTTCATGAAGGACGGGCGCGTGCTGTCGATGTCGGCGCGCTCGGGGCTCGTGCATGTGCCGCGGCGCGCACTTGAGTCGGGCGCGCTCGATGGCGAGGTCGAGATCCGCCTGTTCAAGCCGATCGATGGCGGCGAAGTCGATGTGCTGCGCGATAAGCCGGGCATCGTCATCTCGGCCGAGGAGGCCCAGTTCGATGGGGTCGCGGGCGAGGTGCGCTGCGAGCGCGCCGTGCGCATCGAGACCGAGGCGGGCAGCTTCGCGGGCGAGGGGCTCACGCTCGTGCTCGATTCCGCGGGCGAGGGCGTGGAGCGGCTGATCGTCGATCGTGCGCTTGAGCCGATCCGCATCGACCGCGCCGCGCGCGCGGTGGCCGCGAAGCGCCGCCAGGCGCGCGTGCCCGTCGCCAACGAACTGGTCGATGTCGGCGCGGCCGGCGCCGCGCCAAAGGAGCCCGAGGCTCCGCGGTTCTATCACCTCGTACTGACGGGCGGAGTCGAGGTCGTGCGCACGCGCGCGGGCGTCGCGAGCGTGGTGCGCGGCGAGCGCGTCGACGCGGTCTTCAGCCTCGAGAGCGAGGGGCTCGATCGATTTGCCGTGCTGCCCGCGCCGACCGATGTGCGTCGCGTGCCGGGCGTTCCTGCGCTCGCCGTCGGCGCGCTTGCGTTCGCAGCGCAGGACACCGCTCCGCAGGCGGGCGGCGCGAGCGACAGCGTGGTGGTGAGCTTCGGCGGGCGGCTCGAGCTCGTGCCTGTCACGAGCCAGTCTGAAGTGCTCGCCTCGCGCGACGAGATCCGCTTCGAGGTGTCGGGGCCGAAGGTCGAGCTCATCGATGGCCGCAGCAAGACGACGGTCGCGTGCGCGCATCTGCGCTACGAGGTGCTCGAGGAGCGCGTGCTGGCCGAGGGGCGCGAGGGTGCGCCGCTGGTCGTGACCAATGCGCGCATGCGGCTCGAGGCCGCGCGCTTCAGCGCGCATCTTTCGCAGGGAACGGGGCGGCTCGACGGCCCGGGGCGCATGGCGTTCGCGCGCGGAGCCGCGCGCGCTGCGGCATGGCTCGAGCTTGCGCCTGCGGCGACCGCCGACATCGCGCGCGCACTCGTGTCGAGTGATCCGGATGCGGCGGCGCTGGTGATCGCGCTGCCGCGCGCGCGTGCGGTCGAGGACGAGCTCACCATCGACTGGGCGGGCGGAGTGGATCTCCGCTTCACGGGCGGCAGCGAGAACACGAAGCTCGCAGGCGCGCGCTTCGAGCAGCAGGTGCATGTGGGCGGGCGGCAGTTCGACCTCGACGCGCAGTCGCTCGAGGTCGCGTTCTCGCCGAACGATCCCGACCGCGTCGACGCGATCATCGCCGACGGCGGCACGCGCATCCGCCAGCGCGGTGCGTCGGGCGCCATGGGCGCTGCGCGCGTCGAGCTCTATCTCGGCACGAACGCTGCGGGCGATTCGGTGCCGACGAAGCTCGTCGCCCGCAAGGCCGTCGACGCGCGCGATGCGAAGCAGGCGATCCTGACCGACGACCTCATCGTCGGCTTCACCGAGCGCAAGGCGGGCGGCGCGGCCGCGGCCGACGCTGCGGTGCAGTCGCTCGGCGATGTCGAGGTCGACCAGGTCGAGGCGCACGGCGGCGTGCAGGTGCTGCTCGCAGGGCGCGAAGGCGCGGGCGCGCGCGTGTTCGCCGACGATCTTGCTGGAAACGCCGTCGCGCGCACGGTGCGCCTGACGGGCGCCGATGTCGCGATCGTGCGGTCGAACATCATGGCCGACCAGCTGCGCGACCTGCGTTTCGACGACGCCACGCACACGGCGACCAGCGCGGGCGCGGGTCGCCTGCGCGCGTTCAAGGACGCGCTTCTCTCGGGCGATGGCGCGGCGCAGCGGCCCGCCCCGACCGAGCCGACCACGCTCGATGGATCGTGGACGGACGGGCTCTCGTACTCCGAGCCGTCGCCCGAGAAGAGCGTGGTCGAGATCAAGGGCGCGGTCGAGTTGCGGTCGCGGCCGAGCGAGCTCGCGAGCGATGCGCTCGACGCGCAGTCGGTGGTGATCGGGATCGGCTCGGAGCCCGCGAAGAAGGGCGGCGGCAGCGAGCGCGCGCTCGAGAGCTTCCTTGCCCGCGGCGCCGCGCGCATCGAGAGCCGCGCGTGGACGAATGCCGCGCACGAGGGCGAGCCGCGCGTCTTCCGCATCACGGGCGAGCACATCGAGTACGACATGCGGTCGCGCCAGGGCGCGGTCGTCGGAGCGGGCGCGCTGTTCGTGAACATGCCGCCCGATGCCGCGAAGCCGGTCTCCGCAGAGGCTGGTCCGATCCGCGTGGGCGCCACGGGCTCGACGCGGTTCACCTGGACGAAGGGCATGGCGCTCGAGCGCGTCGCGGGCGAGCAGTTCCGGATCCGCATGGAGGACGGCGTCGAGCTGCTGCATGCGGGCGCCGGCGACTCCGACCGTCTGTCGCTGCGCTGCACGAGGCTCGAGGCGCTGGTCGCGCGGCCGATCGGCGAGCCATCGCCCGATCAGCGCGGAGCCAAGGGCGTCGACCTCGGCGGGCCCGCGGAACTGCTCGGATTCAAGGGTGCGGGCGGCGTGTTCGTGCGCACGCCGACCCAGGACCTCGAGTGCGACGAGATCGAGTACTCGGTGCAGACCGGCATCGCCACGCTGCGCGCGGCCGAAGGGCGCTCGGTGACCGTCGTGTTCACTGACAAGCCCACGCCGCTGCAGGCGAAGGAGATCGAGTGGGATCTCCGCAACGGCCGCATCGAGATCAAGAAGCCGCTTGTCACGGGCGGTCGCTGAATCGGGCGTTTCGCTACGCTGCGCGCGTGACACTCTCCGCCGCCGCAGCCCAAAGCCTCACCTACGGAAGCTATCTCAAGGTCCCCGAGCTGCTGGACCTGCAGAAGCCGCTCTCCACGCAGCCCGACAGCGATCGTGCCGAGCACGACGAGATGCTGTTCATCATCATCCACCAGGTGTACGAGCTCTGGTTCAAGCAGCAGCTCCACGAGGGCGATTTCCTCACGCGCTGCCTGCTCGAGGGCAAGGTGCAGGAGGCGGGCGCGACGCTCAAGCGCATGCTCACGATCCTGAAGACGATGGTGCAGCAGATCGATGTGCTCGAGACGATGACGCCGGTGTCGTTCCT
>Ga0075471_10001482_pt1 | contig 15386 bp, 16 predicted proteins | sample DEB19_08_DNA_2_FD_74787 | JGI IMG/M metagenome (GOLD analysis project Ga0075471, IMG submission 74787) | Aqueous microbial communities from the Delaware River and Bay under freshwater to marine salinity gradient to study organic matter... | ecosystem: Environmental > Aquatic > Marine > Coastal ... | reverse complement strand
CCCCCTTTGAGATTTCCAGCCGCCTGCCCTGCCGGTAACGTCCCACGATGATTCATCCAACCGCCATAGTTCATCCCGGCGCGAGACTGCATCCCACGGTGCGCGTGGGGCCTTACACGGTGATTGATGAACACGTCGAAGTCGGCGAAGCCTGCGTGCTTGGGCCGCAGGTGTATTTGACCGGGCATACAACGATCGGTGCGAGCAACCGTTTCCACGCCGGTGCAGTCATCGGCGACGCCCCCCAGGATTTGAAGTACAAGGATGAGCCGACGCGCCTACGGATTGGCGAGAGCAACACCTTCCGCGAGCACGTCACGGTGCACCGCTCGAACAAGCTGACGGAGGACACGGTCATCGGCTCGCACGGCCTGTTCATGGCGGGCAGCCACGTTGGTCACAATTGCCTCATCGGCGACCACGTCATTCTGGCGAATGCCGTCCTGCTCGCGGGCCACGTCACCGTGAGTGACCGGGCGTTTATCTCGGGCATGGGAGGTGTGCATCAGTTCTGCCGCGTGGGCACGCTCTCCATCATGCAGGGCGGTGCCATTGCGACGGTGGATGTGCCACCGTTTTGCATCGCGCATCAGGTCAATCTGCTGTGCGGTTTGAATATCATCGGCCTCCGGCGCGCCGGGATCTCCAGCGCGGACCGGCTGGAATTGAAACAACTCTACCGGCTGCTGTTCCGGTCGGGGCTGGCGCGTAAACAGGCCCTGGCGGAGGCGGAGACACGGTTCAAATCCGCCAGTGCGCGGACTTTGATTGAATTCGCGGCCACGACCAAACGTGGGTTGTGCAGCGATACTTCCACCAGCAGCACGGTGGATGAAGGAAGGGAGTCCCATTAGCGCTCCGCCTAGCAGGCCCAATACGTTGATTCCGGGGCAAAAGGCCGAATTGCAGATCTTTTCAGCGGAAAATACAACTTGCCGGGAACAGCGCATGTCCGTATAGTGCGCGTCCTTTTTGAAGGGAAACGGAAAGATTTATGCGTCGTCCAAAAGGTATCAAGACCAAGAAGTCCGTCGCCAAGCGATTTAAGATCACGGCGACCGGCAAAGTGCTGCGCTCCAAGGCCGGCAAACGTCACTTGCTGCAAACCAAGAGCGCCAAGCGCCGTCGCTCATTGCGCGGTGGTGGTCACCTCGTGCATGGCACGGACATGAAGCGCATCCTAGGTTCGCTGCCCTTCAGCCACCGTGGCTAAAACCCTCTACTGATCACACACCATGCGCATTACCAACGCCGTTGCCTCCCGTAGCCGCCGCAAGCGGATGCTCCGCGCTGCCAAAGGCTTTCGTCTCAAACGTTCCAAACTGTATCGCTACGCGTCTGACGCCGTTGACCACGGCCAGCAATATGCCTATCGCGATCGCAAGACCAAGAAACGCACGTTCCGCTATCTCTGGCAAATCCGCATCAATGCCGCTGCCCGCAGCGCTGGCATCACCTACAGCCGCCTCATCGAAGGCCTGAAAGCCGCCAAGATCGAGCTCGACCGCAAGGTTCTGGCCGACATCGCGGCGCAGGATGCTTCGGCGTTCGGCGAAATCGTCAAGGCCGCGCAAGCAGCCCTCAAGACGAAGGCCTCGTCCAAAGCTTAAGCAAACCTGCACTTTCAACAATGGGCGATCTGACAACAGGTCGCCCGTTTTGCTTTTGGCTGTCACTCCGCCCGGTCCGCCGCTATTTTCCGCCCTAGTTTTATGGGATTTATCGACGATATCGAACCGCTTGAACAAGCAGCCATCACCGAGCTGAACGCCGCTGGAGATTTGGCCGGCCTCGACGCTGCCAAGGGCGCGTGGATTGGGCCGCACGGCAAGTTCACCGCGTTGATGAAGCAGATGGGCTCGCTCTCCAAAGAGGAGAAGCCCATCGCCGGCAAAGCCCTCAACGCCGCCAAGCAGAAACTGGAAGCCGCTCTGGCTGCCCGCCGCGAGACGCTGGAACTCAAAGCTGCGCTCCCCAAGGAGCCCACCGACTGGACGCTTCCCGGTCGTCGTCACGTCGTGGGCCGATTGCATCCGCTTACACAAGTCACCGACGACATTGTCCGCGCCTTCCGCAAGCTCGGCTTCGTCGTCGCGGATGGACCGGAGATCGAGGACGAATATCACTGCTTCGACGCCCTGAACACACCCGCAGACCACCCCGCGCGTGATCTCCAGGATACCTTTTACGTTGGTAAAGCCGCCAATGCCCAAACCCCGGACGCGAGACCCAATCTCCTTCGAACTCATACAAGTTCGGTGCAAATCCGCGTGATGAAGTCGCAGCCGCCGCCCGTGCGGATCATCGTGCCGGGCCGCGTCTATCGCCGTGACAATGCGGACGCCACACATAATCCCACCTTCCACCAGATCGAAGGCCTTTACGTGGACAAGAACGTCACCGTGGGCGACCTCAAGGGCACGGTCGAAGCCGTGTTCAAGGACGTGCTCGGCAGCGACGTCAAGCTCCGCTTTCGTCCGCATTACTTCAGCTACACCGAGCCGAGTCTGGAGATTGATTTCACCAACGCACTCGTGAAGAAGCTGGGCAAGGACTGGCTGGAGATCGCCGGCTGCGGCATGGTACATCCACAAGTGTTCGAGAATGTCGGCTATGATCCGGAAGTCTGGACCGGCTGGGCATTCGGTTTCGGCATTGAACGCATCGCCATGCTCCGTTACGGCATCACTGACATCCGCCTCTTCTACGAGAACGACACGCGGTTCTTGAAGCAGTTTTGAGTTGTGGCCGCCAGTGTTCCTCTGAATCGCACAGGCTCCGAAAGCGTCCGATTTCCGTCCATATCATAAATCGATTTCATCTGCGGAAATTAGCCGGGGTCGTGGCTGTTTGGCCCCCTGCCACGCTGTCGGCCAACGCCGCTCCGAGCGCCCACCACGTCTTCATCATCAGCTTCGATCAGAGCAACCCTGATTGGTCCGGAAGACGGAAATTCCGACGTTCCGCCGGATGGCTGCTTCTGGGGCCCATACTTGGCAGCCACGCGCCATAGTGCCCAGCTGTGGCCAGCTTCTAGTCGGTCGGCTGTGGGGGGGCTTGCATTGCCGATCAAGCAAATGCCGCACACAACTCACAAAATGAATGGCGCTAAGGTTGCGGGAAAGTCGGGACTCTGAGCCTCGTGGTCAATCAACCACGCTGCTTGGTGCTTGCGCAGAAGTTCGCCGGCGCGTGATTGTAAATGCTGAACGCATCCTTGCAGTTGAAGTAAGAATGCGAGGCCCGGAAGAGCGCCGCGCCCGGCGGCAGAGCGTTCCCGTTCAATGACTTGAGTTGCGCGAGAACCCCGGAGTCCGTTTCTCGAGGCGCAATCGATTGAAAGTAGCGCGGGGATTCTAGTTGAGCCCGCGTCCCGCAGCCAAAGAAAGTTAACGGTGGGTCACGCGCTTACTCTTTAGCATCTATTTCCGCCAGTTTGGCGGCGGCGACTTCCCACTCCGGTGTGAGGCGCGCCAGCTCGATCTCGTTCTGGCGCATCTCGCGATTGAGGATGGAGGCGTTGCCGCCGTTCTCGTAGGTCTCAGGCTTCTCCAGTTCCGTGGTGATCTCGGATTGGCGCATTTCGAGTTCGTTGATACGTTTCTCGAGTTGATGCACAAGTTGCTGGGCTTCTTTGCGCGCGTTGGAACGGGCCTGACGTTCAGCCGCTTCGCGACGTTTCTGTTCCTTGCGATCCTCGCCTGGCCCGGCGGGTTTTTTGGCGATTGGGGCTGATGCCGGTGTTCCGGCTCCGCCGGCGGTCAACGCGGCCCGGGCTGATGTGGCGGATGTTTTGTCCAAGTAATACTGGTAGCCGCCGGGGTAATGCTTGAGTTGGCCGGCGTTGACGTGGACGACGTGATTGGCGAGCGAGCGGATGAAATAAACGTCGTGGCTGATGAAGATGATGGTGCCGGTAAAATCCTTCAGCGCACTGACCAACGCATCCACACTCGCAATGTCGAGATGCGTGGTGGGCTCGTCCATGAGCAGGAGGTTGGGCGGATCGAGCAGGAGTTTCACCAGTGCGAGGCGGCTTTTCTCGCCACCACTCAGCACGGAGATTTTCTTGAAGACGTCATCCCCGCAAAAGAGGAAGCAGCCGAGCACGGTGCGCACGGACTGTTCGGTCACGCGTTGAGGGGTGTTGAGCGCCTCTTCGAGGACGGTCAACTTTTCGTTCAACACTTCCGCGCGATACTGGGAGAAGTAGCCGATTCTGACGTTGTGGCCGGGCGTGCGCGTACCCCGTTGCACCGGCATCACTCCCGCCAGCAGCTTGAGCAAGGTGGATTTACCTGCGCCATTCGGACCGACGAGCACGATGCGCTGGCCGCGCTCCGCCTCAAAATCCACGCCGCGATAGATCACCTTCTCCCCGTAGGCATGGTGAATGCCTTCCATCGTGATTGCCTTGAGACCGCTGCGCTCGGGTTGCGGGAAAGTGAAGCCAACCGTGGCGGCCTCGGCTTCGGGCGGCTCCAGCTTCTCCATGCGGTCGATCTGCTTGAGCTTGGACTGTGCCTGCGAGGCTTTGGACGCTTTTGCGCCGAAGCGTTTGACGAAGTCATTCAACCGGTCAATCTCGCGTTGCTGGTTCTTGTAGGCGGCCCATTGCTGCGCAACGGCGGCGGCTTTTTGCTCGAGGAATGAATCGTAGTTGCCGCGGTAACGGTAGATGCGGCTCATGCGGATCTCGAGAATGCCGTCCACGAGACAGTTCAAAAACTCGCGATCGTGGGAGATGACGAGAATCGCGCCGGGATAATTAGTGAGATATTCCTGAAACCAGATGACCGTCTCCAAATCGAGATGGTTGGTCGGCTCGTCGAGCATCAACATCTCCGGTTCCCAAACGAGCAAACGGGCAAGGTGGGCGCGCATCACCCAGCCGCCGCTGAGTTCGCGGGCAGGCCGGTCGAAATCAGTGTCCCTGAACCCCAAGCCCTTGAGGATGCCCTTGGCCTTGGCATCGAGCTGATAGCCGCCAAGGTCGTTGTAACGGTTGTGCAAGTCGTCGTGCCACTCGTTACCTTCTTCGTGATGACCGGCATCGAAGGCCAGCACCTGTTTGCGCAGCTCAACGAATTCAGGCGTGATGGCCGTGGCGAGTTCCAGCACGGTCTCGTTTCCGGCGGGTGCACTTTCCTGCGGCAGATGCCCGACGCGGATGTTACGCTCGCGGATGACCTCGCCGGAATCAGGCGATTCGTAGCCGAGAATCATGTTGAACAGCGTGGTCTTACCCGCGCCATTCGGGCCGACGAGACCGACACGATCACCGCGATTCAACTGGATGGTCGCCTCCGTGAAGAGAGTCTTGCTGCCGTAGGATTTGCTGATGTCGGAAAGGGTAATCATCCAGGTTAGAGACGAGGATTGAGAATCGGGGATGGAGGCTAGCCGAGTGATACCGTCACCATCTTCAATTCTCCATCTTCGTGTTAGTCCGCCGTTTCGGTCTCTTCGACAGCCTCGCGCATCAATTGTTTGAACTTGTCCATGCCGAGGTCGAAGGCGGCAGAAATGGGCAGCACCGGGGTCTTCTTGATCTTGCGCTTGAAGGCCTTGAGGTTCGCCTCGGCTTGCGGTTCGTCCATCTTGTTGGCCACGATGTAACGTGGTCGCTCGAGGAGTCCGGGGTCGTAAAGCTCCAATTCCTCCAAGAGAGACTTGTAATCCTCCCACGGCTCGCGGTTGTCTGTTCCGGCCATGTCCAACAGGATGATGAGGATTTTGCAGCGCTCGATGTGGCGGAGAAATTTGTGGCCCAGCCCGACGTTTTGGTGTGCTCCAGCAATCAAGCCGGGCACGTCGCACACGGTGAGGCGTTTCCAGTCGGCATATTCCACGATGCCAATTTGCGGCGTGAGCGTGGTGAAAGGATACGGTGCAACCTTTGGGCGCGCCTTCGAAATGGCGGTGAGCAGGGTGGATTTACCGGCGTTGGGATAACCCACGAGCCCCACCTCGGCGACGATGCGCAGTTCGAGCAGGTATTCACCCTCGTTTGTTCCCTCTTCGCCCGGCTGCGCGAAGCGCGGCGTCTGGCGGCGAGCGGTGGCAAAGTTGCGGTTGCCAAGGCCACCGCGCCCACCCTTGCAAATGGTGAAACGCTGGCCGTGTTGGGTGAGATCGCAAACGAGTTCACGCTCGCCAGTCAAAGTGCTGCCGCCGCTATCGTCATCCGCTGATAAATCCACTTCCATGGCTCGCCCGGCACCGGAGGTGCGAATGATCGGGCGGTTGCTGTTGCTCACCTTGAAGCCTGAACTCGTCGGCTCCTCGCTTTCGGTCTCGCCCTCGTTCTCTGCTGCGGGAGGGGCGGGGAGTTTCCAAACAAGCGTGCCGCAGGGCACTTTGATGATCAGATCCTTGCCGGCTTTGCCATCCATGCCTTTGCCCATGCCCGCTTCGCCGTCCTTGGCGATGAGGCGCGGCTGATAGTATTGCGCGATGAGATTGTTCAGGTCGTGATCGGCCTCAAGGATCACGTCGCCGCCGCGTCCGCCATTGCCGCCGCTTGGGCCGCCCTTGGTGATGTAAGCTTCGCGATGAAATGCCACACAACCCTTCCCGCCGTGACCGGCGCGGGCGTAAACCTTGATTTCATCGATGAACATGGCGGCAGAATGTAGTTCGGAAAAATTGGGGCCTGAAACAAAAAACGGCGAGGCCGATGACCTCGCCGTTCTTGGGAGAGAGAGCTTAGTTTGCGGCGGCTTCGACGGGGGTGATGTTGACTCGCTTGCTGTCCTGGTCGAAGAACACCTTGCCGTCCACGAGGGCGAACAGGGTCCAATCACGGCCGGTGCCGACATTCTTGCCGGCGACGAACTTCGCGCCGCGCTGGCGTATGAGAATGCTGCCGGCGCTGACGACCTGCCCGCCATAGCGCTTCACGCCAAGACGCTTGCTTACACTGTCACGTCCGTTACGGACGCTGCCTTGACCTTTCTTATGTGCCATAAAGTTTTACGCGTTGATGTTGGTGATTTTGACCACGGTCAGTTCCTGACGATGGCCGATGGTCTTGTGATAGCCCTTGCGGCGCTTCATTTTGAAGGTGGTGACCTTGTCGCCGCGCTTATGCTCGATGACATCAGCCACAACCTTGGCGCCGGTCACCGTGGGCGCACCCACAGAGACTTTGCCGTCGTTGCTGACCAGCAGCACGCGGTCGAAAGTGACCGGCTTGCCGGCCTCGGTCTCGAGACGTTCGATTTCCAGCGTATCGCCTTCAACAACGCGATACTGCTTCCCACCAGTTTCTAAAACAGCATACATAATCTCTATCCCGCAAAGGGGAGAAGATAACACCAAAACTACCCCGCGGTGTCAATGTCGGTTTTTGAGACCAAATTCGGCCGGATTTCCCAAATAAAATGGCGCCAACCGCCCAGCCGCATCAGGTGGCCGACCGGCGGTCCTTCCATTCCCAATAACGGGCGATCAGGATGCTCAGCTCGAACAGCAGGTGCAGCGGTAACGCCATGAGCAGCATGGTGAAGGGGTCGCCGGAGGGGGTGACGAAGGCGCAGATGACTAGTTCTGCGACCACCCAGTAGGGCCGGTAGTGCGAGAGTGTGCGGTAGTTGAGCAGGCCAATTTTGACGAGTGCCAGCAGGACAATTGGCAGCTCGAAGCTGGCTCCCATGGCCAGCATGAACATGCATACAAAGCTGATGTAATCTTCCGCGCGCCATTCGTCTGCGCCAAAGCCCAACCAGCTCGAGAATTCGACGGTGGCCATCAAGGCGACCTGCAGCAGCAGGAAGTAACAGAAGGCCATGCCCAGCACGAACAGGATGCCCCCAAAGCCCAATGCCTTCAGGACGAATTCACGTTCCTTGACCTTCAAGGCGGGCAACACGAATTGTCCGATGAAGTAGAGGATGAACGGCAGCGACAGGACTACTCCCCCATAAAGCGCCAGTTTGATCGCGACCATGAACGCGCTGAGCGGACTGTAGTTTTTCAGGATGACTCCGTGGTTCTTGGGGGAAACGAATGCGTTGGTGTCTGCCTGCAACGTCAGCATGATGGAGTCGTTGACCTGCTTGGGCACGATGCGAAGCGCAGCCGCGTTGGTGTCCACCCCCGATACCAGCGAGGCGAGCTCTGAGCGGTCAAACTTGGCGACGAGGTTGGTGCCCCAGTGGAGCGGAACGACGCCGGGAGATTCAACTGCTGACCGATCAGCGGCCAGCTCCAACGGATAGGTGAGAATCTTGACGAGGTAATTGCCTCCGAGCAGGCAAATAATCATGCCCATCACCAAGGCGGAGACCACCTTGAGCAGAGTCCAACGGAGGTCCTCGAGGTGTTCGAGGAAAGACTTTATCGGTCCACCCTCAGCCTCTTCGGGGTCGGGGGACTGACCACTGAAGTTGTCCGTCATGGGGCAGACAGGACATCAGGCGTTGCCGCTCGAGGGGGAATTGGACTGGGACTGAGTGGGCTGGGCCGGAGCAACCGGCTTGCGGGCCGGAGGTTCTTCTACGGACCGCTCGATTTCGTCCTGAATGTCGCGCGAAGCCCTCTTGAACTCCTTGATCCCGCCGCCGAGGCCGCGGGCGAGTTCCGGCAGCTTCTTGGCTCCGAATAGGAGCAACACCACCGCGAGAATTGCGACGATTTCAGGCCACCCAAGAAATGCAAACGTGACATTCATACTCATCAGTGGATGCAACCTAGGCCCTCATGGTTACATAGTAAAGTGCCAAAAGCCCTGCCAAGTCACGCCAACGGCATCCCAAAAGGGCTGGCATGCTTGATCCGGGTCAAATTGCCGGCGTAAAAGTCGCGTTGAAACTCCTCACTTTCAACCAGATGGCATTCAGCTCCCGGCCTGTCGCGCTTGAGAAGGTGTCTCAATTCCTTCAGATCCAGGCTCCACCGAAACCCGTTGAAAAACTCCGCCCCAGCGAACTGGGTTTTGTAGAGTGCGTTTTCCGAATAACACGAGCCCAGATAAAGGTGACGCGTCCCAAGCCGCGCGAACTCCGCCACGGCGGACGTCATCATGTAGATGCCAAGGTTGCGCTGAAAATAATTCAGGTCGTAGAAGGCATAGTAGTAAAAGGCCAGTTCGTTGCCCTCCAAATAAAGCGTGGCGGTACCGACTTCCTGGCCGGTATTAGAGTCGTTGAAAACAAGCAGGTGCGAAATGATTGGGCTGTCAAAAAGCGAGTCCAGCCGCGCAAAGCTCATCGAATCCTTGCCGAACTTGATGTCGGTATAAGCCTTGAAGGCAGCCCGGCGCTCGGCGGTGTAATCGAACTCCGCGCGCGGGATGAGTTTGAATTGAATCCCTTCGCCCTTCCGTAACACGCGGCGATTTTCGGATGACGGCTTGAAGCGGTTCAGATTCACCCGCACGTGGCGACAGAGGTAGAAGCGGTCCAAATTGCGGGAGGATGGCAGGAAACCGGCATCGAACATTTGCGCGGGCGTTTCGCCGCGCTCGGGAAATCCCCAGATGGCGTAGGGGAAAATGTAATGCGCGTAGTCGCTGACGTGTTCTGAGAAAACGAGTTTCATTGGCCAGCCTTCCCGTTCACGCACTTGCGGCGCAGGCGCAGGCGCCAGCCGGTCAGCACGTCGTAGGTCACGGAGTTTTTGAGCTGGGCCATGTCGCGGGCGGTGATGACTTCATTGCCTTGTTCGCCCATGAGCACGGCTTCATCCCACATTTGTGCCTCGGGAATGTCGGTAACGTCCACCATCAATGCATCCATGGCAATGCCGCCAAGGATAGGAGCACGCTTCCCATGCAGCAGGGCGTAACCTTGGTTGCGAACACGGGGGAAGCCGTCGCCGTAGCCGATGGGCAACACGGCAATGCGGCGTGGCGCAGTGGCGGTGTAACGCATGCCGTAGCCGACGTGTTCGCCGGGCAACAGCCTTTGCAGCGCCGCAATGCGCGCCTTGATGGCCATTACAGGTTGTATGCCTTCAAGGCGGCGGCACACCTGCGAGGGAAAGATGCCATACATCAGGATCCCCACACGTACCATGTCGCGATGCGCCTGGGGCAGGTCGAGAAAGCCGCCGCTGTTGCAGAGGTGTTGCATGGGCACGGCGACGCGATGATGCTTCGCCAGCGTCAACACCTCATCGAAGCGCGACATCTGGAGCATGGCAAAATCCTTCACTTCTTCATCGGACTGCGAAAAGTGAGTCATCGCTCCCTCAAGTTGCAACCACGGCTCGTTGCCGATGGCTTCGAGCAGGGGAAATGCTTCGTCCCAACGCACGCCATACCGGGTCATGCCAGAGTTGATCTTCACATGCACGGGCACGCGCCTTTCAAATCCCGCCGCCACACGGGAGAGTTTGACGGCGGTGTGGACGTTGTTGAGGCAAACGGTCAAATCGTAAGCCACGCACCACGGCAATTCGGATTCCTGTCGTTCGCCGAGGAGAAGTATGCGGGCCTTGATACCGGCATCGCGCAGTGACACGGCTTCATCGAGCGTGCTAACGCCCAGGAAGGTTGCGCCCTCTTCCAATGCGACCTGCGCCGCATCAATCGCCCCGTGGCCGTAGGCGTCGTCCTTCACAACGGCGAGCAATTGGACCGGCTTGGGCAAGTCAGCGCGGATCAGTTGCAAGTTTCGCCGCAACCGGGCTAGATCGATTTCAATCCACGCGGGGCGTTGCGGCAATACTGACGAGTCGAAATGCATTCGGTCGTGTTGCAAATTACTTGTTCCGTTTCAAACCGTGCCGGGCGGCCAGAGTGTTTGGCCGATGTCGGTGCGATAGTAACTGCCGAGCACGCGCAGCTTCCGGATGTTCTCCATCGCTTTGCTCGCGGCACTTTCCGCCGTTGGGCCAAAGGCGATGCAGTCCGCGTAACGATGTCCGGCAGTGGTCAGCTTGCCGTCGCGTGAGCGCTCGACTTCGTTCCACCAGAGATCGCAATCCACTTCGCCGTGCTGTTCCACCGGGAAATTGGGGCCGTGCACCTGCAAATGGGGATAGCCGTAACCGGCCAGCGTCAGCGAGCAGCCGAACGCTGCATCGTCGCGGAAGCGCGGTGCAACGGGCTGATTACGAACCGTATTCCAGAGGACTTCGAGTGGATTTTCCAGCAAGCGCAGAATCATCGAGCCCGACGTGATGCCGAGGCGGATGTTGTATTCGATGACGTGCCATTTGCGCCCCATCTTGCAGGCGGTCACTTGCACCGGACCATGAAAGTTGACGCGCTTGAACCACGGCTGCAACGGGTGGATGAGCGCCTTCGCCAAGCCGTATTTATCCCCGGAATCACGCTCAACCAGCCCGCCCAACGGCGCGCCGCACACGATGCCCAGATCGCCAACGTGTGCGCGTTTGTATTCCTGATTGGTCACGAGCGAATGGATTTCCCCAGCGCTGACCATCGCGATGTGACCGGCTTCGGCGCGTCCGAGATATTCTTGCAGGAACACCCCTTCTGCGTAGTCCACGTGATCCAGCCATGCGCGTGTATCCTCGACAGTCTCGCACACGATGGTGTGAACAGGGCTGGTCGGCGAGCAGAGCGGATTCTTGATGACGTAAGGCTTTGGACTTTTTTTAAGCAGGCGCAGAGCGGCTAGCTTGTTCGGAGCGACATGTGCGGCAGGAAAGGGGATCTTGCATTCGCGACACAGCCGCCGGGCAAAATCGCGTTCCCGCTCCAGCAACATCGCTTCGCCAGTCGGGCACAGGATGGGAATCTTGCTGGCCAGCAGTTCGGCCGCCCACGGTTGCTGCGCCCAGTCGATGGATTGCGGGAACACGAAATCCACCTTGCGCTGTTTGAGCAGCGGCAGCGGGCTGGCATGATCGTCGAAGTGAAACGTCGGCCCAACAAGCGAGGGCGGGTAATTGCCGTTGCGCCGCGTCAAATACGTGGCTACATCCGCCCCGGCGTCATGCAGGATTTGCGAGGTGCTGTGGGCAAACGAGCCCACGCCCAACACCATGACTGAAAGAGATTTTGAACTGTTCTTTGATTTGCCGCGCATGGAAATGCGGGCCAGAAAATCGTTCTCTTTTACCAGTAGCGACCCGCCCGCGTAGCAAGCGGCAAAATGCCCTCTCGCGCAAGAGATTTATGGCGGGAGTGGTTGAACGCAACGGGCGAGGCCCTTCGATCCGACGGGCCGAAAAATTGGGTCAAGCTGCGCTGGCTGCGGGAACAGATTGGCTCAGCGCTTCACGAATCGTTTTGACGAGCATCTCCTTGTTTACGGGCTTGGTGAAAAAGGCCATGGCCCCGAGCTTCAAGACTTTGTCGCGGAACTTGGCGGGATCCTGACCGGTGATGATGATGACGGGGATGCTCTTAGTTTCTTCAATCCGACCAATCCATTGCATGATCAGAATGCCGTCCCAAGCAATACCGCCGCCGTGACTAAAATCAATATCGAGAACGATGAGGTCAGGTCGGTCGCTGCGCAGTGTTGCTAGCGCTTCACCGCCATCGCCAGCGATGCGCACGTCGAAGCCCGCTTGCGTCGATTTTAGCTGAAGGGCTTTACGCACGACAAAGCTGTCGTCCACGATCAAAATCTTTTTTGCACTCATGTTCGCCTTCCGATGTTGCGTCAAAAGAGGACGGGCTGTGCCCCCCCCTCGGGGGGGGGCAATTGGGCGCAAATACTGCCCCGCCGTGCGCAATTGCAGATTCGGTTCGCCTGAGAGTCCCGAATTCGGCACAGTTCCGCCGCCTTTTGAGGCACGGCAGAACGACGATGGGCAACGAATTCTATGACCCCGGGGAACAGCGGGCGGCGAAGGTAAACCAACTCTTCGCGGCCGTTGCTCGGCGTTATGACTTCATCAACGATCTCCAGAGCTTCGGTCTGCATCGTGCGTGGAAAAACCGGCTGGTACGCATGGCTGAGGTAAAGTCTGGCGCGACTGCGCTGGATGTCTGTTGCGGAACGGGAGACATCGCCTTGCGCTTGGCGCGCGCGGGGGCGACGGTGACGGGTTTGGATTTCAGTGCGCCAATGTTAGATGTGGCGCGTGCGCGCGGGGGTGAGGCGAACCCGAAGTTCATTCAAGGCGATGCACTGCAACTTCCTTTTGCTGACGGTACGTTTGAAGTCGTTACGGTGGGTTATGGGTTGCGTAATCTTTCCAGCTGGGAGGCGGGTGTGACAGAAATGCTGCGTGTTACGCGACCGGGTGGACGATTGCTGGTGCTGGAGTTTGGCAAGCCGGATAACGCCGCGTGGCGCGCCATTTATTTTGCCTATTTGCGCCTGGCGGTGCCGTTTCTCGGACTGCTTTGCTGCGGCAATGCCTCGGCTTACGCTTACATCCTTGAATCCCTGAAGCATTACCCCGCTCAGAATGGTGTCGCTTCAACGATGCGTGAGTTGGGAATGAAAAACGTCCGCGTAGTCAACTTGCTTGGTGGAATGATGAGCATCAACTGCGGCGAGAAACCGGCTGATTGAACAATAATTCAGTCGCCCGCCATTTGCCGTTCGCCTTCCAACGGCAGGAGCAAGCGGTCAATGCCAGCGGCGGCCAGTCCAGCGATGCGGCGGCGCGGTGCCCCGACGCAGGTCACCTCACCAAACCGGCCCCACAGGGCGCCACCTTGTACGGCAGCTGACAAGTGATCCACCACAATGGACGGCAACTGGGCCAAGCTTCCTGTGATGACCACATAACGCAGGCCCAGGACATTCAATGAGCCGGCGATTACACCGGCAGTTGCATCGAGGCATTCTGTCAACCACGGTCGAACGCCTTGCTTGCGAACATGCGCCTCCAACGCCTCCCAAGTTTCGGGCTGACCGCGATTGGCTTCCGCAAAACAGCGCAACAACCCCGGGAGCGCCAATTTTGTTTCGAGGCAACCCACTGCGCCGCAGCCGCATTGACGGCGGTTGCCCGGAATTGGCGTGTGCCCCAGTTCGCTGTTCATGGGCAATGGGCTTTGAAAAAGGCGGCCGCTCTCAACGATGGCTCCGCCGACGCCTTGACCAAAATCGACCAGCAGAAAATCGGGACGGGAAGGATCCGCGAATAGTTGTCCCAGAGCCGCGGCGCGATTCTCTTGAATGAGTAACACGGGAGCATTCCAAACTTGCGCGATCAGCGCGGGCAAATCTGCCGTTTCAGACCAGTGCAGGTTCGGCGAGAAAAGAATTTTTCCCGCCCGCTCGTCCACAATCCCAGGCACGCTGACGAGCACCCCACACAGGTCCTGACACTTTAGTTTGCCTGCGGCTGCTCGGGCCTGTTTGAGCCATCCTTGGGCAGAGTCGGTGGTTGGCACCTTTAAATTCCAGCAGTCCTCGACTTTTGCGCCGACGGGCACGAGTGCGAAACTGGTCTCGTTGACATCGAATTGAATGGCCAGGAATCGGGGGCGTTGCGCGTCGAGCTGAACCATCCTGCCCGGCCGTCCGGCGCAGTCTCTAGCGGCGCTGCTATCTTCGACCTCGTGTGCAAGGCCGAGCGTGATGAGCTCGTCAATGATCTTGCCACACGTGGGTTGGCTGATGCCCGCCGTTTTCGCGAGCTGCGCTCGCGACGCATGCCCAAGGCGCATCAATAATGAGACCAGCGTGCGTTCGTTAACGCGTCGCAACGAGGAGGGGATGGCGCGTGATTTGATTTGGACCATGGTGATGGTGGTTGGCTGAACGAATGATAACCGGGCCAGACTTGAGTCAAAGAAAAATGCCGCAGGCAAGCCTGCGGCATAACAAATCAATGATGGTGAAGTTATGGCTGTTTCTTGAACAAGCCATCTAGACTCTCTACTGCCCTGGTGACCGCCTTGTCCAGAGTTGCATCCACTGCCTGCTTGCCCAGCTTCCCTGCTTGCTCGGTGAGCACCGGAATGATGGCGTCGAGTAATTTGTTGAGTGCCAGGTCGGTCAATTCGCCTCCTGTGATTCCCTCTGGACCTGTGCCCAAATCAGTGAGCTTGATGTCGGGAACTGAGAGCTGAAGCGTTTGGCCTGCGACGATGTAAGTTACCCTGGCACCAGTAAGCGTGAATTCATTTACCTGCAATTTCTTACCCGGGCCACTTGCCGTGGGCTCAGCGGTTTGGTTGGTGCTGGATCCGCCGGCGGATTGCTGAACGTTCTCCAGAATCTTGGTGAGGTTGTTGTTCTTGGGTGTGCCTTCAATCGTGATTTCCGGCGCGGAGATCCGGATATACTTCACCACCACTTTGTCCGCGAGCAATGAACTGGGGTCGATCGCCAGGCTTGCGCTGCCCAATTTAATGGCCTGCGGCGATTTATAGCCTTCGGGGTTGCCTACCTCGAGCCCTCTGATTTCGCCAGCGCCGCTGAGAATGGATAGCTTTACCCCGGCGAGCTTTATCGCGACTTGCGTGATTCTGGGACCGACGGTCTCCACGCCTTTCTGGA
>Ga0075471_10001481_pt1 | contig 15392 bp, 17 predicted proteins | sample DEB19_08_DNA_2_FD_74787 | JGI IMG/M metagenome (GOLD analysis project Ga0075471, IMG submission 74787) | Aqueous microbial communities from the Delaware River and Bay under freshwater to marine salinity gradient to study organic matter... | ecosystem: Environmental > Aquatic > Marine > Coastal ... | reverse complement strand
TCGCCCGCGTTGCAGATGAGCGGCCCGCCGCCGTCGGACGGAACACAGACGAAATTAGAGCCAGCTGGCACCGTGAAAGAGCGTGTCTTCAAGGTGCTCACTTGCCCCTCAGGAAACCGTTGACCGCCTCGCCGAACGTTTGTTGCTGTTCGATGCAACCGGCCGCCGCGTGGACCCAGTCGTGCAGTCCGGTGACGTAGGAGATGATCGAGACCATGTCCTCACGACTGACCATTACGGTCTCTGGCGTTGGGAACCCCACGACCTTTGGCTCGATCGGATCGGGCAGCGGCGGCAGGTCACACGTCGGCGGAGGGACGATCTCGACACGTGGCGGCTCGATCGGCTTTTGCGCAGCGCGGGAACACGCTGACAACGACAAAAGGACTGCTATATTAACAACGTGACAAATGCGCTTGATGTTACTGGTGTTCGATCCGGTCTCTTGGTTGCTATTGAGCCGGTAGGCAGGAGGGGCGCAAACATTCTCTGGATATGTCAGTGCGACTGCGGGAACAGAAAGACCGTCGCGGGCCACTTGATTAAGAGCGGCACGCGAATCTCTTGCGGATGCCGGCGTGGCGCTGTCAAGCACTGCCACGCCGAACGCGGGAAAATGACGCGAGAATACCAGTCCTGGGCGAACATGAAGGCCCGCTGCTACTACACCAAGAATCCCAGGTATCACCGATACGGCGGCAGAGGCATCTCGGTGTGCGAGCGCTGGCTGTACTCGTTCGAGAACTTTCTTGCCGACATGGGTCCACGCCCAAATGGCTGCTCGATTGAGCGCATCAACGGCGACGGCAACTATGAACCTGAAAATTGCCGTTGGGCGACGGCGCGCGAGCAGGCGCACAATACGAGCAGAAATGGACTCGAACCGCACGAGCGCATGCAGGTTCGCTGGCTGTTTCTTGAGGGGCAGAGCCGTGACGACATCGCGCGGTTTTTCGGCGTCACCCGGGGCTGCATTAAGAAGGTTATTCGAGAGACGCGACTTCCCGACGAACCGCCGCCTGGTCCAGCGAGACAGGATGGCAAGCGTCGCGCTCCTGAGAAGCAGCCGCCATTGAGATACTCGCTTGAGACTACGGACGTTCAAGTTCATCTCCTTTGATGAGCGACAGCGGAGTAGAGAAGACATCGCGAACAATCTCCACCACCTGATCCTCAGATGCGGAAGTTAGGTGCTGCGCTAGCAGGCGCTGCGTCTTTTGCTGTGCGGCTGTCCGCTGTGCTTCGGCAATGGCGCGCAGGTTCTGCTCGGTCTTGAGTCGCTCGCTCGTGACCGTGTGCGCCACGAACTCCGTGTCGTATTTGGACTTGTACTCGGCGACGAGCTTGCGCTGGCCGTCGATGAGATCGGCGGCGTTGAGGCGGTCCGCGTTGGCCGAGTGGAGCCAGACGCCCATCGTCACGACCAGCCCAGTCAACGCAACGCTGATGGCAACGAGCCCGACTGCGACGGCAATCACTTGCACTCCCCCTTGCACTTGCGCCCGTGGCAGTGCTGGCACTTGCACGTATCAGGGCAACCCATAGACTCGGAGCGTTCAGCGCGCCCGCATCGAGGGCACCCGGCGCGCACCAGACCGAATACAGACATCAGTGTGTCGGCGGCGTTCACAGCAGCCACATCCCGAACGCGAGCATCCCGAGCACCCACGCGAGGCCGGAGAGCGCGCCGTAGACGAACTGGCGAATCACGGTTCCCAGACCCCATCGAGCACCACCCAGTCAACCCAGCCGCATTTCGCACCGGGACACGGCACCCGCAGCGACGTCTCCCCGTTGTGCCCGAGGTCGATGCCGAGTGGCAGATCGAACACCAGCGAGCACGCCGGGCAGCACAGCGCAGGGCGTGACGTCTCGGTCATCACCGTAAACTGCCGGTTGCTGAGCGATGGCTCGCGGGCAAACAGGCGCTGAAAGGTGGTCGCCATTACGGCGCTACTTGAGTTTTTCGATCGCCGAGTCGACGACCTTGAGTACCTTGTCGTCGGCGGTCGTCTTGGTGCGCGGCGCAACGACGTGAAGGACAAGCGATGCAGCGGCCAGGATGGCGCCGACGAGAGCGATAGCGAATGTCATTTCTTCCCCCTTGGTTTGCGGAACGGATCGCCGTCGACAACTGCCAACAGGCGATCAAGCTTGTCGAACACGAGATCGAATTGCGTGCGCATCTGCTCGGCCAGCAGGTCAACGCGTCTCGACAGCCCGGACACATCTGCCGAGTCTGCGAGCTCGCCCGGGCTGTAGTGCGCAGGCTCGTCGTCGTACGAGCGGGCGGCGTCGTCTTTAGCGGCCATCGGTGCGCCTCACGGTTTCGCGCAGTGGCACACCAGCTGGCGGTGTCTTTACGCGGATGGCTAGCGTCGTCTCGATGGCTGCGAGTCGCTCGACCTGCGCGGCATGTGCTCGCTGGTCCGCAGTGGCGTGGTCAGTGACGAGCTCGGCGAGAGAGCGAAAGCCCTGCGCCATTGCTTCGGTTTTTTTGTCCTCGATCGTGGCGTTGCGATCGATTCGCTTGCTTTCAATCCTGAACCACACAAGCAACATGGCTCCGCACACACCGAGCTGAAGAAAGAGCTGCTCGAGGGTCATGGCGCCTCGCACGCGCATCCGCACGCCGCATTGCAACCCCGCCCCTCGGGAGGGCATGCCCAGCGACAACCGGCAAACGCGGGCCAGAGTCGCTCTTGCGGCGTGATCGCGTGGCAGTCAGCACCAAGCAGCGCCTCCAAGTCCTCGACCGCACCGGCCCAGCAAAACTCATCCCCGGCACCGCCTGTACAGCCGAACCCCGTATCACAAACGAACACCGTACCCGCCTCGCCCCACGTAGGCCACGGCGGCCAGGAGTCGCCGTCCTCGTCCTTGTCGCAGCCGGACGCCGCCCACAGCATCATCCCGGCCAGCAGGCAGAGCAGCGCGGACACGATCTCAACGTCCCAACGGGACCAGAACGAGCGCAGCACTTAGCGACGATGGCGCCGGGAGTGCAGACGGAGAGATTATTAGGAACGGATTAAGCGGTCAGTGTGGTAATGGTCTGTAGTGCGGACGCTAATCGCGGTAATGGTCCTTGCTGCCTGCGACAACGACACGCAGACAACTGACACCGACGCTGGCGCCGGCTACTGGCCGTGTCATGCCTGGGGTGATATCAGCCCTACGCTATCCGAGTGCTCGCCACGCTGCGCTAATCGCACACTGCTGGGGCGTCTTGTGTGGGGCGACGGCAATACATGCGAGTTCCGCCACGGTGAGTTCTGTGCAGTCGAGAGCATGACTGGACCGGCATACGACAGCGATACCGGATGCTGCGTGTACAGCAAGGAGCCCGAGCGTGTCGACTTCACGAGCTGTATCTAGGTCTCGTACTCGTAAATCGTTGAGGCGTACGTCGATAGAGTTCCCGCTGCTGTCTGATGTGTCAGGTAGTATTTCCCAGACGTCGCCGGCAGATTGAACGCTCCCGATGAGATCCAGCTGCCGACTCCTGCCCCTAGATTGTTCGTGCAAGTCGCTACAACTGCTCCGGTAGAGTCGCGCAGGTTGACTACGCCATTGCTAGCCGACGAGCACGCCATGTAGGTTTTCATTACGCACGGCACGCCGCTTGACTGCGACAGTCGCGCCTTCCCGGTCATTATTAGTGTCGGTCCGGGGATCGCGTCGCCGTAGGTCGTGCTGGTCGAATCGATGACATTTGTGGCCGTGTTAACCGCGATCGTGGTTGGCGCAGACTGATTATCAACGCTCCAGTTCCACACCTTTGCGCCGCCGCGATTCCACAGCGACTTGAGCGGACCGACTAGGTTGGCGCGGTACTCGTCGAGTATTTGAGATTCCGAGGTAAAATTCTGCGGCAAGTAACCAGAGTAGTTGGTCGCCATGCTCTGTAGGTCAGCGACACTGATCGACTGTATCAGTCCGTAATCTACGTCAGAGACACGTGCATAATAATCCGTATCCGCGGTCAACCCTTCGATAAATTTGTCAACTACCCTCAGATACTGCCAGCCGCTGATGACTGCACTCTGCAGCGGATTGGCCCCATAATGAAACTCTGCGGTCGCAACGGCCGTCGTTTCTCCGGCGTCTGAGTAGATCACTAGCTTTGAATACGCGTCTGATGTATAGCCGCTCGTCTGTGGGTACATGATCGCGCGACAGAACAGCGCATGCGAGTACGGACTCGTATGGAACGCGAACCGAAACCGTGCGCGCGTGCCGACCGTCGAGGAGACCGGCAATCCCGCCGCCTGTCCGAGGATTGTGCCCATGCCGAACACATCCTTGGTACGGAAGCACATGGCGGCGTTGGCGCCAGCGTTCATCTTATTAAAGAACGTGGCGTCGGGGACCTTGCCGTTTCTCGCGAATCGATCCACCTGAAGGGGCGGCGCGGCGGATTTTGACGTTGGAAGCGACGGCACCTGGCGATCTCCGGTGACGGCAGGTCTGTCGCCTAAGAACTTTGGACTTGGCATTAGTCCGCCTCGCTTGCGCCGTGCTTAATCAAATAGCCGATCGCGGATCTGAGCAGACTTGGACGATCGCGATACTGCCCCAGTCCAGAGCAGAACCAGCAACCGCTCACCGGGCACGGCGAACAACACTTCCAGAACCGCTCTGGCAATCTTGAATCTCCCCAGTTAACGGCCTGATTCACGCATTGTATCGTGCCGACCGCAGTGGCACGGCGAGATGATTACGGAACTACACCACTTGTCGTGGAGACTCGTGGCAGATGGCCAGCCCGCGACACTGCGCGTACCCGGTGCCCTGCACGAGCACATAAACCATCCCGAAGGAGATATCTTTAACGTCAAGGGAGAGCGTCTGCGTCGTGCCGGTCTGCCATGTCGTGCTCGTGGTTACCCACGTGGTCGAGTCGGAGATGTCAAACGCATCCCCAAACACCGGATCGCGGAACGTCTCGCCAGGCAGAAACCCCTCCGAGAGTGAGAGCGCGGGTATACTACGCAGAACGGCAACGCGGATCTTCCCGGTCGATCCGCCTGAGCTCGAGCGAAAGAACGGGGCGACCGTTAGCGTGCGTGTTACTGACGTCGACAGATGCTCTGTCCCGAGCCACATCGGGAAGAAATGAAACGTTGCCCAGGTCGAGCTCGCGTTATCGACCGGGCCAATCGTGGACCCAAGGAATGGCGCCTGATGAGCGCTCTTGTAGTCGATGAACGCATTGATCGTGTTCGCGATCGCTGCCTCGGTCCCGACGTCATACGCAACGCCATCGCCATACGACTGATCTGGGATGTTCTCGGCCGGGTACGTCGGGCTATTGTTGGTGAAGTCGTAGAGCTCGTTGGTAGCCGAGTAGTGAAACGGGATCTCGACGTTCTGGATCATCTCGTCGGTGTCGTCTGCCTGGAACGCGAAGTCCTGCTGACTGGACTGGCAGGACGCATAAGGCGCATAGGTGATTCGGTACTTCTTTGTATTGTCCCAGGCAGGAGACGACAATGATGACGTGAACGTGATGTTGTTGCCGTTAACCGACGAGATCGTACGGCGCCACGTGGTCGGCGCTGCTGGGTTTGCTGGATCGCGCTCGGTGATATCAACCACGTCATTTGCCGCGAAGTTGCTGGCGTCCAGTCCTTCGGCAATCGATATCGGAGCACCGCGCTTGGTGACGGTCAGGACATGACTGTAGTCGTGCGGGCGGCAACGGAGCGTGCTGGTCGATGACTGGTAACCGTAATCAAAGCCGCCAAACGTTGCCTCGTAATCAACGTTAGCGGATGGAGCGAACCGCGAACCTCTCTGCGTGTCGAGGAAGTTCAGCTCTACCTCTCCGCTAATGTCGCGCACCCGTCCACTAGGCGACGGCCCGCCGAGGTCGTACGAGACCCGCGTAATCATCGCCGAACGGCTCTGCACCGAGCGAGTCCCGGTTAGTGGGTCTCTTGCGAACTCGTCGTCGATTTCGACGATATCGCCAGGCTGGAGCGTCTCGAAATAGCGATAGTCCAACGAGCGCACCATCTGCCGGGAGCCGCGCGAAATGGACGGCATGTGTACCGCGAACTCGGTGAGCCCGGCTTCGACGCTCGAGCCCGCGTTCGCGTAGTCGTGAAACGTGTTGCGAAGACTGAGCGTAATCGATCTGCCGGCGCCTGCCGCAGAACGATCGACGAACGTGACGCTCTTCCAATAATTACCCTTGCGCCCGAATCCAAAGTCACGGCAGTAGTCGATCTTGATCGTGCTGTATTGGAACTCGTCGGTCTCCTGCGATGCGACGCGGTGATTCTCCTCCTGTCCCGGTGGGGCTGCCTTGTTGCTCTCGCTGAGCGTGGCAATCGAGAGCGCTTGGAGCGGCGTCTTCCACTGGCACACCTCATAGTGTTCGTCTTTCCAACGGACGAATGCCCAGCGAAAATTCAAGTCCGATCCGATCAGCTCAGAGAACCTGGTTGCCTCGTCGATGATGATAAAAAGCGGCGCATCCGCCCCGGGCAGGTTCCATAGCGCCCGCTCGAACTCTGGGCCTAGCACCTCGCCGGGAATCCCCGCGCTCAGCCCATAACCTAGCGTGTCGTACGTTGAGTGGTTGTAGCCGCTGGTCCCGGTGCTGTACGCAAGTTGCAGCAACAGCTCGGACGTCGGACCCTCGAGCACGAACACCTGACGAATGCGCACGGGTCCTGCCGAAGCCTCGTCCGCGCGGCGCCCCACGTAAGATAGCGCTGACTGATCGTTGTTAGTTGCCGGCTGCAGCGGCGAGATCCAGATGTTGCGGATTCGCTGCGTGCTGCTGTCGTACGAGCCGACAATTAGTGTCTTCTCGTCAAAGAGAAAAACGCCCCAGCTTCCAGACGGATCGCACGACGCCTTGATGGACGCGGGTAGGCTTGAGTATTGGTCGATAAACGTGCCCTGCACGTCGTCGATGTCGTAGTACGTAGATGCGGTCGCGAACTCCTGTCCTACAATGCCCGGTCCGCTCGGACGGAATACGACATTAACGAACGGACACGCCTTGCCGTCCGAGATGGTCTGGACGTTGTCGTACGACGTCTTTTGCCAAATATATGTCCGTGTTGCTGGGTCAGGCTCGCCGTCGGTCAGCCCGAGGAACGCAGCAACCTCCGACGGGAGCGAGAACGCGAACGGAACGTACGTGTCACCGGCTGTGTTGTTGATCCACGTGCAGCGCGTCCGCATGCCGTCGCTAGTCGAGACGGGCGAAGCGAACGAGTAATATCCGTTGATACGAGCGGCGGTCTTCTCGCCCGCAAGCCACCGATTGATGTACTCGCACAGCTCGGATAGCGAGTAGACTCCCGTCTGGATCTCGTTCGTGCTGGCCGGTGTGCCTGCGACGACGGTCAGAACGTTCGCAGTCGGCGTGCCAGATGTGCGCTCGACGAACGAGAACTCACGCCCCGTAATGAGCGCGATGCCCTCGGGGATGACGCCCGAGAGGATGTCCTTGCCGATAATCGCGTTCTCGAACTCGGACATCCCGTGCTCGAGCTCGAGCACCGTGCAGAAGCTATCCGGGTCGTCAGACGTTCCGACAATGCGCCCCTGGAAGACAAGCTGTGAGTTTTCCAGCGTGTTCAGCGCAGCGTTAGTCTCGTTCCACGTGTGCAGGCGGATCGATACCCGCTTGCCAATCCACTGCAGCGGAATCGACGACACGACCGGATCGATCTGGACGTGGTTCGCGTCGCTTGCGATCTGGTGGTGGCAGGCGAATCTGGAACCGCCCGAACCGGACGCTGCACACCCGAGCGGGCTATACAACCCTCGGACGCAGCCAGTGAACGATGTAGACGTGACCCCGGTGTAGCTAAACGCCTCCGTTCCGATGTACGCCACACCGCTCGATGCGAACGTCGACGTGCTCTTGACGTTGATCGTCGTGTCGTTGCGGTCGACCGTTGCGGTGATTACTGTCTCGTCTCCGCCTGCCCGCCGCGCGAGGTACGTTCCGAATGCGTCCGTCCCGTCGTCGTCGAGAATGCGGATGCGTGCGCCACCGTTGGACGAGAACGGCTTGAACGGTTCAATGCTCTGGCTGTTGCGCGACTCGACGAATAGCCCGCCGAGCACGCTGGTCCATTCAGACGCGTAACCAGCAGCGAGAACGGCGGCGGACGGCGCGTCGCTTAGAAGATACTTGCAACCCTCGATCGCGACGACCCACTTGTAGACCAGTGTTCCCGCCTGCATCTTGCCCAGCGTCGGGATGTTGTCCTGCACCGCCAGTCCGCCCGGCGTGATCTGCTCGTCGCTGGGCTGCGACGTCGGATCGTGCGTCGGCGATTCCGACATGTGCTCGGTGATCGTCGGGGTGACGGACTGAGCAGAGAAACGGCCGAGCATTTAGCCGACCAGCCTAAAAGACCAAGCGAAGCTCCTATCTGAGCCGCTGACGCGCATAATGCTCACCTCCCAGCCTTCGGTGACAGGAGGGACAGCGAGCGTCAGAGCTTCGGACTGCGCGCCGTTGAGGTAGCACTCATAAACGACGACGGCGGTGCCGGCGTTGATTTTCTCGTAGACGCGGAACCGGAACAGATCGCCGGCCGCCATGTTGGCCGTCGAGATGAGACAGGCCATCGCGTAATCGGCGGTCTGGTATGTCGCAGTCGTGCTGTCGCTGGCCAGGAAGTATTCAGTTGTAGAGATCGTGGCTGAATCGCTGGACGTTGTTATGGCCACGCCTCACCCTGCGCGGACCCTCGTCACCGCGAGCGAGTTACGCTAGCCACCAGTGCCGTAACACGCGATCGAAACGTTGCTGTCCGGCGTCGTGCTGGCCTGGATGCGTGCGTACACCTTGTCACCGCTCACGCCGAGACCGTAACCGCAGGAATGGGCGAATCCCTTGTAAACCTCTTCGGCTGTATTGCTGGACGTCCACGCGTTAGAGATCACGATCTTCTTGTTGCTCGCGTCGCCGATGCCGATGTCGACAAGCATCGTTAGCGCGGTCATTGTGGAATCGTTCACGCCGATCCCGAAGTTCCAGTGCCAGCACGTACGGGTCAGCGTGCCGATTTCCGTCCACGAGCCCTCTGCTGCCGTGCCGGGCGTGACAGCGGTCCCGCTCGAGCTCGCCAGCGTGACACCGAACGCGTCGATATATGCGCCGGCACGGATCGACTCTGGATGCGATGGCATCCCGCGACCCGTGCAGAACGCACGAAACGCGGTGAGCGTTCCAGAGTTCACGGACCCGGCGATGCCGATCGACGAACCAGCCTTGACTGCGTACGGGAAAGTAAACCGCACTCCGCCTGCTGTTATGGATCCGGCAGGACCGACCAGAAGATCCGCGACCGTCGTGTAACTGGTGCCGCCTGCCGGATCGATGCCGAGTCGAACAACCGCATTACGGGCAACGCCTGACGCCGAGAGCCCATGGACGACGATGTCCAACTCCCATAGGTCATACGTGACCGATGCTCCCGCCACGAGTTGCGCGTATGATCCAAAGCTGTTCGTAGCCGGCGTTACGCTGGTCCCAAACGTCGTTGACGGTTGCGTCCCGTCGGCAACGCTATTGAGGACGTAACTCCACTCGTTCATCACAGGTGCAAGCATTGGTTTTATCCGTCACTCACGAGCCGGCCGAATCGCACATTCCACGCACCCAGCCATCCCGGCTGGCTCGGCACTGCGATGTCCTTGAACTTCGACGCGCCGACCAATCGCCAGCCGTCTACGCCTGCGCTGCTGTTCGCGTCTGCACCGAGCAGCGTGTCTGTGCCCGCATTGGACCAGTAGACCTGCATATCCCGACACGGTCCGCCCCACGCGTGCCCGCCGAGCCCGCTGATGGCATCGCGGAAGAACACCTCGAGGCTGGCGTTGTCGTAAGTCGCGCTAGCCTCGCGGATGCGGTCGACGGGCACGCGGTCCCACCTCACGTTGTCGTGAACATACTTCCGATTTCCGCTCAGCCCCAACGCGAACCCCGTCGGCGATTCGGAGTGCCGCACGTCGGTCTCCTCGGGAGCCATGGATGGATGCTGGTCGCAGTTGAGCGGGCTATCCGGGAACCACAAGAATTTCGCCTGCTGCGTCCCGGTCTGCGATTTCATGTACGTTGCGAACGAGCTCAGGATCGTCGAGAGGTTCGTTGACATGCCGGTGGCGACGCCGGAGCCGGTGGCGATGGCGAGATACGACACCGTGTGCCCCGAGCCGTTGCCCCAGTATCCGGCGTGACTGCCCAGCGTTAAACTCGACGCGTTGGACGTGTCGCCTACCGCCGATACCGACATCTCAGAGGAAACGGTTGCCGTTCCGCTCGTGAGATCGTGGACGGCGATTCTGATTTTGCTGGTCGCGCGCTCAAGCACGACAATTCCGATATAGTTGGTTCCAACGGGGAGCGTCGATACCTCTTGCGTTACCGTGTCTACGCCGTCAGCGACTCCGACGCGGATAGAACTCGTCTCGCTCGAGATGCGCCAGCCGGTTGTGCCCGTGTACTTGCAAAAGATGTCGCGGTTCGCTGCGGCGCTCCATCGTCCGCCCCACACGACAACAAGATCGTCTGATGCGCCGACGTCGAAGATGTCCCCGCCGTCGAATGCGTCCGAAGACGAGTCGAATCCGACGGCTAGATCTGATCCGCCCCTCGCGCCGATCCCCGAATACGTCGGAGTGCCTGAGTCCGCCAGCGTCCCGGTTCCAAATACAGGCGCGAGGTCGCCGCTGCTTTCATTGCAGAGCCAAGCCGCCCCGCTCGTGAAGTCGCCGTAGCCGCCGAGTGCCGTGGCGAGCGCTGCCGCCGTCTGCGGATAGTCAAAGTCGTACGCGAACCCCAGCAGGTCGCGCGTGTTGGTCGAGGCAAACGTGATCGCGCACGGCCAGAACGAGTTGCTCAGCGTCGTCAGTCCCGTCGAGGTCGAGAGCGAGACGGAGAAGGACGAATTGACGGCGTTGGCGAAGTTGGTGAGGGCGGTGGAGAGGTTGGTGCTGAGTCCGGTGGCAACGCTGCTACCGACGCCGATGTAGAACGCTGAGACGTAGCAACCAACCGGCGCCGTTCCAGGCGCACCGGACAGGTCGCCAACGTTGAGCGTTGCCGTTCCGCCCGTCGTCGTCGCTGCTGTAGTCGCTTCGGCAGAGACGTACGACGTGCCAGCGAGCGAACGAGTGCCGACTCGCGCCTTGCCGGTTGCGCGATCGATTGTCGCAATACCTACGTGCCACGCACCGGCATGGTACGAGCCGGTCCCCGCGTCGGCATTGAACAGCGCGCCGCCACCATTGACGCCCTGAAACCTGATGTTTCCGGTAGTGGCCTCGATGTAAACCTGCCACCCGTTAGCGCCGTCGTACTTTGAAACGAGAGACGGATTGCCGGCCGGCGCCGATGGGATGTAGCCAACCCATGCAACCGCCAGATCATCAGTGCCCGTAACGTCGTATACGTCGCCTGCGCTAAACGCGTCGTTGACTGAATTAAAACCAATCGCGTAATCCGTGCCATTCGCGGGGCCTGCCGTTCGATACGTAGGTGACGAGACCGCAGTCATCGTCACGCCGCCAAACAGCCCGGTGTCGTTGCCGCTGGCGATCTGAAAACTCCAGCCTGCGGACCAGGTGCCCCAACCGATCGCGGACGCCATGGAGGAGGCGTTGTCGGGGTAGGGCGAGACTGCGGCGTTGATTGCGGCGGCGAGCACCGTCGGGCCAGACGTCACCGTACCGGCCGCCGTGTGATAGTAGGTGCCCGCGGTCCAGGTAACGGGGACGGCAGAGGTCAGCGCGCCCGACGAGACGCTGACCGTCGTGCTCGCGGGCACGGTATACGCTGCCTCGACGCGGCCTGAAAACGCGACCATCGAGACGACACTGCTAGCCCCAGCGCGAGGGCGAGCGAGTTACGCGCCGAAGAGCCCGCCGACGTTTCGCGCTGTATCGATCAGATCATTGACGAGCCCGACGACTTCCTTGAGCGTGCCTTTGCGGAACATGCGCTCTTGGGCTTTCACGCGAGCGCGCACGACGTCGCTAGCCGCCATGAGCTTTCCCATGTCGGCGAACTCCGGTACGAGCGAGACCAGTTTCTCCCAGATGCGTTGAACACCAGCCGCGCCGCCTGTTGCGGTCGCCGAGCTGAGCCGGTTCGCCGCAACGTTGATACGCCACGAGTCGTCCTTGCTGGCGCCGACCGCGATGGACTCGGCAAACCGACCAGAGTCGTTGAAGGAGCGATCGGACTGGTTCGGTGCGCGGCCTCCCATCTTGCCGCCCGCGTACCGCTTTAGCGCCCATGCCTCGCCGGCCGCGAACGCCTTGGCTGCGACGGCTCGAGCTCGCAGCGTGGCAGGGCTGGCGCGTTCGGAGATGCCGCGGACGCGCTCGCGGAGGTGGTGAGCAATGGCCTCGGCGACGGGCTTACCTAGAGTCTTTGGGTCAAGGTTGATCGTGATCGGGTCGGATTTTAGTTGAACCGAGAATCTCTCTTTGCCCGTCTTCAGGTTGGTGCGGTGCTCAAGACCGCCGCCGAGGACGATGATGTTTTCGCGGCGGGTCATTCGTCACGCTCCCGGATGGCCTTGTCGACGGCTGCCTGTGCGGACTTCGCGCGCTGGCGGGGAGTGGTCTCGTCGAACGCTGAGCCAAGGACCACGACGATAGGACGCGACTTGTCTTCCCCGCTCGACGTTCCGCCGCCACTGGATGCGCCGCCACTGGCACCTGACCCGCCTGACGATGTCGTCGTGCCTGTGCCGCCCGTACTCGTGCTGCCCTTGTCACTCGCCGACGTGCCGAGCGCATTCGCCGCGACACCTGCCGCGACCGCTACCGCAGCATGTAGCCCCGCCGACTTGAAGTGCATCATTGCGGTTGGCGATCCGACCGCAAGCGCGCCGACGCCGAGCGCGGTCTCGCGAAGTGCCGAGACGACAGACGCCTTGCCCATGGCCATCAGACTATCGGCGAAGACCTTACGGAACGCAGCCGAGACCGACCCCTGTCCGGTAACGATCGTCTCGTACGACGCGCCGACTGCCTCATTGAACGAGTTAAAGACGCTTCCGAGCGTCTCGAATCCTTGCTGATACGCATCGAACTGCTCGATCGGGCCGAATGCCGTCTCGAGGTAGCCCATGCGGCGTTCCATCCGCGACGCGTCTTCGAGTTTGCGAAGGGCATCGACCAGATCATCCGACTTGATCTCGAGATTGCCGATACCGTCGATCGTCGACAACCCGCCCGTAACGGACTGCGGGTCGCGGTTCGCGATCTCGTCCTCGAGTTGCGCGACGAGCAGATCGGTCCAGTCCTTTGCCTTCTGGCTCGCGAGTTCCTGCGCCTTCTTGTTGGCGTCTGCGAATGCTTTTTTGCGTTTCTCGCGTTCGCCGCTGAGATCATCGTCGGCCATCTCGATGACGCCCATCTCAGCCTTGCGACGATCAAGGGACGACGCCGCGCGATCCTTGGTCTGCTGCGCTGCCAGGTCCGTCCGCGCCCCCTGACGCGACACGAGCTCGCCCATCGCCTCCTGCGGCGAGAGCCCGGCGGCCATGAGCTTCTTTAGTTCGCCGATCTTGTCGAAGTCGATCGCCTTAAGAACCTCGACCGAGTAGCGCTTGGCCGCTGCCGCCGCGTTGTCCCACTCCACCCCGAGACGGCGGATACTCTCCGCTGATTCGTTGTACGTGCCGCCGCTGTCTTTGATGACCTTGTCGAGTTCGGCCATCATGTTGCGCAGCGTCTCTGCGCGGCTTGCCCCTTCCTTGATCGATAGTCCGAGATCGTCGAGCCCGCCGACCTTGCCCTTGACCGCCGCGTCTGTGAGTTTCTTCAGCGCCTCTTCTGCGCCGAAGCCGCGATTACGGAGCGCCAGCGCTGCCTGCGCGACCTTCTCCATCTCCGCTTGGTTGAGCGCGAGGATGCCAGTCTGCGTCTGTGCGGCGAACGTAAGTATGTCGTGCTCGTTGACGAGTCCGCGAAACGCCTTGGTCAGACTCTCGATGTTGACGTTTGCCGTTGCGGTCATCAGCCGCAAGTGGTCGTCGTACTCGGTCATCGCTTCGCGGGCGAACTGTGTGACCTTGCCGACGGCTTCGATCGCTCCGTTCAACTCGTGTAGTGACTGGCGAGCCCCCTTGGTCTCGGCCTTCACGTCAATCAGGATTCGGGAGATTTGGTCGCCAAGAGACATTACGAGCCCCCTCCGCCCTCATCCTTGGGCGTTGCTAGCCAGTTCTGGATCTCGTTCTTGGCGCCCTTGAACAGGACGATCCCGTTCAAGATGTCCTCGGTCGGATGCTCGCCGCCGAATACCGCACCGATGTTCCCTGCTTCCCAGTGAACGCTCGCGAGTTGCACCTCGCGAACCTCGGGCAGTTTCGTCGTGTAGCCAGCACAGATCGTCGCGCCGGGTCCGCGATGCGCCTTCTCGCCCTGCGGCGGCTGCCACATCGTTAGCCGCTTGCGATCATCCAGCGGCGGCAGGTAGCCGCATCCGAGGTGCTGTCTTTGGAGCGGCGGCGTCATCTTCTGGCATTCCGTGCAGTCGGCTATGGCTAGTCGGTCGCGGCGGTTCATTTCGTAGAACCACGGCGCGAGGGCGAGTCCCTCGGCTACTTGCGCCCAAAAGGGCCGGTCTCGTTCAACCTCATGAACACGCAGAGCCCGAGCTCTGAAACGATGTCCTCGTTCGCGGTGTCGAGAATCGTGACCAGTTCGGGCTGAGCCATTACCCAGCCATCAAACTGAGGATCGGGGCGCCGCTCGACGCGCACGCCCTCGGCGCCGACGATGTCCTTGACCGCTAGGCGAAACAGCAGACCGAGCAAGGTGCTCGCGCTGACGTGCCGCGAGTTCGTGCTCGGCAGTGAGCGCCGATCGTCGAGGGCGCGCCAGATGTTGCGGTCGACTTGCTCCAGTACGAACTTGAGCGGCGTCTCGCCCGGCTTGAGCAGCGGAGACCAGTCGCCGGTATCGCGAGCCGCTTTGATCTTGGCCTTGTACTCATCGGACGCGACTCTGTATGCAGCCTTGTCCGCATCGGACGCGTCTGCGGCGGGCGCGACTGGAGGCGGATGTAGCGCGGGGTCGCCGGACCAGTACCAGTCATATGCGCGCTGGAGCGACGGAAGTCGGATCATTTGATCGTGGAGTCCTGGTAGTTGGCGACGATGGCTGCGGCGCGCTCTGCACGTGCGCGCGGCGTGTCGCTGAGGAACGAACCGACGCTGAGAAGACCCGCCAGCGCCGTCGCCAGCACGCCGAGTCCGAAGCCGAGGGAGAGAATCGGCATCACGCGAAGTGCATCCTGAACTTCGACAGCGTCAGCGCGCTCGTCGTCGTCGGCCCGACGCCCGCCATGCACTCGATCGTGAAGCGGTTCTGGTTATCCTGCGCCGACTGCG
>Ga0075471_10001478_pt1 | contig 15404 bp, 12 predicted proteins | sample DEB19_08_DNA_2_FD_74787 | JGI IMG/M metagenome (GOLD analysis project Ga0075471, IMG submission 74787) | Aqueous microbial communities from the Delaware River and Bay under freshwater to marine salinity gradient to study organic matter... | ecosystem: Environmental > Aquatic > Marine > Coastal ... | reverse complement strand
CTTGGGCAACCGATGGGCGGCTGGCCGAAGAAGCTGCAGAAGATCGTGCTGGGCGACCGCAAGCCTTACACGTCGCGGCCCGGGGCCAACCTCAAGCCACTTGATCTCGACAAGGTGCGGAGCGAATTGGCGCACAAGCTGCGTCGCGAGGCCACGGACGATGACGTTTACAGTCACCTCATGTATCCCGAGGTGTTCACGGCGTTCTCCAAAGTGCAGGCCAACTACGGCGACCTTTCCGTGGTGCCCACGCCAACGTTCTTCTACGGCATGAAGCCCGGCGAAGAAATCAGCGTAGACCTCGAGGAGGGCAAGACGTTGTTCATCAGCCTGACCAACGTCCGGCCCGTGGATGCCGAAGGCAAGCGCGTGGTTTCCTTTGAACTGAACGGCATGTCCCGCCAAGTCACCGTGGTGGACAAGTCGGTTCAACCGAAGACCAAGTCGCGACCGAAGGCCGACACGGCGGATCCGTTGCAAGTGGGCGCGCCGATTCCCGGCGTGATCACGTCCGTGGCGGTGAACGCCGGAGCCATCGTGAGCAAGGGCGACAAGTTGCTCGCCATGGAAGCGATGAAGATGCAGACCACCGTCTATGCGCCGACCAACGGCACTGTGGCCGAAGTGTGCGTCAAAGCCGGTGATACCGTGGAAGCGAAGGATTTGCTGTGCAAGCTGAAGGCGGGATGAGCGGTCAGGTTACTGTGACTCACCAAGAACGTGGGTTGGGAGACGTGCTCCTTAAACCTGGGTTGGAGAAGCCGACGTGAGGAAGCTCACCTTGAAACCCTCCACAGATTGAGCCTCCTCATGTCGAGTGCTGCGGCTGAATGGAATTCGCAGCACCACACTCTTGCCGTTCAGTGCCTTTCGTGCGATTGCTCTGCCGCATGCGGACCGAATCACAGCCCGGCAAGAGTCACCGAGACAGCATTCAGGAGAAGGCGCTGCGCATCAATCTGGATGCGTCGCGGTATGGCACCTTTGCGGAAATCGGCGCCGGGCAGGAGGTGGCGCGCTGGTTCTTCCGCGTCGGCGGCGCGTCCGGCACCGTGGCCAAAACCATTTCCGCCTACGACATGGCGGTCAGCGACGCGATTTACGGTCCCTCCGATCGTTACGTGAGCCGTCGCCGGTTGCGCGCGATGCTCGACCATGAATACGGCCTGCTGGTGGAGCGGCTGGACATGAGCCGGGGCGACAAGACGGCATTCTTCGCGTTCGCCAACACGGTTGCCACGAGCGGCTTTCGCAAGGGCAACGAGGGCCACGGTTGGATGGGCATCCGTTTTCAAGCCACGCCGCGCACCGAGCCGTCGCAAATCCTCATCCATGTACGCATGCTCGACAAGGAAGCCGACCGGCAGCAGGAAGCGTTGGGCATCATCGGCGTGAACCTCATCCATGGCACTTGTTACCGGCACCAGAAGCCCGAGGAACTGATCGCCTCGCTGCTGGATGACCTCACGTGGGAGAGGGTGGAAGTGGACATGATCAGCTTCTCGGGTCCTGCATTTGCCGGCGTGGACAACCGGTTGATGGCGCTGCAACTCGTGGAACAGCGCCACACGGAAGCAGCGATGTTCACCGCCGAGGGCGAGGCGGTGCAGTGGGCCGAGGTGCTCTACAAGAAACCGGTGCTCGTGCAGCGTGGCAGTTTTCGCCCCATGACCAATCCGATGCTCGACATGCTCGAGCACGCGGAGGCGCAATTCAAAGCCGACCCGGCGTTGGAGGGCGAGGAGCCGATTGTGTTGCTCGAAATGACGCTGCGCCAGCTGCAGGTGGGCGACAAGATTGACCATCGCGACTTCTTGGATCGGGTGGACATGCTGAGCGCGTTGGGTCATCCAGTAATGATTTCCAACTTCTTCCGCTACCATCGGCTGGTCCAATATCTTTCACGCTACACCAACAAACCGATCGGCCTGCCACTCGGCGTCGCTCGCCTTAAGGACGTACTGGACGAAAAGTTTTATACGGATGTGGCAGGAGGCTTGATGGAATCACTCGGGCAGTTATTCCACAAAGGCGTGAAGCTCTATGCCTATCCGTCACTGGACCGCGATGGCAAGCGGACCACGGCAGACACGATGGAGGTGGCGCCTAACTTACGTCATCTCTACATGCATCTCCTAGAGAACGGGCTGGTGGAAAAGATCAGCGGCTACAACCCGGACTGCCTCTCTGCTTACGCCGGCGATGTGCTTCAGCAGATTCAGGCCGGTAATGCTGCTTGGGAAAAAGCGGTCCCGCCGCAGATCGCCGAAGTCATCAAAAAGAAGGGTCTGTTCGACTGCAAGCCGTGAGGCTCCAGCTGCGGTTCACATCACCCTCTTGGCCGTGGCGGACACGGTGAGCGCGTATCGTCCCTTGGATTTGCTCAGGCTCATGCGGCAGCCAAAGGTTTTGCTCAACGAAGCTGAAGAAAGAACTTCCCTCTTTTCTCCCGCCGCCAGCACACGACCGCGGCGCAACAGCAATGCGTGCGTGAAGGTGGGCACGATTTCCTCCACGTGATGCGTCACGAGCACGAGGCTCGGTGAACCAGGGCGACGCGCGAGGCGATTGAGGAATTGCAGAAAGTGTTCACGCGCGGCGGGATCAAGGCCCGCGCACGGTTCGTCCAGAATCAGCACGCACGGCTTAGCCATCAGCGCGCGACCAATCAAGACGCGCTGGCGTTCTCCCTGAGAAAGCACGGCCCACGGACGTTCGGCCAGATGGCTGCACTCCAGCAGACGCAATATCCGCGCAGCAATCCGACGATCGGTCGTGGACGGGGGCTTCCAGAGCTCAATGACCGCGCCACGTCCGCTAGCCACCGTAAGGAGCGCCGGCTCATCATCAGCCATGCGTTGACGCAGCGCCGAACTCACCAGGCCCACCGCACACCGCAGCGCGCGCCAGTCATGTTCGCCGTAGCGTTTACCCAACAATTCAATCTCGCCCGCCGTGGGCATGAGATAACCCGTGAATGCGCTGAGCAACGAAGTCTTGCCCGAGCCGTTCGCACCAAGGACGGCCCAATGTTGGCCTCGCTGGACTGTCCAAGTGATGTCACGCAGGATGACCGTGCCGCCGCGCTCGATGCGGAGGTTCTGAATATCGAGGATGGGTTGCGTGCGATTCACGAGCAGCCTTTAGAGAAACCCGAATTACGATCAAACACACGAAGATTTGCGCCAAGACATCCAGCCAGCCGGAGAACGAAAAAAGAGCGGACTGATGTCCGCTCTTGGAGGTGGGCGAGGTGCCTTGCCCAGTTTTCAGGCAGCGCCTGGACGGACTTGGGGCACCTTGGGGACGGGGCGTTGCGTGGACCGACTTGGCGTCGGCGCGGCTTCCGCCGAGACGTGGACGTGATTGATCTTCACGGGATCGGCAGGTGAATGGGTCTCATGCGAGGAAACCGAGATCATCAGGCGCAGACGGGGCTGCGATAACCGGCCGGCCTGCTCGCGCAATTGCATGAGGTAGAATCCAGTGCCCGCGGTGGCGGGGCGGCGATCAGAAATCTCCGCGCGACCCTTCAGTTCCTGGAACAGCGGCATCAACTTCATTTTTTTAGCCATAGGTTTCATCCTGTTGGCTCTTGTCTCGCAACTCGTATGCCACGAACGCGCTTGGCACTGCTGGAGGCTTCTGGTTAGTTGTGCCCGCCCGAATGAAAAACCTCCTCGCCACGCTTCTCTTGCTCTCGCTGGTGGGGTTTGGCGTGCCCGCCTTCGGACAGTCGCAGGATTTGGTCATCGAAAAATCTCAGCAGGACGGGACGGTTGAAATCGACACCGTCACAGGCTTACTGAAGGCCCAGCACATGATGGTCACCTACAGCAATGCGGTTTTGGTGGCGGATTCCATGACCATCAACCGCGACTCCGGTGATATCGTCGCAGAGGGGAATGTCCGGCTGCAAAGCGAGGAGATGGTCTGGACAGGCACTAACGTGGTTTACAATTACAAGACGCGGCAGGTTGCTGCGAAAAACTTCCGGGCGGGCAGGGCGCCCATCTTCGTCGGGGGCGAAGGATTGTCCGGCAACACCTCCAACCAAGTTTTCACCGCGCAACGGGGTGTCCTCACGCTCGATGATTATTCGAATCCGCTCTTGAAGGTGCGCGCCCAGCGACTGGTTGTGAAGCCGGGCCAAAGCGTCACCGCCCGCGGAGCGACGTTATACATCGGCGATGTGCCGGTATTTTATCTGCCCGTCTACGCGCAGTCCATGAAAGCCACCGCGCCCGCGCTGTCGGTGCGACCGGGCTATAATTCCCGCTATGGCGGCTACCTTTACACCGCTTACAACATCGACTGGGGTGACGCGCTCAACCTGCGCCTCAAAGCTGATTACCGGACGGAACGCGGCTTTGGTGGCGGACCCGACTTGCGCTTGGACTTGGGACGTTGGGGCCGGGGTAAACTGAGTTACTATTACCTCTACGACCAGGAGCCGGAGACGAATTCCTTTGGAGCCGCTTTTCCCAACGAGCGGCAGAATCTGGAGTTCTACTGGCTGGCCTCACCATCCACAAACACGACCGTAAAAGCGCGCGCTAGTTACCAGACCGACTCGGGTGTCCGGGCGGAGTTCTTCGAGGGCTCCTATCGTCAGAACGTGCAGCCAAGCACGTTCCTTGAAGCGCGGCATTCTTGGGACAACTTCAGCCTGAGCGCCATCGCATCGCCGCGCGTGAACGACTTCTTCAGCACCGTCGAACGGTTGCCCGAGGTGAAGCTCACCGCGTTCCGCCAGCAACTGGGACCGCTGCCGCTTTATTACGAGAGCGTGAGCAGCGCCGCCTACCTGCGCCGCTTGTTTGCGGAAACGAACGCCGTGGTGGCACCGAACTACGAAGCAAGTCGCGCGGACACATGGCATCAACTGGTGCTGCCCATCAATCTGTTTGGCTGGTTGAACATCGCTCCCAACGCAGGCGGCCGCTTTACTTACTACACCGAAGCTCAGGACGTAGGCGCCACAACAGTGGAGACGGAGCGCACTGTGTTCAACACTGGCGTGGATGCGTCGTTCAAGCTCTCACGCACGTGGGCGAGAGCGGCAAGTGAGTTTTGGGATCTTGATGGGGTGCGCCACATCATGACGCCGTCGTTCGGCTACGTTTATGTGCCCGATCCGGACGCGCGCCCATCAGAATTGCCGCAATTTGATTTTGACCTGCCCAGTTTGCGGCTGCTACCGAACGATTTTCCCGAGCGCAACTCGATTGAGTCCATTGACAATGAGAACGTGATCCGGCTTGGCCTGAACAATCGGCTGCAAACCAAGCGCGACGGGCGGGTGCAAGACTGGCTGGAGTGGGAGGTGTTCACGGACTGGCGGGTCAATCCCGATCCGGGGGGAGCAGACTTTTCCGATTTATGGAGCGACTTCAAGATCAGTCCGCGTTCGTGGCTAACGCTCCAGTCACAGGTGCGCTATGATATGGACGACGGCGATGTCCGGCTGGCGTTCAGCTCGGCAACGTTACGCCCGAACAATGTCTGGAACTGGCGCGTCGGGCATTTCTATTTGCAGGACGATCTAAGCGTATCGCCGACGGCGTGGGGTTCAGGTGACGAAGTAATCTCCAGCACGCTTTTCTTCAAGCTGAACGAGAACTGGGGATTGCGGGCAGATCATTACATCAATTTGCGGGAGGGCGAATTGCAGGAACAGACTTACGGACTTTATCGTGATTTCCGCAGCTGGACCGGTTCACTTTCGTTCCGGGCCCAGGAGCGTTTGAGCGGAGAGACGGATTACACGCTCGCTTTCACCTTCACCCTGAAAGCCCTGCCACGCTATGAGGTGGGCGACGACTCGATTGATAGCGACGCGTTCCTCGATTACTGATGTGCGCCCCTAGAACACCACAGGCACGCCCTCCTGCAGAATGTTCACCTTCTTGGTGATTCCCTGCTCCTGCGCGAGTTGTTGCAGCCAGCGGGGAGGCTCGTCCATCTCTTCAAACGCGAGGCGGAAGGTCCCGTAGTGCATGGGCACCAGACGACGCGCACGCAAATCTTGAAACGCGCGAATCGCCTCATCCGGCCCCATGTGGACATTGCGGAATGATTCGGGGTGATAAGCACCAATCGGCAATAACGCGATTTCGGGAGCCATCCGATCGCCGATCTCCTTGAAGCCGTCGAAGTAGGCACTGTCCCCCGCGTGATAAATCTTGCGGCCCTGATATTCCAAAATGAATCCGCCGTAGCCACGGTGTTCATCGTGCAACGTGCGCGCGCCCCAATGTTTGCTCGGCGTCAGCGTGACCTTCCAATCGTGCCGCCGAAAACTCTCCCACCACTCAAGTTCCACCACACGCTCAAAACCCAAATCATGCGCCAGATCGGCGACTCCCCAAGGCATCACGCCAATCTTGGGATGTGGCAGCTTGCGCAAAGTCGGTTTGTGAAAATGATCGAAGTGCGCGTGCGTCAGCAGCACCAAATCAATTGGCGGCAAGTCACGGATGCGCAGGCCAGAGCGCTTGATGCGTTTCAAGAGAAACAACCAGTTCGCAAAGTTAGGATCCACCAGCACGTTCAGATCCGTGAACTGGATGAGAAACGAGGCGTGACCAATCCAAGTGACGGCCACCTGACCGCGACGCAGTTTCGGAAAGCGCGGCGGCTTGTGTTCGCCCTGACGCGGCGTGAGCAACGCTTTCAACACCAGCTCGTGAAAAAACTTTCGTGGGGCGAAATGGTTGGAAGGGGTCAGTTGCTTGAACGAGCGCGGCAACCTGCGCCGGGGACGCGGCGTAGGCGACGATTCACTCTGGCCTGGCTCAATCATAGATTGTTGATGCCCATATTCATACTCCGGGTCTGAATATATTTCAAACCGCACCGTCTCTTTGCATGTCGGTCAAAACACAAAGCGAAAAGGCTGAATTTGAAAAGGCTGGTTCTGACAGCAGTGGCAGTGGGTGTGGTCGCATTAAGCGTTCCACCCGCCTGCGCAGGTGATTGCGAATGGGCCACCGTAGGCAAGGTCCTCACGGGTGTGGCGGCGGGCGTGGCCATAGCCTTGCCCGTGGATTGTAGTCCCAGCACACCAGTGTCAGCTACCGTTACTCGGCACTGAGCTACACGGTCATGGGTGGGGACATTACAAAAAAAGAGCAAACACTGCCGTTGGTAAATGTTGGTTGGTTAGGTGGGTTGGAACGGGACCGCCAGCTTCGGCTCGGAGGTTTTTTTATTTTCAATGCCGCCAAAACAATTACAACGGCGGACATGAAGAAGCTCGAGTCACAGTTTGATGCTTTCCTGCGCAAACAACCTACTCTCGGTGTAGGAGTTTATCTGGCCAAGACCGCCGTCGTGCTTGGCGACGTGACATTGGGCGACCATTCCAGCGTCTGGTATGGGGCGGTGTTGCGCGGCGACATCAACAAGATCGTCGTGGGCCATCACTCCAACGTGCAGGACAACGCGGTGCTGCATTTGGCCGATGATTACCCGTGCAACTTGGGCAACTGGGTGACCGTAGGACACTCGGCATTAGTTCACGCCTGCTCCGTTGGCGACGAATGTCTCGTCGGTATGGGGGCCGTCATTCTCGATGGCGCGGAAATCGGTGAACAATCCATCATCGGGGCGAAGGCGCTCGTCACGCAGGGAACAAAGATTCCGCCCGGCTCGCTCGTATTGGGAGCACCCGCCAAGGTCGCGCGAGCTCTGACACCTGAGGAACGCAAGGGCTTGAAATGGTGGGCCGAAAAATACGTTGCCAACTCCGCCTACTGCTTGAAACACAACATTAATGTAGGCGCCCCTCTGCCAACTTAATCCCTTGCCACGAAGGGCTGATGCCGCAGCGTTTGCCCGGGTTTGGCGCCCGTGTGTTTGTCGCTCTCAACAACAACTTCACAGTTCACGAGCACGAAGGCATAATCGGCTGCATTGTGATGCGGGTCTTCGTAGGCCTCGTGGTTCTTCACAGTGGCGGGATCGAAGCCACCACGTCCGCCCAGTGGCCGAGCCACCAATGGCTGCTTCGCGACCGGAGTTGTGGCCGACCAATGTCGCATCGTTCGTTGATGCGGGCTTGACCTCGATCTCGCTGAAGAACTTCTTCACATTGAGTGTCCAGCTGCCACAGTTGCCCACGACCACCGTAGTCACGCCCATGCGAAGGAAGTTTTCAGCCTTGGGATTCTCCGCGACTTCATCAGCGTGCGTGTGCAGGTCTATGAATCTCGGGGCGACAATCAAGCCGCAACCATCGAGTTTGCGTGTGGTGGAATTGGTGATATTCCCAACAGCTGCGATGAGGCCCGCCCTGATTCCCACATCTGTAAAGAAAGTCGGATTGCCGGTGCCGTCAACCACACAACCACGGCGGAGGATGGTGTCAAAATCGGCTGCGAGACATTGGCCAACCCAAGCCACGAAGAGAAATGCGTGGCAGGGTGAGCATTCATTCATCCAAGGCAGGAGACTAGGTGAAGAGTCTCCATCTTTTCCTCAACGCGGCCAAGGTGAGCCTGTTCGCGTCTACTCCCACAGGAATTGGCTAGCGCCCAAACATCCCTGGCAGGCCGCCGCCCATGCGGGACATCATCTTCTGCATCTTGCCCATCTTCTTCATCATTTGCTGCATCTGGAAGAATTGGTTGAGCATGGTGTTGAGCGCGGCCACGGTGGTGCCGCTGCCCGCGGCGATGCGTTTGCGGCGGCTGGCGTTGAGGAGGGTCGGGTTCTTGCGCTCCTTCAAAGTCATCGCGCAAATCATCGCCTCCATGTGCGTGAACTTCTTTTCTTCCTTGGACAGGTCGTGCTTCTTCGCCGCCTCGGCACCGCCGGGTAGCATCTTCACGATGTTCTCCAGCGAGCCGAGCTTCTTCATCTGGCGCAATTGATCGAGAAAATCCTCCAGCGAGAACTCACCCTTGCGCATCTTCTCTTCCATGCGCCTGGCTTCGTCCAAGTCCACGGCCTCGGCGGCCTTCTCGACGAGGCTGACGACGTCGCCCATGCCGAGAATGCGTGAGGCCATGCGTTCAGGATGGAACGCTTCAAACTCATCCAGCTTTTCGCCGACGCCCGCAAACTTGATGGGCTTGCCGGTGACCGCCTTCATGCTCAGTGCCGCACCGCCGCGCGCGTCGCCATCGAGCTTGGTGAGAATGGAGCCGGTGATGCTGAGCGCCTGATCGAAGTGCGTGGCGACGTTGACGGCTTCCTGGCCCGTGGCGGCGTCGAGCACGAGGAGAATTTCCTGCGGCTTGACCAGATCGCGCAAGCGGACGAGTTCCTGCACGAGCGGTTCGTCAATCTGCAGACGACCGGCGGTGTCGAAGATAAGCGTGTTGCGGTTCGCATCCTTCGCGTGAGCGAGCGCTTCGCGGGCGATCTTGAGCACGTCGGTCTCGCCCTTCTTTACGAACGTCGGAATGCCGATTTGTTGACCGAGCGTGGCGATTTGATCCATGGCCGCCGGGCGATACACGTCGGCCGCCACGAGCAACGGGGTGCGTCCCTGCTTAAGCAACAGTTTGGCGAGCTTGCCGCTGGAGGTGGTTTTACCCGCGCCATGCAAGCCAACCATCATGATGCAGGCAGGGTTTCCGGCGAGGTTGATTCCGGCATTGGTGGAGCCGAGCAAATCCACGAGTTCGTCGTGGATGAACTTCACGATTTGCTGGCCGGGCTGGACGCTTTGGACCACTTCAGCGCCGAGCGACTTGGTTTTGACCCGCTCGACAAAATCGCGGGAGACCTTGAAGTTTACGTCAGCCTCGAGCAGGGCCATGCGCACTTCGCGAAGGGCGTCGCCCACGTTGGCCTCGGAGATTTTCCCGAGGCCACGCAGGTTGCGGAAGGCGTTTTGTAACTTGCTGCCGAGCGTATCGAACATCGGCGCAAACTAGGCCAAATGGGGAGGGCGCACAATCGCAAGTTGGGCCAGGCGGCGAGTGAATTTGCCCGCCTCCAATCTTGACTCTGAGGGCGTTGTTGCCAGACTCATAAAGCCGACGATTCCCATCGGGCCGACGCAAAATTGGCTCTGAATCGTCCGCGACGGAGAGGTGGCCGAGTGGCTGAAGGCGATGGTTTGCTAAACCGTTATACGGTCAAAAGCCGTATCGGGGGTTCGAATCCCCCCCTCTCCGCCAGTGGTTTCAAACGTTTCCAAGTTCACCCCACATGCAGGATTCGAACCGCTGGGTTCCGATCATCTTTGCGAATGCGCGATGCGGCGAAAGCTCAACCTTGGTTCTGACCTGTGGCAGACAGCGCCGCGGCTTCCTTGGCGGTCGGCTCCGTAGGCTTCTTCGGTTCAGGCTCGACGATGATCAAGTCCAGTTCCCGCGCCAGTTCACGCAGATAGGCGCGCATGGCCGCAGCGAGCATCTGCTCATCGTGCTCGATGAACAACATCAGCACGGGCAGGACGAGGAGTAACATCCAGCTCCACGGAAGGGAATGGGCAACGAGGCTGATGATCAAGACCATGGTGACCGCGAGGGCCCAGAACAGGATGCCGGTGCCCAATCGCCACATGGTGTGAATGCGGCAACGAATGTTGCGACGGCCCATTTCCAAATCTTCATGCACCGTGACGATCTGCGCCTTGGCCAGACGACCCCCGGAGATTTCCAGATCAAAATCTGACCAGCCTGAGTCCTCGGAGCAAAGCCAACCGTCTTTCAACAGGCGGCGTTGCATCGTTTCCAGCAAGTGATAGCGCTCCACAGGACCACGCGACCACAAGGTGATTTCCCGCGGGATTTGCCTCCCTTTGCCCTTTGTTTGCAGGTCGATAATCGGCTGGATGATGGGGCGACGCACGCCTTGAAAACGGTTCTTGAACCGCGCCAGTCCGCGCTCGATGGGTTGCAGGGAGTGCAGCAGGATGATGAGCGGGCGCGACCACCAACGTTGTTTGCGGGGAGGCAATTCGGCCTTCAGGCCAGCCACCACACTGGCGCCAATGGACACCAAGAACAGCAACGTCGCCGCCGGCCAGAGTGCGGGAAACAGAAACGCCAGCACCGTCACGGGCAACGTCAGGCAGATGTGATACTCCAGCGAGGAACACAGCGCTGGCCCGAGCGAGGGCTGGGGCTGATAGAGCTTCTGGAAGAATCCACTGGCAAAGATCCCGTGGTATATAACCGAGCGACCGAGCGAGAAGCCGGATTGATATTCCGAGTAGATACGACCGCGCCAGATGCTGCCACCTAGCGGGCTGAAGTATTCCGGGTGCTTGCGCGCGAGCATCGCTTCGGCCTCGCCGTAACCTGCCTGTTGTTTCAAATAAGCTTTGACCGTCGAACGCCGATAGTGCCAGACGAATCCGCTGTGACTGAAACCAATGCGGCAACCGGATTCCATAAGGCGCCAGCAAACATCAACGTCATCACCGGCCTTGCGAAAGATGGGGTCGAAGCCGCCAATGTCATCAAGCACCTTCTTGTAGAAGGCCATGTTGCAACCGGGGACGTGTTCAGCATCGCGATCGGACAGCAACACATGCGCAGGACCCCCGGGCGAGGCCATGACGACAGCGGCAACCGGTGAATCCTCTGGCGGCAGGAAATTGTGGCCGCCCATCGCCATGAAATTGTACCGCAACATATCACCGACCAGATAGTGCAACCAATCTTCGTCGGCACGGCAGTCGGAGTCGGTGAACGCCACAATCTCACCCTGAGCCGCCGCGATGCCGACGTTGCGCGCCACGGAGAGACCCATGTTGTCCTGCTGGATGGTGCGCACTTCCGGGTAACGTTTGGCAATTTCAGGCGTGTTGTCCTTGGATCCATCGTCCACCAGAATCACCTCGTAATCGGGATAATTCAGGTGCCGCAACGATTCGAGGCAGGCGGGCAAGGTCTTGCCGCCGTTGTAGCTTGCCACCACGACGCTGACCTTGGGGGTGGCTACGAGCGGAAAATGAGGAGCCTGCGCGTAAGCTTTCTGCACCGCAAAGAACGAGGCCTTGGGCTGGCGATCATGCGTGGTCAAACCAAACGCCCAGTCCTCGATCTGCATACCGCCGCGATACCAATCGTCGGTGTAACTGAACACGACTGAACCCGCGGCACCGTTGCGGCAAGCGAGTTCAATCTGTTGCGTAAGAAAATCAGACTTCTCCGCCTCAGCATGGCGGATGGAGTCCATGCCAAATTCACCGAGCACAAGCGGGCGACTGCCCGCGATGGACTGCAACCGTGCGAGGTAGGCGTCGAACGTCGGTCCGTGATGGAGATAAACATTGAAGCAGACGAAGTCCGTGTTGCGCGGTCGCAAAAACTCCGTGGGCGGGAAGCAGGCGAACGTGCAGAGGCAATCAGGGTCGCGCTTCTTGGCCACATCCACCAATTCATCAATGAACTTTTCCACTGCCGCCACGCCGCTCCACCGGACAATGTCCGGCGGGATTTCGTTTACGACGCTGAAGGCAAAAACCGCAGGATGCTTGCCGCAACGGGCGACCGCTTCATCCACGGTGCGCCGGGCATCGTCACGCCGCAGGGCATCATCTAGGAAGCACAAATGCTTGGGCCACGGGACGTCCACGAAAACCTTGATGCCATGGTCCTCCGCGAGATCCAAAAACCAGCGAGGCGGCACGTAGTAAGTGCGCACAAGGTTGGCGCCCAGTTGACGGATTTGTTGAAAATCGCGTGCGGTTTGCTCGCGGCTGGCGAAGGTGCAGCCCTCCGCATCCGGAGCGAAGGGACCGTAAGTGACGCCCTTGAGATGAAATTTTTTCCGCCCCAGACGGAAAAATTTTCCGTCTACGCGCACCCGTTGACCCGCTGATTCCGAGTAGTTCATGCTCACAGGTCTTCCGCCATTTTAAGGGCCCGGCCCAGAGCTCCTTGTGAGCGTTGATCCATTTCGTTGCTGACCGTCCAATGGTATCGCCAGATGAGATTGTCCTGTTCCGGTCCCGCCGGGTCAATCAATGCAAGCGTGCGATCGAAATCGTCCAGCAATGCGGTGTCAGGCAAGGACTCCAGTTCGCGAACGAGTTGTTGGAAAAGTTTTTGAGCCTGCGGACGATAGCCCTTGGCTTCAAGCAGGATGAACGCTTCACGCAGTTCCACGTGACGCGATTGATTTTCCTCAAATTGACGGACCACCATCACCGAGCAAAAGACCAACAAGACCCCGAACGCGAGCCAGATGCGAAACCGCCGCATAAATGTCATGCGCGGGATTTTGGGGGGTTTGGGGCGCGACGCAAGACTAACCCGGCAATACACGCGCTACGGCGCAGCCGAGGACCCGGGAACCCCCAAAAAAATGATTCCCAGCGATTTATTGAAATGCGGGGGGCTAACCACTCAACCTTGTTGCTGTCCGCGAGGGGGCTTCATAACTTGGCCACGCCGTGTCACTAAGACCATCGCTGCGCCTGCTTCGCTTCGCCGCGCCTCACCGGGCGCGCTTGGGGCAACTCGCGGCTTTGACGCTCCTCTCAGCCATTGTGGCCGCGCTCCAGCCGTGGCCCATGAAACTGGTGGTGGACAATGCGCTGGGCGCCTCCCCCTTGGCAGGCGCTTGGGAAAAACTCCTCAACCATACCGGCATGGGCACTTCCTCCAGCGCGCTGCTACTGATCGGGGCGGCAGGCAGCCTGATTCTGTTTGGCCTCACAAAGGCGATTGAATCAGCGAGCCTCATGCGCTGGACCGACACAGGCCGAACGATGGTGAATCAACTGGGGCAAGCGGTGCTGGCCCGGGTCATACGACGATCAGTCATATTCCACAGCCGCACTCCCGTGGGCGACTTGATGAATCGCATCGCGAGCGACACATGGTGCGTTTACCGCATGGTGGATTCGCTTGGTTTCGCGCTGCTGCAGGCCGCCTGCGTTATCACGATGATGCTGTGGCTGATGTTACAACTCAACCCCAAGCTGGCGTTTATTGCCTTGATCACCGCGCCGTTGACCGTATCCGTTTCCTTTTTGGTCGGCAAACCCCTGCACGTGGCTGCCCGGAAGCGCCGGGAAATCGAAAGCAGCATTCAAGCCCACTTGCAACAGGCCATCACCGGTATCAGCGTGGTGCAGGCATTCGGCCAGGAGGCGCGCGAATTGATGCGGCTCCGGCAGAACGCGGAGGAAATGATTCGCGCCCAGCAAAAGACCGCGCTGCTCACCAATCTCAACACGCTGGGCTCCGGACTCGTTACCACGATCGGTGCCGGCGTGGTGCTCTGGTTCGGCTCGCATCAGGTGTTGGCCGGTTCGCTGAGCATCGGCAGCTTGTTGGTATTTCTGGTTTACCTGACGGCACTGCAGGCGCAAACCCGCGCCATCGCCGAGGCCTACAGTAACTTTCGCACCTCCGGCGCCAACGCCGATCGAGTATGTGAAATGTTGGACGCACCGCTGGAAATCACCGCCCCGGCCAACGCCCCCAAGCTCGGAGAAACCCAGGGCCACGTGGTCATGGAAAACGTGAGTTTCAGTTACCTGCCCGACCAGCCCGTCCTGAAAGACATTTCGCTCGAAGCCAAACCCGGCCAAACCATTGCGCTCGTCGGCTCGACAGGCGCGGGCAAGAGCACCTTGGTTCATTTGATTCCACGCTTCTTCGATCCGACGGGCGGCTGCGTGTGCATCGACGGGCACGACCTGCGCAACGTAGAGGTGGAGTCAGTGCGACGGCAAATCTCGCTGGTCTTACAGGAACCGTTTCTGTTTCCGATTTCCGTCGCGGACAACATCGCGCTCGCCAAACCCGGCGCTGCGCGGGCAGAGATCGAGGAGGCCGCGCGCATCGCCAATGCCGATGAATACATCCGCCGCCTGCCCGATGGTTACGACACGGTGATCGGCGAACGCGGCAACACGCTGTCCGGCGGCGAACGTCAGCGCCTTTCCATCGCCCGCGCCGTGTTGCGGAATGCACCCATTCTGATTTTGGACGAACCCACCAGCGCGCTTGATGCGAGCACGGAGCATTCGTTATTTGAGGCGCTCGACCGCCTCAAAGCACAACGCACGACCTTCATCATCGCGCACCGCCTCAGCACCGTACGGCAAGCGGACTGCATTCTCGTGTTGAAGGGTGGACAAATCGCCGAGCGCGGGCAGCACGAGGTGTTGATGCAGCGCAACGGCATCTACGCGCAGCTCCAAATCGGGCAGGCCGGCAAAAAGGAGGCCACGAAATGAGCGCGCTGCAAACCACCAGACGTTATTCGATGTGGTATCTCGCCCTCTGGGTGGCGAGTCATGCCTTTCACCGCTGGCACGTGTTGCTGGCGGTGTTGTCCGCCATGCTGTTCAAGGTGGCGCTCAACGTAGTCAAGCCCTGGCCAATGGTGCTGCTGGTGGACCACATTTTGCAGAATCGCCCGCTGCCTCAATGGGCACAGAATTTCCTCAACCTCCTGCCGGGCGAACCAACCCAGACCGG
>Ga0075471_10001476_pt1 | contig 15407 bp, 20 predicted proteins | sample DEB19_08_DNA_2_FD_74787 | JGI IMG/M metagenome (GOLD analysis project Ga0075471, IMG submission 74787) | Aqueous microbial communities from the Delaware River and Bay under freshwater to marine salinity gradient to study organic matter... | ecosystem: Environmental > Aquatic > Marine > Coastal ... | reverse complement strand
CACACAAGCCAGGGCAGCCCGCGACTGGTTACCTCCTTGAAGCGGGCGGTCATATCTGCAAGGCTGGGGGGGTCTATTTCAAAAGTGCCGGTACCGTTTTGGACGTGCCAGCCATAAATTTCGGTAATGGCGGGCAGATCCTGCTCTTGGCATGATCGAATGGTTGGCATTTTTCCAAAAAAGATATAATTATGGGTTCATTCAGTGTGTCGCTGGCCGGGTGGCCATGTCGCGTGTCTCAACATTGGATAGAAATAGCTTCACGGCTGGGATCATTCCCAAACACCAAAGGATAAATCATGGTCGTTATTCGACTTTCTCGCGGAGGTGCGAAAGCCCGTCCGTTTTTCAACATCGTGGTTGCTGACAAGCGGGTTCGGCGTGACGGTCGCTTTATCGAGCGCATTGGTTTTTACAACCCAATTGCCGCGTCGGGCGAAGAGAGCCTGCGCATTGCGCAAGATCGCATGACCTATTGGAAAAGTGTCGGCGCTCAGACTTCGGACACAGTTGAGCGTCTGTTGAAGCAGGCTACCCAAAAAACGGCGGCCTGAGCTCGTGATCGCAGGCCTCGAACCTGCTGAATTGCCTGCTGATGCTGTGGAAGTAGGCACAATTCTTGATGCCTGGGGCATCAAAGGCTGGTTCAAGGTCTCGTCCTACAGCGCCTCACCAGAGGCGCTGTTTTCTTCCAAGCGCTGGTATCTGATGCCCGCTGAAAAAGGTCCCAGGGGCTTTAGTGGTGTTGCATTGCTTCGAATCAGTACAGCCCGGGAGCATTCTGAGGGTTTGGTAGCCAGCGCTCAGGAGTTCACCGATCGATCTCAAGCCGAGATATTGCGCGGAGCGCGGATTTTCATTCCTCGGTCCAGTTTTCCCACGCCGGATACAGACGAGTTCTATTGGGTTGATCTTATTGGCCTGGAAGTCGTCAATCGCGAGGGTCTGTCATTAGGTAGGGTCAAGGATTTTTTGGCCACCGGTCCACAGACGGTGATGGTAGTGAGCTTTGAGCAGCAAGGTAAACAATCCGAGCGAATGATTCCCTTCGTCTCAGCTTATGTCGATGCCGTCGATCTCGCGGCGCGGCGCATTACTGTTGATTGGCAGCCGGATTACCTTTAACGGGTGACTGTATTTCATGCGGTTTGATGTACTGACCTTGTTTCCGGAGTTCTTTGTCCCCTTGATCAACAGTGGGGTGACACGCAGGGCATTTCAGTCCGGGCAAATTCAGGTGGTGTTGCATAACCCACGCGATCATGGCGAAGGCAACTACCGCCGGGTGGATGATCGTCCTTTTGGTGGTGGGCCCGGCATGGTGATGCTGGCCGAACCGCTGACGCTCACGCTGGCGCAAGCGCAATCCCAGCGTAAAAAGCCGGCCCCGGTTCTGATGTTTTCGCCCCATGGACGTGCGCTGGACCATGCCATGGTGCAGCGCTGGTCTAAAAGTGAAGGAGCGATTCTGGTTTGTGGCCGTTACGAAGGAGTTGATCAACGCTTTATTGACGCTTTCGTGGATGAGCAGGTCAGTTTGGGCGACTTTGTCATGTCGGGTGGTGAATTTGCCGCCCTGGCCTTGCTTGATGCGGTTGCCAGGCTCCAGCCAGGAGTGCTGGGGGACGCGGAAAGTCACGCGCAGGACAGCTTCAATGCCGGACTCGATGGCCTGCTTGATTGCCCTCATTACACCCGTCCCGAATCCTGGAACGGGCAGCAGGTGCCAGTCGTTTTATTGTCCGGCGACCATCAACGGATTGAGCAATGGAGGCGTCAACAGCGGCTAAGACTGACAAGTCAACTCAGGCCGGACTTGCTTGCACATGCCAGAAGCCAGGGGCGATTGAGCCAGGAGGACGAAAGTTTCCTGAAGACCTTGTCCAGTTAATTCCGTCTTGCTCATCCTGATATAATGCTATGTTTTGATCCTCTGTACGGCCGTCTGGTGGTTTCAAATCCAGGCTGTTGACGCACCAATCCCGGTGCAGGCGCGAACATGATCCAAAGAGGCCATCATGAACCTTATCCAAACCCTCGAGCAAGAGGAGATCGCCCGTTTGGGCAAAAACATTCCTGAGTTTGCACCTGGTGACACCGTTGTCGTCAGCGTCAAAGTCGTTGAAGGAACCCGTAAGCGCCTGCAGGCATACGAAGGCGTCGTTATCGCAAAACGCAACCGTGGCCTCAACAGCGGCTTTACCGTTCGCAAAATCTCCAGTGGTGAGGGGGTGGAGCGCACATTCCAGACCTATAGCCCCCTGATTGCAAGTATTGAAGTTAAGCGCCGGGGTGATGTCAGGCGTGCCAAGTTGTACTACCTGCGTGAACGCTCAGGAAAGTCGGCTCGCATCAAGGAAAAACTGGTCAGCAAGGCAGTTGCGGCCAGCGAATAAGCCAGAAATTCAAAATCAAAACCGCCTCCAGCCGATGCTAGTGGCGGTTTTTTTATTTGAGCTGATCAAACCGTGACCCAACCGATCACATCGCTATCGCAAATTCCGGGATTTGACCCGCGGCTTGCACCTGTGATTGGCCGCGATTTGGATTTGCCTTGCGCCTCCCCAGAAGTTCTGGCCCCGGATGCTCTTCGCCAGCGATTTAGTGTTCCTCCTCTATGGCAGCCAGAATTAAGAGCCGAGCCTTTATTCACTGATCGTGCCCCACGTTCAGCGGCAGTTCTTGTCCCAATCATCACCCATGACAGGCCTACCGTACTGCTGACCCAACGCACCCAGCAACTTAGAAATCACTCAGGTCAGGTTGCTTTTCCGGGGGGGAAAGTTGACCCCGAGGATGTCGATATTGTTGCAGCCGCGCTGCGTGAAGCCGAAGAGGAGATCGGTCTGTCCCGAGCCTTTGTGCAGGTACTGGGAACGCTGCCGGTCTACACAACGGGAACCGCTTTCATGGTCACCCCAGTTGTAGCCTTGGTCCAACCCGGGTTTACGCTGACCCTCAATCCGGAAGAGGTGGCTTCAGCTTTTGAGGTCCCCCTGGATTTCCTGATGAACCCGGCTAATCATCAAAGACATCAAGTCCAATTTGGTGAGTTGAACCGAGAGTGGTTTTCCATGCCCTTCCAGGATGGGCCTAGCGAACGTTTTATCTGGGGCGCTACCGCGGGGCTGCTGCGAAATTTGTACCGATTTGTTACTGCTTGAACGCAGCGCTAAGATTCGCCTATGAGTTTTCTATCCGTCTTGGTAGCGTTGTTGCTTGAACAGGCGCGCCCGTTGAGTGTGAACAATCCCGCCGGGGCCGCCCTGCGTGGGTGGCTTCAGTGGTTAGTGCATAGCCTGGATGCCGGTCGCCTGCTTCATGGCTGGCTGGCATGGGGCCTTGCTGTGATTGCCCCAGCAGTGGCCGCGATGGGTATTTACTGGGCATTGCAATATTGGCTTGGTTGGCCAGCAGCCATTTTTTGGAACATCCTTGTCTTGTACCTTACTCTGGGATTTAGGCAATTCAGCCATCATTTCACTGAAATTCGTGCTGCCATTGACGCTGATGATGACAGCAAGGCACGTGAACTGTTTGCCAAGTGGTCGCAATCTGATGTCCGTGAACTCAGCAGACGCGAACTTGTCCGGCTTGTCATAGAGCGATCGGTCCTGTCTGCGCATCACCATGTTTTTGGGGTTCTGGCATGGTTTTCAGTGCTCGCAGGATTGGGCTTGGGTCCGATGGGCGCCGTTCTTTACCGATTGGCCGAGTATTTGCCACGGTTTTCGCAGAATAACTTGCAGCAGGATGTCGCGCCGGTCAGCGATGCCATGCTTCGGGCAGCTCAGACCGGCTGGCATTGGATCAACTGGATTCCAGCGCGGGTCACGGCCTTGGGTTTTGCAGTCGTGGGCAGCTTTGAGGATGCGATCGAGAGTTGGCGTAGCTTCCAGGCTCAATTTGGAGATAACAATGAGGGAATCATCATTGCAGCGACAGCTGGCGCAATCAATGTTCGGCTAAGTCCTGATGTGGCTGCGCCCTTACCCCTGGATTCTGAAGCGCTGGTTGCGCCAGTTCGTGCAGATCCCGAGCCAGCGCATTTGAGAAGCATTGTGGGATTGATATGGCGGTCAGTCGTCATGTGGATGCTGTTGCTTTTCCTGCTCACCCTGGCTCGCCTTTTGGGCTAGAGTTCAATATCGCGCTGCCTCAGACAATTCTGAGAACAACTCACTATAGAGCCGATAGCGTCGTTCGCTGATTTTTGCGTCCAAGACTGCCTGGTGGACTCCGCAGCCAGGTTCATGCAAATGTGTGCAGTTGTAGAAACGACATTGACCCGTATGCGCCTGTATATCGGGCATCAGTGCGGGTAGTTGAAGCACGTCAATGTGATGTAGCCCGAACTCCTGAAAGCCGGGTGAATCAATCAATGCAGTACGATGGTCCGCGTCAACCCAGTACAACAGGGTGTTGGTTGTCGTATGTCGGCCCGAGTTCAGGGCATGAGAAATTTCTCTGGTCAATACTTGCGCTCCGGGCACCAATTTGTTGATGAGTGTGCTCTTGCCTACCCCTGAAGGGCCAAGTACCAAAGTGATTTTTCCTTCCAACTTGTTCCACAAGGACTCCAAAATGAAATTCAAAGTGTCAGTTTTCGGAGCAATTGCCAGGGGTAGCACCTCATATCCCATTTGGCGGTAAGGTGCGAGCCTTTCCCAGGCTAATTTGAAAGGGTTTTTCAGGTCGCCTTTGTTGAGGCCGATCAATGGCTGAATATGGGCGGCTTCTGCTGCAATCAGTGCGCGAGTTAGTTGCTTATCTGAAAACTCCGGTTCAGCGGCAAGAAGAATCAGAACCTGATCCAGATTTGAAGCAAAGTGCTTGCTGCGAATCTGGTCCTGCCGGTATAGCAAATTGCGTCTTGGGTTAACTGATTCAATTGTTCCGCCCTCTCCACTTGGCAGCCAACGCACATGGTCGCCAACCACGGCCTGGTTTTTTTTCCCCCGAGAGGTACATATCAGGCGTTTACCCTCAGCCGATTCCACCAGTACGTGATGCCCATGGCTGGCAACTACCAAGCCGGTTTCAGGGGCTGGGTTGGAGATCAAGAGTGGGTCCTAACAATGCGTTGACTTGTGCAGCGCAGTCAAAATCAAGCTGTGTAATGCCATGAGCATCATGGGTTTGCCAGCGTACCTGGCAATGTTTGTAGCTGAGTGTGATTTCAGGATGATGGTTGGCTCGTTCAGCAAGCCTGGCTATTGCATTGGCAAAAGCCATGACATCGAGAAAGTTTGAAAATTCAAAGTTTTTTGCAATTTGGTGAGAGGCCCCCTTGCTTTCTAGCTCCCATCCGGGCAAGGACCTCAGCTTTTCTGTGATATCGGAAATACCCAGGGCTCGCTTCATGATGTTGTGCAAATTGCTTACGCACTCGTCAGGCGCGCGAGCCGTTGCGAGGCTGGTGGATGAGAGTAGTAGAAGGCTACATACAGGGGATCAGGCGTCAGGGTCGATGCATTATCCTCAATGAGTTTTAAAAGAGCGTTGGCCAACTCGCGGCCATCTGTTTGAGTTGCTGCATAGTTGTCTGCTTCGAATTCATCACGCCGTGACAGACTGGCAAACACAGGAGAAATGAAGAAGCTGAAAACGGGTATGGTCAGCATGAACAGAATGAGTGCCAGTGCATCATTCGGTGAGGACAGATTAGGGTTCACTCCAAGACCGGCATAAAACCATTGCCGGGTGGATAGCCAGCCGAGCAGCGCCAAGGCAGCCAGGCTCATGCTAAACAGGCTCAACATCCGCTTGGGTATATGACGATGCTTGAAGTGGCCAAGCTCGTGCGCCAGGACTGCATCAATTTCGGCAGGGGTCAGGCGGGCAAGCAAGGTATCGTAGAAAACTACGCGTTTTGTAGATCCAAAGCCGGTGAAATAGGCATTCGCATGGGCACTTCGCCTGCTGCCATCCATGACAAATAGCCCTTTGGCTGAAAAACCGCATCGTTTCATCAACGCATTGACGCGATCCTTGATTTCTGCATCTTCTAGTGGCTGAAAACGATTGAATAGTGGGGCAATGAAGCTGGGATAAATAAACATCAGCATCAAGTTAAATCCAGTCCAAATGCACCAGGCCCAAAGCCACCACCAAGGGCCGGTGGCAGACATCACCCAGAGAATCAAGGCGGCCAGGGGTAGACCTATCACCAAAGCGATAAGCGCGCCCTTGATCTGGTCTTGAATCCAAAGTTTCGGTGTCATCTTGTTGAACCCGAAACCTTGTTCAATCACAAAGGTGTGATAAATCGACAATGGCAATTGGAGCAGGGCGCTGATCATTGCAAATCCAAAAAACAATGCCAGTTGCTGACCAATGCCATGACCCATCACCGTGACCAGACTGCGGTTAAGTCCGTCAAGGCCGCCCAATAGCGTCCAGCCAAGCAAAATCGCGGCGCCGAATGCTATTTCTACCAAGCTGAAGCGGTTTTTTGCAAGTGTATAGTTCGCTGCCTTTTGGTGCGCTTGCAGGCCAATTCTGGAGACAAAGGCGGGAGGGACGGCATGGCTGTGCTTGGCTACATGACGGGTCTGGCGGATGGCAAGCCAAAAACGGATTGCCAATTCGCTCAGCAGAGCCAACGCGAATAAGAAGGTAAATAGAAATTCGGGTTTATCGGTCATGGAGGTGGAGTTTAGGCGATCAGCGACAATAGGACCTATGAACCAAATTCAAGTCGATACGCCTGATAAGGCTTTGGCCAAATCCGAGCTGAACCTGGTCTGGCTGGATTGCGAGATGAGCGGTCTGGATCCTGAGAAAGAGCGCATTCTTGAGATTGCAATTATTGTCACCGGCCCAAATCTCACGCCTCGCATTGAAAGTCCTGTACTGGTGATTCATCAGAGTGACGAATTGCTGGAAAAAATGGACGCCTGGAACAAAGGCACGCACGGTCGAAGTGGTTTGACTGACAGGGTTAGGGCTTCAACGATGAACGAGGCTCAGGCTGAGGATCAAATGATCGAATTTTTGTCCCGGTATGTGCCTAAGGGGGCTGCTCCCATGTGCGGCAACAGCATTGGGCAGGATCGACGATTTCTGACCAAATATATGCCCAGGCTGGAAGCCTTTTTCCATTACCGAAATGTGGATGTGAGCAGCTTCAAGGAACTTGCCAAGCGCTGGCGCCCTGATATTTACAGCGCCTTCAAGAAGCAGCAAAAACACACTGCGCTAGCAGATGTCCACGAATCCATTGATGAAGTTGATCACTACCGAAAACACTTTCTAAAGTTGGATTGACGTCTGTCAACTGAATTGAGGCTTTGCTGAAGCAAAGTCACGCCAATGTCCGATGGAAAGGATGACTGAAATGTACAAGCATATTTTGGTTCCTGTAGACGGTTCTTCGGCAGCTCAGTATGCGGTGCTGAAAGCGATCGAGTTGGCAAAAGCTTTTGATGGTGATGTCACAGTTGTCTATGTGATCGATCCTTATCCATTTACCGGCTTGGGCAGTGATTTTGCCTACGGCCAGGCTGAGTATCTCAGCGCTGCTGCAGCAGAAGCCAAGCAAGCCAATGACCAAGCTTTGAAAGCCTGTGAACAAGCTGGGGTGAAAGCTGCTGGCCGCGTGGTTGAGGCGCACGGCGCATGGCGGGGAATCCTGGAGGCCGCAGCATCATCAAGATCGGACCTGATCGTCATGGGCTCCCATGGACGACATGGCCTGGAAAAAATCATCCTTGGAAGCGAGACTCAGCGTGTGCTTTCACACAGCAAGCTGTCAGTCCTCGTGGTTCGTGAGTAGATAGATCAACCCGGCCGCAAAAGAGATAACCAGTCCTTGGCCTTTCGGTACATTGTCCATCCCCATAAAATGCGGGGTATCCACCCTGCTGTCTTTCGAGGGCTAAGCAAGAAAACACTGACCAACGCGCCCAACGGTAACAAGGGATGGGCCGCAAGCCAGCGAAGCCCCTGAACTGTAGAGTCCAACTTTGCCAGCGGGAGGGCAAGTTGTTGCAGGTTTTGTTTAAAGCCTTGTCGAAGCTGGTCGCTCCGGACCAGCAGCCACTGTTTGCGTTGGGCCAGTTCTTCAGCGTGTGAAATACCCATGAGTAAGCCCTGCATCAGATCGGCTTGCCAAGTTCCTGGCTGTCTTTGGTAAGTTCAGACAAGCTGCTTGCAAACAATCCACCCGGCGCACGCAGACGAATCAATGCAGATTGCAGCAACCAAAGTCCACCGAGAATAAATACCAGTGTCATGCTTGCCAATGCAACGATTCGGTAGCTATCCCAAAACAGCAAAACCAGCAAGGCACCCAAAAACAGCAGACCAATTCCTAATAGCAGTAATGAAAAGCCAAAGTACACCAGAGCGCTGAACAGTCTGAGTTTTTCCTGTTCAATCTCGATGCTGAGTAGTTCTAGCCGGGTTTTAAGGGTGTCTACCCCAGTAGCCAGCAACTTACGCAAGGAAGCAAAAAGGCCGTGACCGGCCTCAACTTGAAGCATGTGTCTTAGCGACGACTGATCAAGACACCAATTAGCAGACCAAATCCGGCTGCAGCACCAATAGACTTCCATGGGTTTTCATGGACATATTCGTCTGCAGCGTGCCCAGCGGCTTTTGCTCTGGCGATAGCAATTTCCTGCATGTGTGAAAGCTGGCTGCGAGCTTGTTGAAGTCGGCTCTCAATTCGGCCTCGAACTTCCGCTACGGTGCCACTGGCCTGATCAGCAGTCAAGCGCAATAGTTCTTCAGCATCGGATATCACAACTCGCAAGTCATCCATCAATTTGTTTCTCTGGGCCGAAGTCATTTCAGTCATGGTGTTCCTCCTATGATTTTGAAAGGTGTCAAAGCTAACATACGCTCGAAGTGAGAGTGAGCAATATGCGTTGACTGTGACGTATATCAAGTAGGCCGATGCTGCTTTTGTAGAGCCCTTGTCATAGATTTCAGGATGTCAATTCTGCGGCATCTTTTTTCGGGTTCAGACCACTAGAAAGGGGGGGCGGAGGAGAATTGCAGATAGTTCTGATCAGCGGGATGCTGGAGACCTAATTCGTGGGCATGCAATAACAGTCTTGGAGACTGGTCAGCAGGATTGACTGACCCATACAACCTGTCGCCCACAATCGGGTGACCTAGCGCTTGAAGGTGAACGCGCAACTGATGGGAGCGGCCAGTGACAGGTTCAAGCTCAAGTCGGGTTTGAATCTTGCCATCCGGGTTGGTCTCATGTGCCAGCACACGCCAGCGTGTCAGACTGGGGCGCCCCTCGGGGTGAATCATCTGACGCGGGCGGCGTGGCCAGTCAGACATCAGTGGGAGGTCGATCGTGCTCCAATGCAGAGAGACTGACCCAAGCTGGCCGCTGACAATGGCCGTATAGCGTTTTCGGACTTGGCGTTGAGCAAATGCTTTGTTAAACAGACGTTGCATCTCGGTGCCGCGCGCCATCAGCATCAAGCCTGAGGTGGCCATATCCAGTCGGTGCACAACAAGGGCATCAGCAAACCGTTGCTGGATTTGACGGCTCAGGCAGTCTTGCTTGTCAGGTCCACGGCCCGGAACGCTAAGCTGCCCGCTGGGCTTGTTGGCGACCAGCAGCGTGTTGTCTGCATAAACAATTTCCATAAGCTCAGCGCGATCCTGTAGGTTCCATCAGCCACTTTGTCGGTACACCGAAGCAGCAGACTCGAAGATTAAGGTGTTGGTTCATGATCGCGTTGAGAAAAAATGAAATTGCCCTGAGATTGAATCTCGGAATCGTGTAGATTCTGCCCTGGCCTGACCTTCCAAAATACGGAGAAATATGCAATGCCCCACCTGCCCGCATCCGAGGCGCTGAAACGGTTTCGTGTCATCGATTTGACGCAGGTGCGTGCTGGTCCGACGGCTTGCCGTCAACTGGCCGATTGGGGTGCTGATGTTATTCAGGTTCAGATGCCTGAGCACATGCGTGGCGACGATACCTTGGGAGGCCAGGATGGATCAGACTACCAATATACCCATCGTAATAAACGGTCCATCACGCTCAACCTCAAGGAGCCTGAGGGGATCGCCGTACTCAAGCGCCTGATTTCCTCGGCTGACGTTGTTGTTGAAAATTTCAGGCCTGATGTCAAATATCGCCTGGGAATTGACTATGAATCCCTCAGTCAGGCCCAGCCTGGTCTGGTCTATGCCAGTATTTCTGGTTTTGGTCAGACTGGGCCGCTGGCAAAGCGGCCAGGCTTTGATCAGATTGCCCAGGGCATGGGGGGGTTGATGTCTGTTACAGGACAACCCGGCGATGCTCCCATGCGGGTTGGCATTCCGATTGCAGACCTGTGCGCCGGCGTTTTCGCAGCGCAGGGGATACTGGTGGCATTGCTGGAGCGAGAGTCTTCTGGCAAAGGCCAATGGCTCCATACTTCCTTGTTGGAGTCCATGGTCTACATGATGGATTTTCAGACTTCTCGCTGGCTGATTGAGGGTGAGGTTCCAAAACAGGCGGGAAACTTTCACCCTACCAGTATTCCGACCGGCGTTTACAAGGCCCGTGACGGTTACATGAACATCGCCGTATTTGGCTCCAAGATATGGGAGCGTTTCTGCGATATTCTGGGTGCGCCGCAGTGGGTTCATGATCCCCGCTTCCATGACAAAAAGGGGCGCTCAATCAACCGTGATGCCCTGAATGCCGAGATTAACCTTCGCCTTGCGGACCATGATCGCGCCTATTGGGTCGAACGTTTCAACGAAGGTGGCGTCGCATGTGGCCTGATCAATACCATCAAAGAAGTGTTTGAAGAACCACAGATCGAGCACCTGAGCATGGTTCATGAGGTGATCTCAAAACATCACGGAGCCCAGCGTCTGGTTGGGCAACCTGTGCAACTGACACGCACACCCAGCACAATTGCCCGGGCTGCGCCCAAGCGGGGAGAACACAGTGAGGAAATTTTGCTTGAGTTGGGTTTGGCGGCAGACGAGCTGAGCGAACTCAAATCCAGGGGAGTGTATTGAAATGACCCAGATTAGCTATCAGTCGATTACAGACCGGGTGAAATGCTGGATGGGGCAGGACGATAGCACGCTGCACATTCAATTTAACAACCCTGATCGTCATAACGCCTTGTCTGTTGACATGTGGGAAGCGATTCCTCTTCTGTTGGCTCAGGCTGAATCGGATGATCGAATAAGGTTGGTTGTGTTTTCCGGTGCCGGTGAAAAAGCCTTTGTCTCTGGCGCAGATATCAGCCAGTTCGAGGACCAACGTGCAGCCAAAGAGGCGGTGACCCGCTACGAGGCCATGGCCGAACAGGCCTTGATGGGGATTCATGATTTCAGCAAACCCACCCTGGCAAGTATCCGTGGCTGGTGTATCGGTGGTGGAGTCAATGTGGCAATGAGTTGTGATATCCGAATAGCGGCAACGGACGCAATTTTTTCCATACCGGCGGCCCGTTTGGGTTTGGGCTATCGTTATTCAGCATTGAAAAATCTGGTGGATCTGGTGGGCCCGGGGGTGGCTAAGGACCTCTTTTTTACAGCCCGCCGGATTGATGCTGGAGAGGCAAAGGCCATTGGTCTGATTTCACGGACCTGTGAACCCGAGCAATTGAACGCGCTGCTGGCTGAATATACCCAGGCACTGGCGGCCAATGCCCCTTTGACGGTCAGGGCGGGCAAAGCCATCATGGCAGAAATTCTCAAACCCTCTCCTGAGGTTGATCGTGAAAAATGCACAATGCTTATCAGAGCCTGCTTTGAAAGCGAAGATTATGCGGAGGGACGGCGGGCCTTCATGGAAAAACGCAAACCTGTCTTCAAGGGAAGATAAAGGCTATCGAGCCAAGCTGGGTCGATGGTCGGTTGGGCCCTAACTTTTAATTTTTGCAGGCAAGCCTGTTGTCAATGTTCTGGAGAAGTAAGTGAAATCCTACTGGATGGAAGTGAAAAATGGTCATGCTGAAATTGAATTGCGCGACCTGGAGCAACCTAAGCCGGGGGCCGGGCAAATTTTGGTCCGTGTCAGAGCCGCCGGTTTGAACCGCGGTGAGTTCATCTTCGGTCATAGCCTGCATGGAACAGGAGGTAACGCCAAACCCATTGGTATGGAAGCTGCCGGGGAAGTTGTAGCGTGTGGTGAGGGCGTTCTCGGTTTTCAGGTGGGTGAACGGATCATGGGGCGTTGCCCAGGCGCTTTTTCCGAATACGCCTTGATGGATCATCGTGAGGCGCTACCCATTCCGAAGCGGCTGAACTGGACCCAGGCCGCAGCCATCCCCTTGGTCTCGCTGGTGGTGCATGACATGCTTGTTCTGCAGGGACGCCTGCAGCCTCAGGAATGGGTTTTGATCGCCGGAGTTTCGTCTGGTGTGGGTGTTGCCGCACTCCAAATGGCCAAGGCTTTGGGGGCAAAAGTCATTGGCACTTCGGGTTCACAAGAGAAACTGGACCGATTGAAGGCTTTGAACCTTGATTTGGGATTGTGTACCCGTCAGCCAGATTTTTACGATGCGGTGATGAAGGCTACCGATAACAAAGGCGTGGATCTTGTGATCAATGGAATTGGCGGATCGGTTTTTGGCGAATGCATCAGAAGCCTCGCATTTGAAGGCCGACTGGCAACGGTCGGCTATGTCGACGAAGTGCTTAAGGCCGAGCTGGATATTGAAGCTTTGCACGCCAAGCGACTGACCCTGTTTGGCGTTTCGAACCGTCTGCGCAGTCCAGCTCAGCGCGCTCAGGGTGTACCAAGATTCAAGGAACAAATATTGCCCCTCATAGAAGATGGGCAAATCCCACCTTTGGTAGATCGCGAATTCGACTTTGATAAATTAGTTGAAGCCAAGGCCTGCATGGATGCAAATTTGCATCTTGGAAAGATTGTGCTTTTGGGTCATCCCTAAGGAAAACATCATGCGTTCTTTCCACATGGTCTTCGGGTTAGTCGCACTGGCGATCAATACGTTGCCGGTACTCGCCCAAACCGGCTATCCAGCAAAACCTGTCAAATTGGTGGTCGGCTTTGCCCCTGGCGGTGCCGCGGATTATGTGGCTCGTACCATAGGTGAGCCTATGGCGCGCGCGCTAGGCCAACCCATCGTCATTGAAAACAAGGCGGGGGCTGGTTCAAGCATTGCTGCAGATGCAGTAGCCAAGTCTTCTGCAGATGGCTACACAGTACTGATTGCCAGTCCAAGCAGCATTTCAGTCAATCCGGCGCTCAACAGCAAGCTGGGTTACAAGCCTTCTGATCTTCAGCCCATCACCAAGATTACCAGTTCACCTCTGGTCATTGCGGTCAATCCTGGGACGGGGATCAATTCAGTCAAGGACCTGATTGCCAAATCCAAAGCGGCACCAGGCAGTCTGAATTTCGCCACATCGGGCAATGGCTCAGCACCTCATCTTGGCGCAGCCTTGTTCAGTCAGGTGGCGGGTGTTCAGATGACTCACATCCCCTTTCGGGGCGGTTCGCTGGCCATTCAATCTGTGATTGCGGGTGACACCCAGTTGACCTTCGGTACGCCTCCTTCGGTTTTGCCCATGGTGCAAGCTGGCCGATTGCGAGGACTGGCCGTCAGTACCCGCGAGCGCTCAACCTTGGTTCCCAACTTGCCCGGGATGCTTGAAGCGGGCCTGCCCGATTACGCCATCGAGTTCTGGTACGGACTGTTTGTTCCAGCTGGAACGCCGACTGAGATCGTGAGCAAGCTCTTCAATGCTGCACAACAAGCCATGCAGCAGCCAGCGGTCAAGGCGGCACTTGCCCGGGAGGGAACGGATGTTTCAGTCTCCGCCTCGCCAGGACAGTTTGCGACTTTCTTGCAGGAGGATGAGAAGTTCTGGGTCAGACTTGTCAGAGAGGCTGGCGTCAAGTCCAACTAAAAAAGTTCATTGCGCTTGAGGCAAACGGAATACCCGACCTGGATTCATCAGGTTGTCGGGGTCTAGAGCTTTTTTGATGGCTCGCATCATGTCCATCGCTACCGGTGACTTGTGGTGAGACAACTTCTCGACCTTCAGACTGCCTATGCCGTGTTCTGCTGAAATCGATCCTCCAAATCGGGTGACTGACTCAAAGACCAGGGTGTTGAGTGATTTTTCATTCTCCATCAGAAAGCGTGCAGCGTCTGTACCTGCGGCGGCTTGCACGTTGTAGTGCAGGTTGCCATCACCGAGGTGACCAAAGTTGATCAGTTGGGCACCAGGAAAATTTTTCAGGATCAAGGCATCGGTCTCTTGTACGAATTCGGGGATACGTGAGACCGGAATCGAGATATCGTGTTTGATATTCAAGCCCTCCTCTGCCTGAGCCAAGGGAATACTCTCCCGAATATGCCAAAGGGCGCGAGCTTGGGTAATGTTTTCGGCAATAACGGCGTCGGTGACATAGCCTTTTTCCATTGCAGATTCCAGCAATTTTTCAAAACCGCTTCGGGCATGGGTGTCCGATTCGTTGTCGGAGTTTTCCAGAAGGACACACCAGGGCGACTCTTGCCAGAAAGGAACCTTTTGCTGCGGGTAATGTTTGACGACCAAGCCCAACGCAAATTGACCCATCACTTCGAATCCGGTCAGGCCTGCGCTTAAAGTCTTATGAGCCATGCCCAACAGATCAACCGCAGCTTCAAGAGACGGGACGGCTGCATAGGCAGTAAGCTGACAGGCTGGCAGGGGGTAGAGTTTCATGGTGGCGCCCGTGATCACTCCCAAGGTGCCTTCCGACCCTATGAACAGATGTCGCAGGTCATAGCCGGTATTGTCTTTGCGCAGTCCCGTTAGCCCATCCCAGACTTCACCCTGCGCAGTCACGACTTCCAGACCCAAACACAGCTCACGGGCATTGCCGTATCTCACCACCTGGGTTCCACCGGCATTGGTTCCAAGATTGCCGCCGATGGTGCAGCTGCCCTCCGAGGCCAGACTCAGGGGGAACAGAAATCCGGCTTTCTCGCATTCTTCCTGCAGGTTCTGTAAGACACAGCCTGCATCAACCGTGATCGTCAGGTTGCCGGCATCAAGGGATCGGACCTTGTTCATGCGGGTCAGGCTGAGGACCACCTGAGTTCCGCTTGTATCGGGGGTGGAGCCGACCACCATGCCGGTGTTGCCACCCTGAGGAACGATACTGGTCTTGGCAGCCGCGCAGGCCTTGATGACAGCAGCTACCTGCTCAGTGGTGGCGGGCCTCACGATCGCCAGAGCGGTGCCACGTTCTCTGCGACGCCAATCTTGTTCCCAGGCCGTCAAATCGGTCAAGGGATCTTCATGCGTAAGCACATAAGCATCGCCAACAATTGCTCGTAATTTTTTGATCAGTTCTGAATGATTTTTCATGGTGAGGTGGTCGGCAATGTTGATGAGTCAATACGACGGGCATGTTTTTGACGCAATCGGATATGCATCACACAGGCCCAGAACAGTAGCAGGCT
>Ga0075471_10001475_pt1 | contig 15410 bp, 13 predicted proteins | sample DEB19_08_DNA_2_FD_74787 | JGI IMG/M metagenome (GOLD analysis project Ga0075471, IMG submission 74787) | Aqueous microbial communities from the Delaware River and Bay under freshwater to marine salinity gradient to study organic matter... | ecosystem: Environmental > Aquatic > Marine > Coastal ... | reverse complement strand
TTGAAGAAACGCCGGAAGAACGGGTCGTCGAGCAGCGGATTGCGCGCGGCCTGCTCGCGGATCGTGCCTTTGATGGCGATGCTGACGACCGCGGGCGAAACGCGTTTGATCATCGGCGCTAGCGACGGCAACGGCGCGACGACGCGCGCCTCGCTCACGCCGGTGTTCGGCGCCGACGGAGCCGATTGCGCGTTGACGATGATCGGTGCGGCCGCGAGGGCCGCACCGATCACGAGTGCCGCACCGCGTCGTTCGCGCATGCGCTTCAGGCGGCTTCGACGGTGATGCGTCGCGGCTCGACTTTCGGCTGCTTGGCGACCGAAATTTCGAGCACCCCGTGGCTGCTGCGTGCGCTGATGTGCTCGGGTGCCGCATCCTCGGGCAGCGTGAAGCGACGCAGATACGTGCCGTCGGGGTTGTGGCGCGTCGCCTTCAGGGTGAGCACGCCGTCTTCGGTCGTGATTTCGATGTCGGCAGGCAGCACACCCGGCAGATCGGCGCGCAATACGTAGCGCTGGGCTTCCTCCTGCACGGACACGTGCGGGATCAGGGGCAGTTGGCGGTCCGAGACGCGAAAGTCGTAGCGTAAAAGAGTCATGGCCTATCTCCTTCGGGCGTTGGGTGGTGGGCCGCAAGCGCAGCCCCGTTAAAACCGGAGTTGCGGATGTTCCGGTCGAATTCAAGGGGGTAGGCTTGGGGAAAAGCTGTGGATCGTTTGTGGACTAAACGCCACACAAGATATTGGGGGTAGTTACTTTCCGCAGGGGTGTGCGATGACGCACATTCCGGGCAGGGGTTTGCCGGCCTGATGTTTAATAACCACATGATCTGTAAGGTTTAATTGCCACTCCAATCGAGATCAAGAAAGTCTTGACGCTCCCCGCCCCCCTGCTTAACCTTGCCCCGTCGACACAACATCTTGTGTGCGGGCAGCGCGCGGATCGGTGGTGTCGTAGGGCAGGGGTGGGCCGGTTTCCGGTCATCAAACGGCAAAAAGTGAGTTTCGGGCGCAGGGCGTCCCGGGCGATTTTTTTGGTGTGTTTTCCCTTTGTTTTTGGGTGGTTTTGAATTTTGAGGGGAGCCACAGCTCGCGATGAATAGCGTTGTGAAGCTCGTTACGAACGACGTCGATGCGATCCCTTTTCAGGAAGCTTCGCTCGACATCTGGGAAAAGAAATACCGGCTGGTTTCGAAAAGCGGTGAAGCGGTCGACAAGACCATGGACGACACCTACAAGCGTGTCGCCCGTGCCTTGGCGGACGTCGAGCCGGAGTCGCAGCGCGAGCATTGGCACGAGCGTTTCCTGTGGGCGTTGCGGCGTGGGGCGATCCCGGCCGGGCGCATCACCTCGAACGCCGGCGCGCTCGAGCACAAGCCCGCCACCTCGACCATCAACTGCACGGTCTCGGGCACGATCCGCGACTCGATGGACGACATCCTCGGCAAGGTGCACGAGGCAGGTCTCACGCTGAAGGCCGGCTGCGGGATCGGCTACGAGTTCTCGACGCTGCGGCCGCGCGGTGCGTACGTCTCGGGCGCCGGTGCCTACACCTCAGGCCCGCTGTCGTTCATGGATATCTACGACAAGATGTGTTTCACCGTGTCGTCGGCCGGTGGCCGTCGCGGCGCGCAGATGGGCACGTTCGACGTCGGTCACCCCGACGCGATGGACTTCATCCGCGCCAAGCGCGAGAACGGTCGCCTGCGCCAGTTCAATCTGTCGCTGCTCATCACCGACGAATTCATCGAGGCCGTGCGCCGCGACGGCGAATGGCGTCTGGCCTTCCCGATTTCGCGCAAGGAATACGAAACCGACAAGCCCGACCTCAACGACGCCACGCAGTACGTATGGCGCGAATGGCCGTACGCCGACAACCTGGTCGTCAACGACACCGGTCTCGTGGCCTGCAAGGTCTACAAGACGCTGCCTGCGCGCCGGATGTGGGACGTCATCATGTCGTCCACCTACGACTTCGCAGAACCCGGTTTCATCCTCATCGACCGCGTCAATGAAATGAACAACAACTGGTGGTGCGAAAACATCCGCGCCACCAACCCGTGTGGCGAGCAGCCGTTGCCGCCGTACGGTTCTTGCCTGCTCGGCTCGGTGAACCTCACGCGCTTCGTGCGCCGTCCGTTCACCGACGAGGCGCAGTTCGATTGGGAGGAATACCGCGAAGTCGTCAAAGTATTCACCCGCATGCTCGACAACGTCGTCGAGGTGAACGGTTTGCCGCTCGATGGTCAGCGTGACGAGATCATGCGCAAGCGCCGTCACGGCATGGGCTTTCTGGGCCTCGGCAGCTCGATGACGCTGCTCGGCATGAAGTACGGCTCGCCCGAGTCCGTCAAATTCACCGAAGACGTCTCGCGCGAGATGGCAGTCGCCGGCTGGGAAGCGGCGCTCGACCTCGCGCGCGAGAAGGGTCCCGCGCCGATCATGAACGAAGAGTTCGTGGTCACCGGCGAGATGCTGCGCAAGCGCCCCGAGATGGCGCGTGACGGCTGGAAAATCGGCAGCAAGATTCCGGGTCGGGTGCTGCACGCGCGGTACAGCCGCTACATGCAGCGCGTCGGCGAAGTGGCGCCTGCGCTGGTCGATCAGCTCGCGCTGGTCGGCGCGCGTTTCACTCACCACACCTCGATCGCGCCGACCGGCACGATTTCGCTTTCACTTGCGAACAACGCGAGCAACGGCATCGAGCCTTCCTTCGCGCATCACTATTTCCGCAACGTGATCCGCGAAGGCAAGAAGTCCAAAGAAAAGGTGGACGTATTCTCCTTCGAATTGCTCGCCTATCGCGAACTCGTGAATCCGCGGGCGATGCCGAACTCGAGCAATCCGGGCGAGAAGTTGCCGGATTACTTCACCACCGCCGACGACATTACGCCGACGGAGCACGTGGACATCCAGGCGGCTTCGCAGAAGTGGATCGACTCGTCGATTTCGAAGACGGCCAACGTGCCCACCGATTTCAACTACGACGCGTTCAAAGGCATCTACCTCTACGCGCACGAGAAAGGGCTCAAGGGCTGCACCACCTTCCGTTTCAACCCGGAAGCCTTCCAGGGTGTGCTCGTCAAGGAAGAAGACCTCAAGAACACGACCTACGTGTTCACGCTCGAGGACGGCACCGAAGTGTCGGTGAAGGGTGACGAGGAAATCGAGTACGACGGCGAGATGCACTCCGCCGCCAATCTGTTCGACGCCTTGAAGGAAGGCTACTACGGGAAGTTTTGAGGTTCGTTGCGTTTATGGCCGCCATCAAGATCGACAAGAAGATTTCGAAGTATCGCGTTCAGAAGCCGGGCGCCGAAGCGGCGCCGGCTGCCGCGTCCGTCAACGTCGCCGATTTGCCGACCAGTCATGGCGGCAAGGTCGTGCGCCTGACCGAAGAAGTGCAGCGCCCCGAGGTGCTGATCGGTTCGACGTACAAGATCAAGACTCCGGTGTCGGACCACGCGATGTACGTCACCATCAACGACATCGTCCTGAACGAAGGCACCGAGCACGAGCAGCGGCGTCCGTTCGAGGTGTTCATCAACTCGAAGAATCTCGACCACTACCAGTGGATCGTCGCGTTGACGCGCATCATCTCGGCCGTGTTCCGCAAGGGCGGTGACGTGACCTTCCTGGTCGAAGAGCTCAAAGCCGTGTTCGATCCGCGCGGCGGCTACTGGCAGCCGGGCGGCAAGTTCATGCCCTCGATCATCGCCGAGCTCGGCCACGTGATCGAAAAGCATCTGCAGACCATCGGTCTCATGCGCAAGCCTGAACTCGACGAGCACCAACAGAAGCTCGTCGACGAGAAGCGTGCGGAGTTCGAAGCGCGCAGCAAGCAGGCCGATGCATTCGCGAAGTCACATTTCCCCGAAGGCGCGCAGTTGTGCAGCAAGTGCAGCACAGCCGCCGTGGTGATGATGGACGGCTGCATGACCTGTCTCAATTGCGGCGATTCGAAATGCGGCTGACCCGGTCGCGGGTCCTCGCACTCTCACTGATTCTGACGGGCGGCGCGCTCCACGCGCCGGTCCTGTTCGCGCAACCGCAAGCGCAGGCGCAAGCACAACCGTCCGCGATTCCGCGTCCACCCGAATTGCAGCGCGACGTCGATTTCTGGATCCGGATCTATTCATCCGTCACTACGCGTCAGGGCGTGTTGCACGACGAGCGCAATCTCGGCGTCGTCTACGCGGTGATCGACCTGCCGGGCGACGGACCGAATCCGGCGCGTCGTCAAATCATCTCAGAAGCGCGTGATCGTGTTGCCGCATCGCTGCGCGAAGCGGCCGAGGCGCTCGCCATCGGCGCGACGCCGACTTCACCCGAGGCGGCGCGCGCGCTCGCGTTGTGGGGCACGGAGGCGACGCGTGAACGTTTGCTCGCGGCCGCGCAGAGCGTGCGCTTTCAGCTCGGGCAGGCCGATCGCTTCCGCGAGGGCATCGTGCGCTCGGGACGATGGGAAACCCATATCGCGCGCACCTTCTCCGAACTCGGCTTGCCGCCGGAGTTGGCGGCGTTGCCGCACGTCGAGTCGTCGTTCACGCCCACGGCTTATTCAAAAGTCGGTGCGTCGGGCTTGTGGCAGTTCATGCGTTCGACCGGACGCTTGTACATGCGCGTGGACGATCTGGTCGACGAACGTCTGGACCCGTTCCGTTCCACCGAGGCGGCGGCACAACTGCTCGCCAACAATTACCGCGCGCTCGGCAGCTGGCCGCTGGCGATCACCGCTTACAACCACGGCACGGCGGGTATGCGACGCGCGCGCGATGCAATGAGGACGGACGATTTCGCCGTCATCGCGCGTCGTTACGAGGGGCGCGCGTTCGGTTTCGCGTCGCGCAATTTTTTCCCTTCGTTCCTCGCGGCGCTCACCATCGACCAAAACCCGGACCGCTATTTCGGCAAGATCGAGCGTGCGGCACCGCTGCAGTTCTATGAAATCGACCTGCCCACGCAGGTGCCGGTGGAGACGGTGGAACGACGGCTCGGGCTCTCGCGCGAGACCATGCGTGAATTGAATCCGGCGCTGCGCCGTCTGGTGTGGTCCGGCGAGCGGCGGATGCCGCGGGGCTATCGATTGCGGGTGCCTGCCGAAGCCGCCGTCGCCGCGGCCGATTTCGCCAAGTCCCTGGGAACGGAAGTGCTGGTCGAAGAGCCGCGCGTCGCGGCGCGCTATGCCGCGAGCGTCGCGGCAGCCGAAGCCCGTGCGCAAGGCGCCGCCGCCGCGGCGGGTGCGCCTGCTGCGGTGCGGGTCGCCGCCGCGTCCGAGCCTCCGGCCGCGCAGCCGCAGACGCAGGCGCGTACCCATCGCGTGCGCCGCGGCGACAGCCTGTCGTCGTTGGCGCGCCAATTCGGCGTCAGCATCGCCGAGCTCGCACGGGCCAACGATCTGCCGCCGCAGGCCAAGCTGCGCCGGGGCGCCACGTTGCGCATTCCGATGGGAGGCGCTGCGCCGGCTCTATAATCGCCCGCATGCGTCGTTGGATCATTTTGCTCGTCGTGTTGCTCGTGCCCCCTTGGGCGCGGGCCGATGGCGTTTCCGAGCTGCCGATGGCGACGCGCATTCTGGTCGAGAAATCCGCCCGGCGCATGACCTTGTTCGAGCACGATCGCGTGCTGCGCACCTATCGCGTCGCGCTCGGGGTCGAGCCGGTCGGGCCGAAGCAGGTCGAGGGCGACTTGCGCACCCCGGAGGGGCGTTACCGGATCATCGCGCGCAATCCGCGCAGTGATTTCTTCCTGTCGCTGCAGGTGTCCTACCCCGACGCGCGCGACGTCGACCGGGCGCGCCGCGCCGGCGCACGGCCGGGCGGGGCGATCATGATCCACGGCTTGCCGAACCAACCGCGGCAGTCGCTCGAGTATTACGCCAAAACCGATTGGACCGACGGGTGCATCGCGCTCAACAACGCGGACATGATCGAAGTCTGGATGCTCGTGCCCGAAAACACCCCCATTGAAATTCGTCCCTGAGCCCCGATTTCCGGGAGTCTGCGAGGTCATCACGTTGGAAACCAGCATCGTCATTCCCGAATTCGTCGACGCGCGCGTGGCGCCGCGTGGCGCACTCGAAAGTCTGTCGCAAGACGAAATCGAACAGCTGCTGTCGAGCGGTCAGGGCGGCCTTTATCCGCTGTTTCGGCGCTGCGCGCTCGCGGTGCTCAATGCCGGCAGCGACACCGACGATGCGCGCGTGATCTTCGACAAATACCGCGACTTCGACATACGCCTGCTGAGACACGCGTTCGGCGTGAAGCTCGAGATCCGCAATGCGCCGGCTTCGGCCTTCGTGGACGGCGAGATGATCCGCGGCATCAAGGAATTGTTGTTCGCCGTGTTGCGCGACGTCGTCTACACGGCCAACGAAATCGTCGACAGCGGGCGTTTCGATCTGGGCAAGCCGCAGGCGGTCACCAATGCGGTGTTCCACATCCTGCGCAACGCCCGTCTGCTCGATCACAAGCTGCGTCCGAACGTGGTGGTGTGCTGGGGCGGACATTCGATCAACCGCGAGGAATACGAGTACACGAAAAAAGTCGGATACGAACTCGGTCTGCGCGGTCTCGACGTGTGCACGGGCTGCGGTCCGGGTGCGATGAAGGGCCCGATGAAGGGTGCGACGATCGGTCACGCCAAGCAACGCATCGTCACCGGTCGCTACATCGGTCTGACCGAGCCCGGCATCATCGCCGCCGAACCGCCGAATCCGATCGTGAATCACCTCGTGATCATGCCGGACATCGAAAAGCGCCTCGAGGCGTTCGTGCGCATCGGACACGGCATCGTCGTGTTCCCCGGTGGTGCCGGCACCGCCGAAGAAATCTTTTATCTGCTCGGAATATTGCTGGATCCGGCGAACGCGGCGCAGCCCTTCCCGGTGGTGTTGACGGGTCCGAAGCGCAGCGCCGCGTACTTCGAGCAGATCCGGCAATTCCTGATCGGCACGCTCGGTGCGCAGGCGGCCGATCGGCTGCGGGTCGTGATCGACGATCCGGCTGAAGTCGCGCGGATCATGGATCGCGGCCTCGACGACGTGCGCGAATTTCGCCGCCAGCATGCCGATTCGTACAACTTCAACTGGTTGTTGCGGATCGGCGAGGCCTTCCAGCAGCCCTTCGAAGTGACGCACGCGGCGATGCGACAGCTGCGTTTGCATCGCGATCTGCCGGTGCACGAGTTGGCCGCGGATTTGCGGCGCGCGTTCTCGGGCATCGTGTCGGGCAACGTCAAAGAGCAGGGTGTCACCGCGATCGAGCGGCACGGGCCGTTCGAGCTCGTGGGTGACCCTGCGGTGATGGCGATGCTTGACGAACTGCTCGCCGGTTTCGTGGCACAGCAGCGCATGAAGCTCCCCGGTTCCACCTACACACCCTGCTATCGCATAGTCAAATCATGAACGACACCACTGCAACGACCGCCCCCGCCGAAAAGCACGGCTTCCAGGCCGAGGTTCGCGAGCTTTTGAAGCTCATGATCCACTCGCTGTACAGCCACCGTGAAATTTTTCTGCGCGAGTTGATCTCGAACGCCTCGGACGCGAACGACAAGCTGCGTTTTCTCGCGCTGTCGGATGCGTCGTTGTACGAGGGGGCGACCGAGCTGCAGATCTGGGTCGATCACGACGCCGAGAAAAACACCATCACCATCCGCGACAACGGGATCGGCATGACGCGCGACGAGGCGATCGCGCACTTGGGCACGATCGCCAAATCGGGCACCGCCGAGTTTTTCTCGCGGCTGACCGGTGATCAGCAGAAAGACTCGCAGTTGATCGGCCAATTCGGCGTCGGCTTCTATTCCGCCTTCATCGTTGCGGACGAGGTCGAGGTGTACACGCGCAAGGCCGGTGTCGCGGCGAACGACGGCGTGCGTTGGGCGTCGAAAGCGGACGGCGACTTCACGGTCGAGGCGGCCGTGTTGCCCGAGCGAGGTACGCGGATCGTGCTGCATCTGAAGGATGCCGCCAAAGAATTCGCCGACGCGTGGCGGCTGCGCTCGCTGGTGCGGCGTTATTCGGACCACATCGCTTTCCCGGTGTCGATGCGCAAGGAAGGCGAGGCGACGCTCGATTGGGAGCCGGTCAATCAGGCCAAGGCGCTGTGGACGCGTGCGCGCAGCGACATCACGGACGAGGAGTATCGCGAGTTCTACCAGCATGTCGCACACGATTTCGCGGAGCCGCTCGCCTGGAGTCACAACAAGGTCGAGGGCAAGCGCGAATACACTTCGCTCCTGTACGTGCCGGCGCGCGCGCCGTTCGATCTCTTCCAGCGCGACGCGACGCGCGGACTCAAGTTGTACGTCCGGCGCGTATTCATCATGGACGATGCCGAGCAGTTTCTGCCGCTCTATTTGCGCTTCGTGCGCGGCGTGCTCGACTCGAACGACCTGCCGCTCAACGTTTCGCGCGAACTTCTGCAGCAGGATTCGGAAGTCGAGGCGATGCGTACGGCGCTTACGCGGCGTGCGCTCGACCTGTTGGGCAAGCTCGCGAAGGACGAGCCTGAAAAATATGCGGCGTTCTGGAAGGAGTTCGGCGCCGTGCTCAAGGAGGGCGTCGGCGAGGACAGCGGCAACCGCGAGCGCATCCTGCCGTTGTTGCGCTTTGCGAGCACGCACGACGAGTCGGATGCGCCGACGACGACGTTGCCCGACTACGTCGCGCGCATGAAGACCGGTCAGCAACGCATCTATTACATCGTGGCCGATTCGGTCGCGGCGGCGCGCAGCAGTCCCTATCTCGAAGTGCTGAAATCGAAAGGCGTCGAAGTGCTGCTGTTCGCGGACCGCGTCGACGAATGGATGATGGGGTATCTGCGTGAATTCGACGGCAAGCGTTTTAAAGACGTCGCGCGCGGTGATCTCGAGCTCGGCGAACTCGAAGACGCGGCCGACAAGAGTGCGGCCGAGCAAGCCGGCAAGGATGCGGCCGACCTGATCGCCCGCCTCAAAAAAGCTCTGGGTGAGCGCGTTCTGGACGTCAAGGTGAGCGGCCGTCTCGCCGATACGCCCGCCTGTCTGGTGCTGGCCGAGGGTGACCCCGGGGCGCAGATGCGCCGCATCCTGCAGGCTGCGGGACAGAGCGTGCCCGACTCCAAACCGTCGCTCGAGATCAACGCGGGCCATGCTTTGCTGCGTCATTTGGCGGCGACGCCCGAGGGCGGCGAGTTCGACGAGTTGGCACTTTTGGTGTTCGAGCAGGCGAAGCTCGCCGAGTCGGGCAGCATCGCCAACCCGGGCGAGTTCGTGCGACGCCTGAACCGGGTGCTCGGTCGCCTCATGGCATAATCGCGCCATGGGCGACTCCGAGCACGACCGGCACGTACCGAGCACCGACGAATTGCGGGCGCGTCTGTCGCCGCTCGCATTCGAAGTGACGCAACGTCACGGTACCGAGCGCGCATTCACCGGTGCCTACACGCACAACAAAGAGCAGGGCACCTACGCCTGCGTCTGCTGCGGCTCGGCCTTGTTCGCCTCCGACACCAAGTACGACTCGGGTTCGGGCTGGCCGAGTTTTTGGACGCCGCTCGCGGGCGATCGGGTACGCGAGATTCGTGATTCGAGTCATGGCATGGTGCGTACCGAAGTCGTCTGTGCACGTTGCAACGCGCATCTCGGTCACGTATTTGAAGACGGGCCGCGACCCACCGGTCTGCGCTATTGCATCAATTCGGTGTCGCTCGATTTTCGCGCGGGCGCGAAGGACGACGCTGCCGAGTCGAGCTGATGCGCGTCCTGATGCTGATCCTGATCGTCGCGGTGGGTGTACTCGTCATGTTCGCGCGGCAGTGGGCCGAGGCAGCGCGACGCAATGCCGCGACTTCTGCGCCCGTCGCCGTCACCCAGAATTCCAACACCCCAGCGGGAGCCAACGTGAACGAATCTTTGATCACCGAATTGTCGGACGGCGCCGGTGCCGCGGTCGCCAACGGCCAGACGGCAGTCGTGCATTACACCGGCTGGCTGTACGACGCCGCGGCTGCAGAAAACAAAGGGCGCAAGTTCGACAGCTCGCACGATCACGGCGAGCCGTTCGCTTTCGAGGTGGGCGCCGGTGAAGTGATCCGCGGCTGGGATCTCGGGGTCGCCGGCATGAAGGTCGGCGGGCGTCGACGCCTGGTCGTACCTGCGGAACTCGGTTACGGCGCGCGCGGCGCGGGCGGCGTCATCCCCGGCGGCGCGACCTTGGTGTTCGACGTCGAACTCGTGGCCATTCAATGAGGCGTTCTGACATGCGCAAGATCATCTACAAATTCATGCTCGGCGTGTTGGTGGCGAGTGCGTTCACGAGCGCGCCCGCGGCGATCCTCATCCATGCAGGTCGCGTGATCGACGCCGTTGGCGAGGCGCCGCTCGTCGAGCGAACGGTCATCGTCGATCAGGACCGCATCGTCGCGATCGAAGCCGGTTATCGCAAACCCGGCGCCAACGACCGCGTCATCGATTTGCGCAAGGGCACACTGATGCCCGGTCTCATGGACATGCACGTGCATCTGACGAGTCAGCAAAGCCGCACGTCGGAACTCGATCGCTTCAAAAAAGATGCCGGTGACGTGGCGATCGACGGCGTGGTGTACGCGCAGCGCACGTTGCAGGCGGGGTTCACCACGGTGCGCGATCTCGGCGACTCGTTCCGCGCGAGTCTTGCACTGCGCGATGCCATCAATGCGGGCAAAGTTCCAGGCCCGCGTATTTTTGCCGCCGGCAAGGCGATCGCCACCACCGGCGGCCATGCCGACCCCACGAACGGTTGGGCGGATTTTCTCGGCGGTGCCGACGTCGGCCCGCGGGATGGCGTGATCGACGGACCCGAGGCGGCAGTGCAAGCGGTGCGTCAGCGGTACAAGGAAGGCTCCGATCTCATCAAGATCACCGCGACGGGCGGCGTGCTGTCGATCGCGAAGAACGGCTTGAATCCGCAGTTCACCGAAGAGGAAATCCGTGCCGTCGTCACCACGGCGCACGACTACGGCTTCAAAGTCGCCGCGCACGCGCACGGCGCAGAGGGCATGAAGCGCGCGGTACGCGCCGGCGTCGACTCGATCGAGCACGGCACGTTCATGGACGAAGAAACCATGAACTTGATGAAACAGAAAGGCACGTATTACGTCCCTACGATCACCGCAGGTCGCTGGGTGTTCGATCGATCGCAAGAGCCGGGATTCTTTCCGGAGGTCGTGCGCCCGAAGGCGGCGAGCATCGGGCCGGTCATCCAGAGCACGTTCGCCAAGGCCTACAAAGCGGGCGTCAAAATCGTCTTTGGCACCGACACTGGCGTGTCGGCGCATGGCGACAATGCGCGCGAGTTCGTGCTGATGGTCGAGGCGGGCATGCCCGCGCTCGAAGCGATCAAGTCGGCCACCATCGTGCCCGCCAAGTTTCTGGACGTCGATGATCGCCTGGGGACGGTGCAGGTCGGCAAGTTGGCTGATCTCGTGGCGGTTCCCGGTGATCCGCTCGTCGATATCTCGGCGATGCGGCGCATCAATTTCGTGATGAAGGGCGGCGTTGTCCATCGCAGCCCCTGAACGCTTGCTGCTTGCCGGGGCGGCGGGTGATCTCGAACTTTTGATCGAGACCCCGTCGGCCGTTCCGCTGCTTGCCGTGGCCGTGTGTTGCCATCCGCACCCTCTGTTCGGCGGATCGCTCACCAACAAAGTCATCCACACGGTCGCGCGTGCGTTCGTCGCGCAGGGTGCGGCGACGGTGCGCTTCAATTTTCGGGGTGTCGGCGCGAGCGCCGGCGTGCACGACGAAGGCCGCGGGGAATTCGACGACCTGCGGACCATCGCCGCCTGGGCCCGGCAGCGCTGGCCCGGACTGCCGCTGTGGTTGGGCGGATTTTCCTTCGGGGCGTGGGTCGCGTTGCGCGCGGCGGCGTGCGAGCAGCCCGCGCTGCTCGTGACGGTTGCGCCGCCGGTCGGACGCTGGGACTTTGCGTCGATCGCGGCGCCGTCGTGTCCGTGGCTCGTCTTGCAAGGCGAGCGCGACGAACTCGTCGATGCACGCGCCGTGACGGAGTACGTACGCGGAATCGCGCCGAATTCGACCGTGGTGTCGGTGGCCGCCGCCGATCATTTCTTCCACGGCCTGTTGGCCGAAGTGCGTACCGCGGTCGAGACCTTCGTCGCCGCTCAGGCGTGCAGCGAGTAACCCGCGCCGCGCACCGTGTGGATCAGGGGCCGCGCAAAGTCGCGATCGACCGCTTGGCGCAATCGGCTGACGTGCACATCGACCACGTTGGTCTCGGGGTCGTAATGGATGTCCCACACGCCCTGCAGCAACATCGCTCGCGTCACGATTTGCCCCGCGTGACGCGTCAAAAATTCCAGCAAGCGGAATTCCCGCGCGGTGAGATCGAGCGCGCGCCCGGCGCGCGTGGCGCGATGCGTCAGCAGGTCGAGCTCAAGATCGTCCACTTTCAAAGTGGTGACGGTCGCGTCGCGGCCGCGACGCAGGAGCGATTCGACGCGCGCGAGCAGCTCTTCGCTGGCGTAGGGTTTGCCGAGGTAGTCGTCGCCGCCCGCGCGCAAACCCCGGACCCGCTCGTCGACCGAGTCTAGCGCCGACAGCAGCAGCACCGGAGTTTTGTCGCCGCGTTCGCGCAGCCGACGCACGATTTCGAGACCGTCGAGCCGCGGCAGCATGCGGTCACCGATGATCAATCCGTACTCGCCCGATTCCGCACGCGCGAGCCCCGCGATGCCGTCGGCGACGTGTTCGACGGCATAGCCGTGTTGCCCGAGCAGCGTGCCGAGCTCGCGGGCGAGGGTGAGGTCGTCTTCGATGAGCAGTATGACCACGAGGTGTCTCCGTGCGCGTCATTGTAGAGCATGAGCATCCGCGGGCGAACTTTGGCTCCGTCGCCGCGTCGTGGCATGCTGGGCCATGCTGAAGAGTGTGTCGGATCGTCGCACCTTGCTTGCGACTTCGTTGGCCGTCTGGGTGATTCTGCTCACCTTCGCCGGCAGCTATGCGTGGTTGCAACGGCGCGTTGCCGCGCTCGTCGAAGCCGATACCCATCGCATTCTCGATCGCGAACTCGAGCTGACCGATCGGATCGACCGTACGGCCGGTCGCGAAACGTTGCTGCGCGCGCTGCGCATCCGCACGGGGTATGCCGATCGAACGTATTTCTGGATGATGGTGGATGAAAAGGATCGCCCGCTCATCGTCGACACGAAACAGATTCCGATCGGGTTCGAGCGACTGGTAACACTGCCGAATCACGCACGAATCCCGCTCGCCGACAAGCAGGATGCCTATGTGTGCTTCATCCGGCTTGCGGACGGTGCGCGGGTCATCATCGGCCGCATCGACGTGCGGCGCAGCATTCTGGCGCGCGATTTCGCTTACGCCTCGACCGTCGCCGTGCTCGTCTTGCTGTTTGCGGCGATCCTGACCTTGGTCGTGTTCGATCGCTACGTCGTATCGCATTTGCGCTCGCTCTCCGAGACCGCCAAACGCATCATGCGCGGTCAGATGGCGGCGCGCGCGCCCCAGCCGCAGCGCTTCGAGGCGCTCGGTTCCATGACGCGCACCTTCAACGAAATGCTGGATCAGAACGAAGCGCTGGTCGGCGGTTTGCGCACGGTGACGGAGAGTTTGGCGCACGATCTGCGCCGACCTTTGATGCGTGTTCGACGCGGCATCGAAGCGGCGCGTGTCGCGGGCGATGACGCCACGCGCGATGCGGCTTTGGCGCTCGCCGAAACGAACGCCACGCGCGCGTTGCAGACCTTCAACGCCTTGGTGGATCTGGCACGCGCCGAAGCGGGCCTGTCGCGCGAATCGATGGAGCAAGTCGACGTGACGGCGGTGGTGGCCGACGTGATCGATCTCTTCGAGCCGCTGGCCGAAGAGCGTTCGCAACCCATCGCGCGTCAGTTGGCGTCGTGTACGGCCGTGGCGCACCGCCAGTTGCTCTCGCAAGCGGTCAGCAATCTGCTCGACAACGCCATCAAGTTTTCGCCACCCGGTCAGCCGCTCAAAGTGACCGTCGAGTCGCGCGGCCCGGGTGCCGGGTGTGACGTGGTGGTCGAGGATCGCGGTCCGGGTGTACCGGAGCATGCACGCGCACAAGTGCTGCAGCCGTTCGTGCGGCTCGAGGGCGGCAATGAATCGGGAGCGGGCATGGGGCTTGCGATCGCGGCGGCGGTTGCGCGTTTGCATGGCGGCAATTTGTTTCTGGATAGTGCCGAGCCAGGTCTGCGCGCCCGGCTGCGGCTCGGCGTCATGCCGGCGGCCACCACAAACTGATCTCGAGGCCGCGCGCCAAGTTGCGTGCTCGGCATCCGCCGCCCTGCGCGTTCATTACGCGTGCGGTGATGGCGAGGCCCAGTCCCGCGCCGCCGCTCTCTCGCGCGCGGTCCGGCGCGACGCGATGGAAGGGTTCGAAAATGCGTTCCAATTCATGGGTCGGGACGCCCGGTCCCGTGTCGCGTACGAACAGTCGATAGCGGTCGGCGTCGGCGACGAGTTGCACTTCGACGCTCGAGTCGCGCGGCGCATGATGCAACGCGTTGCGTACCACGTTCTCGATCGCCGCGCCCGTCCAATCGGCATCACCGAGGATCTGGAAGTCGGTCTCGGGAGCATGCCACTCGACGCTGCAACCTTTGGCCTGTGCTTCGAATCCCGCATCGGTGCAGATGCGATCGACGAGCGCGACCAGATCGAGCGGATCGCGGCGCAGAATTTCGGAACCGGCCTCGAGTCGCGCGACATCGAGAATATTGCCCACCAGCATGTCGAGACGCTCGACTTCAGTGTCGATGCGCTCGAGTTGCAAATCGAGACCGACGCCGTCGCGCGCGAGTTCGGTGGCGAGGCGCATGCGCGTGAGCGGCGAGCGAATCTCGTGCGACACGTCGCGCAACAGACGTTCGCGCGCACGCAGCAATTCGGCGAGTCGCGCCGCCATGGTGTCGAACGATTGGGCGAGTTTGCCGAGCTCGTCACGACGTTCGACGGCTTCCGGTGCGACGCGGGCGTCGAGGTTGCCGGCGGCGAGTTCGCGCGTCGTACGTTGCAACGCACGCACGGGGCGCGTGATCGAGTGCGCGAGCACGGAGCTCACCAACGCGGTGATGAGCAATGCCACGATGGCGAGCGGCATGCGCGTGCTCGGCAAGCCGAAGGGTCCGACCGATGCATCGCCCACGGCGTGCAAGTAAAAACGTTCGCCATCGGGCGAAAGCAGGGTCGGCAGACCGCGTACGCGGTCGTCGATGGCCGCGCCGGGTTGCGCACCCTCGAATTTGCGCGCGATCTCGGCAGGCACCGGGCGCCCGAGCAGATCGTCGCCCCACTCGTCGAGCACGAGCACGTGCGTGCCGCCGTCGCGCGCCGCGTTGACGCTGCGTTCGAGTTGCGTCGCCCATTCGGTCAAACCGTCGAC